>Ga0075424_100000216_pt1 | contig 40759 bp, 32 predicted proteins | sample SoiMethybrSBSTD3_FD_75301 | JGI IMG/M metagenome (GOLD analysis project Ga0075424, IMG submission 75301) | Bulk soil microbial communities from a Populus tree surrounding site in Tennessee, USA - Soil MetaG P. TD hybrid SBSTD3 | ecosystem: Environmental > Terrestrial > Soil > Tree plantation...
AGGCGATCGATACGCTTGGCGTGCAGGCCGCCGTCGACCCGGAGGCGAGCCGCGCGATGGATCATCTGCCGCCGGTCGTCAAGGCGCGCGCGATGGGAGGCGACGTCGGCGCCGCCGTGCCGCCGCTCGGCAACATGTTCGCCGACACGACGTTTGGCGCGCTGCGCGACATCCTCGGAGCGATCGAGAATCGGCTCGACTTCGTGCGCAGCGGCGTCGAGCGCCGCCGTGCGCTCGCGGCCGCCACGCCATCGATCTGGCCCGTCATCGGATGGCTCTCGTCGCCGTATGGCAATCGCCGCGATCCCTTCACGGGCGGCCCCGATTTTCATCCGGGACTCGACATCTCCGCCGACTACGGAGAAGCGGTGCACGCCACGGCCGACGGCCAGGTCGCGATGGCCGGTCAGAACGGCAACTACGGCAACCTCGTCGAGCTCGATCACGGATTCGGCATCACGACGCGCTACGGTCACCTGTCGCGCTTTGCCGTCATGGCGGGCCAGACAGTCCACCGTGGCGACGTGATCGGCTACGTCGGCTCCACCGGCCGCTCGACCAGCTCTCACCTCCACTACGAGATTCTGCTCAACGGCAAGCTGACCAACCCAATGAAACTGCTCGCAGAATAGACCCGAACAATCCCTAATCCCTCATCTACGAATCGCTAATCTGCGAATCGCGCCATCTTCGAATCCAGAATCGCTGACTCGGGAATCTTGGCGGATTGGCAGATCAGGGATTCTGGATGAAGGATTGGGGATTCCCGGGGCTGTTGTACAATCATCAGATACCCTGATCCGATTCGCCTCTGATGATTGTTGACACTCTCCTGGCGAAAGTCATCGGCACGCAGAACGAGCGTGACCTGAAGCGACTCCGCCCGATGGTCGCGGAAATCAACGCCAAGGAACCGGAGATCGAAAAGCTCTCCGACGAACAGCTGCGCGGCAAGACGGTCGAGTTCCGCGCGCGGCTTGCCAACGGCGAGACGCTGGACGACGTGCTGCCCGAAGCATTCGCGGTGGTGCGCGAGGCCGGCCGGCGCGTGCTGAACATGCGCCACTTCGACGTGCAGCTCATCGGCGGGATCGTCCTGCACCGCGGGAAGATCGCCGAGATGAAGACCGGCGAGGGCAAGACGCTCGTCGCGACCCTGCCCGCGTACCTGAACGCCCTTGAAGAGAAGGGCGTGCACGTTGTGACCGTCAACGACTACCTCGCGCGACGCGACTCGGAATGGATGGGCCGGCTGTACCGCTTCCTGGGCATGAGCGTCGGCGTCATTCAGCACGATCTCAACGATCAGGAGCGGCAAGTCGCCTACGCGGCCGACATCACCTACGGCACCAACAACGAGTTCGGGTTCGATTACCTCCGCGACAACATGAAATTCGAGCTCGCGCACTACGTCCAGCGCGGGCACCGCTTCGCGATCGTGGACGAAGTCGACAGCATCCTCATCGACGAGGCGCGGACGCCGCTCATCATCTCCGGTCCCGCCGAAGAATCTACCGAGCTGTACTACGAGGTCGACCGGATCGTGCCGCGGCTGAGCCGCGGTGCGACGACCAAGGGAGACGTCAAAGCGGAGGAACGCGAAGAGCTCGAGAAGACGGGCGACTACATCGTCGACGAGAAGCACAAGACCGTCACGCTCACGGAAAGCGGGATGACGAAGGCCGAGAAGATGCTCGCGCATCACCTCGCGCCAGGCAGCGACGGGCTCTACGACCCCGTCAACATGCGCGTCCTGCACCACATCAACCAGGCGCTCCGGGCGCACACGCTGTTCCACCTCGACGTCGAGTACATGGTGAAGGACGGCGGCGTGGTGATCGTCGACGAGTTCACCGGCCGCCTGATGCCGGGACGCCGATGGAGCGACGGGCTGCACCAGGCGGTCGAGGCGAAGGAGCACAACTCGAACCACCCCGAGGTGAAGATCGAGCGCGAGAACCAGACGCTCGCGACCGTCACCTTCCAGAACTACTTCCGCAAGTACGGCAAGCTCGCCGGCATGACCGGCACCGCCGACACCGAGGCCGAGGAATTCGCGAAGATCTACAAGCTCGACGTGATGGTCATCCCGACCAATCGCCAGCTTCGCCGCGTCGAGGAGGCGGACAGCGTCTACCGCACCGAGCGCGAGAAGTACGAAGCGATCGTCACCGACATCATCGAGAAGCAGAAGACCGGACGGCCGGCGCTCGTCGGCACCGTCTCGATCGAGAAGTCAGAGCGGCTGTCGAAGCTGCTGAAGCTCCGCGGCATCCGGCACGTGGTGCTGAACGCGAAGTATCACGCGCAGGAGGCGGAAATCGTCGCGCAGGCGGGCCGCAAGAGCACCGTCACGATCGCCACGAACATGGCCGGCCGCGGCACCGACATCCTGCTCGGCGGCAACCCCGAGTTCATGGGGCGGCAGCAGACGCTCGCCGAGGAGATCGCGGAGAAGCTCCCGAAAGGTCAGGAGAAGTTCGTCGACGACGAGGAGTGGGTTTACTTCTATCACCTCGACAGCTTCTATCGCGTGCCGCGACCCGCCTACGAGCGGATCTTCGCCGCGTTCAAGAAGCAGACGGATGCGGAGCACGACGAGGTCGTCTCGCTCGGCGGCCTGCACATCATCGGGACAGAACGCCACGAGGCGCGCCGCATCGACAATCAGCTGCGCGGGCGCGCCGGACGTCAGGGCGACCCCGGCTCGTCGCGCTTCTATCTGTCGCTCGAAGACGACCTGATGCGGATCTTCGGGTCCGACCGCATCTCCGGCCTGATGCAGCGGCTCGGCATGGAGGAAGGGGTCCCCATCGAGCACAAGATGGTGACCAACGCCATCGCGCGGGCCCAGAAGCAGGTCGAGGCGCAGAACTTCTCAGTCCGCAAGCACCTCCTCGAATACGACGACGTGATGAACAAGCAGCGCGAAGCGATTTACGCGCTGCGCCGCGAGCTGCTCGAGGGGAAGATTCACCTCACCGACGAGGACTCCGTCGATAGCCGTGAATACCTGCTGACGCTCGCCGAGGAGCTCCTCGACAGCACGGTCGAACGCTATGCGGGACAGGACGTCGATCCCGAAGAGCGCGACATCGACGCGTTGAAGCAGGCGGTCGTCGAGGTCTACGGCCTCGAATCCCCGGATCTGGAACCGATCGACCTCGAAGGACTGCGTGCGGAAGAGATGACCGACGCGCTGTGGGCGCCGATTCTCGGCCGCTTCGAAGCGAAAGAGAAGATCGTTCCCACGGAGATCCTGCGGCGCGTCGAGCGCGACATCATGCTCCAGATCGTCGATGCGCAGTGGAAGGACCACCTGTATAGCCTCGATCATCTGAAAGAAGGGATCGGCCTGCGCGGGTACGGGCAGCGCGATCCGCTCGTCGAATACAAGAAGGAAAGCTTCGCGCTCTTCCAGGCGATGAAGGACCGCATCGAGGAAGAAATCGTGCGGTATCTGTGGCGCCTGACGCCGGTGGCCGGCGACGGCACGACCGAAGCGCCGATTCGCCAGGCTCCGGCCAGGCGGCCGCCGCCGAAGATTACGCTGAGCTCCCCTTCGACGACTCCCCCGCCGTCGCCGTTCGGGGCGTTTGGCAGCGGTGGTGGTGGCGGCGGCGCGCAGGGCGCTGGACCGCCCCGGCCCGCGCGTACGGGCGGCGACGACGTCGTGCGGCAGGTGAAGCGTGAAGAGCCGAAGGTCGGGCGCAACGATCCGTGCCCCTGCGGGAGCGGCAAGAAATACAAGAAGTGTCACGGAGCCTGACGAAATCGCGATTCGCGGTTCGCGGTTCGCGGTTCGGAAGAATTACAGGGTGAATTCGCGTATGGAAACTCGAACCGACGTCCTCAACTCCGATCAGATCGCCATCGGCCTTGCGACGGCGCTGACGTTCGACGACGTTCTGCTGGTCCCGCGGCACTCGCAGGTGCTGCCGAGCGCAGTCGACGTTTCGTCGTGGGTCACTCGTCACATCCGCGTGAACGTGCCGCTGCTCAGCGCGGCGATGGACACCGTCACCGAGTCCCGACTCGCGATTGCGATGGCGCAGCAGGGGGGCATCGGGATCATCCACAAGAACCTGACGGTCGAAGAGCAGGCGTCGGAAGTCGATCGCGTCAAACGGTCGGAGAGCGGGATGATCGTCAATCCGATCACGCTCTCGCCGCGAAACCGGATCTTCGAAGCGCTCGAGCTGATGAAGAAGTACCGGATCTCGGGCGTGCCGATCACGGAGGACGGCAAGAAAGAAGGACGCCTCGTCGGAATCCTGACGAACCGCGACCTGCGCTTCGAGACGAATCTCGATCGGCCCATCGCGGACATCATGACCCGCGATCCGCTCTTCACCGTTCCGGTGGGCACCACGCTCGAGCAGGCGCGCGAATTCCTGCACCGTCACAAGGTGGAAAAGCTTCTCGTCGTCGACGAGCAGTACATGCTGAAGGGGCTCATCACCGTCAAGGATATTCAGAAGGCGGTGAAGTACCCCAACGCGTGCAAGGACAGCCTCGGCAGACTGCGCGTCGGCGCGGCGATCGGCGTCGGCAAGGATGCAATCGAGCGCGCGGAAGCGCTCGTCGCCGCCCACGTCGACGTCCTGGTGCTGGACACCGCGCACGGCCACTCGCAGGGCGTGCTCGACATGGTCCGCCGGATCCGGCGGCAGTTTCAGGACGTCGAGCTCGTCGCCGGCAACGTGGCGACCGGCGAGGCGACCGAGGCGCTCATCCAGCTCGGCGTCGACGCAGTCAAGGTGGGGATCGGCGCCGGCTCAATCTGCACGACGCGCATCGTCGCGGGCATCGGTGTGCCGATGATCACGGCGGTCGCGGAATGCGCGCGTGCCGCGGCGCCGCACAAGGTGCCGGTGATCGCGGACGGTGGCATCCGCTACTCCGGCGACATCACGAAGGCCATGGCGGTCGGGGCGTGCGCCGTGATGATCGGAAGCCTGTTCGCGGGCACCGACGAGAGCCCCGGCGAACTGATTCTCTACCAGGGACGCAGCTTCAAGGAATACCGCGGGATGGGATCGATCGGCGCGATGCGCCGCGGCAGCCGCGACCGCTACTTCCAGGACGAATTCGATCTCGAGGCGAATCCGGAAGCGGGCGACAAGCTCGTTCCCGAGGGCATCGAAGGACGCGTTGCGCACAAAGGCAGCGTCGCGGCGATGATTCACCAGCTCGTCGGCGGGCTCCGCGCCGGCATGGGCTACTGCGGCAGCCCCGACATCCCGACGCTGCAGCGTGAGGCCAAGCTGATTCGTGTCACGCCCGCGGGTCACCGCGAAGGCCACGTGCATGACGTAATCATCACAAAAGAAGCACCGAACTATCGAGTCGAGTAGGATGGCGCGCGCAGCGCCTGAGGGAAGCCCGCCGACGGTGGGCCGCGGAGCGCGCCGCGAGCGGGGGTGGGGCCCCGCGAGCAAGTGATTAAAGAAGCACCGAACTATCGAGTTGAGTGATCGGGATCCGGGATCCGCGATCCGGGCTCCGAAAGACGGATGCTTCGGCCGTTCTCGCCCTGGTGCTCGAACCGAATTTCCCACGCCCCGGCCGGCCGCTCGTTCCAGCGCTCCGCCCATTCAACCGCGACAACGACCTCGCCGGCCGTGAGCTCTTCGAGCCCGAGATCTGCCACTTCGATCGGCTGCAGGCGATACAGATCGACGTGGTACAGCGTCAGTCGACCGCGATACTCCTGGATGATCGTGAACGTCGGGCTGGAGACGTCGTCGGGCGGAGCGCCGAGTCCGCGCGCAAGGCCGCGCACGAATGCGGTCTTGCCCGCGCCGAGATCGCCGTGCAGCAGCAACACATCGCCGGGCTTGAGCCGCACCGCGAGCCGCTCCCCTGCGGCTGAAGTCTCTTCTTCGGAATTCGTCAGGATGGTTTCGACGTCGGCCACGCGCGCGTGCTACTCCGCGTTGCGCTTGCGCCGCCGCGCGGTCAGCTCCAGCACCGCGTCGCCGAGGCGATCCGCCAGATCACCGGCGACGAGCGCGACTTCCCCTTCGTCGGCTTCCGCGAGATCGCCCGCAGTCCCATGCAGGTACACCGCGAGCTTGCACGCGGCTTCCGCATCGAGGAGCTGACCGAACCACGCCGCAATCATGCCCGTGAGGAGATCGCCGGTCCCGCCCGTCGCCATGCCGGCATTGCCGGTCAGGTTGATGAACGCGCGGTTCTCGGGCCCGGCGATGATCGTGCGATGCCCCTTCAGCACCACGTGCAGCTTATGGCGGGCGGCAAACTCCGTCGCGTGCCGGAGGCGGTCGCGCTGCACGGCCTCGATGGTCGTGTTGAGCAGCCGCGCCATTTCGCCGGGATGCGGCGTGATGACCATGTCGACGCCGTCGCGGCCGACGAGGCGGTCGGGCTCGCCGGTAAACGCGTTGAGCGCGTCGGCGTCCATCACGAGCGGAACGCCCACGCGTTCGACGAGCCCCTGCACGAACGCGGCGGTGCCGGGCGCCTGTCCGAGCCCCGGCCCGATAGCGATCACGTCGGCCTTCATGTCGAGCACGCGCTCGAGTGCCGCGTAGTCGACGGTGCCGGACGGCGTTTCATCGAGCGGCTCGGTCATGTACTCGGCGCCCATCGCCGCGACGATCGGCACGCACGACTTCGGCGTCGCGACGGTCACGAGGCCCGCCCCCGATCGAAGCGCACCGAGCGCCGCGAGGTGCGCGGCCCCGGTGCGGCCGAGCGAACCAGCCACGATCAGCACGCGCCCGAAATCCCCTTTGTGCGTGTCGGGAGATCGGACCGGAACCACCTCGCGCATCCGTTCGCGCGTGAGCAGCTCGAGGTAGGGCCCTTCGACGTCATCGAGGACCGGAACCGGGATGCCGATGTCCGCAATGACCAGATCGCCGCCGCGCGTATCAGCAGGCGGCAGCACGAGCGGAATCTTCGGCGCAGCGAGCGTGACGGTCATCGACGCTTCGATCGCTTCGCCTTCGACCTCGTGCGTGTCGGCCGAGAGGCCCGTCGGGAGATCGATCGCGACGACGGGCACTCCGAGGCCGTTGACGTCGGCGACGACCGTCTCGAGCAGCCCGCTCAACTGTCCGTGGAAGCCCGTGCCGACGATCGCGTCGACGAGGACGTCGCAGCGCGAGATCTCGCTGAAGTGCAGCTCCCACTCCTGCGCGTTGGTGATCTCGACGACGGTGAGGCCGATCCGCCCGAGCACTTCCAGATTGGTGCGCGCGTCGCCGCGCACGTCGGCCACGCTGCCCAGCAGGAACACCGAGGCTTCGATGCCGCGCTGCAGGAGCGTGCGCGCGACGACGAAGCCGTCGCCGCCGTTGTTGCCGCGGCCGCAGAGCACGCCGACGTGGCTCGTCGCGAGATCCTCGAACGCCGCTTCCATCGCGGCGACGGCCTGGCGCCCCGCGTTCTCCATCAGCACGATGGAGGGGATGCCGATCTCGTCGATCGTGCGGCGATCGGCTTCCCGCATCTGCTGAGTGTTGAGCACGCGCATCCGAGGCGAGCGTACTGCTTGTGCTAGACTTTTTCAAACGCGCATGACGCTGCGAGGAGCGGTCTACGTGAACGGGAAAATCGCGCCGGCCGCACAGGCCGCGGTCCCCGTGTACGATCACGGCTTCCTGTACGGCGAAGGCGTCTACGAAACGCTCCGCACCTACAATCACGCGCCGTTCCTGTACGACGGGCACTGCGGCCGGCTGCGCGCGTCGGCGGGCTACATCGCGCTTGACGTGCCGTTCACGAACGCGCAGCTCCTGGACTCGATCGCCGAGACGATGGCGGCCGCGGGCGAGATGGAGGAAGCCTACATCCGCGTGCTGCTCACGCGCGGCGTGGGCGAGCTGACCTACGACATCGACGCGACGCCGTCGCCGTCGCTCGTGATCATCGTGAAGCCGCTCGAGGAGCCGCCCGCGCGCGTCTTCTCGCACGGAGTCCGGATCTCGCTCGTGCCGATTCTGCGGAACCATCCCGGCTCGGTGAACCCGATCATCAAGTCGAACAACCTGCTGAACAATGCGCTCGCGATGCAGGAAGCCAGGCGGCGTGGAGCGGAAGAAGGCCTGATGTGCAACTACCGCGGCGAGCTGTCCGAGTGCTCGCAGTCGAACTTCTTCATGGTCCGGGGCGGTGTGGCGCTGACGCCGGCGAGCGAGGCGGGCCTGCTCGAAGGCTTGACGCGGGCGTTCCTGTTCGAGGTCGGACGCGACGTCGGCGTCGAGGTGCGCGGAGAGACGCTCTTTCCGAAGGATCTGGAGGCCGCCGACGAGGCGTTCATCACCAGCACGACGCGCGAGCTGAGCCCCGTCACGCGCATCGACGACCGCGTGATCGGCGAAGGCACGCCAGGTCCGGTTACGCTCAAGCTGCTGGAAGGCTACCGGCGCCGCGCGCGCGCGATCACGCAGCCGCGAGTGTCCGCAGCTTCTCTCCGCAAATGATGCTCGCGCGCAGGCGGTCGCCGTCCGGGCCGCGCCAGTGCGTCTCGAGGCTGATCGCGCCCGTGTAGCCGTCGCGCTTCAGGGCGGCAATCTGCCCCCGCCAGTCGATCCCCATCTCGCCGAGCGGTCCCCACGTCGCTTTGCCGCCCTGCACGTGACAGTCCTTCGCGTGAACGTGCACGATGCGATCGTGCGGGAGCGCGTCGTATCCCCCGGGGAACGGCACTTCTCCGAGAATCGACGCGTTGGCGGGATCCCAGATGCTCTTCAACGCGGGATGATCGCAGGCCTTCAGCACGCGGCCGGCCTCGACTCCGGTCGCGATGTTGCACGCGTGCTCGTTCTCGAGCCCGATGATCAGGCCGCGGTCCGACGCCCGATCTGCGAGCTCCCGAAGCGCGGCGACGATCCGATCGAAGCACTGTTCGGGGGCCGTCGTGCGCCAGTACGAGAAGACCCGGATGATCTTCGCGCCCGTCTGTTGCGCGATCTCGAACGCCCGTTCCGACAGGCGCGGTTGATCGGCGATCGTGTAAGCGGACCCGAAGACGTCCTGCTGAAAGCGCGCGTCGATCGACGGCGCGTCCGGCAGCACGCATTTCAGCACGGGGGATGCAATGCTCAGCACCCCCATCCCGCGCTGCTCGACCCGCTCCCGCACGCGCGCGATCTCGTCGTCTTTGAAATCGATGATGTTGCGGTCGCCGATGAGCCGCAGCTCGGCGCCGGTCATCCCGATCTGCGCCATCGCGTCGAGCGCCGTATCCAGATCGAACGAGAATTCGTCGGTGATGGCCGCAATCGGAATGGACATTCGCCTGTTATTCATCCTCGGGAAGGGGCTTGCCGTACGTCTCCGGCGCCCAGATCAGCGTGACGACGCCCACCAGGTAAATGGTTGACATCAACACGGCGGCGCTCCTGAACGACATGAGCGTCGCGAGGTACCCGAACACGATCGGGCCTGGCGCCGCGAGATAACGGACCGTGTTGTAGCAGAACCCGACGCCGGTGCCGCGCAGGCGCGTCGGAAAGAGCTCGGGGAAATAAATCGAGTAGCACGCGAACACGGCAAGCTGCGCGAACCCCATCATCGGCAGCATCCAGTACGCGTCGGCGGCCGTGTTGAGCGACCGGAACACGAACATCGTGACGAACATGCTGAGCAGCAACGCGAGAAGGAACGCGAGCCTGCGGCTGACGAGCGCGGCAATGAGCGTGAACACGATCATTCCCGCGAACGAGCCCATATCCTGGAACGCGGTGCCCCAGCCCCGGACGGTGTCGACGACGTCCTGCGGAGCGCCTTTGAGCGCTGTTGAAATCAGCTCGGGCGAGAAAAAGCCGATGCCCCAGAGGCCGACCATGCCCGCCACGCCCAGACCGAGGCCGACCAGCGTGTTGCGGCGCCACCGTGGATGGCGGAAGAGCTCCAGCGGCGAGCCCACGTTCTTCGCGCCGATCCCCGCTGCGGCGTCCGCCTTTGCCTTCTTCCACGACTCGGGCTCTCGCAGCACGAACATGATCGGAACGATCAGCAGCGACGGCAGAATCCCGACGAAGAAGAGCACGCGCCATCCCGCATAGCTGCCGAGAAAGCCTTGCGATCCCGGCGGGATCTTCAGGCTGACGAGCGAGCCGATGATGTTGCCGAGCGCCGAGAGCGCCTGCAGCGATCCGAGCGCCATCGCACGGAAGCCCGCGGGAACGCTCTCCGCGACCAGCGTCGTCGCGGCGCCGAACATGCCGCCGATGCCGACGCCCGCGAGAAAGCGATAGAGGGTGAAGTCGACCCACGTGGTCGCCATCCCGGACAGGCCCGTGAAGCCCGAGTAGACGAGGAGCGTCGCAACCATCGTCTTCACGCGCCCGATCTTGTCGCTCATCATTCCGAAGATGATTCCGCCGGTCGCCCACCCCAGAATCATCGACGTCGTCGCGTAGCCGATGTGTGTCTTGATGCCCGCGAGCGCCGCGGGATCGCCCGCGAGCAGTTCCTTGAGCGCGGGTTCCCGGCCGAGAATGAAGATCCGTTGATCCATGCAGTCGAAGAGCCATCCGCACGAGGCAATGATCACGACCAGCCAGTGATACGGCGTCACTCCGTCGAACATGCCGGCTTTCTGATCCCGGATTGCGGCGGAGGTATGCATGGTCAATGGCTTTTCAGGAATGCCTTCGGGTTGTCGTACGTCAGCCGGCGCACGGCCTCCTCCGGCAGTTTCAACCGTTCGATCAGGTTCTTCGCGCTCTGCTGCATCGTGACGCCCGACCCCACGAAATGCGATCCGTCAGGCGACCGCGGGACCATGTCGTCGCCTACGACAATATCCCATCTGCCCAGCGTATACCGCCCGGGCCCGAGACCAGCGGGCGCAATGCAGTCGGTGACGATCGCGCACCGCTCGAGCGGCACCAGCCGCAGGTAGTTCCGCAGCGCGGTGAACGGCACGTGCGCGCCGTCCGCGATGAACGACACCCGCAAACGGTCGGCCAGGCTCAGCGCGCGCTGCACGATGTTGTCATGCCGGTGCAGCAGCATCGGGCAGCCGTTGCCCACGTGCGTGAACATCGATACGCCGGCGTCGACCGCCGCTTCGAGGACCTCGACCGAGGCATCGCTGTGTCCCGCCGAAACGATGATCCCATCGCGGGCGAGCTGCCTCGTGACGGCGAACCCCGGATCCTGTTCCGGCGCCAGCGTCACGACTTTCGTCAGACCTGAAGCCGCCTCCAGCAATCGCTGCATGGCATCCGGATTCGCACGGGTGATGGCGTCCCGCGGATGCGCCCCTCGATATCCGTCGCCGGGGTTCAGAAACGGGCCTTCGATGTGGAAGCCGGCGATGATGCGCGTCGCCAGGGGATCGCGGACGCGCATCGCTGCAACCGCGGACAGGCGGCGGCACATCGCGTCCACCGCGTCGGTGATGACGGCGACGAGGCAGCCTTCCACGCCGTCCGCCTCGAGGCGCTCGCACGCCCGATGCACGTCGTCCGGCGTGATCCCGTCGCGATTGAAGTCGACCCCTGCGTACCCGTTGACCTGCAGGTCGAAGAACACCGGCGCCGCGCTCACCGCGGAGGCGCGCCGCCGCGCCCGCCGCTGACGAGCGCGAGCAGCTCGTCGTTGGTCCACGGACGCGTGCGGCCTGCGGTTGCCGCACGGACTTCTTTCACCGTCGCCGGATCGACTGCGGACGCCGCGTTGCCCCATTGGCGCCGGACATAGGTCAATGCGCCGGCAATCTGCTCATCGGTCAGGCCGCCGCCCAGCGGCGGCATCAGGCCTACCGCGCCTTCTTTCCCGTGCAACAGGATCCGGATCGGAACGGCCGGCGGAGCGAGCGCGAGCTGCGAGCCCACCAGCGTCGGCGCCACCTTCTCGCGGCCACGGCCATCTTCCTGGTGACACGCCATGCAGAGGCTCGTGTAAACCGTCTGGCCCGTGCTGTACCACTGCTGCTCCGCCGGTGTGAGCGGAGTGACAGGTGCCGGCGCACCCGGCTTGCCCGGCCAGGTCATACGCGCGAGCAAATTGGAGACGCGTCCCGAGAGATCCCCTCCTGGCGCCGCCAGCGCCGCGAACGCATCCGGTTGATGCGAGAGCGCGAGCAGCGGTCCGCCGCCTCGTCCTCGTCCGCGTCCGCCACCGCCGCCTCCCGCTGGTCCTGCGACGCGACCGGCAGCCGCCGCTTCAGACGGCGCGTCTGGAAAGGCGCGCGCTCCTCCGGGACCGCCTCGTGCGCCAAGAGCGGTGCCGTTCGCAGCCGCCGCTGCTGCATTCCCACGCTGACCGCCGGGTGTGCCGGGAAGCGGCGCGTTCAGCAATGCCGCTTCGGCGCCTGCAAGGAGCGCCTGCCGCTGCCACGCTGGACGACTGCCATCGGCGATCCACTGCAGAAGCTCCTGCACGCGCGCATCCTGGCCACTCTTGACGACGGTGGCTGCAAGCGTGGTCACCGCGGCAGTGCGCTGCGGTGTGGCGGCCGGTCCAGCGAGCAGCTTCTGAAGCATCGCCGCCTCGCGGCCGGCGAGACCGCTGATCGCGGCGTCGACCGTCAGCGGATCGTCGCCGTACTTCTCGAAGAGCGTTATCTGCGCGCCATCTGCGGCAGCAGAGCCGGGCGGAAATGCTCCAAGCGTCGCGGCGAGCTGATGCCGCACGGCCCAATCGGTATCGTTCATCCGCTTGAGCACCGCGGCCTGCATCGGATGATCCGGTTGACCAAGCCAGCGCTCCGACAACATCAGCGCCGACACGCGGACATCACGCGATGCGTCCTCCAGCGCGCGCGTAACGGTCGCGGGCTCGATCGCGTCGAGGCCATCGAGCGTCCAGAGCGCGTGCAGACGCGTGCGCCAGTCCGGCGCACTTTCCGCCTTCGTCTTCAATGCCGGCGCCATCGATCGATCGCCGCGCTCGACGAGCAGCCGCTGCGCGGTATCGCGCCACCATCCGTTCGGATGCGACAGCGTGTCCACGAGCTGCGCCGGAGTTGCCTTTCCGAGCGACGGCTTGCGATCCCGCCGCGTCGTGTCGTGCACGACCCGCCAGATGCGCCCGTGCCCCTGCGGCTGATCGAGCTTGCGCGACACGATCTGATCGCGGAGGTACTCCGTGATGAAACCCTTGTGCTGAATGATTCCGTGATAGGTGTCGACGATGTAGAGCGTGCCATCGGGTGCGGAGGAGAGAAAGACAGGACGAAAGCGCTCATCCGTGGACGCAACGAACTCCGCGTCCGAATACGCTTTCTTCGCCGTGAGCGTCGCGCCGGTGTCGCTGACGATGATTCGGCTGACGAGATTGGCCGCCGGCTCGGCAACGAACACGTTGCCGTACAGCTCCTTCGGAAGCCGGTCGCCGCGGTACACGGTTGGCGAGCATACAGAGGTGAAGTGCGCGAGCCGGCCGTCCGGGCGAAGGATTCCCGTCTGATAGCCGCGATTGACGCCCGTCGTCGGCCGCACCGGCCACACCGTGTTCACCTCGTCGTTCTGAAGCGATTCGTAGCTCCCCCTCGTGCGCAGGAGATTCGGGTTGCGCATGAAGTAGCGTGCCGGGAGCAGATCGACGAACAGCGCTGCCTCGTTGGTATTCCGATAGATGCGTCCGCCGTCGTCCTGGGTCGCGCCCCACTGGCCGCGCGCGAGCGTCGGTTGATACTCGAACTTGCCGTCCTTCAGGCGCAGGTAGCCGTTGTGCTCCGACGTGTACATCCAGTTGTCGAGCGCCCACGTCAGGCTATTCGCGTTGTGCTCGATGTTGCCAAGCTCCTGACCGTAGGTGTCGACGACGAGCTCTTTGGTGTCGGATTTCAGATCGCCGTTCGTGTCGCGCGCCAGCCACAGGTGAGGCGGCTCGCCGATCAGCACCCCGTGATCGAGGACTTTCAGCGCGCGCGGCAGCACGAGGCCGTCCATGAAGACGGTCTTCTTGTCCATCTTCCCGTCGTTGTTGGTGTCCTCGAGGACGCTGATCCGACCGAGCGGCTGACGCTCGGTCGTGGCCGGCAGATCCGACATGTAGCCGCGCTCCTCGATCACCCAGAGACGGCCGTCCGCGTCCCAGTCGATCAGGATTGGCTCCTCGATCATCGGCTCGCTCGCCACGAGCTCGAGGTGATACCCGGGAGGCATGAAAAAGGTCTTCAGCTCGTCCTGCGGGGAGAGGACTGGCGATTCATTCGAAACCTGCTGAAGGCCTGGCGGCCAGGGCTTGCTTCCCTGATAGGCGTAGACAGTGGCCATCGCGGCGAGGATCGCCAACGCGGCGGCGTACGCGGCAAGTCGTCTCATTAGTTAGAACTTTAGAACGTTTGCGTCGCTGTTTGCCAGCCGCGCGAAACCGCTGACGTCGAGGAGCGGCGCCACGCCGAAGGGCGCCGCGTTTGCCGATGACAGATCGACCGTCCCATCGCTGATGCGGAGCCGAGCGAATCCGAGCGGATGATCGGCATATAGATCGGGATGGCTCTCGACCGCGGAACGCTGCCACTCGCGCGGCAGCATGCTCAACCCGCGGTAGTAGTGATGCCCGTTGCGCTCGACGTGTTCGATGCCGAGGATCGCCATCATCGCGAGATCCTGTTGCAGCGCGACGGGACCGAGCGTGCACAGATCCTCTCCCGTCAGCACGCACCGCTGACCTCGTGTCTGCCTCGCCGCGAGAAGGCACGCGTTCGCAAGGCCTTTGACGATGCCCTTGCAGCTCTTGTAGCTCGAGCCCGCGTAGCCGGCGGACAATGCCCGTGGAACATCACCAACCGCCCCGTCCGACTCGTCGATGATGATCGGTGGTCCGTTCTTCCATTGCGCAAGTGCAAGGGACGCAGAAGCGTCGAGCGCACGGTCGCGATGGACGGGCTGTTCTACGACGATCGTCTGCCTCGGGATCTCGGCCAGCGCCGGATCGCTATTCACCTGCTCCCAGAAATGTCTGAAGGCGGCAAAGTCGTGGAAGTTCTCATTGCCGTCTACGGTGAGCCAGAAGCCGCCAGTCGTGGACAGGGTCAGCACGCGAAGGATCGCTCGAAGGCGAACCGAATCCTCGTCAGGCTGACCCCGAAGCTTCACTTTGAAGTACCGCAGCCCATACGCCCGAATCGACGTCTCGAGGTCCTGCGGCAGGCCATCGTCCACGCGCTCTTCCCCGCGTACATCTTCAGGCGTCAGCGGGTCGCCGAGACCGATCGTATGGCGGATGAAACAGCGCTGCAGCGGCGATGCCGGAAGCAGGTCGGCCGGTTCGACGTCCGCCAGCTCCGGGTAAATGTCTCTCAGCCGCACGCCAAGTCGATTCGCGGCGATCAGGCGGTGCGCGGGCACTTCGATTGCGCGGCACAGTCCGTCGAGGACCACCCGTTCGACGAGACTTACGCCGAGGCCGGCGAGCAGCGGAGCGATGCGGTGCTTGTGCGCCCACGCCTCCTGCTCGAGGTGCAGCTCGCGCCAGAACTCGAAGAACGAACGCGGCTGACTGCCGATGTCCTGAGCCCATCCCGCCGCATTCGTGATCGCCGACAGCATGGCCGGCAGATCCTGCTCGAAGGTCGTCGCCGGGTCCTTCGTGAACCATTTCGGAGGCAACCCTTCAGCCGTCAGGCCGGCGCTCGAACGGTTGCCCGTCTGCACGCGCGTGCGCATGAACAGGTGCGGCACGTCCGTCATGCTCGCGATGCCGTAGCGGAACGGAAAGCGCGTTCGCGCCGGCAGCACGAAGAAGTCGAATGGCTCGATGGTCAGCCGGTCGATCACGCGTGTTGGCCCAGGTAGAGGTCGCGTCCTTTGACGAGCGCCGCGATCTTGCGGTCGGCAACGGAGCGCTTGAGCATCCAGAATCCGCAGTCAGGATGCGCGTAGCGGACGCGCCCCGCCCCGAGCGCCTTTTCCGCGCGCTCCAGAGCGCGGGCGACTTCATCCGGCGTCTCGACGTGATTGACCTTGATATCGATCACGCCGACGCCGATCGCGATCCGCGAGTCGACGCCGCGGAGCGCGTCGAGGTCCGATGGCGGGCGATGCGCGAGCTCCAGCACGAGATGATCGGCGTGCAGGCTGTTCAGAAACTCGACGAGCGCCGTCCAGGTGCCGGATTGCACGGTCTGCCCGCCGTAGTTGCCAAAGCAGAAGTGCACCGCTTTCTCGCCGCGGACCGCATCGAGCACCTTGTTGATTGCCGCGGCGGCAATCGGGCCGTCGGCCGGATTGCCGGGAACGTTGGCTTCGTCGATCTGCACGCAGGCGCAGTCGAGATCCGCAGCCTGCGCGGCGAGCGCGCCGGCGATCGCAAGCGAGAGCGCCTTGAGATCGCCGTACTGCTCGTCGAGCAGCGTGCGCGCGAGCATATAAGGGCTCGTGATCGTGAACTTGAAGCGTCCGCCGGCGACAGCAGCGGCCCTCGCGCAGTCGTCAGGCAGATTCAGCGTACCTTCGTGGACGGGACCGGTCACGACACCCGCAGGCTTGCTGCGGAAGCGCATCTCCGACTTCGCACGGAACGCCGACGCGTCGGCACGTCCTGTTTCGTAGCGAATACCGCCGAGCCGCCGCACGAAGTAGTCGATCATCCCGTTGGTGTCGGGATGATTCACATCGAATCGATACAGCTCCCCGTCGGTTGGCAAATCGATGCCGGCCTGACGCTGAGTGTCGAACACGACGCGCGTCGCGTCGACGAGCGACTGTTCGCTCGGCGCCGCCGCCAGCCAGTCTGGGAGGGGATACGACCCGACGGTCGTGGTGAGGATCAAAACGAGAATTTCACCTGCAACTGGATGCTGCGCGGATTCTGATAGTTGTTCGCCACTCCGACGCCCGCGTTCTTGGGCAGCGATCGGCTTGACAGCAGATTGCCGTTCGCATCGTACGGCAGGTTGGTGATCGTGACGGCGTCGAGCGGATTCGTAAAATTGATGGTCCTGTTGCGATCCGTCACGATCGCCGAGTTCGGCGCGTTGAACATGTCGACGCGGAGCTCGAGGTTCTTCGCGCCGCGGAACCGGACTGTGCGGGCAATCGCCAGGTCGAGCGTGCTCTGGAAGCAGCCGCGCAGATACCCGTTGCCGGATTCGAGGCCGACGCTCTGGTATAACGGACCCTGAAACGCTGCGGGGTTGAACTGCTGATACACGTTGGCGCTGCACCCGTCGCCGGGATCGCCGACGATGCGGACGCGACCGGCGTAATCGGGCGCGCCCGTAACGTTGGTGTTCCCCCCGCCGTTCTGGTAGCTGTACCCCAATGCGTAGGCGCTGCCGGTCCGGCCGTTCCAGATGCTCGAGAACCGCCAGTCGTTCACGACGAGGCCGACGCTTCTCCAGAACGCGCCGTTCGCTTTGATGTCGGGCAGATCCCAGATGAAGTTCCCTTTCAGGATGTGGCGGTTCGCAACCGTTCGTCCGAGCAGCCGATCCGCCTCCGCCTGATCGTCACGGATCGAGAACGAGCCGTCGGAATTGTGCTGAAGTCGCGGCGCCGTGTTCTGATGATCGGCCACCGTGATCGTGTCGTTGACCCCGAACGAAAACCCGCTGCGGAATCGTCGCTGCAGGGACAGCTGCAGTGAGTGGTACGTTCTCCGGCCGCGTCCCCACTGCTGTGTGATGTCGCCGTACCCTCGGTACCCCCGCATGCGGTCCTCCGACACCGCGTTCGAACCGGGAATTGGCGTTGCTGTTCCGCTGACGTTGCTGACCGGGATCGTGGGATCGAGATTCTGCGGTAGAAATGCAGACCCGAGATCCACGGCATTCAGGTTGACGCTCTGGAGCAGGTTGTAGCTGTGGTGCCCGACGTACGCGACGTCGATCGTCGACGAAAACCATGGCAGCGCGTACTGCACACCGGTATTCCATTGCCAGGAGGTGGGCAACTTGCTGTTGTATTCATACACGGCAAGTGCCGGCGGGCCTTCCGTCGTCAGACCCGCCGAGCCGAGATTCTGAACGTTGCCGTACCGCACGGTGACGTTCTTGTAGGTCGGCGGATTCTGCACCTGCGGGAAGATCGCGTTCCCGTCCGGGCGATCGAAGAACTCGCCGATCGCGCCGCGCCAGACCATGCGCTGGCGCCCGGTCAGGTCGTATGCCATGCCGAATCGCGGTGCGACCTGGAGCGCCGGCCACGTATAGGTCGTCTTCGCGATGCCGTGGCCGGACAGGAACAGGCCATTCGTCGTGTTCCCCGTGCCTGGGACGATGGTTCCGATGTTGATCACCGACAACGGTCCAAGGAGCTGGCCCGTGATCGGATCCTTGGCCTGCCGATTCGTGCCGGTGCACGGACTCGCTCCGATGCAGCCCGCACCGTATAGAAGCGGAGCGGCTGACGGATTCCATTTCTCCGGCAGGAAATTCGACGCCTGTCCAAGCGTGTCGTACTGCGGCTGCTGGTGAACGAAACGCAGGCCGTAATCGAGCGTCAGCCGGCTGCTCACCTTCCAGTTGTCCTGCACGTAGGCTTCCGTATTGTTGTAGACGAACACGCCCTCGACATACTTCGACGCCTGCGTATAGTCGCGGAAGATCCCGAGCGCCGCGTTCGCGAAGGGGAACTGCGAATCGAGCGGGTTGTTCGAGTCGTTCTGGAACGTGATCGTTCCGTTCCAGCCGCCTCGCTGCTGCGCCTTATAGCTGTGCGTGTTGTAGAAGCCGGTCTTCATGGCATGGCGGCCGGCGACCTTCGTCAGGCTGATCGAGACGTCCTTCGTCCGATTGATGTTGAGGAAGCCAGGAAACGGAATGTTGTCCGGCGAGTAGTTGGTCGGAGTCGTATTGGACACGCGGCCATTCCAGGTGAAGTTCGGCGGCATCTGGATGCGCGTCCCGTCCCAGATGGGCGGCTTTTCGCTGTTCATCACGTCGTACGCGTAGTAGTTCGGGTCCAGAATCTCCGCGTCGGGGAACAGGAACGGAAGATCGCCCAGCCCGGCGTTGAACCGGTTCGAGGCGGGATTGACCGGCAGCGCCGAGCGGCAGAAGTTGGCGCCGTTACCGGTCAGTCCACACCCCGCCTGATCGTTGCCGCTCCGGCCGACCGTCGCTTCGAGGAACATCGTCGGCGTCACGTTGTAGTTGACGGTGCCGACCAACGTGCTGACGACCGGGTTCTGCATGAGCGTGTCATTGAACCCGGGGATGGTACCGAGCACGACCTCCTTGCGTTGCCTCCACCCGGTGTACTTGACGCTGGCTCGCAGCCTCGTCGATGGCTGGTAATCGACCTTGACCGCGGGCTGATACGCGAGGAGGCTCTGATTCGGGCGTGTGATTTCGTAGTTGTACGGCTGGCCGGGCGCCGCCGTCAGATTCGGGAGCGGATACGATTTGAGAATGTTGATCCCGGTTTGATACAAGCGACTCGCGGGAATGCGACCGATGACGCCGCCATCCTGAAAGCACCCGCGTTGATCCGTCGCCGAGCACGGAAGCGCCGTCAGCGCGTCGCGGATGAAGGCATACGGATTTCCATTGTTATCGGTCGTCTGCGAGAAGTCTCCCGCGCGCTCGAGGGCCGTCGGAAACCGCCGTCGAACGACTTCGCTGCCCGCCGTGCGCGGCTGAAATTCCTGCGCGTAGAAGAAGAACACCTTGTTCGCTCCGCCCGGCTTGCCGATCGGACCGCCGATCGAATAGCCCCAGTCCTTCTGCTTGCTGACGGTCTTCGGATCGCCATTCAGGATGTTGACCTTGCTGTTCGAGTTCCAGTCCGAGTTGCGTTCGACGTCGTACACCTGGCCGCGGAATCTGTTCGTGCCGCTCTTGGTGACCGCGGTGATTTGCAGACCGCTCGATCGTCCGTATTCGGCCTGATAGCTCGACGTCAGCACCTTGACTTCCGCGATGGACGACACATTCACCGCCATCAGGAGTCGGTTGCTGCCGGTGTCCATCGTGCCAACGCCGTCCATCATGAAATTCGTGGCGCCGCCTCCGCCAACACGGGCCGTTCCGTCGACACCGGGCGCGAGCGACGCCAGGGTGGCGAAGTTGCGGTCCGCGAGCGGAAGGTTCTCGACATCCTCGGGCGCGACTGTGAAGGAACGCTCGCCAGTACTCGATTGGATGACAGGCGTTTCTCCTTTCACCGTGACGACTTCCGACGTCCCCCCGATCTCGAGCGTCACGTCGCCGACCGCGACGCGGGAGCCAGGACCAACGGCGATGCCGGATCGCTTCAGCGTCTTGAACGACGCGAGCTCCACTTCGAGCGTGTACGTGCCGGGCGCGACGTTGATGAACCTGAAGTCGCCCGCTTCGTTCGCGACGAAGGGCGCCGAGCGTGTGTCCTGCGACTCGTTCACGAGCGTGACGGTCGCGCCCGGCAGAACGCCTCCCTGCGCGTCCTTTATCGTGCCGGTCACAGTGCCGGTCGTAATCTGCGCGGCGGCGACGACAACAGTCGCCAGCAAGGCGAACGTTGCGAAAACAGGAATTCCAGCAGGTGATTTGCGAATCATCGTCTCCTCGCACAACCGCTGTCGTGCGGGCCTTTAGCCCGGCACAAGCGGGGGATGGTATCCCACAGGCCGCACTGGATGGAAGGCCGATGTGGTACCCTCAACCGGCGATCGCTCACCTGGAAGAGCTTCGAGGAGTTGATATGTCGGTTTACGACGCGGACGTCGCGGCGCCAATGAAGGTCCGGATCGAACGCGACCGCTCGACGATGAGCGCGGCCGCAGCGGCGCATGCCGCGGCGAGCCTCCGTGGCGCAATCGAACGCCGCGGCAAGGTGCGCCTCGTCGCCGCGACCGGCGCGTCACAGCTCGAGTTCCTCGAGGCGCTGACCGCTACGCCTGGAATCGATTGGCAGCGCGTCGAGCTCTTTCACCTCGACGAGTACACGGGTGTACCCGAGACGCACCCGGCGAGCTTTCGCCGCTATCTCCGCGAAAACCTCGTCGACAAAACGGGAATTCGCACGTATCACTTTCTGGACGGCGAGGGAGACCCCGAGGAGGTCCGCCGTCGAGTCGGCGGCGAGCTTCGGCAGGAAGAGGTCGACGTTTTGTTCGCCGGCATCGGCGAGAACGGCCACCTCGCGTTCAACGACCCCCCCGCGGACTTCACCACCACCGATCCATACATCGTCGTAAAGCTGGACGCCGCGTGCCGGCGTCAGCAGGTCGGCGAAGGCTGGTTCAAGTCAATCGCCGAGGTGCCGGATACCGCGATCTCGATGTCGATTCAGCAGATGCTGAAGTGCCAAGAGATGATCGTCGTGGTGCCGGATACGCGGAAGGCACAGGCGGTGAAGAACGCGCTGGAAGGTGACGTCACGCCGAACGTGCCGGCTTCGATTCTAAGACGGCACCCAAACGTCACTCTGTACCTGGATGAGCCTGCCGCCGCGTTGCTCAGTGCCAGCTACCGGAGCACTTCCTCGTAGGCTTCCATCGGCGGGCACGCGCAGATCAGATTGCGATCGCCGTACGGGTTGTCGATCCGCGCCACCGACGGCCAGAATTTATTCGCGCGGACGTACGGCAGCGGAAACGCGGCCTGCTGGCGCGAATACGGATGCGTCCACTCGTCCGAGGTGACCTCCTCGGCAGTGTGCGGGGCGTTCTTCAGCACGTTGTCGCGCGAGTCCGTCTTCCCATCCACGACCGCCTGAATTTCTTCGCGAATCGCAATCAGCGCGTCACAGAACCGATCGAGCTCGTCCTTCGATTCGCTTTCCGTCGGCTCGATCATCATCGTTCCGGCAACCGGAAAAGAGACGGTCGGCGCGTGGAACCCGTAGTCCATCAGCCGCTTCGCGACGTCCTGCTCGTCGATCGAAGGGCCCGAACCGTGCTTGAACGGCCGCAGATCGAAAATCATCTCGTGCGCGACGCGCCCGTTGTGGTTCGCGTAGAGCACGTCGTAGTGCCCCTCCAGGCGCGCCTTCAGATAATTCGCGTTGAGGATGGCGTAGCGCGTCGCGTTGGTCAGGCCCTCCGCCCCGAGCATCCGGACGTAGCCGTATGAGATCAGGAGAATGCTCGCGCTTCCCCACGGCGCGGCCGCGACGGCGTGAATGCCTTTCTCACCGCCGACATTCACAACCGGATGTGAAGGCAGGTACGGCGCGAGGTGGGACGCAACAGCGATGGGTCCCATTCCGGGGCCTCCGCCGCCGTGCGGAATCGCAAACGTCTTGTGCAGGTTCAGGTGGCACACGTCCGCGCCGATCGCCGCCGGACTCGTAAGCCCGACCTGCGCGTTCATGTTGGCGCCGTCCATGTACACCTGGCCGCCATGCTCGTGCACGATCCGGCAGATTTCCTTGATGTCCTCCTCGAACACCCCGTAGGTGGACGGATACGTCACCATCAGCGACGACAGCGAGTCGCTGTGCTGCTCCGCCTTCTTGCGCAGATCGTCGACCACGATGTAGCCGTTGCTGTCGCACGCCACCACGACGACCTTCAAACCCGCCATCGTGGCGCTGGCGGGATTCGTCCCGTGCGCCGACGCCGGGATCAGGACGACGTTGCGCTGCGTCTGTCCGCGATCGTGGTGATACGCACGGATCGTCATGAGGCCGGCGAACTCGCCTTGTGCGCCCGAATTCGGCTGCAGCGAGACGGCATCGAGGCCCGTGATCCGGCACAGCGCCTGCTCCAGTTCCGTGAAGATCTGCTGGTATCCGTCCGTCTGCGATACGGGCGCGAACGGATGCAGCCGAGAAAACCTCGCCCAGGTCACCGGGATCATCTCGGACGCCGCGTTCAGCTTCATGGTGCAGGACCCGAGCGGGATCATCGACGTATCGAGGCCGACATCTTTCCGCTCGAGGCTGCGGATGTATCGCATCATCTGCGTTTCCGAGTGATGCGTGTTGAAGACTGGATGCGTCAGGAACGGGCTCGTGCGCTGCAGCGCCGCGGGCGCCTTGTGCCTGAACGCGATAGGTGCCCTCACAACCCGGTCGGCACCGGTGAATGCCTTGCAGATTTCGGCGACGTCCTCCGGAGTCGTCGTCTCGTCGACCGCAACGCCGATGGCGCCGTCCGCAAAGTACCGGAAATTGATACCGAGCCGCTCGGCGCGCTCGCGGACCTCAGCCTGTTTCGCGCGCTCGAAGCGCAGGGTATCGAAGTACGCCGCATTCGTCTGGCGGATGCCCAGCTCCTTCAGATCGTCTTCTATAGCGCGCGCCATGCCGTGAATCCGCTCGGCAATCGCGCGCAGCCCCTTCGGGCCGTGGAACACCGCGTACATCGCGGCGATGTTCGCGAGCAGCGCCTGGGCGGTGCAGATGTTCGACGTCGCTTTCTCGCGGCGGATGTGCTGCTCGCGCGTCTGCAGCGCCATCCGGTAGGCCTGCCGTCCGCGCGCGTCGACCGAAATGCCGATGATGCGGCCGGGCGCCTGCCGGATGAACGACTCGCGCGTCGCGAAAAACGCGGCGTGGGGCCCGCCGTACCCGAGCGGTACGCCAAAACGCTGTGAGTTTCCAACAACCGCGTCGGCGCCCATCTCGCCCGGCGGCGTGAGCAGCGTCAGCGCCATGAGGTCGCTGGCGACCGCGACGAGCAGACCCGCGGCGTGCGCCCGCTCGATGATCGCGCGCAGGTCCGACGCTTCGCCGTGATCGTCCGGATACTGCAGCAGCAGACCGAACGCTCCCTGCGTCGGCAGATCAGCGGCCCGCCCGATCTCGAGGCGGATGCCGAGCGGTTCGGCGCGCCCGCGAAGGACGTCAATCGTCTGCGGGAAGCAGCGCTCCGAAACGAGGAAGACACCCGGCTCCCCAGATGGCGTCTTCTTCACCTGCAGTCGGTGGAACATCGCCATCGCCTCGGCCGCGGCCGTCCCTTCATCGAGCAGCGACGCGGTTGCGATGTCCATCCCGGTCAGGTCCCGCACCATGGTCTGAAAGTTGAGCAGCGATTCGAGACGGCCTTGCGCGATTTCGGCCTGATACGGCGTATACGGCGTGTACCACCCGGGATTCTCGAACACGTTCCGCAGGATCACGCTCGGGGTCACGCAATCGTAGTAGCCCATGCCGATGTACGAGCGCGCGGTGACATTGCGCTCCGCAATCAGCGCGAGACGCCGCAGGTACGCGTACTCGCTGTCGGCTTCCGGCAGGTCGAGCGGCTTCGCGCTGCGGATGCCGGATGGAATGGTCTGTTCGATGAGCGCGTCGATCGACGGGACGCCAATGGCGCGAAGCATCGCGCCGCGCGATGCCGGATCGGGTCCGATATGTCGCGTTTCGAATGGGATTTCTGAGCTCACTTCGTCAGTTCCGTATACTTCGCCGAATCCAGCAGATCGGCCGTATCGCCGGGATTCGAGACCTTCAGAGCGATCATCCACGATCCGTGCGGATCCTTGTTCACCATCTCCGGCTTTTCCGTCAGCGCGGAATTCACCTCGGCCACCTCGCCGCCAACCGGCGCGTACAGCTCCGAGACCGCCTTGACCGATTCGATCGTGCCGAACACGTCCCCCTTGTTGACGGTGCGGCCGACTTCCGGCAGCTCGAGATAAACGATGTCGCCCAGCTGCTTCTGCGCGTAGTCCGTAATGCCGACGCGAGCCTGGCCGCCCGACATCCGCACCCATTCGTGGTCCTTGGTGTACTTGAGATCTGCAGGGTACATGCTGTTCCTTTACTTGGGACCCCGAATCCCGGATCCCGGATCCCGGGTTGGTTCACGCCTTCGGACGCTTGTAGAAGGGCATCGGCACCACCTTCGCGCGCGCGCGTCGTCCTCGGACATCGACCTCGAACTCCGTCCCGGGTGTCGTCCGATCCGCCGGCAAGTACGCCATGCCGATCGCCTTTTTCAGAAACGGCGTCTGCGTGCCGCTCGTGACGACGCCCGCCTTCGCGCCGTCGATGAATGCGTCGTACCCGTGGCGCGCGATCGCGCGATCCAGCACTTCGAACCCGACGAGCTTTCGAGGCGCGCCGCCCGCCTTCTGCTGCTGCAGCACGTCGATGCCGAGGAACTCCGACTTCTTCCAGCCGACGATCCATCCCAGGTCCGCTTCGACGACGGTCGTCGTCTCGTCCATGTCGTTGCCATAGAGCCGCATGGACGCCTCGAGCCGCAGCGTGTCGCGCGCGCCGAGGCCGGCGGGCACGACGCCGGCGCTGTGCCCTGCGCTCAAAATCGCATCCCACACGCGCTCGGCGGAGGCGGGGGCGATGAAGACTTCAAACCCATCCTCACCGGTGTACCCCGTGCGCGAGATCGTCGCGAGCACGTTGGCGACCTCGCCCGTCGTGAACCAGTAATACTTCAACTCGGCGAGGTTGACGCCGGTGAGCGATTGCAGCACGTCGCGCGCAGCCGGCCCCTGCAGGGCGAGCAGCGCGTAACGCGAGCTGGTGTTCACCGCGACGGCGTCTCCCTGCCCGGCGATGTGCGACGTGATCCAGTGAAAGTCCTTGATGATGTTCGACGCGTTCACGACCAGCATGAAATGGTCGTCGCGCATCTTGTACACGAGCAGATCGTCGACGAACGTCCCCTGCGGCGTCGTCAGCGCCGAGTACTGGATCTGGCTGACCGCCAGCCGCGACGCGTCGTTCGAGGTGATGTGCTGTACGGCCTGCAGCGCATCCGCGCCCGCGATCTCGATCTCCCCCATGTGGCTGACGTCGAACAGGCCGGCGCGCGTGCGCACGGCCATGTGCTCGTCGACGATGCCGGAATACTCGACCGGCATGTCCCAGCCGCCGAATTCCACCATGCGGGCGCCGAGGGATCGATGTCGCGCGTTGAGCGGGGTTTTCTTGAGCGGGCCTGGCGCGGGCAGCGGCATCAGCAGTGGATCGATTCCGGCCGGTTGCGGATGGTCAGAACCTTGAAAAGGTACTATGCGGCTCGGCGGTGGGTCAAGGCGCCGGGCGGCGCAGCAGGCCGATGCGCAGCCCTGCCGCGCTGTCGCGGATGAGGATATCGAGGCGGCGCTTCCGTGTTTCCGGCTGTTTGGCGCTCATGACATAGAAGGTGGCGATTCGGCGATACCCATCCGGCTGCGATTGGAAGAATGTCCACGCCTTGCCGTTCGCCTTGAACGTTTTCTCGAGCGCCGGGTCGAGCTGCGCGTCGTGACGTTGTTCGAATGAATAGAGGCCCGTTTTTTTCGGATCCCGGCCTTCGAATGCGCGGACTCCCGCCGCGAGCATCAACCCGCGCTCGATCAATTCTTTCGCGCGTTTCGTATTCACCTCGCTCCACGTGCTGCCAGTCCTTCGCGGCGTGAATCGAATCATGTAGCTGTGCTCGTCGATGCTCTTGCGCAGCCCGTCGATCCACCCCACGCACAGCGCCTCGTCGACGGACTCTGGCCAGGTGATGCTCGGACGGCCTGAGCTCTTCTTGTAGAAGCCGACCCACAGTTCCGCGGTGTCGGTGTGGTGTTTCGCCAGCCAGGCGCGGAAGTCTTTGGGGGTCGCGAAGAATCTTGGCTTCATGAGTGATCGTCCACCTGGTTCATTTTCCACGCATTCGCCGCCACCCGGCACGGACGTATACTGTCGTTCTTTCGGAGGCGGGCGTGATCGCAGTGGTGTGGCAGTTCGACGTCCGGCCGGGCGCCGGTGCGGAGTTCGAGAAGTTGTACGGCAGCGACGGGACATGGACGGAGCTTTCGCGGCGGAGCCGATCCTTCCTCGGCCGCTCGTTTCTCCGCGACATCGGGTCGGAGACCCGCTACCTGCTCGTCGAGTATTGGGGCGAGATGATGGTGTACGAGAAGCATCTCGCCGATTTCCAGAAGCAGATCGATGCGCTCGAACAGCAGCGGGCGTCGCTGGTGGAGCGGATGGAAGCGGTCGGGGTCTTTACGGCCCTCGACGTCCCGACCCGCGCGGGTCCGACATGGTCGCAGCGATCGGGGAAGCGGCTGGAGTAGGCTGGCGCTGGCCGATCGCGAAAGAGCGTACCGGAGTTTTCAGAGGAGTAGCCCAATGAAACGTGCGATGACGGCGGTGACGATGATGTGCGCGCTGGCGTTGTGTGTGGTGGCGGCGCAGACGCCTCCGAGCTTTGCGGGCAAGTGGACGCTCGTGCCCGACCCGACCGGCGCCGGCGGCGGCCGCGGCATGGGCGGGCTGGGTCAGAGCGCGACGATCGTCCAGGACGCCAACACCCTCACCATCACGCGGACCACGCAGATGGGTGAATTCACGTCGACCTACAAGCTCGATGGCTCCGAAAGCAGGAACGTGCTGAACATGGGCGGCAATTCCGTCGATCAGCTCTCGACCGCCAAGTGGGACGGCGGCAAGCTGAGGATCAACACGAAGATGGATTTCCAGGGAACGGCCGTGGAGACGAACCTCGTGCTGTCGCTCGATCCGTCCGGGAACCTGCTCACCGAATCGACCCGGCCGGACTTCCAGGGAGGCGGCGCGCCCATCACCACGAAGATGACGTACAAGAAAGGGTGATGTCGCAAAGCCTCTAAATCCGATGCGCACGTGGGTGAAAATCAGCCTTGGGAGCGCGGTTGTCGCGCTCCTCGGGTTTGGCATCCTCGCCGGCGCGGGGGCATACTATTTTTTCCGGCACCTCAGCACCGGCCACTCCGCGGAGTCGAACATACTGCGCGAGATGGACGCCGTCCGCGACCGGTTCGGCGCACGTCAACCGCTCATCGAGGTCGTCGATCCCAGGACCGCGGACATTCGGATCAACCGCACAGCCGATTCTCAGGGACGGCAGGTCAGCACCCTTCATGTCCTGACGTGGAACGCGGATGACGGCACCCGGCTCCAGACTGAGGCGCCCTTGTGGCTCCTGCGCTTCAGCAGTGTGAACATCCTGTCGCAGCTCGGTGTGGCGCCGGAACGCTTCAGGCTCACGGTCGACGACATCCGCCGGTACGGCCCAGGGATCGTCGTGGACTATCGCCGTCCTGGAGAGGCCGACGTCATGATCTGGGTCGACTAGGCGCGAACGGGCAGGGATTTTCTGGATCCCCGCCCGTTCGCCCAGCGGCCGTTCACGACATCGAGCGCCGATACCTTTGATACAAGCCGGGCGCTACGCAGATCGCCATCATCCCGGCGATCGTCGTCCACACCATCCATCCGCGCAGGACGATACCCCGCGCGTGGAGCGGCGGCACGATGATCGCAAGGAGCACTCCCGCAAGCGCGTATCCGAGCAGCGCCTTCACGAGGATGTTCGGAATCGTGAACCGCGCAAGCCAGGCATTGAACGCCACGATGCGATCGATGATGAACATGGTGGTTCTCTCTATTGGATTTTCAGCGGCGCGAGCCCGGAGCACGCGACGAACTGCGCCTCCGCGCTGAGCGCGCCGGCGAGGAACTCCGACGCACACAACAGCCGTTCTGCGGCCCGGGCGAAAATGGAATCCATGTCGTCGGCGGCGGCCATGCACTGCGTGTTCCGGTCGTCGTTGGCGAGCAAGGCCCTCTCGTACTCCGTCACGCAATCGCGCTGCTGCCACACGGCCTCGCGCAGCTTCGCGGCAATCCGCCGCCGGATCAGGTCGCGCGTCCTGTCGATTGCGTTCGGATCGCCAGCCAGCTCGCCGACGAAAGCGGCGCTCAGCAGCAGCGAGTACACGAACGGTGCGGTGTCGTCCGCGATGCGTCGCGTATCGTTCATCAGTTCACGCTCGTAAGCGCCAAGGAGCCGCCGAAAGGCGCTCACGGCCCGCCCGTTCAGCAGCGCAGCGGCCGCCTCGCCGCTGTCGTCGCGCGAACCGATTGCAACCACCTGCCCTCCCCTCTCGACGGTCAGGCCACTCAGGCCGCCGAAGCGAATGATCACCGTCGCGTCGCTGGACCCGGTAATCGTGATTTCCGTCTGCCTGGTATCCGGCGCCGTGATTCGCGTGAACGTGAAATCCGGAGCCTGAAGCGTGTATTTCAGCCGATTGTCCGGCGTGACCGTGGCCCGGTAGCCACCGATCGAGGACTGTTCGGCCGCAACCGCCGCGCTGACCGGAAGCAGCAGCCCGAAAACCATCATGAGTGTGCATGTGCGCATACGTCCTCCCGAGCGTTCGATCCCGAAGGATCACGGGGCCGGCGCGCGTCCTCCGCGGCCCTGTGCCGCGCCACCTTCGCCGCCCTGCTGTCCGCCGGAGGGTCGCCGGCACACTCTCACCCGGTCGCGCGCGCGTCCGGCTGTTCCGGACGGAAGCGCAGATATCCCTGCAAGGTGTGGTAGGAAATCCCAAGCTGACGGCATGCCTGCCGTTTGTTGTTGCGGCAGCGCTCGAGCACGAGGCGCGCGTAACGGCTGCCCCACGCGCGCATGCTCGATCGCTCCCGCAGCGATGGCAGCAGCACGTCGGTGTACCCGCCGAGCAACGCCGGCGGCAGATCCTCCAGTTCGAGGAACGGCCCGCCGGCAAGCGCGACTGCCCGCTCGATGACGCGTTCCAGCTCGCGCACGTTGCCGGGCCAGTCGTACGCGAGGAGCGCGTCAGTCGCCGCTTCCGATAACGACAGCGGTCTGAACGTCCGATGCCGCTCGAGAAAATATCGCGCCAGCTCAATCACGTCGTCGCGCCGCTGCCTCAGCGGAGGGACGTGCACGTCGACGCCGTTCAGCCGGTAATAGAGGTCCAGCCGGAAGCGCCCCTGCTCCACCAGCATCGCGAGCGGCCTGTTCGACGCGACGATGATCCGCGTGTCGACCCGTTTCGATCCGAATCCGCCGACGCGCTCGACCGCGAGCTCCTGAATCGCGCGAAGCAGCTTTGCCTGCGCCGCTTGCGATAGATCCGACACCTCGTCCAGGAACAACGTGCCGTCGTCGGCGCGCTCGAACTTGCCGCGGCGTCCGCGCACGCCGGTGGCGGTGCGCTCCTCGATGCCGAACAACTCCGCTTCGAGGAGCGTTTCCACGATTGCCGCGCAATTGACGGCGACGAACGGCGCGTGCCGGCGCCGGCTCAACTCGTGGATCTGGCGTGCGACGAGCTCCTTCCCGGTCCCGGACTCGCCTTCGATGAGGGCCGTAAAGTCGGTGGCCGCAACGCGCTCTATCCGATCCCGCAGAATGCGGATCGGCAGACTCGAGCCAATGAGGGGCGCCGCGCCGTCCTCCTCGCCGCGGCTCTTCGCGCATGCGAGCGGCCACCTGCCGTGCGCCCGCTCGATCTCGAGCAGCAGCCCCGCAACGTGTGCGCCGGCCGTGAGCATCTGCCGCGCGCGGGCATCGATGGGCCTCGCCGGATCGAACACCGCTTCGAGGCGTGGCCGCCCTTCGGACGTGGGACCGGGCAGGTCGCACGAGATTGTGCCGGGCGCCGGTTTTTGCTCGAAATCGTCGCGGAACCTGACCGACTTCGCCCGCACGATCGCCCGCAGATCCTCCTCGAAGCGCTCGCGCACCATCTTTGGATCCCGGACGGATGCCAATCCGGACATCACTGTCTCGAGCATCGACGTTGTCGGACACGGAGGCGCCCCGCTTCCGCCACAGAGGACGACGGCACTGGCGGGAGAACCGGACGATGAACGAGAAGAAGCCGCCAATGCCTCGCCTCCTTGAACGGGATGATTCGGCTGCGTAACCAAGCGCGGTGCCAACCGCGTGTCGCGTAAAACCCACGTCATTCGCCACTCCTGCGAGTCGTCCCGCGATCGGCGCCGGGTATGCCCTGCCCATTGCGGGCTGCGTCCTGCACTGCGAATGCGGGAACGTCGGCCCCGCCTCGGGTGCCGGGTTCCCACAGCCGCACGCGAAAGGTGTCGTCACGGAGTCGTCCTCCAGATCGCTTCGCAACGGGTCTCGAACTGGAGCGCGCCCCGATAGGTCACGCCGTCCCTCGGATGCAGTTTCCAGACGGCACACCGCAGGACGCGGGCTGTCGCGGTGAACGTCTGCGCGTTCGAGACAATTTGCATGTGCACGCGGGCGCCCGGACGCAGGGGACGTTCACCCTCGACGAGCGCACCGCCGGGGCTGAGATCGACGACGCGGACGCTGCAGCCCGGCCGAAGCGTGGCCTGTGCGGCCGCCACGGCACACGCGACGCGCGTGTCGGAGCGGCGATCCCTTATCGGTTGATCCATGCTTGCCGCCCCGGGTCGTACTCGAGCACGCGCGTTCGTCCAGTCGCGCCCAGCACGCGGACCGCGTACTGCGCGCGTCTGCCTTGCAGGTACAGTGTTCCGGACGTCGCGGTGCCGTCCGGACTCATCGTGAGGATCCGGGCGACGCCAATTCGAACTCCGTCCGTGCCAGTCCCGCGCATGCCGTCCACATCCGGCAGCCCCTCGGCCAGGAGGAAACGAACGTTTGGAAAGTCGTCGCCGATCTGCTTTGGAATTCCGTCGGGGCGATCGATACCGCTCCGGATCTCCGCCGCCCGAACGCCGTTCCCGTTCCCGTCGATGTACCTCGTCACGCGATAGTCCGGCGTCGACGCCTCGAAACGCAGGGCCACAGCACGCGAGCGGTTGACGGTATCCAATCGGCTGCTCACGATCTGCGCGGCAAGATAGCGCGCCGCCGCGCAGGTCCGCGCGTCGTCCAGAGCGTCTCCGGTGAGCGGAATCGCAACCCCGGCGATCACGGCTGTCAGCGCGACGACGAAGACGATCTCGATGAGTGTGAGCCCTTCGTCTCCGTTACTTCTGACCGGGCGCATGGTCAGTTTTCTCGCCGCTGACGGTGATGAGCGGCTTGAGCTTCAAGAAGCTCTTCTCGCCGATGCCCTTCACGTTCATCAGCTCTTCGATCTTCTTGAACGTGCCGTTCTTCTGGCGGTATTCGACGATTCGCTGCGCCGTCGACGTGCCGACGCCTGGCAGTGCGTCGAGCTGGGCGACGGTGGCCGTGTTCAGGTTGACGGGAGTGGTGAGACCGACGACGGTCTTGGTCGCCCTGGCTTTCGCGGCCTTCGGCGGAGCGGCGGTCTGCGCGCTCGCAAGGGACGCGAGACCCAGAACGAGCAGGACGATGAGCGTGAGTCGACGCATGATGCAGCCTCCAATGACAGTTGGTTGATCGGCGGCTGCCGCGCACGTGAGCTTCGACAAGGCAGGCCAGCGGGCCAGGGTCACGACGGCAGCCGCGTGCCCTCAGAGGCAAGCGCGTGGCCGCCGGAGCACAGACGGCAACTGTTCGTGCAACGGACTCAGACGTCGAGGGTTGCGCGGAAGCCGCGAAATGGGCGCCGAGAGCACAGAGACCGCGTCAGCGACGATACGTCAACCGCAGTTGATGACTGGCGCGCCGAACAGGGATAATCAGAAGCGAATGCGATTCCTTCGAACGATTTTCATCGCCGGCATCCTCGGGGCCGCTGGTGCCGCCGCAAGTTGCACGTCGCCGACCGTGCCTTCGAACAACGCGGCGTACAGCCAGACCGACCTGCGCTTGGGAACGGGGACATTGGCGGAAACCGGCCACGTCCTGACCGTCAACTACACCGGCTGGTACTACAACGCCGCGGCGACTGACCGGAAGGGACCGGAGTTCGATTCGAGTACCGGACGCGGACCGTTCTCCTTCACACTTGGCGGCAGCGAAGTGATCAAAGGATGGGATCAGGGGGTGGCGGGAATGCGCGTCGGCGGACTCCGGCGCCTGGTCATTCCGCCGTCACTCGCCTATGGTGACGTGCGCTTCGGCCCGATCCCTCCGAATGCGACGCTGTTGTTCGAGATCGAGCTCGTCGATGTCCAATAGTGGTCTGACCCTGGTCTGACCCCTCGCTACCAGACGCGAATGCGGGCGCCGAGCACGATGGAGTTGGCGTTGTCGCTCAGCGATCCGTCGGCGTTCTCCACGGCGGCGCCCTTCAGCTGACCGCGGGCCGCTTCGAAGTAGAGGCCGAACCTCGGCGCCGCCCACACCTCGAGGCCAGCGCCGTAAATCCAACCCCACCCCTGCGTTCGCAGGGCGTACGTCACACGGCCACCCTTCACGGTCTGCGGCACATCGTTGACGGTGACGGTGTGATCGTCGACCGTCTGGTCCGTCTGGAGCGTCGCGTCGTGGTAGTCGCCGCCCACTTTTCCGTAGATTCGGACGCGCGCGACAGGAATGCCGATCTTGGCGGCGACCGAGAACACGTCGGCCTTGAACACACTGTTGAAGTGAAACCCGGTGCCGCTTCCGCTGACCTTCACGTTCGCGGGCTTCATAAACGCCGCTTCGCCCGCCAGCCACGGTTTCACCCAGTACTCGACCCCCGCCGTTCCCCCCCATCCGGTGCTGTGGTTCGAACAATCGGTGGCGTCGCCGCATGCGAAGAGGCCGATGTTGCTGACCTTCGTGAGGCCGCCGCCGCCGAACACAATCAAGCCGCCGGGCGCGCCAAACACGCGCGGCGGCTTGAAACTGAAGGAGCCCTGCCGCAGCAGCGCCCGGGGCGGCTCGCTCATCGTCACCACGACGGTGCTGACGTGATGGATCGAGTAGAGGCCCAGAATCTCCTTGCGCTCGCAGCCGTCACCCGGAGCGGCGGCGGCCCTGCCGCGCTCCACGATCAGCACACGCCGGAGGTTGTCGGCGCACACATCCACGAAGATGTTCGCTTCCGCGTCGTTCTTCCCCGAAGCGCGCGGAATGACGATCGTGGCTTCCCCGGCTGGATTCGCTGTTGTCGATCCCGCGGGAGTGGAATCCACGACCGCTTCGATTCTGGCCCCCGGAGCCGCGCCCCGGACCATGATCGTCTGCGCCTGCGCCGTACCTGCAACCGCCGTGATGATGATCGCCGCGACCGCCGTCAGCAGACACCGCCGCCGCGTCTGTATCGTCCGTTCTCCTGAAGACATCCTGACGATTATCCTTCAACTCGCGGTTCGCGGTTCGCGGCTCGCGGTTCGCGGTTCGCGGCTCGCGGTTCGCGACAGGCGACGAGCCTGCCCTGAGCGAGCAGAGCGATCAGCAGGCGAGTCGAAGGGGGGCGACCGGCGACGGACAATTCCAAACGGAGAGGTCGGGCCGCGTGTTATCGCGCCGCCGCCGGGGCCGTGCAGGAACATCGCAAGCGGGGAGCCGGGACAGACCGAACAGTCGATGACGCGCGAAGCGGCTGACTCGCCACGAATTACGGGCCGTCCTGCGCTGATCTATCGGTACTCCATGCGGCGACGCCGAAGCAGAACCGGAAACGCGCGTTGCTCTGCGTTCAGACCGGCGAGGCAACTCGACGAGCGCAGCGGAAACGGCCGTTATGCACCGTCACTGCACGAGGACTACACTCAATTCAGTGACTGGTCCCTTCGAGATCACCGACGACATGGACGCGGAGGAGTTGCGGCAGCGCCTCCGATCCTTGCAGTCGCTCATCGAGCGGGCCCCGGTGCCGATCGCGATCGCGCACGACCCGGAGTGCCGCTTCATCTCCGCCAACCGGGCGCTCGCTTCGCTGCTGCGTCTGCCGTTCGACGTGAACATCTCTCTGGCCGATCCGGCGCACACCGCCGGCTATCGAATCCAGCGCGGCGGACGCGACATCCCGCCGCGCCAGCTTCCGATGCAGACGGCGATCGCCCAGCGGGGGCGTGTCAGCAACGAAATTGAAATCGTGCGGCCGGACGGCACGATCATCTACGTGCAGAACGACGTCGAGCCGCTGTTCGACACGCACGGCGAGATCTACGGGTGCGTCAGCGTGGTCGTCGACCTGACCGAACGCAGGGCGGCGGAGATCGCGCTTCGCGAGGCGGACCGCCGGAAGGACGAATTCCTGGCGACGTTGTCGCACGAGCTGCGCAATCCCCTCGCGCCTATTCGCGCGGCGCTCGAAGTCATGCGGCTCGGCCGCGAAGACCCCGCGCTCCTCGAGAAAGCGCGCGTGACGATGGAGCGGCAGCTCCAGCAGCTGGTGCGGCTGACCGACGACCTGCTGGACGTTTCCAGGATCACCCAGGACAAGGTGGAGCTGAAGCGCGAGCCGATCGACCTGCGTCAGGTGATACAGAGCGCGGTCGAGGCGATGCGGCCGCTCCTGACGAATCGCGGACACAGTCTCCAGGTCGACGTTCCGCCCGACCCTCTCTATGCGGACGCGGACTTCACGCGGATCGCGCAGGCGTTCTCGAACCTGCTGAGCAACGCAGCGAAGTACACGAACCGCGGCGGCAGCATCAGCATCACCGCGGTCGCGGAAGGCGAAACGGCCCGCGTCAGCGTCCGCGACAGCGGCATCGGGATCCCGCGGGAGATGCTGTCGAGGATCTTCGACCTGTTCACGCAGTTGAAGGCGGATCGGGATCGTCAGACGAGCGGGCTCGGGGTCGGCCTGTCTCTGGCGCGCCGGTTGGTCGAGCTCCACGGCGGCTCGCTCGAGGCGCACAGCGAAGGCCCCGGACGCGGAAGCGAGTTCGTCATCCGCCTTCCCCTGGCGCCGGCGGCCCCTGCGGCCGTGGCGGTCGAACCGGAATCGCAGCGCGCGCTGCCCGCAGGCGCGTGCCGCGTGCTCATCGCGGAGGACAACCTCGACGCCGCCGAGATGATGCGCGTGATGCTCTGCTTCGGCGGCCACGACGTGAAGGTGGCGACCGACGGCGTGCAGGCTGTCGCAATCGCCGAGGCCGTGAAGCCGGACATCGCGTTCATCGACATCGGCATGCCGCGGATGGATGGCTACGAAGCCGGCAGGCAGATCCGCCGCGCGCTCGGCCATCGAATCCTTCTCGTCGCATTGACCGGATGGGGGCAGGAACAGGACAAGGAACGGGCGCGCGAGGCCGGCTTCGATCATCACCTGACGAAGCCCGCGGAGCCCGAACTGATGGAGCGTCTGATGAAAGAGTGCGCGGATCGACGAAGCGCCTGACGATCAGGTCGTCGCCGCCGTGTGCTCCGCGCGGTACCACTCGATCGTGCGCGTGAGCCCTTCCTCGAACGAGACGATCGGCTCGTACCCGAGGAGCGTTTTCGCCTTGGTGATGTCCGCCTGCGAATCGCGGACGTCCCCCTGACGCGATTCGAGGTAGATGGGCTCGACGCTCGCGCCCACCAGCGAGCGCATCGACCGGAACAACTGGTTGAGCGAGATTCGCCCCCCGGTCGCGACGTTGATCACCTGGCCGCTCGCCTTCGGCGCTTCGCATCCGCGCAGCACACCGTCGACCACGTTCGCCACATATGTGAAGTCGCGCGTCTGCTCGCCGTCTCCAAAGATCTTCGGCGGACGGTTCTCGAGCAGCGCCGTCGCAAACACCGAGATCACACCGGAGTACGGCGACGACGGATCCTGCCGCGGACCGAAGACGTTGAAGTAGCGGATGCTCACGGTCTCGAAGCCATATAGCCTGGTGAACATCTGCAGATACTGCTCGCCGACGACCTTCTGCAGCGCGTAGGGCGACAGCGGATTGCTCGGCATGCCCTCGTGCTTGGGCAGGACGGGCGTGTCGCCGTACGCCGAGGACGATCCGGCGAACACGAGCCGCTTGACGCCGCCGTCGCGCGCCGCGACGAGCGTGTTCAGCGTCGCGTCCACGTTCGCCCGGTTCGAGGTGATTGGGTCCTTCACCGAGCGCGGCACTGACGGAATCGCTGCCTGGTGCAGCACGTACTCGCAGCCCTCCACCGCCGCCCGCGCGGAGTCGAGGTCCGCGAGGTCCGCCTCCATGAAGTCGACGCCAGGAATGTGATCGAGATTACTGCGTTTGCCCGTGACGAGCGAGTCGACGACGCGGACGCGGTGCCCGCGGCGAATGAGCTCCTCCGTGAGGTGCGATCCGATGAAACCGGCCCCGCCGGTGACCAGGTAATGCGACATGCAGTGACCTTAGCAATACGCAAGCCGAGGTTGAAAACCCCGCGTTCGGCGCGGTCTAAAGACCCCGCCCTACCGCGGAAAGCCTGTCTTCGGCATTCCGGCGACGATCTTCAACGCATTCTTGTAATAGAGCTTCTTCAACACGTCGTCCGGCAGGTCCATGCCGTACAGCTTCCAGAAGGCGTGATAGTCGCGGTAGTAGTCGAAATACTCGTCCGTGGTCTCGAACACACGCCAGTAATAAGGATATTCGTCAGGCTGGAAGCTGTCCTTCCCGAACAGGATCCGGTCCTGATACTTGATGAAGAACTCGCGCGCGAACCGCGGCTGCCGTCCGAGGTCGTACAGGATCGCGCCGACCTCCGTGTAGAGGTTCGGCATTTCGTCGAACATCCTGCCCAGGCGCGCGAGGTCGTTCGCGTGCCACCCCATGTGCGCCGCGACGAACGTCGTCTTCGGGTGCTTCTTGAACATCCGATCGCGTTCCGCCATCAGCTCTTCGAACCGGACGCCTTCCTGATGCCGCCGATCGGCGTACAGCGCCAGCTCCAACCATCGCTCGTTGTGATAGTCGAGCGGATCGAAGAACGCCTGCGGCTCGCCGGTGTGGATGAACACGGGGATGCCGAGTTTTCCTGCCATGTCCCATACGGGATCGAGCTCGGGGTCGTCGAGCTTCAGGCGTGAGCCGTCCGGATTCCTTACGCTCATGCCCAGGCCCTTGCCGATCTCGCCGAGCCCTTTCGCGCCCGCCTTGATGTCGGCTTCGAGCTGCGCCGCAGCGCGCGGGCCGAATCCCGGACCGATGCTGCCCCAGTTGACGCTCGTGAACACGACGAACCGATCGTCGTGGCCGCTGGCATGAATCGCGTCGAGCTGCGCCTTCAAGCGATCGCCCGACACGCCGTTGGCCTGCACCATCACCTGGATGTTCAGGTTGTTCATCGCGTCGAGCACGGTCTGGATCGTCTGCGGATTGGTCAGCGCAGGCGGGTGCCCGTGCAGATCGACGACGGGAAACTTCGCGCGTGGGACCGGATGCTCCGGCACGACGAGCGTCGACTTCGGTTTGTAATCGGTGATTTTCGGCGCGGGGAATTCCGGCTCGCGGCCGGTCCCCGGACGCGGACGGATTTGGCCGGGGCCCTGCGGCTGCTGGGCGATCGCGGTCAGGGTCAGTGCGATAAGTGCGACGAGAGTGACGAGGGGCAGGCCGACCCTGCGCATTCGGACCTCCAGGAGAAAACAGAATGATAAGTGCCGCCGCAGTGACCCGTAAGCCGAATTCTGTCCGCCTTCGCTCCAGGCTTGCGCCCGGAGCTTCGGCGCGACGATCATTCCTCTAGCCCCGCCATCGCTGGCGGGATCAAGCAGCCTACCCGGAAGCATCGGACGGGCCGTCCGAAGGGCCTTGCGGCCCGCGCCTCCCTATTTGGCCTTGCTCCGTGCGGGGTTTTGCGTGCCACCCGTGTTGCCACGGGCGCGGTGCGCTCTTACCGCACCTTTTCACCATTGCTTGATCGCCGGGGCTAAAGCCCCGGCCTACATGTAGGGCGGCCCTTTCGGGCCGCCGATCGTCAGCTGTGTGTTTTCTGTGCCACTTTCCTTCAGGTCACCCTGACCGGGCGTTACCCGGCGCACTGCCCTGCGGAGTTCGGACTTTCCTCCCTTCGACTCGCCTCTTCGAGGCTCGCTCAGGGCAGGCACACGCGCGTGCATGCATTACGCGGGCTTGCCGTGAGCGAGCCCCGAAGGGGCGAGTCGAACGACGATCGTCTGTCTCACTGCGGCGGCGATGTTCCCTTCGCTGAATTGCTGATCTGCGATTGCTGAATCATTCAATCCTCAATCAATCAACAATCAGAAATCCTCAATCAGCAATTCTTCCTATCCGTCCTGCTCCTGCGAGATGCCGTACTGCTCCAGCTTCTTGTACAGATTGCTCCGCGGGGTCCCGATGACCTCCGCGGTCTTCGAGATGTTCCAGTTGTTCTCGCGAAGCTTGCCGACCAGGAAGGTACGCTCGGCCGACTCCTTGAACTCGCGCAAGGTGCCTGGCCGCTCCCTGTCATTATCCGGCGCGGCTGTCTTCTGTTCAAGGCGGACGATCTCGCGGAGGTCATCGACGTCGACCGCGTCCCCCGGCGTCATGATGATCAACCGCTCGACCGTGTTCTTCAGCTCGCGGACGTTTCCCTTCCATCGCGCCTTCTGCAGGTATTCGAGCGCCGCCTGGGTGAAACGCTGCGGCCGGCGGTTGTTGTCGCGGCTGAAGAGATCCGCGAAGTGCTTCACCAGCGCCGGGATGTCTTCGCGACGGTCACGGAGCGGCGGCACGCGAATCGGGATGACGCTCAGACGGAAATAGAGGTCCTCCCTGAAGGTGCCCTTCTCGATCTCCGCCTCGAGATCCTTGTTCGTCGCCGCGATGACGCGGACGTCGACCTTGATCGTGCGGGCCGATCCGAGCCGTTCGACTTCACCCTCCTGGAGGACGCGCAGCACTTTCGCCTGCGTCTTGGGGCTCATGTCGCCGACCTCGTCGAGGAAGATCGTGCCGCGGTCCGCCTGCTCGAATTTCCCGATCTGCTTCTCGGTCGCGCCGGTGAACGATCCTTTCTCATGCCCGAACAGCTCCGATTCGATGAGCTCTTCTGGGATCGCCGCGCAGTTGACCTGCACGAACCGTTCGCGGCTGCGGAGACTGTTGCGGTGGATCGATCGCGCCACGAGCTCCTTGCCGGAGCCGCTCTCGCCGAGGAGCAGCACGGTGGCATTGGTCGGGGCCGCGCGCTTGATCGCGTCCCAGACCTGGCGGAGCGCCGGCGACTCCCCGACCATCTGGTGCCGCACTTCGGCGGCGCGCTTCAGCGACTTGTTCTCGTCGCGCAGCCGGGTCTGATCCAGCGCGTTGCGGATGGTGACGAGCACCCGCTCGCTCGCGAGCGGCTTCTCGATGAAATCGAACGCGCCCGCCTTGGTCGCTTCGACGGCGGTGCTGACGGTGCCATGCCCGGAGATGATCACGATTGGCACCGTCTCGTTCGATGCCTTGATCCGCTGAAGCGCCTCGAGACCGTCCATCCCCGGCATCTTGACGTCGAGGAACACGAGATCGGGCGACTCGCGCTCCGCCATCGTCACTCCCTCGGGGCCGCTCGACGCCTCGAGGACCTCGTAGCCCTCGTACTCGAGGATCATCCGCACCGATCGGCGGATCTCCGCCTCGTCATCGATCACGAGAATTCGGGACTTCACGCGGCTATTCTACCGTTACGGTAACGAGCGAGCGCTGCGCGAGCGTGGGATCGTAGTAGTAGAAGGCCAGGACGTCGCCGGGTTTCGCCGCGCCGACGATCCGCTGGTAGTCGGCGACCGAACGCACCGGTCTGCGGTTGACTTCCATGATCACGAAACCGCGCCGCACGGCTGCCGAGAAGGCGGCGCCGGCGGGATCGACGCGGGACACCACGACCCCCTGCACCGAGTCGGGCACCTCGAGGCGGCCGGCGAAGTTCCGATCCAGCTCGCGAACCGAGAGGCCGAGGGGGACGTTGACCGTCGGCTCCGCAGGCCGCGGACGCGTGCCGCTGTCGAGCGGATCGCGATCGGGCTCTTCGCGAGCCGGGCGTTCCGCCAGCTTGACGGGCACCATCAGCTTGCGTGCGTCGCGCATGACGCCGAGGCGCGCGACGGTTCCGGGGTGGCGGGCCGAAATGTCGCGAATCAGATCTTCGTTCCCGCCCACGTCGCGGCCCTCGACGTCGAGAATCACGTCGTAGGTGTGGAGCCCCGCGCGCTCCGCGGGAGAACCGGGGGTTACGTCCTGCACGAGCGCGCCGTGGCTCGCGCTCAGATTCAACGAACGTTGCAGCGCCGCCGTCACGTCGGTCAGGAACACGCCCATGTAGCCGCGCGACACGCGGCCTGCCGTCTTCAGCTGCGGGAGGATATCCACCGCCTGATTGATCGGTACGGCGAAGCCGATGTTGCTCGCCCGCGAGCTGATTGCGGAGTTGATCCCGATGACTTCGCCGCGGGTATTGATCAGCGGCCCGCCGCTGTTCCCGAAATTGATCGCCGCATCGGTCTGGATGTAGTCGTCGA
>Ga0075424_100000218_pt1 | contig 40550 bp, 31 predicted proteins | sample SoiMethybrSBSTD3_FD_75301 | JGI IMG/M metagenome (GOLD analysis project Ga0075424, IMG submission 75301) | Bulk soil microbial communities from a Populus tree surrounding site in Tennessee, USA - Soil MetaG P. TD hybrid SBSTD3 | ecosystem: Environmental > Terrestrial > Soil > Tree plantation...
CGTTCCTTTCGAAACCGGACTTAAATTAAGGTTGCTAATCGTCGTCATCCTTTCCCGCCGCGATCATGTTGTGCACCGGAGCGGGCATCAGGAGATCTCCCTTGCGATCGTGCCACAAGATGCTGTTCAAGACCCGGGTATCGACGGCGTCCGGCCGAGAGAAATTCATCTCGGAAGACTTCTTGGCTCCGCGCGCGTTCGAGGGATTGACTTTGTAGATCAGACCATTCTTCAGATTGCGCGCGTCGGCGGTGAATGGTGGCTGGTCTCCTTTACCGGAAAACTCCGAAGCGAAAAGAGGAGCGTATGCGTCATAAAGGTTCATAGGGGGCAGGCCCAGCAACGCCTCGATCGTGTGAACCACGCTGACAGTCGTGAAAATGCCATGCTCTACGAAGGGGTGGTCGGTCGATCCCGGAGCGTATTTGCTGATAACCAGCGCGACGGAACGGTGGGCGTCGACGTGATCGGCGCCGTCCTGGGCGTCATCTTCCAGAACAAAGATCGCTGTATCGTCCCAGTACGGGCTGTGCGAAACCGCCTCAACGAGTCTTCCGAGTGCGAAGTCGTTGTCGGCCACCGAAGCCGTCGGTGTGGGCGCTCCAGGGCGTGTGCCTCCCGTGTGGTCGTTCGGCAGATGCATGATTACCAGTCTCGGAAGTTCCTGCCCCTTCCCTTCCTTGCGCGCCTGCACGAAGGCGTCAAACTCATTGAGAAATTCGTCTACGCGCAACTGATCGGGATAATCGACATTGAACGATACATATTTCAAGTCGGTGTGATCCTTTAACTCGGGCATCGTGGGAATCACCCGTTTTGTTAGAGGAACGGACCACGGGTAGGGACTTGGACCGCCCTTGGGCTGTCCGACGTTAGGAGGCAACGGCTCACCCTTGTTGATCGCCTCCCGTTCGCAGCCTTGGGCCGCCGGCTGCGGATTCCCTTCTTTCGGAGAGGGCTGTTCAGGCGGGTGATCGTTGCAAAACTCGGTTTCAATAAATTCGGCGTAATCACGATACGAGAGGCCGTGCGAGGCCGCATTTGCCCACAGATAACCCGTTTGGGGCGAATCCACGTTGGGGATGCCGCGTTCTGCTGGATATTCCTCAGTGACCGCACCGCCAAAATCGTAGGTGCGTTCGCGGCTGCGGTAAGCGATCTGCCAGTTGGCCTCGTTGTAGTCGCTGGTGATGGCGGCTGTCGACCAGACATGGCCATCGCCGGAGACTTCTCCACTGTCGTAGAAGTTGTCGAGAATACCGAACTGGCGAGCGAGTTTGTGCGCGTTCGGAGTGACATCTTCCCCGTACATGGTTAACGAGGAATCGCCGTTGCCGGGCTTGAGATCGCCGAAGATCTGATCGTAAGTGCGATTTTCGCGAATGATGTAAATCACGTGCTGAATCGGATTTCCACCGTTGCGGAACTGGATTTTGCCGGGATCCGAGCGGAGGAGGTTGCTCTCTTCCACTTCGCGCGTCAGCTCGGGCAGATGTTTGATGGCATTGGGATAATTCACCTTCGCCAACGATCCGTAGAGCAGCGTTGGAATGTAGGGATGTTCACGACGGCGTCGCGCCAAAGGGATCAGGCTCCAGCCGCCGTTGGGGCCGGTTCCCTGCCCTTTCGCCGTGGCGACCCACAGATCGTCTCCACGTACTGTGAGCGCAGTCGGATACCACTCGGTGGGAATAAAGCCCGAGGCACTCTGCGCCCCTTCGACAGTGTTGTTCCTGGCGAGATCGGATGTATCGAAGATCGCGACGGCATCGAGAGTAGCGGCGGCCGCGAATAGCTGCTTGCCATCCTCCGTTTGTGCTAATGCCACCGGCGAGGTCCCTGCGTACTCCTGGTGGGGAAGCTTAGTCGAAAACCAATGAATCGGTTTCCCGTCGGCAGTCGAGACCGCAACTACGAAATCTGTATTGGCCAGGGCAACGTAGAGTATCTGTTCGTCCCGACTCAACAGCAGCGCGGAGGGATGCGATCCCGGAGCGGTCGGCGATTCTGGCTTCAGTAGAGGGATCCACCTCGCCACTTCACCTGTTTCGAGATTGAGTTCTGCCACTTGGGAGGCGTTCCACAAACTGCACCAGGCCTTGCGACCATCGCGGGAGATAATCACACGGTAGGGGTAGGAAGCTGGAACCAGGGTGTTTGTACTGAGATCGAAGCGCTTCAGAGTCTTTCCGGTTGAAACATCCAGAAGAATTACGTCATCTGACAAATTATTCGCGACCAGAAGTTTCTCATCCCCTGCTCCGGGCATGAGTGCCAGGCCCGCGGGATAAGGTATCGCCGTCCCCTTAGGCGTCTTGAAAACACCCTTGGCAACCCACTTGTTTTTCTCCAGTTGTGAGGGAGGAATCTTGATGAGGCGCTCCGCACTCACTTTCCCGCCGCGAAAACGGTACACGGCAATTGCGTTGCCGGTGTTTCCAGAATTCTGTCCAGTCGGATCGGTAATGGATCCAAGCGAAGCGTAGAGGTGCTGTCCGTCACCGCTAAAGACGATTCCCACGTAAAAGCTCTGATGAGCGTCCTCGGCAAGGCGGTCCTCGGGAAAGTCCGAGACCTGCCCGTTCTCGAGATTCACTACCGAGATCGACTGCCGCCCGCGATCTTCCTGTGTGCCATACCCGGCATGGAGCATGGCCGCATAGCGGCCATCGGGACTGACGGCGATTGTCGCTGGAAAACTGTTCAGTCTCCCCACTCTGCCGGGCGCAGATCCGAGTGATTTGCTGTTTGGCAGAGTAGCGGAGGGATGCGTTGCGTTTTGCTGGGTAAGAAGGAAGCTGGCAACCAGAATGAGGGCAAGACCGGCGAGGATGGAAGCCTTCACTGCTCGCTCCTTGGCATTTGATTTTGACGCTCGCGATTGCAAAGTGAAAGCCGGTCAGGTTCTCTGACCGGCTCTATGAACTTCGACTGTAAGGCGAATTCTGTGGTTAACGAATCTCTGAAGCGGCTCGTTGTACCGGCTGTGGACCATTCTCTTCCTGCGGGGCATTGTGCCGGACGTCGGCGCCGCGCACCCAGAAGATAACATCCTCAGCGATGTTTGTGGCGTGGTCGGCAACTCTTTCAAGATTCCGCGCAACCAGCAACGCGTCCAGGGCCTGACGGGTGATTTCCGGCCGCTCGTTCATGGCCTTGACCAGCGTGATGAAGGCTTCATCCCGCATACGATCGACTACGTTGTCCATCTCGAGAACGGCCTGGGCCAGCTCGGCTTTCCCCTCGATGAAAGATTCCAGCGAACGGCGGACCATGGCACTGACTGCGGCCGACATCCGCGCGATATCCACGGGAAGGTCGACGGCGGGAAGACTGACCATGTCGATGACGCGCTCGGCGATGTTCACGGCCTGATCGCCTACGCGCTCCAGATCAGCATTGATCTTCGTAACCGCGAGGATGAAGCGTAAGTCCACTGCCATGGGCTGTTGCATGGCTAGCAAGTCGAACGCAACTTCGTCGATTTCTCGCTCGGAAATGTTGATCTGGGTTTCGCCCTCCAGAACCATCTGGCAACGATTGAGGTCGCGGTCGATATAGGCCTGGCAGGCGCGGTCCACCGCTTGCTCGGCCAGTCCACCCATGCGGAGCAACTTCTGACGCAACTCGTCTAGGCCCTGTTGAAAGCGGGTGCGCATTATCCAAACCTGCCTGTGATGTAGTCTTCGGTGCGCTTGTCGGACGGCTTCGTGAAAATCTTCTCCGTCTTGTCGTACTCGATCATCCGGCCCAAGAGGAAGAAGCCGGTAAACTCCGCGACGCGCGCCGCTTGTTGCATGTTATGCGTCACAATCACGATAGTGTACTGCTCTTTCAGCTGGAAAATCAGCTCTTCGATCTTGCCCGTCGAAATCGGATCGAGGGCCGAGCAAGGCTCATCCATGAGAAGTACCTCAGGCTCGACCGCGAGAGCACGAGCGATGCACAAGCGCTGTTGCTGACCGCCCGAGAGACTCGCGCCGGATTTCTTATGGACGGAGTCCTTGACTTCATCCCACAACGCCGAGGACTGCAGCGACTTCTCAACGATGCCGTCGAGGTGCTTCCGGTTGCTGTACCCGTTCAGCTTCAGGCCCGCCGCCACGTTGTCATAGATCGACATCGTCGGGAACGGATTCGGCTTTTGAAACACCATGCCGATCCGGCGACGCAGTTGTGTGGGCGACGTGCCGTTGTAGGCGTCGAGTTCGCCAATGCGCACGCGGCCCTCCACCCGGGCGTCGGGGCTGGTCTCATGCATGCGGTTCAGACAACGGATGAAGGTGGATTTGCCGCAGCCCGATGGTCCGATCAAGGCGGTGGCGTGATTGGCCTCGACTTTGATGGTGATGTCGTGCAAGGCCTGGCTCTTGCCGTACCAGGCGTTGAGCTTTTCGACCTGGATTCCGACACCCATATCAGGCGACTCCTCCGAGAGTTCCGCGACGCACAACGTACCGCACTGCCGCAACCGAGCTGACGATGAGCACGATCAGCACAAGTGCTCCCGCCCAGGCCTGCCGATGCCAGTCGTCGTAAGGCGAAATGGCATAGGTGAAGATCTGGAGAGGCAATGCCGCTGTGGGCTGTTCCAGCCGCCAGTTCCAATACTGGTTTCCGAATGCGGTGAAGAGCAATGGTGCGGTCTCACCCGCTACGCGAGCGAAGGCGAGCATCACGCCCGTGATAATTCCTGATGTTGCGGTGCGCAACACAATGGATAGCGTGGTTCGCCACCGCGGTACGCCAAGCCCATAGGCGGCTTCACGCAGTACGTTGGGCACGAGGAGGAGCATCTCTTCGGTTGTGCGCGTAATCGTCGGCACCATCATGATGGCCAGGGCAACGCCTCCAGCAAGCGCCGAGAAATGCTTCTGGCGAAGCACCACGATGGCGTAAGCCACGATTCCAATCACGATCGACGGCACGCCGTTCAGAACGTCTGAAACAAAGCGGACCGTGTCGCCGAAACGATTACGCCCGTATTCCGCCAGGTAAATGCCAGCGCCGATTCCCAGCGGAACACCCAGAATGCTGGCAATGGCCAAAATCAGCACAGAGCCAGCTACTGCGTTTGCCATGCCGCCACCGACTTCGCCCGGAGGTTTCGGTATCTGCGTCAGGAAAGAGAGATTGATCGAGCCAATGCCCTTATAGACGAGGTACCCAAAGATCGCCACCAGCGGTGCAAGCACCAATATCACCGTAGTGACCGCAAATCCCGTGGCGAGATTGTCCGCGGTGCGGCGCCACAAACTGATTTCCAGCACTGTCTGTCGAGGTTGCAATGTGGTGGTGTCAGGCACGGCCCCTCGCAGGTTGCCCACGCGTCACGCTCCAAACCATGAGGCGGGCCAGTGCATTCACAATGATGGTCACCAGAAACAGAGCAAGTCCGATCTCGATCAGCGCGGAAAGATACAAATCCCCGGCAGCTTCGCTGAATTCATTGGCCAGCACGCTGGCCATGGTGTAGCCGGGAGCGAACAAGGACTTCGCAATCTCGGGCCGGTTGCCGATCACCATCGTGACGGCCATCGTCTCGCCCAGCGCACGTCCGAGGCCCAAGATAATTCCGCCTACGATGCCGGCACGCGCATTGCGAAGAACGGCCATCCGAATCATCTCCCAACGAGTCGCGCCCAGGGCAAGAGCAGCCTCGCGTTGGTGCTGTGGGACTACAGTGAGCACCTCGCGTGCAATCGACGAAATAATGGGCACAATCATGATCGCCAGAATGACTCCGGCGGCCAACATTCCGATGCCGAAGGGCGGCCCTTCAAAGAGGCCAGTCCATCCCAGGGTCTTCGCCAGGAACGGCTGCACGTAATTCCTCAGGATGGGTACGAGCACGAAGATCGCCCAGAGACCATAGATCACGCTGGGGATCGCCGCGAGCAGTTCCGTAGTAAACGAGAGCGGTCCGCGCAGCCACTTCGGACACATTTCCGTGGTGAACACGGCTACACCGACGGCCAGCGGCACGGCGATCACGAGCGACAAGAGTGAAGAAACCAGCGTGCCATAGACGAATGGCAATGCGCCGTAGCTGTCGTTAACCGGGTCCCAGTCCTGCCCGCTAAAGAATTTCCAGCGGAAGGCATGCCAGGAAAGTTGGGAGCGGGCAACCAACTGCCAGACGATTAACCCCAGAATGGCAAGAACCACTAGGGCGCAGGCCATGATGACCCACCCGAATATGCGGTCCGCGACGGCACCGTCAGAGGACTTCACGAGAGGGTTCAGACGCTTCTTAACCTCCTGTCCCACAACTGGTTGCGGTCCGGGGAAGCGCGGCCGTGGTAATGCCTGATTGGCCATTCGAGGGCACGCTAACAGAAGTGTGTTACAGGGGTGTTAAAAAAGCTTGGGATTCAGAGTTCTTTTACAGTGACGTCAAAGCGTAGCTCATGATGGAGCGGCGGCCGTCCGACGCGCGGGACGGCCGCCCCTCCGCTGATACGCGCTGCAAGTATCGCAAACTGATCGTCATTAGCGAGGGCATCCGCGACCGCCGGCAAGATGCCGGCGAGACAAGTTGAGGGTTGTCCGGTGCTTTAGTATGGTGGGCACTCCACGACCCCAATGCCTGTCTTTGCTGCGGTTGATATCGGTTCCAACTCGGTTCGTCTGAAAATTGCGCGCCTGCGCGGGCGCAGGCTCCACAGCATCCACGAGGACCGAGAAGTCACTCGGCTGGGTGAAGGAGTATTCCGAACGAATTTTCTGACGCCTGAATCGATGGCTGAGACTGTGAAGGTACTGCGCCGTTTCCATCGAACCGCGCAGCGGCTGGGGACCGACTCGGTGCGAGTGGTGGCTACCAGCGCGTTGCGCGATGCGCGCAACTCCCAGGCGTTTCTCGAGTGGGTGCGCTCGGCCACGGGCTGGACCGTGGCGATTATTTCCGGACTCGAAGAGGCCCGCCTGATCCATCTTGGACTGGTGTCGAACCTGCGCCTCAGCGGCACAATTCTGATGATCGATCTGGGCGGCGGCAGTTGCGAACTCACGGTTTCCCGACAAGAGCACATCCGGGAAACGGTCAGTCTGCCGTTGGGAGCTGTGCGTCTGACCAGTGAGTTTCTCGCCCATGATCCCCCGCGCAAAGGGGAACTTCAACGCATGCGGGGGTTCATCGCACGCGAAGTCGGGCGTGTGCTTGATCGGATCGTGGCCTCCCACGTGAAAGTGGCGATTGCAACATCAGGTACAGCGGCTGCATTGTCAGCGGCTGCCAGTCATCTGCTTCACGGCCCGCACAAACGGCAACCACCTACCGTCTCACGCGCGGAAATGAAGAAGATCGCGAAACTCATCAGCCGCCTGCCGCTGGAAGGCCGCAAGAAGATTCAGGGCATCGGACCACGGCGCGCGGAAATCATCGTGGCGGGCGCGATGGTGTACTACGAACTCATGGAACGCTGCCAGTTGCGCACGTTCCGCTACTCGCCCCTCGGCTTGCGCGACGGTCTGCTGGCGCAAATGGCCGCCGAATACGACCGCAGCACGCGCTCAGGGCGGCAGATCGAGTCAGAACGCTGGGACTCGATCCGGCAGGCCGTGAATCACTATCGAGTCGACCTGACACATGCGCTGGACGTGCGCGCTTCAGCCATGGAATTGTTTTCCGCCCTGAAATCTTTGCACCGCTTGCCGCCCGAGTATCGCGAGTGGTTGTCGGCCGCGGCCATGCTGTACGAAGTCGGAGACTATGTAAACCGGAACGGGCGTCACCGGCACACGCAGTACATCATTTCGAATTCGGAGATCCTGGGTTATACGCCGGAGCAGCGCCAGATCATCGCGGCCATCGCACGCTACCTGGGCAAGTCGCGTCCGACCCCCGGAGATCTGGCGACGAAGGGGTTGCCGCTAGCAGAGCAGGAACGCGTTGCGAAGGCGTCAATGTTGTTGCGTCTGGCTCGAGCGATGAACCTGGGCCGCAGCCATGCAGTCCAGAAGGCTCGCGTTTCCATACGTGATGGCGCGGTGAAATTGACTTTGGTCTCGCGGCGGAGAACCGGCGTGGACCTTGAGTTGTGGGCAATCGAGAAAGACCGCGATTATTTCCGGGAACTTTTTGGCCGAGAGCTTTCCGCCGCAGCGGCGTAGAGGGTGCGAAGTACTTTGGGGGTCAGGCACCACTGCAACGAACCGGAAGTCCGCAGCAATTCCACTTTCGCGACAGCTCCCTTGCGAAGTTCGAGATCTGCTTCGCATCCCGTAGCGCTGACGATTCTGCCGAGGAATTCACTCAGATTGGGGTTGTGCCCTACGACCATGATGGCTTCAAGCTTGGCGTACTTATCGAGCAACTTGCGGAACTCTGCAAAACTCGCCTGCGGCCGCAATCCGGGGTCGATTTGCAGCTTTCCCTCATAGCCCATCTCGTTCCCCACGAGTGACGCCGTTTGTGTCGAGCGTTTCAGCGGGCTGGAGATGATGGCATCGACCTGCACATCGAGTGCAGCGAGAGCTCGACCGACATAGCCGCACTGCTCGATTCCTTCTTTATCAAGTGCGCGCTTTTCGTCCTTCTTGGGACTCGCCAGGTGCGTCCCAGCATTGGCGTGGCGGAGAAAGTAAACAATCATGCCGAGTTATCGTTCCTTTCCCGCCAGCAATCTGCGACGCGCGCGTGGCGCACGGATGGGAATGTCTTGCAGCGTCTGCCTTCCCTCCGCTAAGCCAATGAGGAATTCTTGCGCATTGAACGCGGCCGCACCCGAAGGTGGTCTCTCTCTGCGCCTTGAACTTGCACTCTGCCAGATGCGCCGATACGCGCCATCTCTCGAGAGGATGCGGGTCTTCAAGTTGTCCGCGAGATAGCTGGACAGAATTTCCTGGTAGACGCGCTCGCGCAGCATGGGATCGTTGAGTGGGACCAGCACTTCCACGCGTTCGAAAAGATTGCGCGGCATCCAGTCGGCGCTACCGATGTAGACCTCTTCATCTCCGTTATTGGCGAAGTAAAAGATGCGACTGTGCTCCAGGAAGCGGCCCACGATACTGCGTACCCGGATGCGGTCACTCACGCCACGCACCCCGGGACGCAGTCCGCACATGCCGCGGACGATAAGGTCAATTTCAACCCCGGCTTGCGACGCCCGGTAGAGCGCCATAATGACTTTCTTCTCCACCAGTGCATTCATCTTGGCGATGATGCGCGCGGGGCGCCCCTGCCGAGCATGTTCGGCCTCGCGCTCTATTAAACCAAGCGTCTTCTCCGCCAGATCGAGTGGCGCCACCAGCAGGGGTTCGTAACTCGGATTTTCTGCGTAGGCGGTCAGGAAACTGAAGACGTCATGCACGGCGCCCGTGATTTCTGGATCGGATGTCAGCAGGCTGAGATCCGTGTAAATGCGAGCCGTTGTCGCGTTGTAATTCCCGGTTCCAAGATGACAATACCGTCGGGTCACGCCATCAGGATCCCGGCGAACAAGCAGAGACAACTTGCAATGCGTCTTCAGTCCGACTAGGCCGTGGAAAACCTGCACGCCGGCATCCTCCAGATCGCGAGCCCAACGGATATTCGAGGCCTCGTCGAAGCGAGCCTTCAACTCCACCACGGCCGTGACTTCCTTTTTGCCTGCGGCTGCAATCAGTGCGGGCACGATCAACGAGTGCTCATTCGTTCGATAGAGTGTTTGCTTGATCGACAGTACGCGGTCATCTTCCGCAGCCGATTCAATGAACGAGATCACAGCATCGTAGGAATCGAAGGGGTGATGCAGCAGGACATCGTGGCGTCGCAGTTCTTCAAACAAGTCCTGCGACTTCGCGGTCAGCCGGAGTTCGCGTGGAACGAAGGTACGGAATTTGAGTTCGGGGTGCTGCGTCTGCTCGTAGACGTTAAACAAGCGCGAAAGGTTTACGGGTCCGTTGACTGAAAAGACCTGCCACGGCTCGATTTCAAACACCCCGCGCAAACGCTCGATGATTTCCGGATCCGCGTCGGCTTCAATCTCCAGACGCACCGCATCGCCCTTACGACGGTTGTGCAGTTCTGCGCGGACCGATTCCAGGAGACTGCGTGCCTCTTCTTCCGCAAGATAGAGATTACTGTTTCGCGTCACTCGGAAGGCCGCGGAGGAGACGATGTCGTACCCGTGATACATGCGCGCGGCATGGAAGGCCACCAAATCAGCCAGAAAGATGAAGTCAGCCGTGGACTGCGAGGGCAGGCGGATCAGGCGCGGCAAGGCCCGGGGCACAGTTACAACACCCGTATAGGTTAGAGCCGAACGACGGCGACGGCGCAGCAGAAAGGCCACGCATAAGGCTTTGTTGATGACGCGCGGAAAGGGATGTGCCGGATCCACCGTCACGGGAGTCAGCAACGGGTCCAATTCCCTTTCGCAATATTCTTCGACGAACGATTTCGCCGTCGAATCCAGCTCGTGCAAACCCAACACCCGTATTCCGTGCTCAGCCAAACGCGGACGAAGCTGCCCGTTCCAGATGTCGTACTGCTCGTCGACAAAATCATGCGTTTCCTGATTAATGCGGTCGCGCTCTTCGACCAGCGAGAGGCCATCAGCGGTCGACTGCGTCTGGCCGTCTTCAATCTGTTGCACGAGTCCGGCGACGCGAACTTCGAAGAACTCATCCAGATTGCTGGCCGAGATGGAGAGAAATTTGAGGCGCTCCAGCAGCGGATTATTCTGGTCTCGGGCCTCTTCGAGGACCCGGCGGTTAAACGCGAGCCAGGAGAGTTCCCGATTGATGTAATAGGACGGATTATCGAGCGATGGACGCACCATGATTCACTGGGCCTCTTTTACGGCCGGGAGGTAACTCTTGCCGGTAATGAGGAACTTGGCTTCAGTCCCATCGGAGCGCTTGAGATAAAGAAAATGCTTTTCAACCCGCAACAGGACGTCTTCATCGACCTTCCAGAATCCCGGGAATGGCTGTCGCAGGTCACGAGGTAAGTATTCGGATTCGTAAACCGTCCCGTTCACCTCCACCGAGACCGTGAAATACGGGTCCTCCGTCATGATGGGAGTGTTGACGACGTAGAGCAGTACTCGATCCCGCGATTTTTCCTGGATGTCAATGATCCTGCCGGTTGAGTATTCCTTCTGAATGGCAAGGGTCGGCGAGGCCACCAACGCGGAAAGCACAACGAGCAACACGGGAAAAATCCGGACCCTCATAGCGGAAGGACAGTATAGAACAGCGCGAAGAATCGCGCATGACGGCCAACCGATACCGCGTTGTAGATCGAAAAAACGGGCGCCGACTGAAAGTTGGCGCCCTATTTAAGTTCGATCAGAAGGTGTAAATCCAATCAAATTGCAGCCGGTTAAGCCACGGCTCAACCTGACCCGGAGTGACTCCGGTCGCCAGGGTAGCATTCAGCAGGTTGCTGTTCAGGGTGCGGCCGTGCCACCAGGTGAATCCCGCCACCGTATTCGCGCGTATTTTCCAGAGCGCGTAGATCCGGTGTTGCACAATATTCGTGGGAGCGCGCTGGTCGCTTTCCGCGAACGACGCAATCGCCGCATCCTGCTCCTCACGCAGAAATGCATAGCCTATCTGCAAATCTCCCTTGTTCTTCTGCTGCCCGATGCTGAAGTCCACCAGGTAGGTGTGGGATTGCTTACCCAGACTGGTATTCACGGCAGGTTGCGACGTGGTGCAGGTGATGACCGGCGGCGTGCCGCCGTCGCTCACGCAGCCGCTGCGTGCTTCCGTGGTGAAAGGATGATCTGAAGCGTTCAGGTTGTTTTCGTATTCCAGGAGCAAGTTGATGGGAAAGCGCGCCGAAGGGGTCTTAAATGTGTTGTTCAGGACAAAGTCCGCGTAGAGGAAGTCGGACAGGAAATGCCACTTGGGCGCTGCCGGGTTCGTCAGATCGACCCAGGTGGAGTTCGTCATTCCGTTCGGAGAAAAGACGCAGCCATTTGAACTCGGTACGTTAATCGGCACCGCCGGAGACCCTGCAACGGTCGTCACCGACGGATTCGAGCAGCCCGGTCCCTCGCCCGGCACCGGAATCGGGCCGAGGTTAGAAACCGTAGGCGTTGTGGTCGGATTGCCGTTCAGTCCCGCGGTTGTCGCCGCCACGGCGAACGCGCTGGAATTCAAAATGGAGTCTGGGTATCGCCAGTTTTCCAGCATGAAGGATGGAATCCCGGTCCAGATCCCATAACTCAGCTTAGCCGACACTTGCCCGCCGACGGCGAAAGAATCGTGACCATGATAGAGGCCCCCTGTACCGGACACTTCGTTGTACATCAGCTGCATCCCTTGCACCGTGAGGTTCTGAATTACCGGCAAGTGCTTGAGATCGAATGACAGCTTTTCGTTAAAACCCTCGGGGTTGAGATCAGGGTCGCCAGTCACCTGGGTACGCTGCCACTGGTACGCGAACTTACCGCCCGTAACGGACAGCCATTTGTGGGCAACGGGGTTGTAAGTGATCCAGCCACGGTCGAGCCCGATGGTCTTCCGGTCAAAGTTGTTGGTGAAAGTCTCATTCGTGGTCGTTGGATCGCCCAACGAACCAGTGGCGATCGAAATGCCACCCAGGAAGTCTTCGTTCAGCTTTCCGTCGATGCCAAAGCGCACACGGATGCGTGCGCGATTGCGGTCCGCGCTCCCCTCCTGAAAGAAGTTTTCCCCTCGCACCCGGATGTCGCCGACGAGGCGAAATCGGCCGAATGCGCTTTCCAACGCGGAAACTCGCTTCTGTTCGTCCTGAGACGTAACAAGTTGGTTTTGGATGGTGGTTTTGACATCGGTGAGATCAGAACTGAGCTTGCTGACCGAATCCTTATCAGTTCCGGTCGACGTCTCCAGGGCCGCCGCTCTCTGCTGGGCGTCGGCGGCTGCGGTCTGCGCCTGCTGTGCCTGCTGCTGCGCGGCCTGCACGGCATGATCTCGGTCATTTAGAGCCTGCTGTAGTTGCTGTATCTGTTGCTGCTGCGCCGCAATAGCGTCTTTTAGGGCCTGCAAGTCCGCTGCAGTAATGGCCGGTTCCGCCGGCTTCGTGGATGTCTTGCGGGCCTTGGGCTTGGTAGCCGTCTGCGCAAACAAAGTTGTGGCCAACAACGGCACAAAAAACCACCTTGTTGAGAATTTCATCCCTATCCCCTGTCTTTCGTGATGAAAGCCTACTATCTCTCTAGACTTTATCATATTAGCCGAGCTGTGACACCTTTTGCAGACCGACGAGGCAGCCGCGCATTTTGATCGGATCGGAATTGTTGGATTCAGCGCAGCATTAGCGAGATGATCGGCAGCATTCCGCGAACCTGTGGAGGAACGTTTGTGACGGATGTTTGAGACAACTGTGGGTACAAAAAAAAGGCGCCGCTTTCAAGCGGCGCCCGCGCGACAGGCAAAAGCTAGAACGTATAGATCCAGTCAAACTGCAAGCGGTCCAAATACGGTTCAACCTGACCTGCCGTGACTCCAGTTGCCAGGGTCGAATTCAACAAGTTGCTGTTGAGTGTACGACCGTGCCACCAGGTGAAGCCGGCGACCGTATTCGCCCGGATCTTCCACAGCGCGTAGATGCGGTGCTGCAGAATGTTTGTAGGAGCGCGCTGATCGCTTTCGTTGAACGACGCGATCACAGAATCCTGCTCTTGACGCACCCACGCATAACCCACCTGGATATCGTTCTTGTTTTTCTGTTGACCCACGCTGAAATCCACCAGGTACGCGTGTGATTGCTTGCCCAAGCTCGTGTTGACCGCCGGCTGGGACGTGGTGCACGTAATCACCGGCGGTGTACCGCCGTCACTGACGCAGCCGCTACGGGCACTCGTGGTGAACGGGTGCTCCGAAGCGTTCAGGTTGTTCTCGTATTCGAGAATCAGGTTGATTGGAAACCGCGCAGACGGCGTCTTGAACGTGTTGTTCAGGATGAAGTCTGCGTACAAGAAATTGGAGAGGAAGTGCCACTTAGGTGCGGTCGGATTGGTCAGATCGACCCAGGTGGCGTTCGTCATCCCGTTCGGGGCGAACACGCAACCGTTGGAAGTTGGCACGTTGATGGGAACCGTTGGGAAGCCAGTCCCAGCACCTCGCACCGATGAGTTCGAGCAGCCCGGACCTTCTCCTGGAACAGGGATTGGGCCCACGTTCGAGACAGTTGGCGTCGTGGTGGGATTCCCGTTCAGCCCCGCGTTGTTGGCGGCCACGGCAAACGCGCTGGAATTGAGAATGGCATCTGGATAGCGCCAGTTGATGATCGAGAACGACGGCGTCGCCGTCCAGATCTTGAAGCCCAGCTTCGCCGATGCTTGTCCGCCCACCGCAAACGAGTCATGCCCATGGTAGAGGCCACCGGTGCCTGAGACCTCGTTGTAGAACAGTTGCATAGCCTGAATCGTCAAATTCTGAACGACAGGCGCGTGGTGAACATCGTAGGAAAGTTTTTCGCTGAAACCCTCAACGTTCAGGTCTGGGTCGATGGTGACTGAAGTCTTCTGCCAGGTTGGGGCAAACTTTCCACCCGTGATCGACAGCCATTTATGTGCAATTGGGTTGTAGGTGATGTAGCCGCGATCGAGGGCAACTGTCTTGCGGTCAAAGTTGTTGGTAAGAGTCTCGTTTGTTGTCGTCGGATCACCAAGAGAACCCGTGGCCAGTGCGACACCGCCAAAGAAGTCCTCATTCAACTTTCCGTCAAAACCGAAGCGCACACGAATGCGCGCACGGTTGCGGTCCGCGACTCCCTTCTGAAAGAAGCTCTCGCCGCGAACCCGGACGTCGCCGACCAGGCGAAAACGCCCGAAGGCGCTTTCCAGTGCCGAAACCCGCTTCTGCTCGTCCTGGGCGGTGAGCAGTTGATTTTGGATGGTGGTCTTAACGTCAGTCAGATCGGAATCCAGCTTGGCGTAAGACTCCTTCCCGCCGGCAGCGTTAGCTTCCACCGCGGACGCCTTCTGCTGCGCGTCGCTCGCCGCAGATTGCGCCTGCTGCGCCTGCTGTTGCGCCGCTTGAACCGCCTGGTCGCGCTGGGCCAGCGTTTGCTGCAACTGCTGAATCTGCTGCTGCTGCGCAGCAAGCGCGTCCTTCAACGCTTGCACATCTGCGGCGGTGACCGCCGGTTCCGCCGGCTTCGCGGGCGCTCTCCGTGCTTTCGGCTTGGGAGCCGTCTGCGCGAAAAGTGCGGTGACCAGCAGTGGCACTACCAACCACTTCCACGAAGAATTCATTCCCCCATCTCTCCCTATCTGGTTTTCTTTGGTTAATGCCTACTTCGTCTCTAAACTTGCTTGTATTAGTAGAAGACGCACACAGCCCGGCGCGCGGAACGTTTACATAGCAGGCACCGTTCCGCGTCCGACATCGAGACCTGAGGTGAAACCCTAGCTGCACCACTCCGGGACGACTTGCTTCGTCCGGGTGGTCACAAATTAACTACGTACTGCCCCTTCCCTGCTTCGATTACCGGACCTGTTTGATCTCGGCTTTCACTTTCTCAGCGACATTACCAGGAAGAGGCGCATAAGTGAGCGCAGCGGTCATCTTCTGACCGTCGTCCACCATCCAGTTCAGGAAGTCCGCAATGATTTTGCCCTTCGCGGCATCCTTCGATTGAGCTGGAATCAGCAACCAGGTGAAGCTGGCGATGGGATAAGCCTCTTTCCCGGGAGCATTGGTGATCGAAACTCGGAAGTCGGCCGGCATGGTCTTCACCGACCCGGCGGCCTCGGTTACGCTCTCCAGAGAAGCCTTGACGAAATTCCCGGCGGCGTTCTTTACCGGACCGTAAGGAATCTTGTTCTGCACGGCATAGATCAACTCGACGTAGCCGATCGCGCCTGCCATCTGGCGAACCGTGCCAGCTACACCCTCGTTGCCTTTTCCACCCAGACCGACTGGCCACTTGATCGATGTACCCTTGCCGGGACCATTGGCCCAGTCCGCACTGATTTTGGAAAGGTAGTCGGTAAAGATGTAGGTAGTTCCGCTACCGTCGGAGCGGTGTACCACGATGATGGGCTGGTCGGGGAACTTCACGTCTTTGTTTGCAGACGCGATGGCCTTGTCATTCCAGTTCGTGATCCTGCCCAGGAAAATCCCCGACAGGATTTCCGGCGTGAACTTCACTTCCGCGCTAAGACCGGGTACGTTGTAGGCGGGTACAACGGCACCCAGAACGGTTGGGATGTGGAGGATCTTCACCTTGGACTGCGACAATTGCTCGTCGCTCATGGGGCCGTCACTGGCGCCAAAGTCGACCGTGCCGGCAAGGACTTGGCGAATGCCTCCGCCACTTCCGATGGATTGATAGTTGATCTGAATGTCCGGATGAGCGTTGTGGTATTCGCTGAACCACTTCGAGTACATCGGATAAGGAAAGGTGGCGCCAGCGCCGTTCAACGTGGTCTGAGCCAGAGCCGGCAGCGCGAGAGCCAGGCAGACTAGCAACAACGCGATGCGACGTATCACTCGAGAATTCCTCCTAGTTTGGATTCCCCTCGGTTCTATCGGTGGAGTGTTACAGTACGGTTACAAACTAGTGAATTTCTGATGAAACACCCGCAAGTAGAATCACTCACGCAATCCTGCTGGCAAACTGGCAATCGAGGATGAAGAAGCGGTGAGCGATTCGAGCAACCGATTCGCGCCGGGTTGGCCCGGTATACCGGCACGGTGGACGTCCAGCGCGAAGTCAGGTATCGGCACAGCGCTGAACCCGCACAGCCGCGTCTGGTACACACTCAGCCACGGGATTCTCAACGAAGTGTATTTTCCTCGCGTCGATCAAGCCTGCACGCGCGACATGGGTTTAATCATCACCGACGGTCACAGTTATTTTTCCGAAGAAAAGCGGCATTGCCGGTTTGAGAACACGGCGCTCGAGACTGGCGTTCCCGTCTTTAACCTCATCAACACGAGTCTCGACGGGCGTTATCAAATCGAAAAGCAGGTCCTCAGTGATCCGTACCGCAATGTTGTTCTGCAGCGAGTCAAATTCAAGGCACTTGGGGGAAAAATTTCTGATTATCGCTGCTATGTCCTGCTCGCTCCTCATCTCGCAAATTGCGGTGATGGCAACACTGGGTGGGTCGGTGACTACAAGGGTCATCCCATGCTTTTCGCAAAGCGCGACGGCGTTGGATTGGCGCTTGCTTGCTCAACTCCCTGGCGGGCATGTTCGGTGGGTTTTGCTGGATATTCCGATGGCTGGCAAGACCTCTCGCAAAATTTTCGCCTGACATGGGATTACACGCGCGCCGAGAACGGGAACGTTGCTCTTACCGGCGAAGTCGATCTGATGGCTTCGAACGGCGAGTTCGTGTTTGCGTTGGGCTTTGGGCGCAATTGCTGGGAGTCAGGGCAGCAGGTGATTTCAAGCCTGCAGGAAGATTTCAACGAGATTCGCAAGCACTTCGTCCGTCATTGGCGAAACTGGCACGAAAGCCTGTTGGAATTGGATCAACCGCCGCGCGAAAAGGATCTTTATCGCCCCAGCATGAGCGTACTGCGTAGCCATGAGTCGAAGGACTTCCTGGGTGGAATCATCGCGAGCCTGTCAATTCCTTGGGGCTTCAACAAAGGGGACGAAGATCTCGGCGGCTATCACCTGGTTTGGCCACGCGATCTGGTCGAAATTGCGGGTGCTCTGATTGCCGGCGGTGCGATGGTCGACGCCCTGCGCGTGCTCCGTTATCTAGAAGCGACTCAAGAGCCAGACGGCCACTGGGCACAAAACTTGTGGCTGGATGGCCGACCTTACTGGGCCGGCGTGCAGATGGATGAGACTGCCTTTCCCATTCTGTTGCTCGACCTGCTACACCGCGAAGCCTCAGAGGAATTGGGCATCCTGCATCGCTGGTGGCCGATGGTGCAAAAAGCCGCCGGCTTCATCGTGCGCAACGGCCCAGTCACGCAACAAGACCGTTGGGAGGAAGATGGCGGCTACTCGCCGTTCACACTCGCTGTTGAAATCGCGGGCCTCTTGGCCGCAGCCGACATCGCCGATGCAATCAACGAGCCGGATACAGCCGCCTATCTGCGCGACACGGCCGACAGCTGGAACGACAATATCGAGCGCTGGGTCTACACCATCAACGGTGATCTTGCGCGCCAGATTGGTGTCGAGGGCTACTACGTTCGCATCGCTCCGCCCGAAAGCGATGGTGCCGCCTCTCCTCTGCAGGGGTTCGTCCCCATCAAGAACCGACCGCCCGATAAGAGCCTGGCGCAAGCGACGGAAGTCATTAGTCCCGACAGTCTCGCGCTGGTACGCTTCGGATTACGCGCACCGGACGATCCCCGGATTCTCAATACGATCAAAGTCATCGATGCCCTGCTCCGCGCACGACTTCCCTACGGCCCCTGCTGGTACCGCTACAACGGCGATGGTTATGGCGAGCACGAAAATGGAAATCCATTCGATGGGACCGGAATCGGCCGTCCCTGGCCTCTTCTGGCCGGCGAACGAGCGCACTATGAACTCGCCGCGGGACGTTCGAAGTCGGCTGAAGCATTGCTCCGTGTGATGGAGGAATCGACAGCAGGCGCCAGTCGCCTGATCCCGGAACAAGTCTGGGATGGCCCCGACATTCCGGAACTTGAATTGTTTACCGGAAAGCCTTCCGGCTCGGCGTGCCCGCTCGTGTGGGCCCACGCGGAATACGTCAAGTTGCGTCGATCGTTGCGCGCCGGCCGGATTTTCGATCAGCCGCCACAAACCGTGCAACGCTACCTTGTGGAGAAGCACACCTGCCACTTCTTCCCCTGGCGCTTTAACAATAAAGCGCGTTACCTGCCGTGCGGAAAGAAACTGCGGATCGCCCTGCTGGCTCCCGCGCTGCTGCACTGGAGTGCCGACAACTGGAGCACCGCGTTCGATGTGCATTCGCTGGACACCAAATTGGGAGTGCACATCGTTGACCTGCCGACCGAAAAAATGCCTGTTGGCCAGAAGATCGTCTTTACATTTCGATGGGACCAAGACCAGCGGTGGGAAGGTACAGATTTCACCGTCGTCGTCGAGTGAGGGCAGACGCTCCTTAACCTGTGTACACCAACTCAACCACAGTGCAATCGTCTCCGAGCGGATTGCCGCTGCAGAACTCGTTGACGGCAGAAAAAATGTCTTCCAAGGTTGGAGTTTTTGCGGCGACGGCCTCGAGCCGTTCGTTGTCGAAAAATTCGCCCTCAGCGTTCTCCGCCTCCGTCACGCCGTCGGTCACCAGGATGAAACGGTCTCCGGGATTCAAGCGAACGTGATCGCCGGCGTACACGGCTTCTGCAAGAAGTCCCACCGGAAGATTCCCGTGTTCAGGCCTGGTAACGCACACTCCCGAAACCAATAACGGTGGCACGTGCCCGCAATTGACGTACTCCAGTTCTCCATCGGGACGAATCCGCACGACGATCACCGTGGCGTATTTCTCGCCCAGGTGCTTTTGCGTGAAGAACCGGTTCACCGACGCCATGATCTCCGACAACGGCATTCGCGCGGTCAAGTGCGCATAGACCATTCCTTGCAAAGTGGAGGCCAGCACTGCTGCCGAAACGCCTTTCCCGCTCACATCGGCCAAAACGACCGCCAAGCCATCCTCTGTACATACGACGTCGAAAAAGTCTCCCCCAATCTCTTTGCAGGAAAGATTCCGGCCGCGCATCTTGGCGAACGGGACGTCCGGAATAGTCACTGCCATCAGGCGTTGTTGAATCGACGCTGCGATCGCCAACTCCTGCTGGTACCGTCGCGCCGCTTCCTCTGCTTGCACCAGCCGCGCGTTTTCGATCAACGACGCCGCTTCGGTTGCGATGACGCGCAAGATATCGTGGCTCACGCTGGAGATGTCCCGCGAGGCGAAGCGCGAATCCAAATACAACGCCCCCATCACCTCGCCGGTCCCTGTCGGAGACGCGGGACTGATGGCATCCCGCGAGGTCTGCACCTGCGGCTTGCGCAGCGGCAGGCAGATCACAGTCCGCAGGTCATAGGCCACGATGCTGTGCCGCACGGCCAGATCGATCGACTGGCTGGTATCTGTTACCAAAAACTCCGAATTCGATTTCAGAGCGTCATCCAAAATCGAATGCGAGATCGTCTTATCATCGAGCAGCGCTTCTGCCTTGGAATTTCGCCCGGCCGCGAGTCGCAAGTTTCCTTCCTCATCCTGGAGGAACACATATCCGCGCTCGGCGCGGATCAGCTTCAGCGTTGTGTCAATCAGTGTGACGAGAATTTCATCCAGAACGCCTACCGTATTGAGCTTGCGCGCGGCCTCGAGAAACAACGTCAGCTTCTCAAGATCCGTAGTGTCGGTGGAAATCTGAATGCCAGAAATCTGACTCAGAAATTCCCGAGCCGTGTTCGAGGTCGAATGTTGTGGACTGAAGATGACATAAGCGACATCGCGGACACCAAACTCCACCCGGTCATTGCGCTGCAGGCGCTGGCGCTGTATCCGCTCTCCATTAACGTAGGTTCCATGCTTGCTGCCCTGGTCGACGACAAAGAAGTCGCCGTTCTCTGCCACGATGAGTGCGTGGTCGCGGGACACTCTCGGATCGGGAATCACGAGATCTTTGTCGACCTTCCTACCCACAGAAAACGGCGTGCGGTTCATCACGATGGAGCGTTGTTCGTTGCCCTGCACATAAATCAGGGACGGAAACACCCCGGACCCGGGATCCGATGTAACGCCGGAAATGGGAGGAAAGGCCATCAGGCAGATTTACTTTTTCGGAATACAAAATAATGACAGGAACCATGCCCGCCGGAAAGGGGGAGCACCCCGGTGCTAACCGCGGGCAAGCGCACGCCACGTCAGGGCGCGCCAGTCGGAGGAGAAGCCGTGCTCAGGCCTTCAAACATCATGCTTTGAACGCAGCGACCGCCTGCTGTTCTGTATCGTACACCTCAAATACTGTGGCTAGCTTGGTGATGGCCAGAACATCGCGCAGGCGCTGACCAAGACCACACAGCTTGATATCGGCTCCGCTGTTGCGCGCCGAGGAATAGACACCCACCATGGTGCCCAAGCCGCCGCTATCGATGTAGCTGACTCCGCTCAGATTCAGGACCACCTTCTTTGTGTTTCCCAGCAGCTTCTTCAGATTCTCGCGCAGGGCGGTCGCTTCGTCCCCGAAAACGATCCGGCCCGTGCAGGAAACAACCGAGACCCCATCGGTCACTCGCGTGTCCATCTTGAGAGTCATTGCGTCCTCCACCCTCAAAATCCGCCCAAAATTGCCTGAGAAGCCTAACGCGTGTCTTGGGGCAATGCAAGCGCAACAGGCTCAGCGAGTTGCTTGAGCCGGCCATGCCGCGCGTACAAGCCAACCCAGTTGAATGAGCAAGGCTACGGGAACGGCCAAAGTTGTGATCAGTGGTACGGTCCAGGCGCGGTCGAGGTGCTCCGGACTGAGCACAAGGGAGGTGAACATCAACCCCAAGGCCGCAAGCCATGGCCAGCCAATCGCCATCGCAGTCAGGCAACAAGCCATTTTTGACGGCAGGCTCTTGCGCCACAGTGGGCGCCACTCGCGAGCAATTAAGAGGACCACGGGTAGCAGAAATACCTGGTTATAGGGGGAGAACTTCGGAATGACCAGAAGAGTGATGGTGAGTGGGCCTGCCACCAGGTATTGAAATTCGAGAGAGTCAGCCGGTGCCTTACGAAATCGCCAGCACATCAGGAGCAGGACCAGCAACGCAACGGCGGAAACTATCGGTCCTACGGGCTGGGGCAACAGCATGTCAGGAATCGACGGCCCACCAGCGTATTGACGATAGGCATGCATCGCAGAGCGGAAAACGCTGAGCCATCCCGGAAGGACGAACTGCGACGCACCTAACAAAACTGCCATTGTCGCGGCAAATCCCCACCAAAGGTTCTTCCTTTGGGTCCAATCGCCGAGTGCCCAGACGCACAAGCACACTAGCAGTAGCAAAACCAGCTGTGGCTTGATGGTAGCGATCGCCAGCACTACTCCGGCGAGGAATAGACGCCCCCTGGTGATCAGCGCGACGCTCAACGCGGCGAGGAAGGCCGTCAGCAGAGTGAGTTGCTGTAGTTTGAGACCTTGCACCGCTGGAAAAGACCCAAGTAGCAGAACTGCGACCGTGGCGTAAGTGCTGAGCGTCGTTTTCCAGCCCAGCACCGTGAACCATAACCACACGCTCACGACAGTGACAGCAACCAGAAACCAATGAAAAGCAGCCCGCACCGGTCCGAATGGAAATCTGACCGTGGGCGCTAACAGAAACGCGACATATACCGGATAAGCGAAGCCCTGCTGATCGATAGGGTCATTCGGGCGGTTTAAGTCGAGTTCTCTGCCGTAGTAGCCGCGTTGAATCTCGCGGGTGATCTCGGGACTGTAGGGATTTCGATGGCGCAACAGCAATTCGCGCGAGCCCAGCCAGCGTGGGTACAGATCGGAGAGATTGCCTCGGGGCACGTCGTGCACCCTGGAATCCCTGATCTGGTGTGGAATCTGCACATGATCCACGTAGAACCACATGCTCGCCGCGCAAAGAAGCGCCAGAACCAACCCAGCTATGGAATTTCTCGCCAATGGTTCGAAGAACGGCTCCGTTTGCGCGCTCAACTCGCTCACATGTTACAACTGAACCGGGCGCGCCAAGGGTGCGATTGCGGATTCTCATTTCGCTGCTGATTGGAACGGTCACCGGCCTGCTGTGCTGGATGCTGCTGGTCCGCTTTCAGAAGAGTGCAGGGGACTTTAACTGGGCGATCTGGGCGGCTCGCGATCTGCTCGCGCATCGCAACCCATACGACCGGGAAATGCAGTTGTATCCCTTGACCAGCGCCATCTTCGGACTGCCCTTCGTGTGGATGCGACCGGAGATCGCTGGAGGAGTGTTCTACGGCCTGAGTTCAGCGCTCATGGCGTTTGGGCTCTCGCGTGATGGCTATCATCGACTGCTGGTGTTTCTCGCCTATCCGTACTGGGCAGGTTTGATCGCAGTGCAGTGGACGCCGTTGATGCTGGCTTCGGTTTTCTTCCCGTTCTTGCTTCCGGCGAACCTGGCCAAGCCGCAAATCGGGCTGCCGGTCTTGTTAACCCACGGCCGCAAACGCGGTCTTCTTCTTTGTGCCGCGGTCCTGGTTCTGACTTTTGTCGTGATGCCGCGTTGGCCGTGGTTTTGGCCTCGATGGTTTACGGAATATCGGAGGTTTATTCCACTTCTGATCCTGCCAGGCCCATTGCTGGCGCTCGCCGCTCTCCGCTATCGAGAGAAGGATGCTCGCTTCCTCCTTCTGATGGCACTCTTCCCGCAGCGCTGGGCCTATGACGCACTTTGTCTATGGCTCATCCCAAGAACCAGACGCGAAATCATATTCACGGCCGGACTCAGTTGGGTGGTAGCTATCTGGCGCTGGAATCACTCGCCCCACATTGTTGAAATCGGCAGATGGATCGTGCTCTTTATCTATTTACCGATGCTCGTTCTTGTTTTGCTTCATGAACGCTCGGAAGTACCCAAAGAACCGACATCCACTTCAACTTGAGTCGTGCTGCTCAGTCTGACAATCAGGCGACGGCCTGCTCCTTAGGCTGCCTCTTCGCCTCCCGCGCGATCGCCCAGAACCAGAACAACAAGACGACAACGATCAGAGCGAACTGTCCCCGACGAAACCATAAATACATGTTCAACGGCGTACAGGAAATCAGCACGGCCGGTGCAAGAAGTGCGATTGCGCTCCAGCCTTTGATCTGATTTGTCACGACGTAATCCCCGAGAATTGCAGTCAGCAAGAGCAGGATGCACAAGTCATGAGCAAACGAGTGATACGCAGTGATCACCGTCGTGAGCAGAGCCAGGCAGAACCCGAGGGGATTGCCCACTCTGTCCGTTCGCTTCCACACGACTGCCATGAAAACGAGCAACCCGATCGCGATCAGCGCAAGAATGGCTTTCCCTATCGGTGCAGGAAAAGGTGTCATCGCCAGCAGTCCCTGCAGGTTGGGCATGTTTAGGACGGCGCGCATGTCTTGTTGGGCTGCGTTTTTTTCCATGTGCAACACGTAGCCGGGATAGATAGTGCTCTCACTCCAGCCAACTGTGAATACCGAGATCATCACGAGCACGCAAGCAATCAAAAGAAAGCGGAAAATCACACGATACCGACGCTGCCACAGCAGACCGAAAAAGATCGGTACCAGCAAATGGAAGCGGAAGAGTCCCAGGCCTAGCCAAAGACCTGCCTGATGGTCGCGATTGTTTTTTAAAGCTACGAAGCCCAATGCCACCACTAAGAGGAACAGCAAGACGTCTTGACCTTGAAGAAGGACGATGAAGACCGGAAAAAACGCAAAGGATCCAAAAACGCATGCTGCCGTAGGCACTTTCTTCAGCACCGGCAGGTGCGGCCGAAGGAGTCGGGGAAGAAAGAACAAGATACCTAGATTCACTACATCCCAAACTACAAAAGCAGCCCAATAGGGCAACCACGAGAGTGGAATGAAAAGCGGTGCTTCAAAGGGTGGATGGTTGTACGGCAAAGCTGCTTGACGCGTGGAAACCTTGGAGGCAAATTCCTGCTGGCTTCGAAATTGGGCCGCCGCGTCATAAAGTTGGCCTCGCAATCCGCCCCGGATCATTTTCGCGGCTGAGTAAAATATCGTGAAATCGGGATAGCCATCGCGGATGAAGTCTCTAGCCTTCCAACCCAAAAAGGCATGTAGGAACACCATCGATACAAGATAGGCGCTGAGCATTCCCTTTAGTTGGATTTTCGACATTCGCAGATTAAGCCTTGGAAACCTCTCGGGCCTGAAATTGGACTGTTCCGACGAGAGTGCAAGGATACTCTAGAGGCAGAGCGACTTCGCCAAGTGGTTTGCGAGCCACGATGGCATGAGGGTTTGGTATAAGAAGTCGGAAATCGATGAGCATCCTTGGCCCACTGCATGATCGCCTGGTGGTTGGACGGCGTGCCGAAATTCTATCTGCGTGGTTTAGCCAACTTGCGCCGAATGGTGCCCGAGTTCTCGATGTGGGATGTGGCGATGGACTCTTGTCCTCCCTGATTGGCTCGAAACGAAGCGACCTGACGATCCGTGGAGTCGACCTCCTGGTCCGCGAAAAGACCTTTATTCCCGTGGAAAGATTCGACGGACAAACAATTCCTTATGAAGACGCATCCTTCGATGCGGTGCTTTTTTCCGATGTTTTGCACCACACCGACGACCCAAAGGCCCTCCTGTTCGAAGGGCGGCGCATCGCCGCGAAATACGTCTTGCTGAAAGACCATTACCGCAAAGGCATTGCCGCGGGCCCGCGTCTGCGATTCATGGACTGGACAGGCAATGCAAGGTTTGGCGTTTCTCTTCCCTACAACTACTGGACGGAACGACAGTGGCAGCAAGCATGGGAGGAAGTAGGCTTGTTCCCAGACAAACTAATCACCCGCCTTGGACTCTACCCAGAACCCTTCGACAGGATATTTGGGGCGCAGTTGCACTTCATCGCTCGGTTAAGGAAGGAATCAGGAAAAGATTCTGAGTCACACAGAACCTAGCGCCGCGGCAATCCCAGCACACTCAGGAAAAAACTTGCGAAGATCGTCTGCACACCTAGCGTCATGCAGAGCGCGGCGGGGATGATATGACGCATCGTTTGAGAGTAGTCCAGCGCGGCGAAATTGCGCATTCCCCACGTTCTCACTGCCAACAACGACGACAGGAAACCTGCCAACGTGAGCAAAATCCCGACCGCCAGTCCGACCTCGAGTGTGACGTAGCTAAATAGTTTGTCGAGCTTGGGTACAGGGGGCAACAAACCTTCGGAGATCGCAAATAGCTTCGTGAACACAGCGAACGCAATGCCCTGAAATCCCAGCAGCACAAAGGTAGCGCCGTATAACATCGTGTGCACGTCGAAGGTGACTGTGCCCACGGTTTGTGGACCTGCCGATAACCACAAGCAGAGCGCGCTGCCAAGCAGCATCAGACCGATTCCGGGGTAGAGAAACAACCAGCGCGGGCTGTACAGCAGGAAGAACCGCAAGGTGCGCCAGCCATCACGCCAGGTACGCAGATGTGCCGGACGGCTGCGTCCATCCGGCGACAACGTCGTGGGCACCTCCGCGATCCGCATCTTGAGAAGCGTCGCCTTAACGACCATCTCAGTGGCGAATTCCATACCGGTTGTGCGGAGGCCCATGCGTTCATAAGCATCTTTGCGAAAGCCGCGCAGACCGCAATAAAAATCTCCAACCGGACTCTTAAAGAACAGGCGGCCGATGCTGGTCAGCGCAGGATTTCCAAAATACCGGTGCAAGGGCGGCATCGCATCCTTCTGGATCCCTCCCAGGAAACGGTTGCCCATGACCAGATCCGCGCCTTGACGCAATTGTTCCAGAAACCGTGGGATGTGCCCGAAATCGTAGCTATCATCGGCGTCGCCCATTACCACGTACTTGCCGAAAGCTGCAGCAATTCCTCCCATCAGAGCACTGCCGTATCCTCTCGCCTTCACGTTTACAACTCGGACTCCAAGCCGCTCGGCGATATCCAGTGACCCGTCGCTGCTGCCGTTGTCGGCAACGATGATCTCGCCCGAAACTCCCGCGTCGCGAATTCCTTGCTGTGCTTCACGTATGCAAGCTTCCAGAGTTTCCGCTTCATTCAGGCAGGGCAAGACAACGGAAATCTCGACCGCCGTTGCTCCCGGGTCGATTCGCTGAGAATCCAGGTTGGGATTGGTCCCGACGGGCATCCGAATCCTCTTAGTGCGGCTCCTGAAGAAACTGCGCTGACAGGCCACGAAACTCTGCTACAACTTATGCGCGCAGCAGATTCCGTTCAGCTGGGAAGTCTACCAAAGTCTCTCCACGGGTGAGGTGCTGTGTTTCTGAACACGCTGGTCTTGGCCCTCCTATTGGCATCGGGCTGCGTCGCTTCATCGATTGGAGACCGCTGGTTCAGGAAACTTGAAAGAGCAGCCGCACACCTGGCTCAGCGAAAAACGCTGGCGATCTACGCGGTGGGCCTTGCCGCAATCCTTTCACGACTCGCGCTTCTTCCGGTCCTTCCCGTTCCCTTGCCGTCAATCCACGACGAGTTCAGTTACCTGCTGGCGGCCGACACATTCGCGCACGGAAGGTTGACTAACCCAACGCACCCCATGTGGGTATTCTTCGACACGTTTCATGTGTTGCAGCACCCGACCTACGCCTCGAAGTATCCCCCCGCCTCGGGCGCAGTACTCGCATTAGGGCAACTGCTCGGCCATCCGTGGATAGGTTCCCTGCTCAGCGTCGCGGCGATGTGTGTGGCGATGACCTGGATGCTGCAAGGCTGGTTCCCGCCACGCTGGGCGCTGCTCGGTGGCGTGCTGTTTTTGCTTCGGGTGAGCCTCTTCAACTACTACATGGACGGCTACTATGTCGCGGCAGTCCCCGCAATCGGAGCAGCGCTGGCACTGGGAGCTCTTCCTCGAATCCTCAAGACCGCCCGACAGTGGGACGCGATCGTCATGGGAATTGGTGCGGCCATTTTGGGCTGCAGTCGGCCGGTCGAAGGAGTTTTCTTCTGCCTTCCGGTCGCGATGGCTCTCGTCGTGGAACTCCTTTCCAGGCGCAGGTTCACTTTGGCGGTTGTTGCGCGACGCATGCTGCTGCCTGCGATTATCGCGCCGGCGGCAGCACTACTGTTTCTGGCTTACTACAACTGGCGTGTTACCAAAGATCCTTTTCTTTTTCCCTACGCCCTGTACCACCGCGAGTACTTCAACAATTATCCGGTGTTTGCCTGGCAGCACCTGACTGCGGCCCGCCATTATGCCAATCCGCAGTTCGAGGTCTTCTTCAATGTCTTTCACCGCGGCGAATTCCAGCTCTCATGGGGCGGTTGGGTGCACCGGTCGTGGAATGCCTGCGTGGCATGGTGGTATGTCTACGCGGGACCCGTTCTATCTATCCCATGCGTGATGCTGGTTTATGTCGTACGTAACCACAAGGCCCGCCTTTTTGTTTGGCAATTCCTGCTCTGTGCAGCTGGACTATTGTCGGTGATCTGGTTTCAACCTCACTATGCAGCCCCAGTAACCGCGACCTGGCTGGGGTTGCTGGTATTTGCGATGAGATACCTCCGCCAAATGCAATGCCGCAACTGGAAGGCAGGTGTCGCTTTGACCCGTGCCGTCGTTCTCCTCGCCGCGGTTTGGGTGCTCGTTCTGGCCGGCCGGGCTGCCCGCCTCCCGGCAAGAGGGTGGAGCGCTAACCGAGCCGACATTGTCAAACAGTTGTGTGGCTTACCCGACAAACATCTAGTAATTGTTCACTACTCGCTGGGGCACAATGTTCATCACGAATGGGTCTACAACGACGCTGAGATCGATGCAGCTAAGATCGTCTGGGCGCGGGAGATCCCCGGGCTGAACCTTGCCCCGCTCCTCGCTTACTTCAACGGCCGTCGAACATGGATTCTCGATGCCGATCGCTCTCCCCCCAGGCTCAAGTCCTATCCGAACGATCCTCGACGGGGATCGGGCGATTAAGGTCACGAGATCGTCAATAATTTAGCCTAAAACTGAAAGAAATTAGCTTCCCGGCAGGCGTTGTCGAGGTATGATATTGCCGTCCGTGTGGCACGTCGCTCGTGGTGCCCACAAGTCCTTCATTTTATTAAAGAATAAGGAAACGGCGGCCGGCGAGTGAGCACCGAAATTGACCGTCAAACGGTGATTTGCCGCGGGTCTGCGCTTCAATGTCAAATCTGGGAGGTTGAGGGATGAGTCAACTTTTTCAACGGTTGTTTCAAGACGAGCAAGGACAGGACATTGCGGAATACGCGGTCATGCTGGCAGTAATTTTGGTAATTGTCGTGGGCACGATTCGGCTGATTGGATCGAATGCCAATAATGTTTTCTCACAGGTAGCGAGCAGTATTCAGTAGCTCTCGCACCGGGACGATTCCGCTCGAGGTGCAATTGGTCGACACCGGCCGCGACATCATGGGCCCACGCTCGAAACGAGAATCGGAAGACCAGACCTTGTATTGTCGTGCTTGCCCGAACGTGCGGCCATCCGTCGCACGGTTATATTTTTTGGCTGCTTTCGAGGAGTAGTGCATGAACCGTACGCGGCTTTTGCTGATCGGGTTCGTAGCCCTGGCGCTAGGCGCATTCGTGGCATTCGCGGTGTACAAGAATCTGCTCGCCAAGTCAGGGGCGGGCAATGAGCCTGGGATTGACGTCGCGCTGGCGGCGGCCGATTTGAAGGTTGGTGACAGACTGGAAGAACGAAGTATCCGGGTGGCGCGCGTGCCGGTTTCGCTGATTCCACCAGGGGCGTTCCGCGCCGGGTCTCCGATTGCGGGTCGAGGCATCATTCTGCCGATTTCCAAAGGCGAGTTCATCCTTAACAGCAAACTGGCACCGGAGAAAGCAGGGTCGGGCCTCCCCTCACTTATTCCCCAGGGAATGCGAGCAGTATCCGTGCGGGTCAATGAAGTAGTGGCAGTCGCCGGGTTCGTCGTTCCGGGAACGCATGTGGATGTGTTGCTAACGGGAACTCCAGGGGGCGGCAACGACGCACAGACCACCACTGTTCTGGAAAACGTTGCCGTGATCGCGGCTGGACAGAAACTGGAACGTAACGCCGCTGGCGACCCGCAAACTACCCCAGTGATCACCCTCTTAGTCGCTCCCGACGACGCACAGAGGCTGACCTTGGCTGCCTCGCAGGGCAAGATCCAGTTGGCGCTGCGCAACCCGATGGATACGAAGCCGACGGGTCCTGCCACGACGCGCACTGGTGGGCTCTTCGGCATTTCGGCTGCGCCCGTGGCACACCCCAAGGCGGTGACAAAGAAAGTCGCGCAGGCTACGCCTCCGCCGCAACCGGAAGCCTATAAGGTAACCATCATCCGGGGTAATAAAGTCGACGAGACCAAGCTCTCAGATCAAGATCAACTAGGCGCTCATTAAAGAATGGCCTCACAACAGAAGAACCTCACTCCTTCTCTTGCTCGGTCTGCGGGGAAATACCGAACTTGGTTCGGGATACGGCCTGTTGTCGCATTGCTTGGTTCAGCCCTGTTTTCGGCCACAGGAGTCCCCGAAACCATGCGGCAGGAAGCAACGCCCCCGCCTCCGGCGACGCAACAGCAGGCGCCACCACCCGTGGAGCACCCCTCTTCGGCCTCGATCCCTTCCTCCCCGGAAGCCGTGGGCGGCGCGCCCTTGCGCGTCATGGTCGGCAAGTCGCTACTCATTAATACGAGTGAACGCCTGAAGCGTGTTTCGGTGACCGATCCCGCTATTGCCGACATTCAGGTCGTTACGCCCACCCAGATCCTGGTGCACGGCCGCTCCGCCGGCGAGGTATCGTTGCTCATCTGGGACGAACTTGAGCGCTCGCGCAGCTTCGACCTCCGGGTTGATGTGGACGTTACCGCCGCGGCCGAGGAAGAAAAGAACGTCTTCCCCGACGAGCAGATCACCGTAACCCCATCGCGGTCGGCCATCGTGCTCTCCGGCCACGTCTCCAGTGAAGACGTGATGAAGCGCGCCGGCTCCATCGCCGAGGCCTACTCCAAGAATGTTGTCAATGTGCTTACGTTTGGCCCCACGGGGGCTCAGGAAGTCTTGCTGGAAGTGAAGTTCGCGGAAGTGGACCGCTCGGCTCTTACTCAGTACGGAGTAAACATTCTATCGACTGGTCTGGGAAAGACGATCGGGGCCAGCACCACCGGACAATTTGGCGGCTTCGGCGTCCAGCGGATCAACGACGCATTCGGAACGCCCGCCGATCCTTCACCCAACGTCCCGACTCCTACATCCGGTTCGCCCACCGCAACATTCTCTAGCCAGCAACAGATTAGTGACGTTCTGAACCTTTTCCTATTTAACCCCGAGTTGCATTTGGGCGCGGTTGTTAAAGCTCTGCAGCAGAAGAACCTGCTTCAGATCCTGGCCGAGCCAAACCTGATCGCCGTAAACGGTAAAGAGGCCAGTTTTCTCGCCGGAGGCGAATTTCCCTTCCCCATCGTTCAACCCGGTCAGGGCTTCACTGCCGTAACCATCCAGTTCAAGGAATTCGGGGTTAAACTGAGGTTCAGGCCCGTCATTATGCCGAACGGCAATATCCATTTGAATGTAACGCCCGAAGTCAGCACGTTGGATTTTGCCAATGCATTGACGATTTCGGGTTTCACGGTGCCGGCCTTGAGCACCCGGCGCGCCGAGACCGAATTTGAGCTCCAGGATGGGCAGAGCTTTGTAATCGCCGGACTAATGGACAACCGGGTCACCAATCTTACGAACAAGATACCGGGTCTGGGAGATATTCCGATTCTCGGCAATCTTTTCAAGAGCAAGAGTTTTCAGAAGAGCAATGCAGAGCTGATGGTGTTGTGCACCGTGAAGAAGATCTCCCCCAATGTGCAACCCCCGGCTGGTCCGGCCAATCCGGTACCCTTCCTCGACAAGGACAAGTTCGACGGGAAAAAGCCTTCAGCTGGAAAGTAAATCTGGGGTCATGTCAGAGCTCTTGGTGGTCATCATCGCGACCGACAGCGAACAGCGCGCCGTCCTGCAGGTGCTGGTAGACGGCACCAGCGTCGCGCGTACGGTGCATTCGGCAGCGAGCTATCCGACTGTAGCGGCTGATCCGTTTTTCCCGCGCGTGCAGGCCATGAACCCGGATGTGACCTTGATCGACATCCCTTCAGATGCGCCCGCGCCCGCATTACAGGCTGTTGAACTCCTGCATCAGGAGATGCCGCAGGCGGCCGTATTTGCGGTGGGCAGCATGGCCCAACCACAGCTCATCGTCAGCGCCATGCGGATGGGCGCCAAGGAATTCATCGAACGTCCTACCACCACCACCGATCTTCTGGAGGCCTTTGTCCGGCTTTCCACCACGCAACGTAAGGTCAAGCGGGAGGGGCCCCGCGGCAAAGTATTTACCGTGGTGAACGCTAAAGGCGGCAGTGGCGCCACCACGGTTGCTGTCAATCTCGCTTTGGCGCTGCAGGCGGCTCACGGCAACGTGGCGTTGGTCGATCTCGCTCCTCTTGGACACGCTGCCCTCCACCTGAATCTGAAAGCAGCCTTCACCGTCTCTGACGCAATTCGCAACCTCCATCGCATGGACAGTTCCCTGCTCGACAGTTTCATGACCCGGCATACCGGTGGATTGCAGTTGCTCGCCGGCGCCAATACTCCAGCGTCTACCGAACCTTCGACCGCAGAGTACGCACGGCTCTTCGACATGCTGGCCGGGCATTTTCGTTATGTCGTCGTGGACGCTTCTTCTCGGGTCGATGGCGCTACTCGGCTTGTCGGGAATCTCTCAGAAAAGGTCTTGCTGGTGGCGCACGCCGACGTCGCCTCGCTGTGGAGCGCCGCGCGCATCGTCCAGTTCCTGGGTGAGAACAGCGGCAAGGAACGCGTCAAGCTGGTGCTAAATCGCTTTCGAAAGATTCCTGGCTTTCATGAAAGTGATGCCGAAACCGCTTCAGGCGCAAGCTTGCTGTGGCGAATTCCGAATCAGTACTTTGCAGTATCGAGTGCGATTGATCGTGGCATTCCCCTGATGAATCAAAACCACACCGAAATCGCAAAGGCATTTTCTGGCTTGGCGGCGACGCTCACGCAAAACGACGATGATGTAAAGCGTACGGCCTGGTCAATGTTCAAGACAGTTTAGGAAAAACATGCCGAATTTGCAGACCTTCGAGCGCACTGAGTACCAACAAGTAAAGGCCGATCTCCACCGGAAGATTCTCGACCGGCTCGACCTCGAAAAATTAGGCCGAACCAACAGCGAGACGGCCAGGGACGAAGTCCTCGTTTTGATCCGTAGTGCAGTCAACAGCGAGGCCGTCCCTCTCAGCTTCGCCGAACGCGAACGTCTATCGCGCGAGATTCTCGATGAAATCTTTGGGCTCGGCCCGCTCGAGCCCCTGTTGAAAGACCCCAGCGTCTCCGACATCCTGGTGAATCGCTTTGACCGGGTCTACATTGAACGGGGTGGCAAACTCGAACTGACGGGCCTTTCGTTCAAAGACAATCAGCACCTCATGCAGATTATTGACCGCATCGTCTCGCGGGTCGGACGCCGCGTAGATGAGTCTTCCCCGATGGTCGATGCCCGCCTGCTCGACGGATCCCGCGTTAACGCGATCATTCCACCGCTGGCAATCGACGGTGCTTGCCTGTCCATCCGCCGATTCGGACGCGATCCCATCACGGCCCGCCAGATGATCGAGAACAGGTCGCTCACCGAGCCCATGCTTGAACTTCTGTCGGCGATGGTGAAAGGGCGGCTGAATCTTCTGATCTCCGGCGGAACCGGCGCCGGTAAGACGACTGTACTCAACGTACTTTCCGGCTACATTCCGAACAACGAACGTATTGTCACCATCGAAGATGCCGCCGAATTGCAGATGAAACAGGAGCACGTGGTGCGCCTGGAAACCCGGCCGCCCAACATTGAAGGCAAGGGCGCGATCCGCCAGCGTCAGTTAGTCATTAACAGTCTGCGTATGCGTCCCGACCGCATCGTGCTGGGCGAGGTGCGCGGCGAAGAAGCGTTCGACATGTTGCAGGCCATGAACACGGGCCATGATGGATCGCTGACCACGGTCCACGCCAACTCGCAGCGTGATGCGCTGTCGCGTATCGAAAACATGGTCTCGATGGCGAACCTGAACATTCCGGAACGGGCCATCCGCCATCAGATCGCTTCCGCCATACACGCCGTGGTGCAGGTCGCGCGTCTGTCCGACGGCACGCGCAAAATCCTGACCATCTCAGAAATTGTCGGCATGGAAGCCGACATCATCACTATGCAGGACATTTTCGTGTTCGATCGGCTCGGCATCGACGAGAGCGGAAAGGTGCGCGGCATGTTCCACGCCACCGGCGTTCGTCCTAAATTCGCCGAGCGCTTGGCCACTGCCGGCTGTCGTCTGCGGCCGGCACTTTTCGAATCGAAACTGGAGGTCTGAGCGAAAGTCGTTCGGGACACCGATGCCGGCCATACTGATCGCCATCCTCGTTTTCGTTGTCGTATCCCTGGCAGTTTTCTTCATCTTCTCAATTGTGGATGAACGCAAGTCCCGCGCGCGGGTCTTGCGTGACCGTTTGTCATCCACTCAGGAAACGACCACCCCGGAACGCAAGCCAGGGGAGGAGCTCGCTCTGCTGCGCGACCAGATGCTCAGCGAGATCCCCGCGCTCGACAACCTGCTTCGACGTTCCGAGCGGGTCTCGGCCCTTCAGACGCTGCTCTCACAAGCGGACGTCCCGACTCGGGCGGGCAACTTCCTGCTGCTGTGCGTCGGGAGTGCCGTGCTTTTCGGGGCAATTGCCTTCATGGCGAGCAAGCAGCCGATCTTTGCCTGGATCGGTTTCCTGCTGGGCTTCTTCATCCCCTATTCCTATGCCTCGTTCCGTCGCACGAAGCGCTTCAATGAGTTTGAGGAACATTTCCCTGAGGCCATCGACACGCTGGCTCGCGCGGTGCGTGCCGGCCACGCGTTTACAACTGCCCTGGAAATGATCTCCGACGAAATGGCAGAACCGGTTGCCGGAGAGTTTCGGAAGCTTTACGAGGAACAGAAATTCGGTTTGCCGGTAAGAGAGGCATTGGCCAACCTGGCCGAGCGTGTTCCCCTAGTCGACGTCAAATTCTTCGTAACCGCAGTCATGCTGCAGCGCGAAACCGGCGGCAACCTCGCGGAGATTCTCGACAATCTCTCCTACGTCATACGGGAGCGTTTCAAGATCCTGAGACAGGTGCGTGTCTACACCGCGCAGGGCCGCTTAACGATGATGCTCCTGATGGGGATGCCGCCCGTAATCGTGCTGGTGATGTTCTCTCTGAACCGCACTTTCATAATGCCGCTTTTCAACGACCCGATCGGACACGTTCTCCTGGTCGCTGGCTTGACCTTGCAGACAGTGGGCTATTTCGTGATCCGAAAGATCATTCGGATCCAGGTGTGACGATATGAACCTTCCGCTGATCCTGGCGATTCTGATCTTCGTGGTCATTGCCTTGGCAGTGTTCGCCTTCCTGGCTGCGGCCTACTCCCCTTCCTCGGTTCTGGGAGCACGCCTGCGGTCGCTGGCATCTCAGCGTCCCCAGGCTCAGCAGGTCGAAAAGCCTGCCATTAAGCAGAAATTGGAGCAGGCGCTCGACCCCCTCAGCAAGGCGCTGCCACTGTCGCCAAGCGATACGGATCGCACGCGTGGTTGGCTGATCCAGGCCGGCTATCGCGAACCGCGGCATATGACCATGTATCTCGGCGCTCGCGTCTTCATGGCCTTCATCGGCTTTGCCGTTGTCGTGTTGATGAGCGGACTCAACTCTCCTCTGCTGCTGGTCGGCGTGACGGGCCTGGGATTCTTCTTTCCGCGCTTCATCCTCAAACGCAAGATCCGTGCCCGCCAGACCCGCATCCGATTGGGCTTGCCCGACGCGCTCGACCTGACCGTGATCTGCGTTGAAGCTGGACTGGCGCTCGACCAGGCCGTGATGCGCGTAGGCGAGGACTTGAGACACGCCCATCCTGACCTGAGCAACGAGTTCTACCTGTTCAATCTTGAAATGCGCGCTGGAAAGCCTCGCGCCGAAGCCCTCCGCAACCTTGTCAGCCGCACTGGCGTAGACGATATCAAATCCCTGGTTGCAACCCTGGTCCAAACCGATCGTTTTGGAACAAGCGTAGCCCAGGCACTTCGTGTACACTCAGATTCATTGCGCACGGAACGCCGTCAGCGCGCTGAAGAACAGGCTGCCAAGACCACAATCAAGATGGTTCCTCCCCTGGTGGTGTTTGTCTTGCCATCGATCATCGTCGTGACTCTGGGGCCGGCCATAATTTTGCTGTACCGCACTCTCGTTTCCTAGGGCGAGCGCGCGGGTCCGCACGGGGATAAGGGAACCGGGAGTTGTGATGTCGGAGTCTGAGGCCCGCGGCTACGTCTTAAACTGCACCCGCCGTCAGTACCTCGCCACCCGTCTTGCCATCGCCGATGGACACTGGTCGCGCCTGCGCGGCCTGATGGGGAAAGCACCCGGCACGTTCGCCTCGGGGGACGGCCTGTGGATCCTACCCTGCAAGGGAGTCCACACCCTCGGCATGCGGTTCCCGATTGACGTGGTCTACTTGTCTGGCGATCGCAAGGTCGTTCACCTGGAGCAAGGGCTCCCCCCCTGGCGCTTCGCGCCGATCCGGTTGAAGGCATCCTCGGTACTAGAACTTCCGGAACATACCCTGCGCGACACAGGTACTACAATTGGAGACGAGCTTGAAATCGCAACCAGCACTTCGGGAGACACCGATCCAGCATGAATGAAGGACCCAAACTGCTGGTGGAGTGGTCGTCTCCGTGGCAGGAGTTCGTCACTTCGATCCGTCCGGCCCTGGGCAAGTCCCAGATTCGCCTCGCGGGCGAGGCTCAAACCGGCCTCTTTCCTCTCCGCGGCATGCTTGTTTCCTGGGGCGCGGAAGCCATTTTCCTGACGCTTCTGATCATCATCCCGGCGAAGCTGGCCAGCATGCGCCCGTACATGCCCCCGGCTCCGCCCAAGTGGGATGTCATCTACTTCTCGGCGGATGAACTTCCCAAGATTGAGGACCGCAGCGGTGCGCAGGCGGGCAAAAGTGGACGCGCCGGTGGCAAGGAAGCCTATCACCACAGCCAGACAATTCGAGTCGCACGCGGCAATTCCCCGGTTGAGAAGGTAGTGGATGCGCCAGATTTGAAGCTTCCCGTTTCGAATTCCGCGGTCGCCAATCTTGTGGCAATTAAGTCACTACCCGGCCCACCGCCATCGGAAGGACTGAAGTCCTCCCGAACGGCTCCGGATCTGTCGAAGGACTCGATTGTGGCGCCCCCACCCGAAGTCACCCGCGATTCCAACCGAATCCCCGGATTGGCGTCGAATGTCATCGCTCCACCGCCTACGGTAACGCCAGAGAAGACGCGGCAGACGATGGGTTTGACCACCGCCGTCGTTGCCCCGGCACCAAGAGACATTCCTCGCGATCAGTCCCAGTCTCTCATCTCGGTGAATAGCCGAATTATCCAGCCTGCCCCGGATGACGTTCGCCGCGATCCACCCCCGCTGCGCGGACCTGCGTCTGCTTCGGTTGTGGTCGTTCCGCCGCCTGTTTCGGCGCCGCAACGCGAAACTTCGCAGAATTCGCGACTCTCGCTGCCGGCTGCCGGAGTGGTTGCTCCTCCACCATCTCAGGTCACGCGCGATACGCACGTTTCCGGCGCGAGCCTGGTGGATCCCAAAGTCGTTCCACCTCCGACAGAGTTAGGCGGTCAATCGCAAGACAAACGCGCTGTTGTCGGCCTTGTGGCGGCGAACCAGGTGGTTCCGCCGCCACCGAGCGTGAGCGGCGGTACATCGCTTACGGGCGGAGGGCGCGGTCACAACGACAAGGCTGGCGGCTTCGCCACAACCTTGAGCGCAGAAAACGTTGTGCCTCCACCCCCGACCGTTGCAGGCGACGCTTTAGGCTCAGGGCGTGGACGTAGCAGTCCTCAGGGCACCCTCGGCGGAGGGCTCGACAACGCTGCAGTCGTGCCGCCTCCTCCTAGTCTCAGCGGAACGGCGGGCCTTTCCGGGCGCGGAACCGGCAGCAAGGGCGCCGGTTTCGGTGGGCCTTTGGACGCCGGATCAGTTTTAGCTCCGGCTTCGGGCGGAGGAGCTAACGGTGGTGGCAAGGGCGTAGTCGTCTCCAGCCAGCCTGGCTCAGAGAAGGGCGTTCCGAACAATGGCGCGGCGGGAACGCTCGCTATGTCACCCGGCGGTCATGATAAGAACGGAATCGGCGGATCTGGCGGTGGATCCGGCATCGGACGCGGCACCGGTCCGGGCAGCGGACTCACTGGCGAGGGCACCGGAGCCGCCAAGGAAGGCTCTGGCCGCGGTTCGGATCCAAACGCCCGCAATGGCATTTCCCAGTATCCGGGCCAAGGCGGCAGCGGCACTGGAACGAACGGTCAGCCTCCCATTCCGGGTGCGTCCATCGCCGGGGGAAGCACGAGTAGTGTGGTCACCCTCCCCAGCTTCGGTTCGGGCGGACCCGATCCCGGCGCCATGCCCGGAGGTCCGGCCGCAAGCAAGATGCGGCGAGGATTTAGCGCCAGCGTAGTGGCAAGTTCGCGTTCGGGCGGTGCCTTCAATCGCTACGGACAACTGCCCGGCGACAACTACACGATCTACATTCCCACAACGCTGGGAACCGCCGTCATGCAGTACGCCGATCCCACATCCGCGGGCCGACCTTATGCAGAAAAGCTTGTGGATCCCGAACCCATACGCGTTAACCTGCCAGAAGGCCTGACCCCTTCACGCCTGGTGGTGGCCTGTGTTTTACGCCGCACCGGAATGCTGAGCGATATCAAGATCATCGAACCCGGCACGCAGCCCATGACCTCGAAAGTGGTGGCCGCTCTTTATACCTGGAAGTTCACGCCCGCGTTGCACGGCAACCAACCTGTCGAAGTAAACGCATTGCTCGGTTTCAACATCGACACGCGCTAGTCTGTCGGCGAATGACTCCGTTGCGGTTGAGCTTTTGCCGGTACAATCCAGCCGAAGGGACAAACCGTGGGAGTGTGGGGAGCCGGCCTCTTCTCGGACGACTTGGCCTGCGACATACGCGATCACTATCGTGAACTCCTGGAAGACGGTGTCGAGGATGATGCCGCAACGCGACTGATTCTTGAAAAGTTTCGAGCCTATTTCGAAGAATCCGAAGGAATCGCGGTGCTCGCCCTTGCTGTCACGCAGTCAAAGGTCGGTCGGCTCGACCCTCACATCCGGGATCAAGCTCTGAAGGTACTCGACAACGGTGCCGACCTTGAGGTATGGAAGCGCGAAAATCCGAAACTGCTTCCGGTGCGCCGCGCGGTGCTGGAGAAAGCCCGGACACAGCTGGCCGGTCCTCAACCGCTCCGGAAGCGCCTGCGCCCGCCAAAGCGCATCAGCTCGGGTCTCGCGGCTGGAGACGTTCTCGCTCTTGCGCTTCCCAGATGCGTGGCACTGTTGCGGGTCGTGCGCATTCGCTCGCATCGGCTTGGGGAAACGCCAGTGCTTGAGGAGCTGGACTTTAACGGCACCAACGTACCCGCAAGGGATGTTCTCGAACGCATTGGTCCCAAAGTCAAGGACTCGATCGTCCTCGTGCACGCCTTGTCACCGGACACGCGGCTCTTCGCATTTGTCGCGCAGGGCATCGATTGGCAACAAGCCGGTTTCCGGAAGGTACAGACGATTAGCGCTCGCGCCGGCGACGAGCAGGCGCCGCTGCCAAGCTCCGGCTTTTCGTGGGCGGTGCTCGCCGAGCGCCTAGTTCGGAGATCCGAGTAGCAATCCGGTAATGCCGGTCCGGCTCTCATCGGAGGTCCGATGCAGTAGTATCGCAGTGTCATCTTCATAAACGCCCCGCCACCCGGGAAGAGTCTTGAGAAAATTACCCAGCGCCGAGTTCCTGGGGAACAGCACCCATCGGACTTGCATCTCCTGAAGGGCCTGACCGCTATCAACCTGCACTTGAACAATCTTCAAGTACTTCTTTAAGAACTCGGGGCCGTACAAGTCATGGCGGTCATCCACCACAACTTGCGACTGCGGGTACAGCCGATAGATCAAATATCCGCCCCAGGAATCAGGACAGAACACGGGTGCGCGCATATCGTCGCGAAGCAGAAGGTCCACCGCCCGAACCGGAAATTTCTTTTCGTCGAAATGCGCACTCATAAGTGAACGAGAACCGAAGCGGCCTTGATGAAAGCAAATCCAGAGGCCTAACACCACCACCACCACCGGCCAGGCATGCCCACGAACACGTACCCCGGTTTGGCCCATTCGCGTCCCGAAATCGTGCCATCGCGCCAGCCTTCCCTTCCCGGGATCGCTCTCGCCCTCGCGTACTCGATCCTCGACCGCCTTCGAGAGCATCGGAGCCACAATCAAAACGATCAACATGGAGGCAACCGGAATATTGCGCGACGCGTATAAGCCCGTGTACATCGCGAAGCACAACACCAGCAATTGACTGACTCCAACCCGCCGTCGGTTCACCGCCATCCCGACAATGCCCAGCAACAGAAGAACCGCAAAGCACCTCTGCGGCAAGCCATGGAAATTCGGAGACAGAAACTCGTCGATGTGATCCATCAGAAAGCGGTCGCTCAGATAGCGATAGATATGAACGTGCAGTTTGTAACCGTAGGGGTTCGCGAAGCTCGCCACCAACATCAAGAGCCCCGTCTGCAGCAGAGCGCGGATACGTCGCCAGGCCTCGCCTTGATCTTGGATGTCACCAGACTTACTTGCCCATGCGCCCACCAGGTAAGCGCCCTGCATAACAAAGGCCACCAGAAAGCCTCCGTGCAGGTTCACCCAGACGAGAATCAGAATTGGCATCCAGAACAGAACGCGCTGATCCCCCCGCGCCTCGAGAGTCTCCAAAAGCCAAAACGCGATGAGCGTGAAAAGCCAACTCAGAACATGAGGCCGGGCTAAGAAGTGAATGCTCGACGCGAAAACGGCCAGCAGCAGCATGATGAAGGCAATCGGCAGGCCGGCGCCTCGAGC
>Ga0075424_100000219_pt1 | contig 40520 bp, 23 predicted proteins | sample SoiMethybrSBSTD3_FD_75301 | JGI IMG/M metagenome (GOLD analysis project Ga0075424, IMG submission 75301) | Bulk soil microbial communities from a Populus tree surrounding site in Tennessee, USA - Soil MetaG P. TD hybrid SBSTD3 | ecosystem: Environmental > Terrestrial > Soil > Tree plantation...
TCGCCACCGTGACCGTGACCCCGAATCCGGCGAGCGTGGCGGTCGGCGCGACAGTGCAGCTGACGGCGACCCTCAAGGACGCCAATGGGAACACACTCACGGGCCGCACCGTCGCCTGGACGACCAGTAACGCGTCCCATGCCACTGTGAACTCGAGCAGCGGGCTGGTGAGCGGCGTAGCGGCGGGGTCGGCGACGATTACCGCGACATCGGAAGGGAAGAGCGGCACGTCCGCGGTCACGGTCACCGCGCCGTCCGGTGGTGGCAGTAACGTGTTCGTCGGCGCGGGAGACATCTCCGACTGCGGCAACGACAACGACGAAGCCACCGCGAAGTTGCTCGACGGCATTGCCGGAACGGTCTACACGACGGGCGACAACGTCTATTCGAGCGGCACGGCCACCGAGTTCGCCACCTGCTACGACCCCACGTGGGGCCGACACAAGGCGCGCACCAAACCGGCGCCGGGCAATCACGATTACAACACCTCCGGAGCGTCCGGCTACTACGGCTACTTCGGCTCCCTCGCCGGTCCGTCGGGGCGTGGCTACTACAGCTTCGACCTCGGCGACTGGCACATCATCTCCCTGAACAGCGAAGTGTCGATGAGCGCGGGCTCGGCGCAGGAGATATGGCTGCGCGCCGATCTGGCCGCGAGCACGAAGCAGTGCACGCTGGCCTACTGGCACAAGCCGCGCTTCTCGAGCGGCACCAACCACGGCAGCCTGAGCTCGGCGCAGCCGTTGTGGCAGGCGCTGTACGATTTCCACGCCGAGATCGTGCTCAACGGGCATGAGCACAACTACGAGCGGTTCGCACCACAAACGCCGACGGGAGCAGCGGACGCGACCAACGGCATACGCGAATTCGTGGTCGGGACCGGCGGCGAGAGCCACTACACCGGGATGTCGCCCATTGCCAACAGCCAGGTGTTCAACGGTACGACCTTCGGCGTGTTGAAGCTGACGCTCTCGGCCGGCACCTACTCCTGGCAATTCATTCCCGTTTCCGGGCAATCGTTCACGGACAGCGGGAGTGGAACCTGTCACTGACGTGGAAAAGAAGTGGAAACGTTGAAAACAACCACGGCTTCCCGGTCAATCGCAGCGGGTGACCGGGAAGTTGGGTCAGATGTCGCGCCGTCGTGGATGTGGGCTTGGTCCCGGTGACTGTCGTCACCGCTCCCACTTCATCGCGGTGGCAGACTGACGCTGCGCTCGTCCGTGTCTCCGCGGGGCATCGATCCGGGCGCGCATTGCACTGAAACAACCGTAGTCGCTGCTCAGAGCAAAACCGTCGAAAGACGGTGACGCAGAGTCACGGGGCTACCGCGGAGTCCACCGCCACGCCCGCCGGGCCGCCAGCGTTTCGACATGAGTCGACGTTGGCGGCCCGCTTGCGTTTACAGCCATACAAGGGAGCCGGTTGATGCATCCGCACATCCTCTCGATACGGCAAGCGCTGCCGCTCAGTGCTGCCGCGTTCGTCTTTGCCGCCTGCAGAATGGTCGATCAGCCCGTCAGCGGCCCGGGTGAAGTGACTCAGGTCCTCGTGTTGCCCGAAAGTGTCAGCATCGATCCCGGTGAGGCGCTGCAATTCCAGGCGGTCGGCCTCACGACGTCCGGCGGTACTGAGCCGGTCGGCGTGCGATGGCTCGCCACCGGCGGCGGCAAGATCGACGACAACGGCAATTACCTGGCCGATGACCACCCCGGCCACTTCGAGGTCCGGGCAACCCTCGATCACCCGAACCTCGTCGCCAGTTCCCAAGTAAAGAATCGCGGCGGCTTGAAGGAAGTCATCCTGAACTTTTCGTCCGTCACGGTCCCGCCGGGCAGTCAGATCCAGTTCAGCGCCTCCGGCGCGATGGCCAACGGCGATCCGTTACCGGTAAGCGTCACCTACACCGCCTCGAACGGCACAGTCAGCGCCTCCGGTCTCTATACCGCGGGGCAGACCGCGGGGGCCTCCCGGGTGATCGCGACCGCGCAGTCGAGCAATAAGACGCTCGCCGACACCGCCGCGATCACGATCTCGAGCGGAGCGTCCCCGACTCTAACCCGCGTCGTCCTCGAGCCGCCGCAGGCGGCGCTCTCCGTCGGTGGGACGCAGCAGTTCGCCGCCTACGGTCGCCTCAGCAATGGCGACAGCGTCGCCGTCGGGGTGACCTACGCTGGAACTGGCGGCACCGTCACGCCCGCCGGGCTCTATACCGCCGGGCAGGCGACCGGGAGCTACCGGGTGATCGCGACCCAGGGCGGAGGGACTCTGGCGGACACCTCGACGATCACGATCGCCGGCGGCAGCCCCACGGTGACGTCCGTCGTGCTGGCGCCGGCGTCGGCGACGCTGGCCCCCGGCGCGACGAAACAGTTCTCCGCCTATGCCCGGCTGAGCACCGGGGACAGCGGCGCGGTCAGTGTGACCTACATCGCGACTGGTGGCACCATCACCGGCGCCGGGCTGTACACCGCAGGACCGACGGCGGGGACCTACCGCGTGATCGCGGTGCAGACCAGCGGCACGCTCGCGGATACTTCCAGCGTCACGATCACCACGAGTCCGGTCGCGTCGGTCCAGGTTTCCCCGAGCGATGCGACGCTGACGGTGGGGACGGGGATGCAGCTGCAGGTCACCCTCAAGGACGCATCCGGGGCGACGCTGAGCGGCCGCCCGGTCGTCTGGTCCAGCAGCAACACGGCGGTCGCCACCGTCAGCGCGGGCGGATCAGTGATCGCGATCGACGCCGGGACGGCGACCGTTACGGCGACGTGCGAAGGCAAGAGCGGCGCCGCCTCGATCACCGTGACGGCACCGACCACTGGATGCACCGGAGCGTGGCCCACGGCGGTCTACCCCCCGATGCCGCCTTCCACGGGACAGGCGTTCTATGTGTCTTCCGCGTCGGGGTCCGATGCCAACCCCGGCACCATCACCGCTCCGTGGAAGACACTGCAGAAGGCGTTCGACGCCCTGCAACCCGGCCAGATCGCCTACCTGCGCGCTGGCACGTACGGGGCGTTCTGTTCATCGTCCTCGTTCAGCCGGGCTGGAACCGCGGCGGCGCCTATTACCGTGCGGGGCTATCCCGGCGAGCGCGCGGTGCTGCACGGCCAAATCCGGCTCGAAGGGTCGTATTTCCGCCTGGCCCACGTCGTCGTGGAGGGACCGAGTTGCGGCACGTGGGGGGCCGCGACGCAGCAGGGTGAGAACCTGGTGCTGATGGTGCCCGGGACCACGCATCACGTGGAGGTATCCAACTCGGAAGTGTATCACAGCGGCTGGCATGCCGGCATCGCCGCCGGGGGCGACGATATCTGGATTCTCAATAACTACATTCACGACAATGGCGGGTTCAACGACCCGGGTCAGTACAACACCTCGCACGGAATCTATTACCACGACGGGACGCGTGGGGTGGTCGCCAACAATATCCTGGAGCACAACCGCGCGAAGGGGTTGTCGGCCCGCTACAGCGGCAACCACATCATCGTGGCCAACAACACGGTGGTGGGGAACGGCCGGTCGGGAATCGATCTGGCGGAGAACACGCACGACTGGATTTTTGCGAACAACATCGTCGTCAACAACGGCAACGTGAATGATGGGGTCGGGATTCACACCAGCGGCTCGACCGGCGGGACGACCCACATCGAGATCAACAATATGTTCTGGAACAACGGCGTATCGGGGACGAGCAACTGGGACACGAATGCCACGATCAACAACAACAAAGTGGCCGACCCGCGGCTCGTGTCTCCCGTGAGCTCCGCACCCTCGACGACGCATCAGGCGTACGCGAACGACTATCGCCTGGGCAGCGGGAGCCCGGCCCTTGGCTTTGCCGCCGTTGCCTATGTCCTCCCGTTTTCTCTCGATGGTTTGTGTCGCCCTCAAGGAGGGGGGCCGGATCTGGGCGCATACGAGCAGTAGCTGACATCGCGGCCGCCAGGCGTCGACCTCGGTCGGACCTGGCGGCCCGGTTTTCTCCTCCAACTGTTGCACCGCGTCTACACTTTCCTCCAAACTGCCTGTGGCTCCCATGCGCAAAGGCGCGCTCGGCCCGGCTACATTCTTGCACCATTTTTGAGCTCTAATAGGCACGCGCGGGGTTATCTATCCCCGTCCGCTGCACCGTGTTGACTAAAGCCTCGGGGGGGAAGTGCGAGTGAAGGGTCTCTGGGCTCCGTCGGGGCTCTTGTCATGTGTGGCAACCGTGCTGGTGACTGGTTGCCGGATCGACAATTCGATGTCGACTCCGCCACCGCCGCCTCCGGGGACGCACGCCGGGTTCTACGTGTACCCGCCGCCCTATGGTCACAGCTCCGGCTCGGGTGCCACGGAAGATCCCTGGGATCTGGCCACGGCGCTCGCGGGCGGTCACGTCCATCAGCTGCAAGCGGGGGATACCGTCTGGATCCGGGGCGGCACGTATCCCGGGAGTTTCCAGACGTCGCTGCAAGGGCAGGCAGGACTGCCGATCCAGTTCCGGCAATACCCCGGGGAGCGCGCCACTATCAACGGCTCGCTGGCGGCCGAAGGGTCGAACCTCTGGTTCGTGGGGTTCGAGATCATGCAGTCGAACCCCACCGTCGTCGTGGATCGCGTGCTCGAGGCGAACACGGTCGACGGCAAGTTCATCAACCTGGTACTGCACGACGCGGGGTTCTCGGGGGTGAGCATGGGCGCCGACAAAGGGGCGGGCGTCGAGCTCTACGGCAGCATCGTGTACAACAACGGCTTTCGGGACAACATCGACCACGGTATCTACGCGCACAACGCGACGACCGGAGTCAAATACATCACCGATAACGTCGTGTTCAACAACTTCGCGCGCGGCATCCAGGTGTACCAGGACGGCGCAACCCTGCTGCGCAATTTTCAGGTCATCGGGAATATCAGCTTCAACAACGGGTCGATCGACACCGGCTCCACTCCGGTGAACCTGCTGATGAGCGCCCCGACGCTGATGACCGGTATGGTCGCCAAGCACAACCTGCTGTACTTCTCGTCCGGCATCGACGGCGTGCAGCTGCGCCTCGGCAACTACGATCCCACCGACAGCGCCCTCTTCAATAAGGAAATCGACGTCGAGGACAATTACGCCGCGGGCGGCGGCCTGGGACTCGAGATGCAGTACCAGTGGGCGGCGGCCACCGTGGCCAACAATGTCTTCGTGGGGAACAGCTCGACCGAGATGGTGCGGACCGGCGGGCCGACGGTCAATGTCTACACCTGGTCCGGCAACACCTATCATCGCGATCCGGCCGCGACGGCCTGGCAGCAAAACGGGCTTGCGTACTCCTTCGATGCCTGGAAGACGGCCACCGGGCTGGGCGTCACCGATACCGTGGTCAGCGCTCCTCCGGGGGCGACGCGCGTGTTCGTGCGACCGAACCTGTACGAACCGGGGCGCGCCTTCATCGTCGTGTACAACTTCGGCCATGAGAGCTCGGTGAGCGTCGATCTCAGCGGGATCGTCACGCCGGGTGCCCACTTCGAAATCCGCAATGTTCAGGCGGTGTACGGCTCACCCGTAGTCTCGGGAGCCTATGCCGGCGGGTCGGTGGCCATTCCGATGAGTGGGGTCACGCCGCCCAAGCCGATCGGTCGCTCCACGCCGAGACTGGCGCCGGTCACGGGACCCGATTTCGATGTCTTCCTTCTTACCAGCGCTTCCTAGCGTGCGTCGCTGGCTGGTGGCCGTCGGGTGGCTGCTCGTCACGGCGGGCACAGCGCGGCCGTCGCCGAGCGGCCTCGCGCACGCGCATCGGCATGGCGGTTACTTCGTGTCCGCAACGGCCGCGGCCGGTGGGACGGGGAGTGAGTCGCAGCCATGGACGCTCGACGCCGCTCTGGCCGGCGGCATGGGGCGCCTCCAGCCCGGCGACACGGTGTGGCTGCGCGGCGGGACCTACCGCGGTGAATTCCGGACTCAGCTCGCGGGCGCTCCGGGTCGGTGGATCGTGTTTCGCGGGCTCCCAGGGGAACGGGCCACGATCGACGGCACGCTCCGGGCCGATGGCGCGTATCTGACGTTCTGGGGATTCGAGATCATGCAGTCGACGCCCGGCACGTACGGGTTACAGGCGAATACGGCCAACGGCCGGTTCATCAACCTGGTCATTCACGACGCCGGTACTCAAGGCGTGAGCTTCTGGACGCCCGCCGTCGATGCGGAGCTGTACGGCTGCATCGTCTATAACAACGGGACGCACGAGAATCTCGATCACGGCGTCTACGTGCACAACGAAACCGGCACGAAGCTGATCGCCGACAACGTGTTCTTCAATAACCTCGCCCGCGGGATCCAGGTCTACGCCAGTCGCAACAACCCGGTGATTCGCAATATCCGGGTCGAAGGGAACGTGGCGTTCAACAACGGCACGATCTCCGCGGTTGCCGCCGCTCGCGAGAATCTGATCTTCAACGCCCCGGTCCCGACAGAAGGCATGTCGGGAATCGGGAACCTGCTCTACTTCTCGGGGCGAGAGGGCATCAACCTGCGCGTGGGCAAATACGCCCCCCAGAACAACCGCGACATCGTGCTGCGCGACAACTATGCGGCCGGTGGGAAAATCGGGCTCGAAATGATCGAGCCCTGGGCCCGGGCGACGGTCGAGAACAACGAGTTCATCGAGAGCCGCGATCTCGTCAAGGTCGGCGGCAGCGATCTCGCCCAGCGCTACCAGTGGTCGCACAATCGCTGGGGGCGCGATCCCACCGCCCGGGCGTGGCAGTACGAAGGACGCGCGTACGACTGGACCGGTTGGCGCCAGGCCACGGGATTGGGTGGCACGGATCAGACGACGGCCCAGCGGCCGTCAGTCACGAAGGTGTTCGTGCGTCCCAACACGTACGAGCCGGGTCGCGCCACCGTCGTCGTCTACAACTGGGGCGGCGAAGCGGACGTGGCCGTGGATGTCTCGGGCGTACTGCAGGATGGCGATGCCTACGAGGTGCACAACGTGCAGGCACTGTTCGGACCCGCGGTGGTGAGCGGAACATATCGCGGTGGAGCGATCCGAATCCCCATGGCGGGAACCGAGCCGCCGGCGCCACTCGGGCGCATCACGCGCACGCCGCCGCGCACCGGGCCGGCGTTCGACGTCTTCCTGCTCACCAGGGCCTCGAGCTAGGTCCGCCGATCATGCACCCCGGCCGTCAACAGCTGCAGCCCGTATCCAATCAGGCCGCCGACGCCAGCGCCAAGCCACTGGGCGCCCGGGGTGGGGAGCAATCCAGCCAGTGGGGGCAGCAGCGCGAGCGTGATGAACAGAAGGGATCCGCCCACGACCGTCTCCCATCGCTTCCGTGCCCAGAACCCGATCGGGACAACCATGCCGGCGACCCATCCGGCGCCCAGCAATCGTTGCAGCCAGGGAGGGAAGTGGCGCAGATAGAGCAACAGGGCCCATCCACTTCCGATAGTGAATCCGAGGCGGCAGGCCTGCGTCTCGTTCACGCGCAGGCAATACCCGTCCGGGTCGCGTCGCGCTTCGATGCGCAGCGTATCTCCCGGCGCGACCCGGGTGAGCGCTCCCCGCAGGCGCAGATCCGGTTGGTCGAGACGGAGAGAGGCGGCTCGGGTCCGCAGGCGCAGGACCCAATCGTCCCGATCCGGACCGGTGAGCAGCAACTCGTTTCCATCTTCGTCCTCGATCACCAGCATGGGGGCGAGCGCGCGAGCGCGGGCCCCGGCGAGCGCCACGATGCGCAGTGGGGCTCCGGTCAGGAGCGAGCGGCGCACCTCGTCCGGGTTGGGGAAGACGGAGGTCCTGAACGGGACCGATCCGAGACTCGTGCTGATCACCCGGCCGCGAAACAGCTCGAGATCGGGTCGGTCGGGGGAGTACCAGGCGCTCAGCGCGGAGAGCGGCAGGGCCGGCAACAACAGCCAGCCGGTGACCGCCGTCACAACGGCCACACCGATAGCGGATACAAGGGAAAGGCGCGTGGCGGCTCGTCCGGAGCATGCAGCAAGTTTCAGGGCGAGAACGGCCGTGACCTGGCCTACGGCGGCGCCGAGCGTATTGAAGCATACATCTCCGAGGCTGGGATCGCGGCCTGGGATGAAGATCTGGGCCAGCTCGATCCCGGCGGAGAGCAGTCCCGCGAGGCCGACCGCCCGCGGCCCCGTGCGGCCGTTGGCCAGCAGTGCCGCACCGAGCGGCACGAAGAGAATCAGGTTGACGAGCGCGTCGGACCAGCCGCGCATACCGCAGATCACACAGCCGACGAAATCCGGCAGTCGAGCGCCGGGAAACGGGGTGAGCGTGGCCAGCAGGATCAGCCCGAGGGCCACGCCCAGCATCAGGCGCCGAATGGAGATGGACGACGCGTCTGTCGCCGGCATGGTGCGCAGCAATCTACATCTCCAGTGCGGATGGTCATGAAGCCGGTGCGCGGGATGACCGCTACATGAGGCAGTCGAAAACCCTCAGGGTCTGGGCGGCGATTCTCCTCGCGGCGTGCGGGTCGGATACGGGCCCCGCCGCGACGGTGGCGTCCGTCACGGTCTCTCCCGCCGCCACGCCCGTCGCGGCAGGCTCCACCATTCAGTTGACGGCGACGCCGAAGGATGCCAATGGCGTCGCCCTCTCCGGCCGGCCCGTGACGTGGTCGACGAATGCTCCGGCCATCGCGACGGTCGACGCGAACGGTCGCGTGGACGGGAAGGTTCCCGGCACCGCGACAATCACCGCCACGAGTGAAGGAAAGGGCGGATCGTCCACGGTCACGGTCACCCCGGGGGCGCCGGTACGGCTTGCGTTCTCGGTCCAACCCCCGCCGACCGCGGTCTCCGGGGTGGCCATCCCGACGGTGCAGGTGATCGCGCAGGATGCGCTGGGGAACACGGCAACCCAATTCAGTGGGGCCATCACGGTCGCCCTGGGCGTCAACCCGGCGGGGGGCACGCTCGCGGGGACAAAGACCGTCACGGCGATCGCCGGCGTCGCGGGGTTCGGCAATTTGAGCGTCGACAAGGCCGGAGCCGGCTACACCCTCGCCGGCTCCGCCGCCGGCCTCACCGGCGCGGCGTCCACCGCCTTTTCCATCGTCGCTGGTAGTGTTTCGGCGACGCAATCGACACTCGTGATGCCCCAGACCTCGATCACCGCGAGCAGCGGATCCAGCCCGGCCGCGATCACGGTGACGGCGCGTGATGCGAACGGCAACCCGATCGCCGGTGCTGCGGTCGTGCTCGCGGCCACCGGATCCGGGAATACGGTGACGCAACCCGCCGGAACGACCAACGCGGGCGGCGTCGCCGGTGGAACCATCAGCTCGACGGTGGCCGGGGCAAAGATCCTCTCGGCGACGATCGCCGGCGTGGCGATCACCCAGCAGGACACGGTGGCCGTGGAAGCCGGAGCGGCGGCCAGTCTCGCATTCATCGTCCAGCCGGCGAATGCAACGGCCGGTGTACCGATCAGCCCGGCGATCCAGGTTGAGGCACAGGACGCCTTTGGTAACCTGGATACCGCGTTCACCGGCACCGTGACGATCGCGATTGGGACCAATCCCTCGGGCGGGACGCTCTCGGGCACGCTGGCCCATGCCGCGGTGGACGGCGTCGCCAACTTCAATGATCTCAGTATCGACAAGGCGGGGATCGGCTACGATCTGCAGGCCAGCGCGGCGAGTCTCACAACGGCGACGTCGAATGCGTTCGATATCGCCGCGGGAGCCGTCTCCGCCGCACTCTCGAGCGTCACCGCGGCCCCCAAGGCGTTGACGGCCAGCTCCGGGTCCAGCGTGGCCACTGTCACGGTAACGGCCCGCGATGGGGACGGGAATCCGGTGCCCGGCGCCACCGTCGTGGTGGCGGCAACCGGGACGGGGAATACTCTGACTCAGCCCGCGGGGCCAACCGACGCAGCGGGGGTCGCGACCGCTACACTCAGCTCGACTGGAGCGGGGGCGAAGGTCGTATCGACGACGATCAGCGGGGTGACGGTTACCGAGACGGATACCGTCACCGTAAATGCCGCTGCCGCGACGAAACTGGATTTCACGGTTCAACCGTCCAATACGCCATCCGGCGCGACGATCAGTCCGGTAATCCAGGTCACGGCCGAAGACGCGTTCGGAAATCCCAACACCGGGTTCAGCGGCAGTGTAGCGATGGCGATCTCGACCAATCCGAACGGCGGCACGCTCACGGGGACGCTGACCCGGACGGCCGTGGCGGGCGTCGCCGGCTTCGACGATCTCAGCATCGACAAATCGGGGACGGGCTACGTGCTGCAGGCGAGCGCGACCGGGCTCGCCAATGGGACTTCGAGCGCATTCAACATCCTGACGGGTTCGATTTCCGCCTCGCAATCGAGCGTCGCGGCCGCGCCGGCCACGATCACAGCGAGTAATGGATCGAGCGCGGCGACCGTCACTGTGACGGCTCGCGATGCGAGCGGGAACCCCGTCTCTGGTGCCACGGTGGTGCTGGCGGCGACAGGGGTAGGGAACACGCTCACGCAGCCCGCGGGCCCGACTGACGCGGCGGGGGTCGCGACCGGCACGCTCAGCTCGAGCGGAGCCGGGGCGAGGGTCGTTTCGGCGACGGTCGATGGGGTGTTGGTGACGCAGACGGATACCGTCACGGTGACCGCCGGTGCCGCCACGGCGCTGGCGTTCACGGTGCAGCCGACCAGCCCCGCGGCCGGTGCGTCGATCGTCCCGGCGATCGAGGTGTCGGCCCAGGATGCGTTCGGCAACCTGAACGGCGCGTTTACCGGGAACGTCACCATCGTCATTTCGACCAATCCCAACGGTGGCACGCTCTCGGGGACGCTGACGCGGGCTGCGGTGGCCGGAATCGCCAGCTTCGACGACATCAGCATCGACAAAGCAGGGACGGGTTACGTGCTGCGGGCGAGCGGGGGCGCGCTTACGGCCGGCACGTCGGCCGCCTTCAACGTGCTCACCGGTGCGATTTCCGGCTCGCAATCGGGTCTCGGGGCCGCGCCGGCCACGATCACGGCGAGCGGAGGATCGAGCACCGCGACGATTACGGTGACGGCTCGCGATGGCAACGGGAATCCCATCGCCGGCGCGACGGTGGTGCTCGCGGCGACGGGCACCGGGAACACCCTCACCCAGCCCATTGGTACGACCAACGGCGCCGGGGTGGCGACGGGCACGCTCAGCTCGACCGCCGCGGGGGCGAAGATCGTGTCGGCCACCATCAGCGGCGTGGCGGTGACGCAAACCGCCACGGTCACGGTGAACGCCGGGGCGGCGGCGGCGCTGAGCTTTACCGTTCAGCCGTCGAATACCACCGCGGGGGCGACGATCAGCCCATCGATCACGGTGGCGGCCCAGGACGCGTTTGGAAATCCCGACACGACCTATACCGGCAACGTGACGGTCGCCATCTCGAACAATCCCAACGGCGGCACGCTGGCAGGGACCAAGATCCGATCCGCAGTGGCCGGCGTGGCTACGTTCGACAATCTGAGCATCGACAAGGCGGGAATAGGGTACGTGTTGCAGGCGACCGCGTCGACGCTCACCGCGGGCACGTCGAGTGCCTTCAACATCACCGCCGCCGGGGTTTCCGCTTCGCAATCGAGCCTCGTCGCTTCGCCGGGCACGATTACGGCCAGCTCGGGTTCGAGCGCGGCGACCATCACCGTGACCGCCCGCGATGCGTTCGGGAATCTGGTGTCCGGCGCTACGGTGGTGCTGGCGGCTACGGGCTCGGGGAATACGCTGACGCAGCCTTCGGGTGCGACCGACGCAGCCGGGGTCGCGACCGGGACCATCAGCTCGACCGCCGTGGGAGCGAAAGTGATTTCGGCGACCGCCGGAGGCGTATCGGTCACTCAGACCGATACGGTTACGGTGAATGTCGGTGCGGCGGCGGCCCTGACCTTCACTGTGCAGCCATCGAATGCGACTGCGGGATTATCGATCACCCCTGCGATCCAGGTGGCGGCCGAGGATGCCTTCGGCAATCCGAATACCGCGTTCACGGGCAACGTCACGATCGCGATTGCGAACAACCCGTCGGGCGGCACGCTGACGGGATTCGTGACGCGCGCCGCGGTGGCCGGCGTCGCCACCTTTAGCAGTCTGAGCATCGACAAAGCGGGAACGGGCTACACGCTTCAGGCGAGTGCAACCGGGCTCACGACGGCGATCTCCACCGGCTTCAACGTCACGGCCGGGAGCGCCGACCATCTCGGCTTCCTTGCTCAGCCAACCGATGTCGTGGCCGGGGCGACGCTAGCCACGGTCCAGGTCGAGGTCCAGGACGGATTTGGCAACCGCGTCACGAGTGCCACGAACCAGATCACCGTAGCCATCTTCGACAATCCGAACGGCGGCACGCTTTCCGGCACCAAGACGGTGAGCGCAGTCGCGGGCGTAGCGACGTTCTCGACCCTCAGCATCGACGTGGCGGGAAGCGGCTACACGCTCTCCGCAGCGGCACTGGGATTCAGCGGCACGGTGTCCGACGAGTTCAGCGTCTCGCCGGGCACGGCGAGCAAGCTGTCGTTCTTCGTGGAGCCATCGGATTTGACCGCCGGGGACGTGATCACGCCGGCGGTGCAAGTGGAGGTTCAGGACGCCTTCGGCAATCGGGTCCCGACCGCCACGAACAATATCACGCTGGCACTCTCCGCCAACCCGGGTGGCAGTACATTCGGAGGCGACAGGACGATCCGCGCGGTCGCGGGGGTGGCCGCCTTCATCGATCTCACCCTCAACAAGACGGGATCCGGGTACCGGATTCGAGCTTCAGCCTCCAGTTTGACCCCTGACACGAGCGTCACCTTCGACGTCACGGCGGGCGCGGCGAGCCAACTCGTGTTCACCGTCGCGCCATCCAGCACCGACGCCACCGCCACGATCACGCCGGCCGTCGAGGTCACCGCTCGCGACGCCCAGGGGAACACCGATCTCACGTTCGCCGGCTCGGTGCACGTGGCGATCGCGAACAATGCCGGAGGCGGGACGCTCTCCGGCGACGTGGATGTGACCGCCGTCAACGGCGTCGCGTCGTTCTCGACGCTCAGCATCGATCGCAGCAGCCCGGGGTACACCCTGGCCGCGACGACCCCGGGCGTGAACGGGGACACCTCGGCGGCGTTCAACATCACTGTCGGGGCGGCCACCACCCTCTCGTTCCTGGTGCAGCCGAGCACTACCTCCGGCGGGGCGGCCATCACCCCGGCGGTGCAGGTCGAGATTCTCGACGCCGGCGGCAATCGGGTCACGAACGCCTCGAACACGGTGACGCTGGCGATCGCGGACAACCCGGGCAGCGGGACGCTGTCGGGCACGACCTCGCGCTCGGCCGCTGGCGGCGTCGCGACGTTCACCGGGGTGAGCATCGACAAGGCGGGTACGGGTTACACGGTGGCCGCCAGCGCGACCGGTCTCTCCGGCGCGACCTCCTCGTCCTTCGATATCACGGTCGGCAGCGCGACCCGTCTCGGCTTTGCCGTCCAGCCGTCCAATACCAGCGGCGGCGCGGTGATCGCCCCGGCGGTGCAAGTCGAGGTCCTCGATGCGGGAGGCAACCTGGTCACAGGCGGCTCCCACAGCATCTCGGTAGTGATCGGGAATAATCCGGGCAGCGGGACGCTTACGGGAACGAGTCCAGTCACCTCCGTGAATGGCGTGGCGTCGTTCTCGGACTTGAGCATCAACAACGCCGGCTCCGGCTACACCCTGGCCGCGACCTCCACCGGACTGACGGGTGCCACGTCGCTCGGCTTCGACATCATCATCGGGACGGCCACCAAGCTCGCGTTCTTCGCGCAGCCGACCAGTACGACGGGCGGAGTGGCGATCAATCCGGCCGTGCAGGTCGAAATCCAGGACGCTGGCGGGAATCGCGTCGCGACGGCGACCAACAGCGTGACCATCGCGATCGGCACGAACCCAAAGGGCGGGGCGGTGTCGGGAACGAGGACGGTCGCCGCCGTCGCGGGTCTCGCGTCGTTCGGCACGCTGAGCATCGACAGTGCGGCAAATGGCTACACGCTCGCGGCCACCGCGGGCGGGCTCACCGGCGCGACGTCCGGCACGTTCAACGTGACGGTCGGACCGGCGGTGAACCTCGGGTTCAGGGTACAGCCGGCCAATACGGCCGGGGGCGCAACCATCACGCCGGGCGTGCAGGTCGAGGTGCGCGATGCCGGTGGCAATCGCGTGACCAGTGCCACCAACAGTATCACGCTCGACCTCGCGACGAATCCCAACGACGGCACGCTCTCGGGGACAGTGACCGTCGCGGCGGCGAACGGGGTTGCCGCGTTCGGCACGTTGAGCATCGACAGCGCCGGGACCGGCTACCATCTCGGCGCGACGGCCGCGGGGCTCGCCGATGCGACTTCGAGCGGGTTCAATATCACGGTGGGCGCTGCGGCCAAGCTCGGCTTCCTGGTGGAGCCGAGTGACGCGACCGCGGGGTCGCCCATCACGCCGGCGATCAAGGTCGAAGTGCGGGATGCTGGAGGAAATCGGGTCACCACGGCCACGAACAACGTGACCATGGCGATCGCGTCCAACCCCGGCAGCAGTACCCTGTCAGGGACGAACCCGAAGGCGGCCGTGCTTGGGGTCGCGACGTTCTCGAATCTCAGCCTCAACAAAGCGGCGGCCGGCTACACGCTGCAGGCGACGTCCGGCGGGCTGACGGCGGCGACCAGTGCCGCGTTCGCGATCGGCGCCGATGGAGAGGACGCGACGCTGTCGAGCGTGATCGGGGCGACGGATACGATCGGGCAATGCGCGTTCTCGTGCACGCCGGGGATTCATGCCTCGACCATCACGGTGACGGTCAAGGATCAGTTCGGTAATCTGGTGCCGGGCTCGCCCGTCGTGCTCTCCGCCAATGGGACCGGGAACGCGTTTAGTCCGTCGGCGACCGGGAATACCGATGTGAACGGCTTGTTCACGGCCGCCTTCAATGCGGGCGTGGTCGAGCCGAAGACCATCTCCGCCACAGCGGGCGGCACGGCGATCACCCAGACGGCGGCCGCGGTCGTGATGCCTGCGCTGGTCGGGGCGGGCGATGTCGCCGATTGCAACTCGGTGAGGGACGATGCGACCGCCAACCAGCTGGACAGCATTCCGGGAGTGCTGTTCGCCGCGGGAGATCTCGCGTATCCGAACGGGACCGCGACGAATTTCTCCACCTGCTACGACCCGACGTGGGGCCGGCACAAGGCACGCACCCGCCCGGTCGTGGGGAATCACGAATACGACAGCAGCAGCACCGCGGCCCCCTACATCGCGTACTTCGGGGCTGCCACCGCCGATCCGCTCGGCAATGGATTCGGGTATTACAGTTTCGACGTCGGGAGCTGGCACGTCGTCGTCCTGAACAGCGATTCGGGTGTGACCAACCCGGCCTCGGGGCAGCTCCCCTGGTTGCAGAGCGACCTGGTCGGCCGCACCAGCCAATGCGTGTTGGCGATCTGGCATCGGGCGCTGTTCACCTCCGGGTCCTCTCATTCAGTGACCGGTGGCTCGTCGAAGATCCGGCGGCTGTGGCAGGTACTCGAAGACGCCGGCGCCGAGATCGTGATCAACGGGCACGATCATCTGTATGAGCGCTTCGCCCCGCAGGACTCGCTCGGTAACGCCACGTCCGCCGGGATCCGGGAATTCATTGTCGGAACGGGGGGCGGCGAGACGCACTCGAACTATGTGAACAGCCCCGCCAACGTCGAGGCGAGCGATAACGGCAACTTCTCGCGCGGCGTGATGCGCCTGATCCTGTATCCGAACAAGTATCGATGGGAGTTTCTGCCCGCCCAGGGGCAGGGGACGTACACGGACTCCGGTACCAGCAACTGCCACTGAGGATACGAATGTGCGTCTGACACCTGCGTTGTTTGTCGCCGCGCTCTGCGTGAGCTGCTCGTCCGACGTCGGGCCACCGCCACCCGGAACCACCAACGTGCTGGTTGGGGCGGGGGATATCGCCGATTGCGGCTCTGACGGTGACGAAGCCACAGCCGTCCTGCTCGACCATATCGACGGCACCGTATTCACCGCGGGCGACAACGCCTACTCTGATGGATCGGCGGCCAATTTCAGTCAGTGTTACGGACCCTCGTGGGGTCGTCACAAGGGCCGCACCCGGCCGGCCCCCGGCAACCACGATTACAACACATCCGGCGCGGCGGATTATTACGCCTACTTCGGCGCGCGCGCCGGAGAAGCCGGGAAGGGCTACTACAGCTACGATTTGGGCGATTGGCACATCATTTCGCTGAACAGCAACATCAGCATGAGCGCGGGCTCAGTGCAGGAGCAGTGGCTCCGGGCGGACCTCGCCGCGAGCTCCTTGTCCTGCACCCTGGCCTACTGGCACCATCCCCGCTTCAGCTCCGGGACTCAGCACGGCAGCACCAGCTCGGCTGAGCCCCTGTGGCAGGCCCTGTATGATGCGGGGGCGGAGATCGTCGTCTCGGGCCACGAACACAATTACGAACGCTTCGCGCCCCAGACTCCAGGTGGCGTCGCCGATCCAGCCAACGGCATCCGCGAGTTTGTCGTCGGCAGCGGCGGCACCGGGCACTACAACGATCTGGGGACGCAGCTCGCGAACAGCGAGGTATACGAGGGGCTGACATTCGGCGTGATCAAGCTGACGCTTGGTCCGGGAACCTACTCGTGGAGCTTCGTCCCGGTGGCGGGAGCGACGTTCACGGATTCGGGGACCGGTTCCTGCCACTGACTCCAGAGACGTCCGCTCCCCCCCCGGGGGTCGTCCGCATCCGGATGTAGAGCCGATAGAGTGGCGGCAGCGCTCGGCTTGCCCAGACCTTGAGCTGTCGTCGGACTTGCGCCGAGCGCCAGCCGCGGAACTGCGCGAGCGAGCCGACCTTGGCCCCTGTCGTGCTCACCTTCACACTGTAGCGCCCCAGAATCGCGCAGCGACCGACCTGCCGTGGCGCGAGCCACGGCTCCGACGTGAACAGATAGCGCAGGCCGGCAGCGTCGGCCGATTCGAGAACCTGGGCCGAGATATCGCCGCCGGGAACCGAGGCCGAGACACAGGGAAGCCCGGTGATGTGGCTCAGGATGTCCGCGCTGACCCGCCATTCCTCGACCATGCGGGCCGGTTCCAGCTCGCGGAAGATGTTGGGATGGGTGTGCGAGTGGCTGCCGATCACGTGACCCGCGGCGCTGAGTGCGCGGATCCCCTCGGCATCCAGGAAGGTCCGGTTGCCGATCAGGCTCGTTACGATGAAGAAGTAACCCCTCCAGCCGCGCCGCTCGAGCAGGTCCGCGGCGATCGCCGCGCTCTTCCCGCCGTCGTCGAAGGTCAGCACGACGTGCTGCCCCGATCGCGTGAGATCGACATCGGACACGAGGGTGGGTGTCGCGGCAACACCGGCGATCCGGTCGAGATGCTCGGTGAAGGCGGCGATCGAGTGCTTGTAGGCGAACGCGCCGGGTCGCTGAAATCCCGAGGAGGCGGGATCGTCAGTCACCTCGTGATACATCAGGCTGGCGACCCGCGCTCGAACAGTCATGTCCCGGTTCAGCGCGAAAGCGGGAGCTCGGCCGCCCGTTCCGCCGCCGCGTGTCGCTTGGGGAGCATCAGCTCAACGACCCGTCGCCAGAACCCGGTGCCGTAGCTGACATGGATCACGGGAAGCACGGCTGCCAGGGCGAGTCCGGTGCGGGGGCCCTGCTTGAGAGAAGTCTGGACCGCACATCCGCCGACCACGAGCGCGTAGCTGCCGGCCACGAGGGCGAGCAACAGCAGGGCGGGCTTCCACAGCAGGGCCGCGAGTGCCGTGACCGCCAGGGCGAGGACGAACCCGGGTGGAATGAGCTGCCGCACCGTCATGAACCGTCCCAGCTTCTTGGCGACCAGCGGTTTGAAATACCCGTACTGGTAGAACATGCGTCCCACCTGGTGTAGCGTGGATCGGGCGTAGTAATACGAGACGATGTCCGGAATGAGCAGGATGCGGCCGCCGGCGCGAATCAAGCGCGCGTTGAATTCTCCATCCTGGTGGCGGATCAGCTCCTCGTCGAACAGGCCGACGCGATCGAACGTGCTTCGCTTCACGCAGAAGAAGGCGATCGTATCGACCCAGCGGGGCTGGTCGGTCCCGATCCGGAAGTAGGACGTCCCGACGCCGAACGGATGAGACATGCCGATCGCGATCGCGCGTCCCATGGGGCGGTCGTTGGCGGGCAACGTCTTGAGCACCGCTCCGACGTTGTCCGCCCCGAACTCGTCCAGCGCGGCAACCAGCCGCGAGACATAGTTCTTGGGATAGACGACGTGCGCGTCCATCCGGACGATGACGTCGCCGCGGGCGGCGCGAATCGCCGTATTGAGCGCCACCGGCGTAATGCGGCGTGGATTGTCGAGCATCCGGATCTGGGGATGCTTGGCGGCGTAGTCGGCGAGCACCTTTCGCGTCCCGTCGTCACTCATCCCGTCCACGACCAGGACTTCGAATTGGTCCTTCGGGTAGTCGCACGCGAGGATTGAATCGAGGCACTCGGCGATGTAGTGCGCCTCATTGCGGCACGGAACCACGATTGAGACGAACATCAGGCGGTCACCAGGGCGTCTACGCCGCTCCCGCGGCCGATCGCGTGACGGTAGACCTCGATCAGGCGGGCGGTGATGGCCTCCTCGGCCAGATGGGCTACGGCGACCCGCCCGGCAACCCGTCCGCCGCGGCGCAGCACCCGCTCGAGCGCCGCCGCGATGGCTTCCGGTCGCTCGTCTTCCACCAGCTCACAGCCCTCAATGCCGCGGAGCCGTTCGGCGGTATCGCCGATTGGCACCGACACGACGGGGAGATCACACGCCAGCGCTTCTTTCACCACGTTCGGCGACCCTTCCTGCATCGAAGTGAACACGAACGCGTCGCACGCGCTCATGTAGAGGGGAATGTCGGTGTGCGCCACACCCCATGCGACGACCAGCTCGGTCGGGATCGTGCGATTGACGATGTCGACGGCGGCCTTGGCGAGCGGGTAGCGCTTGCGGGGCTGCTCCGGATTCCCGGCAAACAGGACGAGCCGCTTGTCGAGCGCCCAGCCGAGTCGGGCCCTGGCATCGTCCCGGGGCGTGACGCGGAACAGATCGAAATCGAGGCCGGAGGGGAGCACGGAAACCGGCGCGGCCGTCTCGAAATACTCCTTCATATGCTCGGAGACCACGACGACGGCATCGGCGCGTCGGACGGCGAGCCGGGTCACCCATTGGGAGATCTTGCCAGCCAGGGTGTAGCGCCCGTCCGGTCCGACGATGCCGAGGATATCGCTGCCGCGGAGTGTGACGACCAGCGGCAGGCGCTTGGGGAGGGCGAGAATGCCGCTCTGGCCGAATTGTGCATGCACCAGATCGTACTGTCCCGAACGAATCTTGGGGCGGACGTCGAGCCAGGCGCGTGCGTAGTTCCAGGCGCGCTTGGCGCCACGGAAGTGAAACACGTCGACCGAGACACCGGCCCTGCGCAGGAACTCCGCTTGTCGCTTGACGAAGTGCGTGGTCTGGGGCTGTCCCGGTTGCGGCCAGCCGGCGGTGATCATCAAGACGCGAATCGGAGTTTCCAGGTTTGGTTCGGCCATCAGCGGGCCGCCGCGACGGGGGCCGGCTCGGTGCCGCCCTGCGCCTGGCTCTGGGGCGCGGATCGCTTGCGCTTCCCAGTCACCAGGTCTGTGATTCCCTGTACCCATTCTCCGACGGCGGGCCAGCGATCGTCTGGATCCCACGCCTCCGAGCGCGTGCCGGGTGGTTGGCGGCCGAACAGCTCGCGCAGCCCCTGGACGATGCTCGGGTAACGCCCGGGATATCCGGGGGGCGCGCCGGCGAGAATGTAGAGAAACCGTTTCACATCGCCCCACACCCACCGCACCGTGACGCCGGTCGCGTATCCGGTGCGTCGTTCCACGGGTCGTTCGCGCACGATCGAGAGCCACCATTTCGGGAAGTCCGCTCCGGCGGAAATCGCGAGCTGGAGCGAGCCCCAGAAGCGGCCGTTCACTTCCATGAGATACGGAGCATGGGTGCCGTCGTCACGAAACTCCACCATCGCGGGTCCGTGCCACTGCAAGTCGGTGAGCAACCGCTCGGCGGGTCCCAGCAGGCGGGGATCGAGGGTCGCCGAAGAACGAAGCGAGCTGCCCGAGCCGGACGGGCGGACGTCGCGCAGGCGCTCGTGCGCAAACCAGGCAATCGGCCGTCCGTGGTCGAACAGGGCGAAGATTCCTTTGCCCTGTCCCGGCACGTACGCTTGCATGACCGGCCAGCTGTCCGCCTGGCGGTGCGCGGAAATCGCGCCTTCGAGCTCACTCGCATCGCGAACGTACCCCGTGCCGGGATCGGCGAGAAATCGCCCGCCGCTCCAGGCATTGCTGAAGCGCGACTTGACTACGCACGGGTACCCCAGCTCGCCGGCGGCGGTGTGCGCATCGCGCATCGTCGCCGGCATCCGGGTCGGCGGCACGGCCACGCCGCAGGCGCGGGCCGCTTCGATGGTCTCGGCCTTATCGAAGGCGCTCCGCAAGACCGACTCGAGGGCGCACCCCACCGTGATGCCGGCCGCTTCCCAGGCTTCCCGCTCCAGATTGCAGAGGACGCACGAGCGCTCGGTCAGGGGAAGCACCATCGTCACGTGACGGGTCGTCGCCCATTCTCGCAACGCCTGAAACGCGGCCGGGGTCTCGCCACCGAGCTTGAACCGGCCGCGACAGAATCGGGACCACGAGGCGAGGGGACGTCGTCGGGGAGCGGCGACGAGGACGTCGCACCCGGCGCGGCCCAGCGAGCGGACGGAAGCCAGAGCCTGATTGGTCTGACCGTCCAGGACGAGAACGGTCTCGCGTTCCGGGCTCATGAAAGACCGCCTCGGTCGCGCACGACACCGAGCAGCGTGTCCTGCGTCCGGCGCAGATCGTCGTTGACGATATGGATCGCCCGGGGAACACGCGCGAACATGTGATGATACGCATCGGCGCGCTGGCGCAAATAGTCGATCGAAAACTCCCGCTTGCGACGGAACGACTCCTCCGGCGTGATGTCGAGAAAGACGGGGACGGTCGGCTCTGGGGTCAGCCGCTCGAGCACTCGCGTCCACAGATGCTCCCGGCCGTTCGCGACGTCGACCAGTGTGTCGTAGAAATACCGGTCCATGATCACGACACGGCCCCGGATCCGTTCGAGGTACGTGCGATAGCACAGGAAGACGAACAGGTCGATCGGATACAGCAAGCGGCGCAGCGGCTTGTTCCAAAGCAGCGTGGTTCGCAACTGTCCCAGCAAGCCGCGCCACCCGCGCGGAGTAGGCCGTTGCGTCTTCTGGGATTTGGGGTCGGGGGCTCCCGGCGCCAGCTGATCGGCGGGACGACTGCGCGCACGGTCACGCAGCCATCGCAGCGCGGCGTAAACGCCCACCTGGTCGTTCAGGTGCAGCACGACCACCGGGCGGCGTTGTTTCTCCAACGCCCCCTGCAGGAAATCGATCAAGGTGGATTTGCCCGCTCCATCCAAGCCGGAAAACGTGATCAACACCGGGTGGCGTCCCTTCCGTGGCGCTTCCACCGTGATCTCGACACTGAAACGTGTGGCGGCATGGTTCGCTTACGCACCCCTCGTGCTAGCGAGTCCGCCACGTCTATGCGCGTAAGTATAGATACAACAACGAGATAACATTATCCGCCAGCTCGACTTCTGGTACCCGACAGTGAGGTGTGGCGGGAAAACGACAGGGGATTACCCCCACCGCTGTCGGCGGGCCAACAGGCGCGGTGAAGTGGTAACGCGCGGCTGATGCGGGGTGAGGTAGACCCAGCTGGCCATGGCGTACGCAAGCAGCACCCATTGCAGTTTGAGCATGATGTAATTGCCGCTCAGGTTTCCCACGAGCAGCGCGATGATCTGGGCCGCCGGCAGGATCCCTTCAATGCCACGTCTCGCCCTCCACGCGGCCAGACAACACAGGCCGAGTCCCGCCAGGTACGGAATCGTTCCCGCGATTCCCGTCGACGTGAGCACTTCCAGGAACAGGTTGTGTGTATCGCGGGTGAGATGCAGCTGCGGAGGCAATCCCAGCCGCACCGCGAGCATGAATTGGTTCGACGGCCCCCAGCCGGCGATGGGCCGGTTCTTGAACAGCTGCAACGCCGCGGGGAAGATCTCTTGTCGGCCGGCGAAATTCCCCTGCGCCGCAAGCTGGATACGCCGTTGCATCATGGGTGATTGCAGGGCACCCCAGGCCGCGAGCGCGATCGTCAACAGCGCGACGACCGTATTCCGCAAGCGGATTCCGAACGTCTTTCCCGTGAGGGAAAAGGTCCACAGACCGGCGGCGAGCGCCAACAGGCCCCCTCGGGAGCCGCCCATGATCATCGCCAGTCCGATCAGGGCGGCGATGGGCCAGGCCATCCAGCGGTTTCGCAGGGCGGCGCGGGCGCGGCCAAACACCAGGCCGATCGCCGTCAAAAGACCCGCGCACAGCACCCGCGCGGCGCGGTTCGCGTTCTGCCCGAACACGGTCGCCCGCTGGGTGTCGGAATCGACGATCTTCCCGATGCCGAGTACCGTCATCAGCGCCAGGATCGCGGCGCCGATGACCAGCGTGAGCAGCACTTTGCGGGCGATGTCCGGATACCGCATGAGATTGAAGCAGGCCACGAAAATCATCAGGCCCTGGATGTAGAACAGCGTCGCGCGCACGGCGTCCGACGTGAACCGCGCGCCGCCCAGCACGTAGGCGAGCCAGTAAGCGTACAGGTATCCCAGGAACCACCACACCGCGCCGGGTCGCCGGCCGTAACAGAGCCCGGGCTGCAACATCGTGACGGCGAGGAAAGCGGCGCCCGAAATCGTCGTGAGTTCGAGCGGCAGTCGTCCCGGGGCATCGAACGGCAGGGAAAACACGAATGCGTAGAGGGCCCAGCGGACGATGGCGCTGGGCTGGGCGACCGCCTGATATTGCGGATACGCCTGCGCGCCCCCTCCCTGCGGCACGGCGACCTGGCCCCGAGGACCGGTGTGACGTGGCGCGCGCCGGCTCATCCGTGACCGGACGTGAGGGCGGCGAGCACCATCGGCACCGACTGCTCGGCAGGCATTACCGACGTGTCGACGTCGATGATGCGCGTATGGCCGGCGGAAACAAGACGCGCCCGGATATCGCCGTAGGCGCGACGGTACTGGCCGAGAAACTCGTAGATCGCCTCGTCGGAGTCGTCCTTGACGCGATGCGGCTTGAGCCGCTTCCTGATCCGTTGTGCCAGGACCGCATCCGGCGCGTCGAGCCAGACGACGACGTCCAGGAGCTTGCTCCACCGGCCGAGCTGGTCCTCCCATGCGTGTCCCAGGCGGGTGCGGTTCTCGCGGGCACGGTTGAACACGCTCAGACGGGCGAGACTGAACAGGGGACCCTCATCGAGCACGATGGCCGCCGGGCTGGTCCTGGCTTCCCGCGCGACGACGGCCGGGAGCGTTCGGAGGCGAAGCAGGTGCAGCATCACCGGCCACGTCGAGCGCCAGTCATCCCGCAGCACCTCGAGTCCGGTCGGGACCAGGGCGAGAGCGTACCAGGTGAGCGCCGGCAGGAACCGCGCGCGATCGATCGAGAGGCCGGCGCGGATCCCGGTATGCCGTTGGCCGAGCCTTCGCAGCATCGCCGATTTTCCGGCGCCGGCGGGTCCGACCAATTCGGCGATGACAGGAGCAGCAGGGTTCTTCACCGCTACGCGTTCGCCCGGCGGCGCTCCCGCACCGATCACAAACATTCCCAGACTGCCTGCTTCACCTCCGCCACCACGCGATCAATCGGCTGGGCCGCATTGATCTCCGCCACCCGGCAGGTCGAGGGAAACGCGAGCTTGCCGACGATCTCCACCTTTTGCCGCAGCTGATCGAGGGGTGTCTCCGGTTTGCGGCGCGACGCGATATCGACTGGGACATGCAGGCGGATCACGAGATCAGGCGGGACGAGCTCGGCCATGCGGAACGATGCCTGCTCGCGCCGCGCGGCCTGACGCCGCAGCCAGGACGGGGAATCGACCCACGACCCGAGTCGTGGTCCGTCGTTCAAGCCGGCAAACTGGCTCTGCGGCAGCCGATCCGAAAGCACGATCATGCCGAGGCTTCGGGCCTGCCGGACCTGTTGCGCCCACCGCCGCCGCTCACGGGCGAGGGTGAGGATCCAGAGAATCCTGCCGAGCAGGCGGAACCCCCCGCCCTTGGCCTCGGGCTTCGCCGCCGCGGCGGGGGGGCTCGAGGCCCGGTCGAGGGGGGGACGCACCGCGGTACTCGGCCGTGACCAGGCGCCGATCCATTGCAACCAGCGCCGCGGCGGCGAAGCGGTGCCCTTGCCGCTCCCCCCGTACGTCGTGATGACGGCCATTTCCCGGGACAGCCACTTGGCGATGGTCTGAGTGAGCGTCGACTTCCCGGCACCGTCGGGTCCGACGAACGCAATCGCGACCCCGCCGTGCGGCGGCGTCCGCGTCGAGCGCGTGGGCGCGCGCGTGATCCAGTGCGACACGCGCCACCAGATCCAGGTCCACTCCCGGAACAGCATCCGGCGCGCCGTTCCCGGCGCGCTGTACATGCGGTAGCTCGACAGCGGGGGATCCACCAGCCGGCGAAAGGCGCGCAGCTGCCGGATCGAGGGCGCGCGTGTGGAAATCATCGCCGCGGCCGCGTGGGCGGCGGCGCTCCCGACGAGCGGCGTCGACCGCTCGATGAGACGATCCGACCGCACCCGCGCCGCGAGCCACCGCATCTCCCGCAGCATCGAGCCGCGGACATAGTCGTATCCGAGGAGCTCGAGGAGTCCGTCGCGCCAACGGAGTTTGATGGCCGCCCGGGCAATGAGGATCAGCAGCTCGAGGTGCGGGTCGGTGACCCAGACGTCGTAGTCGGCGTCCCGGACCCGCGTTTCCAGCAGGACGTCTTCCCACGGCAGCCGATGACCCTTCAGGAACTTCTCGCCCAATGTCAGCTGGTAGTGCACGTGGAGATGCGTGAGCGCCCCGGTTTCCGGATCGAAGCCCACGTAGTCTTCGATGCCGGGATAGCCGCGACCGGCTTTCACCGTAAACCGCTTGAAATGGGGACTGCTCGTGAGAATGTGCGCCAGCCGCTGTGCCGCGCGCCGATCGAACAGTGCGTCGACATCGGTCACGCCCGTCAATGCGGGCCCGAGATGCTCGTTGCTCTTCCAGTGGCAGTAGCGAATCGATTCCGCATCGAGCTGTGCAAACAGGTCGTCCAGAATGCGCAGGCGCTGTGTCGCCCCCCCCTCGGGCACACGGCGCCGCGTCTCGCGCAGCGGCGCGACCGACTCCCTGGCGGGCTGGGCACTCATTCGACGGCGGTCGCCGCAGCCTGCGGGGCGGCTGGAGCAGGGCGCAGCTTGCGAATGAAGCTGCGCATCGTCTCCAGCATCCACTGTCCGTCCGCGCCGAGAAACACGAAGGGAGCGCGGAGCACGAGGAGCAGGGCGGTGCCCAGGGCGAGCACGGAAACCCCGAGGACGATGGCCACCGGTGGCAGGTTCCAGTGACGCAGCAGCACCGTCGAGCCCCAGATCACCGGAGCGCAGGCAGCCGTGAGGAAGACGGCGGGCTCGTGCGCCTTCCAAAAGGCGCCCCAGGTGAGGTGGCCCACGTTCAAGCCGAGCTCGGCCATCAATACGAAGTTGATCGTCAACGCCGCCAGGGTGCCCCAGGCCACGCCGCTGATTCCCCAATGCTGTCCGATCCACGCCCCGCCCACGACGAGCACGGCATACAACGCCTGACGCCAGGCACGACGGTACACGGCGCCCGTCGATCGGGTCACCGAGTCACTCATCTTGTAACTGGTCCGGAACAGCATGCCGATCGCGAGAATCTGGAATGGCGGGACCACGGAGATCCACCGGGGACCGAGCGCGACGTGAATCACTTCCGGGGCGAGCAAGATGATGACGAGGCTCGGCATCAGCACGAGCAGCGCGATCAAGGCGACGCCGCGGCGGAAGGCGGCAGACAGGCGCACCGGATCGTCCTGCACCTTCGCCATGGCGGGGAAGAGCACCGCATCGAGGACCGTGCCGAACCCGTAGGCCGGCGCCGACATGAGCGAGTAGGCGCGACCGTAGTACCCCAGGGCCGCGGGTCCCAGAAACCGGCCGACGGTCATGTTGTCGCCGTTCAGGGCAATGTAGTTGGCGATCCGGGCCGCGGTAAATCCGCCGCCGAAATACATCAGCTCACGGAACGCCCGCCGATCGGTCGATTGCTGGAACCGCGGCGGATGCTGGGTCAGGAGCACCGCCGTCTTGAGCAGGGACTGCGACATCTGTGCGGCGACGAGCGCCCAGACTCCCCAGCCCAGCAAGGCTCCGGCGACGCCGACCACACCGTACCCGAGAGCGTAGGTGATCACATCGAGGTTGGCGAGCCACCGAAACCGCAGCTCGCGACTCATCAGCGACGATGCGACCGTCTGCATTCCCTGGAGCGGGAAGATCCAGGCCAGGACGTGCAGCACCGGGGTCACGTTGGGCATGCGCAGGAATTCGGCGGCGAGCGGGGCGCCGAAATAGATCAGCGCTCCGAGGAACAACCCGAGCACGACCGAGGCGGTAAACGCCGTTTCGATATGCCGGGGCTCGAGCTCGGAGCGTTGCACCAGGGCAGGGCCGAGTCCGAGCTGCGAAACGATGGCGGAAAACCCGATGACCACGGCCGCGGCCGAGACAACGCCGAAATCCGCGGGTGACAGGAGCCGGGCGAGCACTCCGAGGATCACCAGTTGTAGTATGGCGAAGGCCACCTTGCCGTAAACCATCCACAGCATCCCGGCGACCGTGCGATGCGTCAGGCTGCGCTTCATTCCCGTCCTAAAGCTGTGTTGTGGCGGCATTTGTTGCGAGACCGCAACACGAATGGCTATCTCCAGCCCAATATAAGGCTTCCGCGTGTCAGTCGAACCGCGACCTGGGTTGCGACCACACGGTCACGCGCCAGAGTGGCGATTCACAACAGCTTGGTGCCGATCGAGTTACGAGAGACGCCCCGGCCGCCGCGAGGCATGTGAGGCAACTCTGCAACGGGCGTGCCGCGCTAGGCGGCTGCCGTTGCCAGTGTCGCCTGGATGGATGCCTCCTGCCAGGATTGAAACATCAGGACAGTCCAGAGCCGGTAATCCCAGCGCGACTCGCCGGAGAGATGCTCACGCCACTTCTGGCGGATCGGCCCGGGCTCCAGGATGTTCTCGCTACGCAGCCTGTTCTCATCGAGCAATGATTCGGCCCAGTCTCGTAGTGGTCCGCGTAGCCAGTCTGTAACCGGCATGTGGAACCCTTGCTTGGGGCGGTCCACGAGCTGCCGCGGCACGTACCGGTATAACACCTGTCGTAACAGCCACTTGCTTGTGCCGTGGTTCAGCTTCATCGTCAACGGCAGCCGCCAGGCGAATTCGATTACACGATGGTCGAGCAAGGGTATCCGACTCTCCAGACTCACTCCCATACTGGCACGATCCAGCTTCACCAGAATGTCGCCGGGGAGGTAGGTGGCTGAGTCGAGGTACATCATGACGTGCTCGGGCACTTTACCGACGTGCGGGAGCGGCCGCCCGTCAGCGCTTGGTTGCGTGTTCTCGTACGCGCCGCGAACCAGTCGTGTCGGGTGTTTCCAGAGCGACATCATGTAATCGTACAGCGCCGCCGGCGACTCGGCGGTCACCATTTCGGCCGATTGCCCGAGTCGCTCGCTGAACGACCGCTTCCCGGTGATTTGACGCGTAACCCGATTGAGGGCGGCCATGACGTGTCCCGGCGGCCCGGTCCCCGCCAGGAGCGCCACGGCCGCAGCCGCACGCAGTGGCTTGGGAATCCAACTGATCGCGCGCCAGATCGATGGCCCCAGGCGATGACGACGATAGCCGCCGAACAACTCGTCGCCGGCATCCCCTGACAGGCTCACTGTCACATGACGCTTGGCAAGCTCGGACACAAGGAAAGTGGGAATCTGCGAGGTGTCGGCGAACGGCTCGTCGTACAAATGTGGGAGTCGCGGAATCACGGCCATGGCTTCGGCCGGCGTGAGGGTCGCCTCCGTGTGGATCGTGCCCAGGTGTCGAGCCACGGCGGTCGCATGACGGGCTTCGCTGTGCTGCTCGTCGCTGAAGCCGATCGTAAACGTTCTGACCGGAGTCGAGCTTTGCGCTTGCATTAAAGAAACGATGGTAGTCGAATCGACGCCGCCCGACAGGAATGCCCCGAGGGGAACGTCGGCCTCCATCCGCATCTTAACTGCTTCTTTTAGAAGCACTTCCAGGTTGTCGATGGCCTCCCGGGCGGTGCCGCGGAACGGTTCTGCCACGCCTGCTTCGGCGACTGCGCGCAACGACCAATACGGAGTTGGGGCCATATCGGACGAAGGGTGTTCGATGGTGAGGTAAGTGCCGGGCATGAGCTTCTTCACGCCGACATAGATGCTCATCGGATCGGGCACGTATCCGTACCGCAGGAATTCCGTCAGTGCGTGCCGGTCGATCTGGGCCCGGAAGGACGGGTGGGCTCGCAGGGCTTTGAGCTCCGACCCGAACAGCAAGCTCCGTCCCATCCAGCCGTAGTAGAGTGGCTTCTCGCCGGCGCGATCCCGCGCCAGAATCAGGTGGCGTTGCTCTCGATCCCACAGGGCGAACGCAAACATCCCGTTGCTTTTGACCAGCGTTTCGCCAACGCCCCAGGCCTCGATGGCGGCGAGCAGGACCTCCGTGTCGGAGCGGCCTCGGAATACGACGCCGCGAGCCATGAGGTCATGACGTAAGTCGGGAAAGTTGTAGATCTCGCCGTTGAACACCACGACGTAACGGCCGGTGGCGGACTCCATCGGCTGATGTCCGGCCAGCGTGAGATCGATGATCGATAGCCGCCTGAACGCGAGTGCGATGCCGGCCTCGGCATCGAGCCACACGCCGCTGTCGTCGGGTCCGCGGTGTTCAAGGGTCTCGGCCATGGCGATGGCCGTGCTGCGCGCCTCGTCGGCGCGAAGCCCACCGGGTTGGAAGCAACCGGCTATGCCGCACACGTCAGTAGCTCTCGGTTTTGAATCGGTTCACGGCCCGCCTGATCTTGAACAGTGTTGGCATGCCACCAGTCTGCAGCAGCACACGCACGGTTTGTGCCGACCCGACGGGCGCTTCGACCTGACGTCCAACCGGGGTACTGTCTCTAAGTAGCTGATGGCTATGAACTTACGGATTCAATTTAGATACAGTCCCACACGGCTTGTTTGGCCCGTAACAATACGGTCTCTAGAGGTTGCTCGGCATTCAGGTCCACGACGGTCGTCGTCGGCGGAAATTGCAATTGCCGCACCAGCTCGATCCCGGTCTGCAGCTGGGTTGGAGGCGTTTCCGGCTTGCGGCGCGCCGCGACCTCGGGAGACACATGCAGCTTGATGACCAGATCCGGCGGCGACAATTCGACGAGCTGGAACACAGCCCGTTCATGACGAGCCGCCAGGCGCCGAATCCAGGATCCGTTTTCGAGCCACTCAGTGAGACGTGGACCGTCGTTCCAGCCTGGAAACTGGCTTTGCGGGTGACGGTCCGACAGGACGATCATCCCGAGCCCCTTGGCGCGTCGGCTCTCGAGGGCACGGCGGCGCCGCTCGCGGACGAGCGACCATACCCAGAAGACTCGCCCCGCCGCGCGCAGCCGGGAGGGTTCCTCCTCGACCGAACGACGGGGCTCCTGCGCGATGCGCCCGGCAACCGGTTTGCGGCGCCACACGGCGGCGATGCTTTGGAGCAGGCGTCGTGACCATCCGGCGGACCCTTTCCCGCTACCCCCGTAGGTCGTCACTACCGCTACTTCCCTGGACAGCCATTCGGCGATCGCAGTCGTCAGGGTCGACTTACCGGCGCCGTCGGCCCCCAGCAGGGCGATGCTGATACCGCCGTGGGGCAAGGTCCGGGTCGACTTCGTGGGGGCGCCGTGATACCAGTTGCGAACCTTCCACCACACGACACCCCACTCCCGAGCGGCCATCTGACGGACAGCATCCGCCGTTCCGAACAACCGATACTCAGGCAAGCTGGGTCGCGCCCGCCGGCCGAACGCACGAAGGTGCCTCGTCGAGGGCCCTCCTCCTTTGCCCGGGGAATCGAGCATGGCGGTGAGCAATCGGGCTGACTCCGGTCCGACGAGCTCTTCGGCTACCTCGAGCAGCCGAGGGCGTTCGATGCGCGCGGCCAACCACCGCAGCTCCCGGAGCATCCCGCCGTGGAAGAACGGCTTGCCGATTGCTTCGAGCACGGTATCGCGGGCTCGCAGCTTCATGACGGCCCGAACGATCAGCGTCGTCAGCTCGAGATGCGGATCGGCGATGAACAGCTCGTGCACCGGATCCCACACGCGGGTGGAGAGATACAACTCCTCCCACGGCAGGCGGTGGCCCTTGAGGAACTTTTCACCCAGCGTGAGCTGGTAGTGCACGTGGAGGTGTGTCAGGGTTCCGGTGTCCGCGTCGAAGCCGACGTAGTCCTCGATCCCCGGGTATCCACGACCGGGTTTGACGACGAATCGTTTGAAATTCGATTCGCCCAGGATCCGTGTGAGGGGCACGATAGCTCGTCGGTCGAACAGCACATCCACATCGGTGTGTCCGGTGACGGATGCGTCGAGATGCTCGTTGCTTTTCCAATGACAATACCGAAGGCCGTCGGCGTGCACGCGCTGGAACAGCTCGCGGAGCACGCTGAGCTGAGCGGTCGTCGGCTCTTTGAGGGCGGTCACGAATGCGCTCGCCCTTCCGACGCCGCCAACGGGATCGCCGGGCTCCGCTTGCGGATGTAGCCCTGCAGCGTTTCCAGCATCCATTGGCCATCGCGACCGAGGAACGACTTCGGAAACTGACGGATCAATCCCACGCACACCACGAGCTGGAGCAAGCCGACCGTGAGGATCACGAGCAATGCCGGGAATTCCAGTCCACGAACCAGTGCGGTTGCCGCGTAGACGACGGGAAAGGAGCACAGCGTCAGCAGCACCGCGGGGCGGTGGGCCTCCCAGAACTCCTGCCACGTGATGGCGCTGACATCCAGGCTCAGCTCCGCCATGAGAAAGAAGTTGACGGTGAGGGCCGCGAGCGCGCCCCATGCGACACCGGCCACACCCCAGCGCTGACCGATCCAGGCGGCCACCACCACCAGGGCGGCATACAGGATTTGCCGCCAGGCGCGCCGGTACACGACGCCCGTCGATCGGGCGATGGAATCGCTCATCTTGTAGCTGGTCCGGAACAGCATGCCGAGACCGAGAATTTGAAACGGTACGATCACCGCTGTCCACCGCTCACCCAGCATGACGCGGATTACTTCGGGGGCGAGCAAGATGATGGTAGCGCTGGGAGCGAGTACCACGATCGCGATCAAGGCGACGCCCCGTCGATACGCGGCGGCCAGCCGGGCCGCGTCGTCCTGGACCCGGGCCATGGCCGGAAACAGCACCGCATCCAGAACCGATCCGAAGGCGTAGGCCGGCGCCGACATCAGCGAATACGCTCGGCCGTAGAATCCCAGGGCCTCCGCCCCCAGAAACCGTCCCGTGACGACGTTGTCGCCGTAGAGAGCGACGTAGTTCGCCAACTTGGCGATGGTGAAGCCACCGCCGAAATACACGAGGTCACGCCACGCCGCTCGATCGATGGTCAGCCGGGGCGACGGGGGATTCTTCCAGAGGAGAATCGCGGCGCGCACCAATGACTGCCCGACCTGCCCGGCCACGAGCGCCCACACGCCCCATCCCAAGAGAGCGGTGACGATCCCGACGACCCCATACCCGATTCCGTAGGTGATGACGTCGAGGTTGGCCAACCAGGAAAAACGGAGCTCGCGGGAGAGCAGCGAAGACGAGACCGTGCCGAGACCATTGAGCGGGAATACCCAGGCGAGGGCCCGCAGCACCGGTGTCACACCGTCCAGGTGCAGGAAGTCCGCCGCGAGCGGCGCGGTCACCCAGATCAGGGCACCGAGCGACAATCCGAGGATGAGCGATGCGGTGAACGCGGTGTCGAGGTGACGGGACTCCAGCTGTGGACGCTGCACGATCGCCGGGCCGAGTCCCAATTGGGACACGATGGCGGAAACCCCGATGACCACCAATGCGGCGCTGACGACACCGAATTCGGCCGGCGTCACCAGTCGTGCCAATACTCCCAGCACCACGAGCTGCAGGATCGCGAAGGCGGCCTTCCCGTAGCCCATCCACAGCATTCCGGCGAGCGTGCGGCGAGTGAGTCCACTCCGCGCCATCTAGTTGCCGCCCGGGGGAGTAAAGCCCATCTCACGCAGCGCCTGGTCGATGCGACGGGAACCGAACCGCCCCAGCAGCGTGCGCAAGTCCTTTCTCATGCGTCCCCGACCTACATAGGCCCGGAACCGCAGCCATGGCGAGAGGTTGGGCGGAGGCGTTTCCCCGGTGTCGAGCTCCCAGGGGTGGAAGTAGAACATGAACCAGGAGCGCGCCGCGAGACGTCTGGCGACGCCCCACCGGTAGAGTGCGGCGGGGATCAGCCGGAAATAGCCGCCACCGGCCCAAGGCAGGGCCAGCGGCCCGACGGCGACCCGGGACATGGGGAGCTCCAACAAGCCAGGACGGACTTCGACGACCGCGCGTTCGGGATCGATGGGTGTGGAGAGCTGCCCATACCGGTCATGGGCCTTGAAATCGTAGAAGCTCGAATCATACCAGTAGCCCGCTTCGGCGAGGTAGTCGAGCACGGCGTCGCTGATGGAGAACATCGGGGCGCGGATTCCCCACACCGGTGTGCCCGTGAGCTGTTGCAGGGAGTCACGCGCCCGGGTCAGCTCTTCGGCCAGGGCCGCGCGGGGCAGACTGTAGAGCCGCGGATGCGTATCGCTGTGGCTGGCGATCTCGTGGCCATCGGCCACCATCCGGTGCACCAATGACGGGTAGCGACGCGCGATCCATCCCAGCACGAAGCAAGTCGCCCGGACACCGCACGCGGCGAGGGCATCGAGGAGCTCGTGTGTGTTCCGCTCGACCCTCGGTTCGAGCCGGTCCCAATCGGAAGTGGGCAGGGCGCCCTTCAGGTTCTCGGCGTGAAACCACTCTTCGATGTCGAAGGAAGCCAGGAACATGGGCTGCGCGGTCACAGCATGCGCTTCCCGTTGGCGCGCAGCCGGGCCACGTCGGCGGGGGTCGGGAATTTGAAGTAGCGCTTTTGGCTCATGTCGACCGGATGGGACGTAGGCCACTCCGGCGTTCCGAGCCGCGCCAGCAAGCCCGCCACTTCGCGGCCGGCCACGTCCTTGGCGCGGGCCGAGATGTCGTACTGTGAGTCCCGGGCGGTGATCGGGACCCGGTATTCCGCGAGGACTTCTCCGGCATCGAGCTTCTCGGCCATCGTGTGCACGGTAATCGTGACTTCCGGCTCGTCGTGCAGCAGGGCCCAGAACGTGGGCATCATGCCGCGATAGAAGGGCAACTTTCCGTTGTGGATGTTGATCGTGTGGGGCGCCGCGTTGAGCGCGGTCGCACGGAAGATTTCCGGTGCCGACACCGACAGGAGGACGTCCACGCCGCGCTCGCGCAGCGTGCGCAGGTAGGTCTCGTTGTTGATCGAATCCAGCGTCCGCAGGGGCACCCCCGCGCGGGCGGCGAGCGCCGCGACACTGCGCGGGCGCCGCGTGCGGTCGGCCACTTTCGCCGCGGCGTAACGGGTCATCAGGCGGGCCATGTCGACCGTGCCGTACACCTTCCACAGGCGCCGGGCCAAGGCGAGCCTGGACTCGTTGAAATTGCGCAGCAACACGATTTCGACCAGGCGAACGGGGCCGTTGACCGCCGTGGCAAGAAAGGATGCGAAGAACCGGCCGGTGAAAAACGGATCGTCTTGTGTGACTGCAACAACGTTGACCGTACTGCTCATGCGGGAAACGACTCCTGAACGGGTTTCGAATCCCCAGCCGCACGGCGCGGCAGGGGGGAGCGTCACAACGGATACAAAATGGGGTTCGGGGCTCGAAATGCCGAGGGGCGCCGGAGCGCCCCTCGGTGGAGACTGGTTAGCCCGTCGGTCCGCTCACCAGCCACCCTTTCGCAACACCACGACCGGCACCGTGCGAAGCATGATCTTCAGGTCCTCGGTGAGCGACTGGCGCTTGATGTACTCGAGGTCGAGGCTCACCTTGCGCCGCACGTCTTCGATCGACTGGTCGTAGTGCTGGTTGATCTGGGCCCACCCCGTAATGCCGGGGCGCACTTTGTGACGCTGATTGTACACGGTGATTTGCCGCTGCAAATCGGCGGCGATCCCCGGTTGCTCGGGCCGCGGGCCGACCATGTTCATGTCGCCCAGCAGCACGTTGAACAGTTGCGGCAGCTCATCGAGCCGGTACTTCCGCAGCACCCGGCCCAGCGACGTCACGCGCGGATCATCCTTGCTCGCCCACACCTGTTCGACCTTCTTCTGCACGTGCATCGTCCGGAACTTGTAGATCCGGAATGGCTTTCCACCGAGGTCGAGCAGCCGGCGGCCGTTGCCACGATCAACTTCGGGATCGCGGCGGTCGAGGCCGACTCGGGTCTGCATGAAGAACACGGGGCCGGGCGAGGTCAGCTTGATGAGCGTCGCGACGAGGGCCATGACGGGCGCTGCGACGACGATTCCAACCGCCGCCACCAGGACGTTCAATCCCCGGCGCGTGCCTTCCGTCCGTTGTTCAGCCGACCCCATGCCGTGCATCAGCGCCAGAGGCGGACGCACGGCAATACCTTCGGCGAGGTTGGAAGCGGTCATGGCGGGGCCCGCATCTCCAGTGAACGTGGTTACCAACGGGGCCCTATCGGCCCCCCGCGCCACCCTTTAGCAAGTGCCGTGCACGGGGTCGCACGTGCGTGCCCGTTCCGGAAGTGTATGGCAGCTAATCGGTTACACGTTCGTTACGAACCGGCCCGGCGACGCTGGTGCGTGTAACGTGTTGCGGCATATCACTATCTGTGGACCTCATGCCACAAAAAACCGGAGGGAAGCTTGGCTTCCCTCCGGTTGGAGATGACGCGATTCTCTGCTTACTCAGCGCTATTCGTGGCCAGCAGCCCCCGCTCGAGTCCGTGTCGTTCCATCAGGCGGTACAGCGTGGTGCGATCGACGCCGGCAATGCGTGCCGCCTTCGACATGTTGCCTCCCGCCTGTTGCACGAGCCGCGTGAGGTAGCGACGCTCGAATGCCGAGAGCAGGCGTTCGCGCGCGGCGTGATAGCTCTCTCCTGGTGAGCCTTCGATGTCCAGGGGCGCCGGATCCGCCGCCGCGGCCGCTTCCTTCTGCTCACCGATGAACGGGATATCCTCGGGTTGGATATCGGCGCCCGGCTCGAGCAGCACGACGGCATGCTCGACGACGTTCTGGAGCTCCCGCACATTCCCGGGCCAACTGTGGCTCGCGAGAGCGCGAATGGCCGACGGGGTCCAGGTGGGCAGCGGCTGGCCGGAATCCCGATGCCGCTTCCAATAGAACGCGAGGAAGTGGTTCGCGAGCAGCGGAATGTCTTCCGGCCGCGACCGCAGCGGCGGCATGTGGATCGGCACTACGCGCAGGCGATAGTAGAGATCCTCGCGCAGCGCTCCCGAAGCGACCGCTTCGTCTGGATCGATGTTGGTGGCGGCGATAAACCGGACATTCACGACCGCGTCGGTCGTCTCGCTGCCCACGCGCCGGACGACGCCGTCCTGGATGACGCGCAGCAGCTTGGCCTGGATCGGCTTCGGCATTTCGATCAGCTCGTCCAGGAACATCGTGCCGCCGTTCGCGGTCTCCAAGAGACCGGGTTTGTCGCGGACGGCACCGGTAAACGCGCCCTTCACGTGGCCGAACATTTCCGATTCGAGCAACGCTTCCGGCAGCGCGGCGCAGTTGATCGCGACGAGGGGCCGGCTGGAGCGACGGCTGTAATGATGGATGAACTGGGCGATCAATTCCTTGCCCGAGCCGCTCTCACCGGTAATGAATACGGAGGCATCGGTGGCGGCGACTTTGCGGGCCAGCGCGATGATCTTCCGGAATGCCGGGGCGCTGCCCAGCACGTTGAATTTTTCGTTCTCCCCCGGCGTCTGATCGAGCTGCGCCTGCATCGTTTGCGATTCGCGCGCCACGACCACGGCGTGCGCCGCCCGCCCGATGAGAATCTGCAGATGGGTCGCTGAAAACGGCTTCGGGAGATAGTCCCACGCGCCTGCCCGCAGCGCCTCGAGGCTCGAGTCGACGCTCGGATTCCCCGTCATGACGATGACGATGGTCTCGGGATGGGTGGCCAGCGCAGCCCGCAACAGCTCCATGCCGGGGACCTGGCTCATGTAGAGATCGACGAGAATGATGTCGAACGCACGGCGCTTGATGGTCTCGAGCGCTTTGTCCCCACGGGAGCAGACGGTGAGGTTGTAGCCCTCGGCCTCCAGGTACGAGGCGCAGCTCTCGCGCATCACTCGCTCATCGTCCACCACGAGGATGCTGAGGCTGGCCCGTGTGCGGGGGTCGATGGGGAGCAGCTTGCTGACGTCACGCCCCAATGCAGGGTCTGTCGTATTTACGGCCACGTCCGTCGCTTCCTCGTCGCAGGGGTCCATCGTCGCGGCCGCGCGGCGCCGCAGGAATCGGGCAATCCCCATGCAGGGATCGGGCCTACTGGAATCTCCCACGTATGCAGTTGCGGCGCCGCATTCTATGGTGGCTTGGCTGCAACAATCGTTGGATCTATGCAGCAATATGTTGCTTTTTTGCAACAAAATGAGTCATTACGCAATGGCTAGAATTGTGCCCGTAAGACCCGAAAGTGGCCTAAGTCACAGCGGTCTAGACCTTGCAACCACCAGCCCGTGCCTTAGCGTACTAACGGCCCCTGGTTGCTCATGGGTCGGGCCACCGAGGGCCCGACCACCCAGCTTGAGGTTTCATACTGATGCCGAATGACCTGCCGGTCCCGCCGCCGGTGCCGCAGACAATGCCTGCGCCCGTCGCGCTGCAACCGAATCAGGGGTACCCAGCGCCGATGGTGTACGGGGAGCCCCCGAGCGGCGGCGGCCCCGACTGGCGGCGTGTCTGGGCTTCCGTCACGCGCTTCAAATGGCTGGTCCTGGGCGTCGTGGTGCTGGGCACGCTCGCCGGCTATGCCCTGAGCCGTTTCCTCATCAAACCAGGATATCTCGCCCGGGCGACGATTTGGGTCGACGTCGTCGACCCCCACGCGCGCACGCCGGAGGCATTCCAGCTCGGCGGCCAACTGCAGCTCACGAGCGGGTGGAATAACCTGCTCACGTCTGATGCCGTCATGGATTATGTCGTACGCCAGAACAAGCTGTACCTGGGGTGGGAGAACGCGACCGACTCGGCGGCGTTCGACCGGTTCGATCTCGAGGAGCGGTTCCGGATCGGGACCTACACCCTCAAAGTGGACTCCGCCGGCAAGCGCTACAGCCTTACCGGGGAAGACGGGACGTTGGTGGAAAGCGGCGCCGTCGGTGACTCGATCGGCCGCAGTCTGGGTTGGCGCTGGTCGCCGTCGGCGAGCGCGCTTCCCAAGGGCCATGTCATGGCGTTTTCGGTGGCCGCGCCACACGAGACCGGTCTGACTCTGTCCACCACGCTGGCCGTTCGCAGCGACGCGGACGGGAACTTCATGCGCCTCGAGCTGAAGGATCCCGATCCCGAGTTCGCGACGTCGACGGTCAACGCGATTGCGGACCGCTTCGTGGCCCTGGCGGCCGAATTGAAGAAGCAGAAGGTCCATGAGCTCTCCGGGGCGCTGGCCGAGCAGCTCGGCCGGGCGCGCGGCGCGGTCACCTCGGCTGAAGCGGCGCTGCGGCAGTTCCGTGTGCGTTCGGCCACGTCGCTCGCCATGAGCGCGAACGGGCAAATCGACACGCGCGACCCCTCGGCCAATGCATTCTTCAACGCGAAAGTCACGCTGGATCAGTTGCGCGCGGACCGCCAGACCCTGCAACGCGTGATGGCGGCGAGCGCCGATTCCGGGGTGGAAGTCGGCGACATCGAGAATATTCCATCGGTGCAACGCTCATCGACCCTCACCGCGGCGCTGCGCGAGCTGACGTCCAAAGAAGCCGAGCTGCGCGTCATGCGCTACCGCTATACGGACGAGCAGCCGGCGGTTCGGAATCTGTTGTCGCGCATCGACGATCTGCGCAAGCGCACGATCCCGCAGTCGGTCCAGGCGCTCGACGCCACGCTGTCGGCCCAGGAGAACGAGCTCTCACGCCAGATTTCCAGCAGCTCGGCCAGCCTGCAGCAAATCCCGTCGATCGCCATCGACGACGCGCGACTGCAGCGCGATCTGACGACGGCGGAGCAGACGCTCGCGGGCGTGCAGGCTCGCTATGACGAAGTGCGCCTGGCCGAAATCAGCGCGCTGCCCGACGTAAAGCTGTTCGACCGGGCAGTGGTGCCGCAGCGTCCGGTCGGCACCCTGGCGCCGGTGCTCATCGCCCTGGCGTTCCTCGGCAGTCTGGGCGCCGGCGTGGTGGGCGCGGTTCTCCTCGATCGCACCGACACCCGGTTCCGGTATCCGGAGCAGGTCACCACCGACATGGGGCTGTCGATCCTCGGTGTCGTGCCGCGCGTCTCGCGTGAGAACGGCAATGGCCGCAACGCGCCTCAGGTGATCGAAGCGCTGCGCTCGATCCGGTTGGGCGTGCAGAACGCCTATGGGACCGGGCCGATGGTGCTCACGATCACGAGCCCGGGGTCGAGTGACGGCAAATCGTTCATCACGTCGAACCTCGGGCTGGCGTTCGCCGATGCCGGGCTGCGCACGATCGTCATCGACGGGGACATCCGGCGCGGGTTGCTGCATCGGGTGTTGAACGCCAAGCGCAAGCCGGGTCTCATCGATCACCTGGCCGGCAACGCCGGCCGCGAAGACATCATCCAGAAGACGGATTTCCCGCAGCTCAGCTTCATCGGGTGCGGGCAGCGCACACCGAATGGTCCCGAGCTGCTCAGCTCGCCGGCCATGGGACAGCTCATTACGTCGTTGCGCTCGCGCTTCGACGTGATCCTGGTGGACAGCGCGCCGATGGCCGCGGGCGTCGATCCCTATGTGCTCGGAACACTCACCGGTCACCTGCTGCTGGTGATGCGGACCGGAGTTACCGATCGCGAGCTGGCCCAGGCCAAGATCGACCTCCTGGATCGGCTGCCCGTTCGCGTGCTGGGGGCTGTGTTGAACGACGTCGAGGCGGGCGGCGCCTACCGGTACTACGCCTATTACCTCGCGGGGTATGAAGTCGCCGAGGAGGCGGACGAAAAGAAGCTGGTCCGGCCCGGCTGAGCGGTACCGGCGCCGGGTTTGTGGCCCCAAACTTGAAGTGTCTTGCGGCTCATTGGGGCCTGCCGCTTCCACGGACCAGTCTCTGGAGAACTTGATACGCGATGTGCGGCATCGTAGGCTATTCCGGCGTCCGCGAAGCGGCGCCGATTCTCATTGAAGGGCTGCATCGCCTGGAGTACCGCGGCTACGACTCCGCGGGCGTGGCGGTGCAGAATGGAAGCGGCGTCGTGCTCCGGAAGTTGGCGGGACGCGTCACCCGGTTGCACCAGCTGCTGGACGCCGAGCCGGTCAGCGGGCAGAGCGGGATCGCCCACACCCGCTGGGCCACGCACGGCGCTCCCACCCGTACCAACGCCCATCCTCACACCGATTGCGACGGCGACGTCGCTCTGGTCCACAACGGCATCATCGAGAATGCCGACTCGCTGCGCACCAAGCTGCAACAGGCCGGCCACGAATTCCGGACCGAGACGGACACGGAGACCCTGGTCCACCTGATCGAAGAGGCCCCCGGGGCTACGCTCGAAGATCGCGTCATCGCGGCTCTGGCCCACATCGAAGGCACCTATGGGCTCGCCGTGATCTCATCGGCCGAGCCCGGCAAGATCGTCGTGGCCCGGAAGGGGTCGCCGGTCCTGCTGGGGATCGGCGACGGCGAGTATTTCGTCGCGTCGGACGCATCGGCGATTCTCGAGCACACGCGCTCGGTGGTCTACCTCGACGACGGCGACATCGCGGTCGTGACTCCGGAAGGCTACCGGATCCTCGACCTCGATCAGCGCGATCAGGTGCGGGCGGTCAGCGACATCGAGTGGGATCTCGCGGCCATCGAGCTCGGCGGGTACCCCCACTTCATGCTCAAGGAGATTTACGAGCAGCCCGAGACGGTGCAGGCAACGTTGCGGGGCAGGCTGCTGTTCGAAGACGGTACGGCCCGGTTGAACGGTCTGAATCTCAGTCCTGACGACTGCGCCGCGATTCAACGCATCCTGATCGTGGCGTGCGGGACGTCGTGGCATTCTGGCCTGGTCGGCCGCTACGCCCTCGAGGAGCTGGCCCGCATCCCGGTCGATGTGGAGTACGCGTCGGAGTACCGTTACCGGCCACGGCTGCATCAACCCGGCACGCTGGCTATCGCCGTCTCGCAGTCGGGGGAGACGGCCGATACGCTCGAGGCGATGCGGGCGGCGCGCGC
>Ga0075424_100000220_pt1 | contig 40461 bp, 38 predicted proteins | sample SoiMethybrSBSTD3_FD_75301 | JGI IMG/M metagenome (GOLD analysis project Ga0075424, IMG submission 75301) | Bulk soil microbial communities from a Populus tree surrounding site in Tennessee, USA - Soil MetaG P. TD hybrid SBSTD3 | ecosystem: Environmental > Terrestrial > Soil > Tree plantation...
CGCCTGCTGGGCGAGATTGATCCCGCCCTCGAGCGCGGCATCGACCTTGACGTCGAACCACGACTCGATCGAGCGCGTGAGGAACTGGACCGACACGGCGTAGACGATGACTCCCGGCACGACCGCGAGCGCGGCGAAGCGCGTCAGCAGGCGCAGCGTCAGCCGCGTGCCGAAAACCCGTGCGCGATAGCGCCGCACGATCGCGACGACCTGGTACACGACCAGCGCGGCGAGCAGCGCGGCGAGCGCCGCGTTGAGCCCGAGAACGAGCGGGTACTGCCGCTCGAGCACCGCGGTGTCGCTGCTTGCGGTGGCGAGCAGGAAGAGCCCCAGCGCCGCCACCACGCCGCCGATGATCAGCACCCACTTCATCGCGGCGGCGCTCCCTGCAGGTCGCGGCTCTCCACGGGCGCCGGCGCCTGCTCGAGCGCGCGCACGGTAAAACGGTACCACGCCGAATCGAGGTGCAGGTCGCGCGCGGTGAGCGCGGAGAGCTGGAACGGCTTGGGCAGCAGCGAGACATCGTGCCGCATGCGCAACGCCGCCTCGTAGTCGCCCGAGAGCGGGACGCTGCGCTCGACCACCAGCCAGTTGCGAACGCGCCTCAGCACGTTGAGCGCTTCCTCCAGCGTCGAGAAGTTCTGCTGCAGCAGCCCGGTCGACAGGCGGTACTGCCGCGACAGCGCATGATAGGACAGCCGCACCTGCAGACGGCGCACGGCGGTCGTGTCGTCGAACCAGTACCAGCGCCGGCGGATCAGCTCGAACTCGACCCGAAAATAGATCGGCACGCCGTTGGCCACCACCTCGGCGAGCCGCGGCGTGAGCTCGAAGGCGAAATCGGCGTCGAGCATCAGCCCTTCCCCGGTCGCCCGCAGCGCGACGCCGCGCACCTCGATGTCGTCGGCGCGCGCGGCACCCGCGGCGAGCGACGCGAGGAGCAGTACCAATCTCGCGAGGAAGGCGATGCGGCGCACCGCGTCAGGCTTGTTTTTGGATCAGGGCGTAAAAGAACCCGTCGTGCCGCGGGCCCGGCAGCCACTGGCCGGCCCCGCCGTCGGGCAACGGCAGGGAATGCGCGCCTCGCGTTCGTGCGAGGAAAGCCTGCACCACTTGCTGGTTCTCCTGCGGAAATACCGAGCAGGTGACATACAGCAATTTACCATTCGCTGCGAGTACCTGCCAAAGCGCGTCCAGGATCGCCGCCTGGCGAGTCGCGAACGCCGGCGCATCGCCCGCGCGGCGCAGCCACTTGAGATCGGGATGGCGCCGCGCGACACCGGAGGCCGTGCAGGGCACGTCGGCGAGAATGCGGTCGAACGGCGCGCCATCCCACCAGGCCTGCGGCCGCGTGCAGTCGGCCGCCCGCACCTCGGCGCGCAGGGACAGCCGCTCGAGGGTGCGCGCCACGCGCTCGCAGCGCGCCGCGTCCGCGTCGAGCGCGGTGAGCGCGACGTCGGCGCATTCGAGGATATGAGCGCTTTTTCCGCCCGGGCCGGCGCACGCGTCGAGCACGCGCAGCCCGGGTAAGAGGTCGAGCAGGGCGGCCGCACGCTGCGCGCCTGCGTCCTGGACCGAGGCCTCGCCGCAGGCGAAGCCCGGCAGGCGCTCCACCGGCACGGGTTTCTCGAGGAGGAGCGCCGCGCCTCCTATTGCGTTCGCGGCGATCCCCGACTCTGCGAGCCGCGCCAGGTAATCCGCGGGGGCGACACGGCGCGGATTCACGCGCAGCGTCATCGGCGGATGCGAGTTGCCGGCGGCGAGGATTTCCTCCCAGAGTTCGGGATACGCGTCGCGCACGAGCTCGATCCACCATCGCGGGTGCTGGTAGCGCGCCTCCTCGTCCGCACGCAGCCGCGCTTCCAGCGCGTCGCGGCTTCTGAGATACGTGCGCAACAACCCGTTCACGTAGTCCTTGGCGGGCCATCGCTCGAGCAGCGCGCAGGCGCGCACGGCCTGATCGACGACCGTGTACTCGGCGTAGCGCCCGGATTGCAGCGCGTAGAGGGCGCACCACAGGAGCGCTTGCACGAGCGGGTCTGGCGGGCCGCGTCGCGAGAGCGCGGCGACGACTGCTTGAACAAGACCGTAGCGCCGCAGCGTCCCGTGGGTGAGGTCGAGAAGGGCAGCACGCAGGGTTTCACTGCCTTCAGCGCCGCGGCTGAACTGGTCGGCGAGACTGCGGCCGGATGCGACCCGCGCCACCATCCGGGCCGCATCGCGCAGCGCGGGCGCCAAGGTGACTGCGCCCTTCATTCGAACCGGGCGCCCGCCGGCAAGGGATGGCCGCGCAGGAATTCGGGCGCACTGATCCGCCTGCCGCCGGCGCGCTGCAACTCGAGGATTTCGAGCGCGCCCTCGCCGCAACCGACGATCAAGCCGTCGGCCACCTCCCCAGGCGGAAGGCGCGGGCGATCGGCGACCCGAGCCCCCCAGATCTTGAGCTCGGCACCGTCGACCCGGGTCGAGGCGCCCGGCGAGGGCCGAAAGGCGCGCACCGCGCGTTCGAGCTCCTCTGCAGGACGGGTCCAGTCCAGCCGTGTCTCAGGTTTTTCGATCTTCCGAGCGTAAGTAACCCCTAACTGCGGCTGTGGCTCCGGCACTGCGCTGCCAGACGCCACATCCCCCAGCGCTTCGACGATGAGTTCAGCCCCGATGGCCGCCAGTCGATCATGCAGGCTCCCGGCATCGTCTTCGGCCTGGATCGGCGTCCTCGCTTGCTTAAGGACCGGGCCCGTGTCCAGTCCGGCGTCCATTTGCATGATCGAGATTCCGGTTTCCAAATCGCCGGCCAGCAGCGCCCGCTGAATGGGCGCGGCGCCACGCCAGCGCGGGAGCAGCGAAGCATGGATGTTGAGGGCCCCGTGACCGCCCGCGCTGAGCATGGGCGGCGGCAGGATGCGTCCGTAGGCGGCGACCACGAGAACGTCCGGTCGTGCGGCACGCACGCGCTCGACCGCGCCGGAGCGCTGCAAGCTTTCGGGTTGAAGCACTTCGATGCCGCTCGCGGCGGCAAGACGCTTCACGGGACTCGAACTCGGCCGCAGCCCGCGTCCGGCGGGGCGGTCGGGTTGGGTCAGTGCGAGAACGACCTCATGCCCCGCGGCGAGCAGCCGTGCCAACGCCCGTTCCGCGAACTCGGGCGTGCCGGCGAAGACGAGGCGCAGGAAAGCGCGATCAGGCTGTCTTGCGCAGCTGCTTGGCCAGCTTCGCGCGAATGCGCTGCTGCTTGAGCTGCGACAAGTATTCGATGAAGACCTTGCCCTTCAGATGATCCATCTCGTGCTGGATGCATACCGCGAGCAGCCCTTGAGCCTCGAGCGTGAACGCGTTGCCGTTCTGGTCATAGGCGCGAACCTTGACCCGCTCGGCACGCTCGACCAGCTCGTAGATCGTCGGCACCGAGAGGCAGCCTTCCTCGATGTCGGACACGCCCACCGCCTCCACGATCTCGGGGTTCACGAGGACCACGAGGGAATCGCGCCGCTCCGAGACGTCGACCACGATCACCTGCTTGTGGACGTCGACCTGGGTGGCGGCGAGACCGATGCCGGGGGCGGCATACATGGTCTCCGTCATGTCGGCCACGAGCTTCTTCAGGGCATCATCGAAGACCGTGATCGGGGCGGCTACTTTGTGGAGCCGGGCGTCGGGGTACCGCAGTATGTTCAAAACAGCCATCTGAGGACAAATTCTGGGGACAAATTCGCTTGCTAATTGAATAGATTATATGGACAATCTAACGCAACATATAAGCTATTCGGCCTTTGGGTATCCGTACTTAGGGTACTACGTGGGGTCGACAAACAAAAATTTCCAGCCGGTCCAGGATGCCGCAAAAGGGACGGGGTCGCCATGGTCCAGCAGTTGCGTAAGTCTATCACAGCGCTCATTTTCTTCGTCGTCTCTGCCTGGGGGGTTAGCGCCTGGGCGCAGGCGCCAAGCGCGCCGCTCGTGCTCAAGCCGGACGCGCCTGACCGCTACGTGGTCGTGCCCGGCGACACCCTCTGGGGCATTTCTACGCGTTACACCGATTCTCCATGGCGGTGGCCAGAGCTTTGGGGCATGAACCGCGAGCAGATCCAGAACCCGCACCTGATCTACCCGGGGATGGTGCTGCTGCTCGATCGTGCCCGCGGCACGCTATCGGTTGCCGGAGCGCCTTCCGCTGCGCAGTCGGGTGCGCCTTCCGCTGCGCAGCCGGGTGCGCCTTCCGCAACGGCATCCGGGGCGCCGCCGAGCGGCACCGGGCGGCTCGCGCCGCGCGTGCGCGCGGAGTCGCTCTCGGAGCAGGAGATCCCGAGCATCCCCCCGTCGGCGATCGAGCCGTTCCTCTCGAGACCGCTTGTCATCGAGCCCGGCGGGCTCGACAAAGCTCCCACCATCGTGGCGACCGAGAAGGACCGGGTCATCCTCTCCGCCGGGAATACCGCCTACGTACGCGGCATCGCGGAAGCCGGGGAAGAGACGTGGTATGTCTTTCGGCAGGGCCCGCCGCTCGTCGATCCGGATACCGAGCGCACCCTCGCGTACGAAGCGATCTACCTCGGCACGGCGCAGGTGACGCGCTCCGGTAATCCTGCCACGGTCGTGCTGACGAGCGCGGTGCAGGAAGTCAATGCCGGCGACAAGCTCGTCGCCGCCGGCCCGCCGCAGCCGATGAGCTATGCACCCCATGCGCCGACGGCGCAGGTGCGTGGGCGCGTCATGAAGATCTACGGCAGCGTGGGACGCGTCGGCGAAGCCGGACCGCTCCAGATCATCAGCATCAATCGCGGTCGCGCCGACGGAGTCGAGGTCGGCCACGTGCTCGCGCTTTACTCGCTCGGCGGTACGGTGCGCGACACGACTAAAGCGGCCGGCGCGGCCGATGCGCTGATCAAGCTGCCCGAAGAGCGCGCCGGCCTTTCGTTTGTGTTTCGCGTCTTCGACCGGGTATCCTACGCGCTGGTCATGCACGTCACGAGGCCCATCAGCCCGCTCGATGTGGTACGCACCCCGTAAGGCGGCATGACGCAAGACCCCGGGCTGGCGAGCTGGCTGCAGCTCACGCTCACACCCGGGCTCGGCGCGGCAAGTCTGCGCGCCATGCTCAAGCAGTTCGGCCTGCCGCAGGCCGTCCTCCAGAAAAAGCGTTCCGAGCTGGCGGCGTTCGCGTCGGCCGACGCTCTCGGCGCGCTCGATTCCTCCGCGGTGCGCGAGGCGGTCGAACGCAGCCTCCAGTGGGCGCAGACGCCCGGCCATGCGATCGTCACGCTCGCCGACGAAGCCTACCCGCGCGCCCTGCTCGAGATCGCCGATCCGCCGGCATTGCTTTACGCCGCGGGTCGCATCGAGCTGGCCTCGCGCCCGGCGCTCGCGGTCGTCGGAAGCCGCAACGCGAGTGCCCAGGGCGAGCGCAACGCGGAGAGCTTCGCGCGCGCGCTGAGCGACGCCGGGCTCACCATCGTTTCGGGTCTTGCGCTCGGCATCGACGCCGCCGCCCATCGCGGAGGCCTGGCCGGGGCGAGCAGCACGATCGCGGTCCTCGGCACGGGGATCGACATCGCTTATCCGCTTCGCAACGCCGCGCTCGCGACCGAGGTGGCGAGCCGCGGCCTCGTGCTTTCGGAGTTCCCGCCCGGCACCCCGCCTGCGGCACATCACTTCCCGCGCCGCAACCGGCTGATCAGCGGCCTCGCGCAGGGCTGTCTGGTGGTCGAGGCCGCGCTTGCCTCCGGCTCGCTCATCACCGCGCGCGCCGCCGCGGAGCAGGGTCGCGAAGTGTTCGCGATACCCGGCTCGATCCACTCGCCGCTGTCCAAAGGCTGTCATGCCCTGATCAAATCGGGTGCGAAGCTGGTCGAATCGGCGGAGGACGTTCTCGCCGAGCTCGCCGGCTTTCGGCCGAGCGGCTTTGCCTCGACCGTGGCGCCGGCGCGCGAAGCCGCATCCGCGGGCGAGCCGGCCGCGGCTGAGGCGGCGCTGCTCCGGCACATGGGGCACGATCCGGTCGACATGGACTCCTTGTGCTCGCGCGCCGGACTCTCGGCCGAGCAGGTGGCCGCTCAGCTCCTGCGGCTGGAGCTCGACGGCCGCGTGGCGTCGCTTCCGGGCGGCCTGTACCAGCGCCTCGAGATGGGGGAGCGCCGGTAAACCCAATCCCCAGTGCTTACGTTAATAAGAAGGGAACGCTTATGTACGACGTCCTCGTCTACGTGTTCGAGAACTGCCAGCAGACCGAAGTCGCGCACGAAGCCGACCGCGTCGCGAAGAAGCTGTCCGCGGCCGGGTTCGAGGATTCCGACATCAGCGAAGCGCTGCACTGGCTCGCCGGGGTGCTGACCGCGCCGCACGCCGGCCTCACCAACCTGCCCGACGCGAAGCGGTCGTTTCGCGCCTTCGCGGCGCGCGAGATCGCGAAGCTCGACGCTCAGTGCCGGGGCTTTATCATGACGCTCGAGCACTCAGGAATCCTCAATCCGCAAACGCGCGAGCTGGTGATCGAGCGCTCGCTCGCGGCATCGGGCGAGACGTTGACGCTGGAGCAGCTGAAGCTCATCGTGCTGATGGTGATGTGGAATCAGCAGACGGCGGCGAGCCGCCTCATGGCGGAGGATCTCTTCAGCGCGCCGCGCGCGCGGGTCGCGAGCTAGCGCGCTTTCGCCACGACCCGCCGGTGGTTGAGCCGGTGCTCGTTTGCACTTATCATCTGCCGCCTTTCGCCGCATGGGCAAGAAACTCATCATTGCCGAGAAACCGTCGGTCGCGGCCGACATCGCGCGCGCGCTCGGCGGCTTCACGCGCAAGGGCGACCATTTCGAGAGCGACGAGTACGTCCTGTCCTCTGCGGTGGGGCACCTGCTCGAGCTCGCCGTTCCGGAGAAATACGACGTCAAGAAAGGCAAGTGGTCGTTCGCGCGGCTACCTCTGATCCCGCCGCACTTCGACCTTTCGCCGATCGAGAAGAGCAAGGACCGCCTGAACGCCTTGCTGCGCCTGATCAAGCGCAAGGACGTGGCCGGCTTCATCAACGCGTGCGACGCGGGGCGCGAAGGCGAGCTCATCTTCCGCTACCTGGTGCAGCACGCGAGGGCGGCGAAGCCCATCGAGCGGCTGTGGCTGCAGTCGATGACGCAGCAGGCGATCCGCGAGGGCTTTTCCAGGCTGCGGCCCGACAAGGAACTGCGCCCGCTCGCCGACGCGGCGAAGAGCCGCTCCGAGGCCGACTGGCTGGTCGGCATCAACGGAACGCGCGCGATGACCGCCTTCAACTCGAAGGAAGGCGGCTTCTATCTCACTACCGTCGGACGGGTGCAGACGCCGACGCTCGCGATTCTCGTCGAGCGCGAGGACAAGATCCGCGCGTTCACGCCGCGCGACTACTGGGAAGTCCACGCGCGCTTCGGCGCGAAGGCCGGCGAGTACGACGGGCGCTGGTTCGACCCCGAGTTCAAGAAGGACGACGACGCCGAGCGCAAGCCCGAGCGGCTGTGGCGTTCGGAGGAGGCGGCGGCGATCGTCGCGGCCTGCCGCGGCAGGAAGGGCGTCGCCACCGAGGAAACCAAGCCCTCGACCCAGCTTTCGCCGCTGCTTTTCGACCTCACCAGCCTGCAGCGCGAGGCGAACGGGCGCTTCGGTTTTCCGGCGCGCATGACCCTGTCGCTCGCCCAGGCCCTCTACGAAAAGCACAAGGTCCTCACGTACCCGCGCACCGACTCGCGCGCGCTGCCCGAGGACTATGTGCCGACGGTCAAGGACACCCTGAAGGCGCTCGGCGAGACCAAGGCCTTCTCCACTTTCGCCAGGCAGATCCTGAAGCAGGGCTGGGCGAAGCCGAACAAGCGGATCTTCGACAACACCAAGATCTCGGATCACTTCGCGATCATTCCGACGCTGCAGACGCCGAAGCACCTGAACGAGGCGGAGCAAAAGCTCTACGACCTCGTGGTGCGGCGCTTCCTCGCCGTGTTCTATCCCGCGGCGGAGTACCTGCAGACCACGCGCATCACCCGGGTCGACAAGCATCATTTCAAGACCGAAGGCCGGGTGCTGCAGAGTCCCGGATGGCTTGCGGTGTACGGGCGCGCGGCCGGCGAAGAGGCGCAGACCCTGGCGGCGATCGAGCCGAACGAGAAAGTGGCGGTGCTGGAAGTGGCCGAGCAGGCGTCGCAGACCAAGCCGCCGCCGCGCTACACGGAGGCGACGCTGCTTTCGGCGATGGAGGGCGCGGGCAAGCTGGTCGAGGACGACGAGTTGCGCGAGGCGATGGAGGCGAAAGGCCTGGGGACGCCGGCTACGCGCGCGGCGATCATCGAGGGTCTGATCCGCGAGGAGTACGTGAACCGTGAGGGCCGCGAGCTCGTGCCGACGCCCAAGGCGTTCTCGCTGCTGTTTGCCCTGCACATGCTCCATATCGTGGAGCTCGCCTCGCCCGAGCTCACCGGCGAATGGGAGCACAAGCTGAAGCTCATCGAGGCCGGCAAGCTGACGCGCGAGGAGTTCATGGAGCAGATCTCCGAGCTCGTGCGGAAGGTGGTCACGGTGATCAAGGAAGGCGAGATCCCCGACGTGGTCTACGCGACGGTGAGCGCGCCCTGCCCCAAATGCGGTGGCGTGGTGCAGGAGAACTACCGCAAGTTCCAGTGCCAGAAGTGCGATTTCTCGTTGTGGAAAGTGACTTCAGGCCGCGAGTGGTCGCCTGACGAGGTCGCCGAGCTCATCACCAAGCGCGTCATCGGGCCACTCACGGGCTTTCGCAGCCGGATGGGCAAGCCCTTCGCCGCGGTGATGCGCCTCACCGACGACCTGCGCCTCGAGTTCGACTTCGGCCAGGCTTCGGGCGAAGGCGAGGAGGCGCCGGATTTCAGCGCTCAGGAGCCGCTCGGCGCGTGCCCCAAGGACGGCGGCCGGGTGTTCGAGCACGGCATGGCCTACACCTGCGAAAACGCGGTCGGCCCGAAGCGCAGCTGCGATTTCCGCTCGGGCCGCATGATCCTGCAGCAGCCGATCGAGCGCGAGCAGATGAAGAAGCTGCTCGAGACCGGCCGCACCGATCTGCTCACCGGATTCGTGTCGAAGAAAGGGCGCCGCTTCAAGGCCTTCCTCGTCAAGCAGCCCGACGGCAAGATCGGCTTCGAGTTCCAGCCGCGCGCCAAGGACAAGGCCGACAAGCCGGAGAAAGCGGACAAGCCGTCCGAGGAGAAGCCTACACGTCGAGGTTCCGCACCCCGAGCGCGTTCGACTCGATGAAGGCGCGGCGCGGCTCCACCTCGTCGCCCATCAGCTTGGTGAAGATCTCGTCGGCGGCGATGCCGTCCTCGATCTGAACCTTGAGCAGTCGCCGCGTCCCTGGGTCCATGGTGGTTTCCCAGAGCTGCTCCGGGTTCATCTCGCCCAGGCCCTTGTAGCGCTGCAGCGTGGTGGCCTTCTCCACCTCTCCCAGCAGCCACTTCATCGCTTCCGCGAAGTCGCGCACCGGCTGTTTCTTGTCCCCGCGCTGCACGTAGGCGCCGGCACCGATCAGGCCGCGCAGCATTTCGGCGGTCTGGCGGATCTGGGCGTAGTCGCCGGAGTGCACGAACTCGGTGTCGATCGCCGTCATGCGCACGTTGCCGTGGCGGGTGCGCTCGATGCGCACCTGGTAGCGCTCGGTCTTCTGGTCGAAGTGGGGCGCCACGGCCAGCCCGTCGCCGCCGATGGCCGCCTCCAGCGCCTCGGCCGAGGCCTCGGCGGTCTCGCGCCGCGTAAGGTCGATCTGGGCGCCGCCCAGGATCGCCAGCAGCACCTCGCGGTCGATCAGGCGCGAGACGCGCCCGATGACTGCCTCGGCCAGCAGGAAGGACTTCGCGAGCTGGGCGAGCGCGTCGCCCGCGATTGCCTCGCGCCCGGCCCCCGGGTGCAGGGCGGCGTCGACCAGGGCCTGCCTGAGCATGAACTCGTTCAGCTCGTGCTCGTCCTTGAGATAGCGCTCCTCCTTGCCGAGCTTGGCGCGGTAGAGCGGCGGCTGGGCAATGTAGATATGGCCACGCTCCACCAGCTCGGGCATCTGCCGATAGAAAAAGGTGAGCAGCAGCGTGCGGATATGCGAGCCGTCGACGTCCGCGTCGGTCATGATGATGATGCGGTGGTAGCGCAGCTTGTCGGCGTTGTACTCTTCCTTGCCGATGCCGCAGCCCAGCGCCGTGATCAGGGTCGCGATCTCGGCGGAGGAAAGCAGCTTGTCGAAGCGGGCGCGCTCCACGTTCAGGATCTTGCCCTTGAGGGGCAGGATCGCCTGGAACTTGCGGTCGCGCCCCTGCTTGGCGGAGCCGCCGGCCGAGTCGCCCTCGACGAGGTAGAGCTCGCACAGCGCCGGGTCGCGCTCCTGGCAGTCGGCGAGCTTGCCGGGCAGGCCCATGCCGTCCAGCACGCCCTTGCGGCGCGTCATTTCGCGCGCCTTGCGCGCCGCCTCGCGCGCGGCGGCCGCCTCGACGATCTTCACCGTGATGGTGCGCGCGTCCGCCGGGCGCTCGTCGAGATACTCGCGCAGACGCTCGGCGACGATCTCCTCGACCACCGGGCGCACCTCGGAGGACACCAGCTTCTCCTTGGTCTGCGACGAGAACTTCGGCTCCGGGACCTTCACCGAGAGCACGCACGCGAGCCCCTCGCGCATGTCGTCGCCGGTGGTTTCCACCTTCGCCTTCTTCGCGATCTCGTTTTCCTCGATGTACTTGTTGAGGACGCGCGTCATCGCCGCGCGCAGGCCGGTGAGATGCGTGCCGCCGTCCTTCTGCGGAATGTTGTTGGTGAAGCAGAGCACGCTCTCCTGATAGGAGTCGTTCCACTGCATCGACACCTCGACCGTGATTCCGTCCTTGTCTCCCTGGCCGTGGAACACGTTCGGGTGCAGCACGTTCTTCGCCCGGTTCATGTACTCGACGAATCCCCGGACGCCGCCGCCGAAGGCGAAGTTCTCCTCCTTGCCGGCGCGCTGGTCGATGAGCACGATCTTGACGCCGTTGTTCAGGAACGAGAGCTCGCGCAGGCGCCGCGCCAGGATGTCGTAGTGATAGTCGATCGAGCCGAAGGTCTCGCGCGAGGCGAGAAAGTGCACCTCGGTGCCGCGGCGCTCGGAGCGCCCGGCTTCCTTCAGCGGCGCGGCCGCCGCGCCGTTGCGAAATTCCATCTGGTGGACGCGGCCGTCGCGCCAGACCGTCAGCCGCAGCCACTCCGAAAGCGCGTTGACCACCGACACGCCGACGCCGTGCAGGCCGCCCGAGACCTTGTACGAATTGGAATCGAACTTGCCGCCCGCGTGCAGCTCCGTCATGACGATCTCGGCCGCCGAGCGCTTGGCCTCGTCGTCCTCCTTGATTCCGGTCGGGATGCCGCGGCCGTTGTCGAGCACCGAGATCGAGTTGTCGGTATGGATGGTGACCACGATCTCGTCGCAGAAACCGGCCAGCGCCTCGTCGACCGCGTTGTCCACGACCTCGAACACCATGTGGTGCAGACCCGTGCCGTCGGAGGTATCGCCGATGTACATGCCGGGGCGCTTGCGCACCGCCTCGAGGCCCTTCAGGACCTTGATCGAGTCGGACCCGTATTCGGAGGTCACCTCCGGCTTGGCGCTGCCCTCGGGCTTACCCGAGTCTGGTTTTTCCTGTTCGGACAAGACGCTAGATCCTCATCGGCATGACGACGTACTTGAAATCCTTCTCCGAGGCATACGAGATCAGCGCGCTCGATGAAGCGTCGCCGAAGGCACACTCGACTTCGGCGCCGGGAACGTTGTTCAGGACGTCGAGCAAGTAGTTGACGTTGAAGCCGATGTCGAGCGCGTCGCCGGAGTACTTGACCTCCATCTCCTCGTGCGCCTCCTCCTGCTCCGCGTTCGAAGACACGAGCTTCAGGCTGCCTTCTCCCAGCACCCAGCGCACCCCGCGGAACTTCTCGTTCGACAGGATCGCGGCGCGCAGCAGCGCCTGGCGCAGCGGCTCGCGTTCGATCTGGAGCCGGTTCTTGTGCTGGGCCGGAATCACGCGCGTGTAGTCGGGGAACTTGCCATCGACCAGCTTCGACACGAGCTCGACGGAGCCGAAGCTGAACGCGGCCTGGGTGGAAGAAAGCTGGATGCTCACTTCCGCGTCGCTGTCGGCGAGGAGCTTCGACAGCTCGAGCACCGTCTTTCGCGGCACGATGACTTCCTGCCGCGGCAGCTCCGCCGCCAGCTTGAGGCTCGCCAGCGCGAGCCGATGGCCGTCGGTGGCGACGAGCTTTAGGCTACGGTCCTCGACCACCATGAGCAGCCCGTTCAGGTAATAGCGGATGTCCTGCTGCGCCATGGCGTACTGCACGAGCGACAGCAGGCGCCGCAGCGCCCTTTGCTCGAGCTTGAAGAGTGCCGCCTCGCCGGAGGGCTTGGCGAGCCTGGGGAAGTCCTCCGCGGGCAGGCTTTGCAGCGAGAAGCGGCTCCGGCCCGCCTTGACCACGAGCTTCTTGTCCTGTTGCTGCAGGATCACCTCGGCCGAGTCCGGCAGCGCCCGCAGGATGTCGAGGAGCTTCCGGGCGCCGACGGTGATGGAATGCGATTCGGCTGCCGCCTCGAGGCCGCTCTTGGCGGTGATCTGGATTTCGATATCGGTGGCGAGGAACGAAAGCTTGCCGCCCACCCGCTCGATCAGCACGTTGGACAGAATCGGCAGGGTATGGCGGCGCTCGATGATTCCGCTCACCGCAGAAAGGGGTCCGAGGATCTCGTCGCGCTTTGCTTTGACCAGAACCATTTGTTCGTTACCTTTGTATTAATAACTAGTAATAGGTAATAGAGGCGCCGCAGTCGCGGGGTAACGCGCGAAGGTGCTTGCGGGCCAATGGCTTGGCGCCTGTGCGGGCCTCTTGGCAAGCTGTGGAACCACTGTGCGCCGTTGTGGACAGAATTTTGCCGTTCGCCCCGCCGCCAAGTTACCCACAGCTTGTCCGGTCTTCGCGCACAGCTTCCTCATCCTTTGAGCACCTGCTCGAGGATGAGGTAGTCGCGATTGAGTCCGGTGTCCTGCTTGCGCAGGCTGGTGATCGTGCGGCAGGCGTGCAGCACCGTGGTGTGGTCGCGGTTGCCGAAGGCCTCGCCGATCTCCGGCAGGCTCATCTGGGTGAGGTCTTTGGCGAGCGCCATGGCAACCTGGCGCGGCCGAGCCACGTTGCGGTTGCGCTTTTTCGAATGCATGTCGGAGATCTTGATCTTGAAATACTCGGCGACGGTCTTCTGGATTCCCTCGACGCTCACCTGGCGGCTCGCGACGTTCAGGATGTCGCGCAGCGCTTCCTTGGCGAGGTCGAGCGAAAGCTCGCGCGCATTGAAGCGGGCAAAGGCGAGCACCTTCTTCAGCGCGCCCTCGAGCTCGCGCACGTTCGACCGGATGTGCTTGGCGATGAAGAAGGCGATGTCCTCGGACAGCGCAATCGAATCGGCCTCGGCCTTCTTCAGCACGATCGCCACGCGCATCTCGAGCTCCGGCGGCTCGATCGCCACGGTGAGGCCCCAGCCGAAGCGCGAGATCAGCCGCTCTTCCATGCCGGCGATCTCCTTGGGGTAGGTATCGCAGGTGATGACGATCTGCTTGTGAGCCTCGACCAGCGCGTTGAAAGCGTAGAAGAACTCCTCCTGGGTGCGGCCCTTGTTCGAGAAGAACTGGATGTCGTCGATGAGCAGCAGATCGAGAGAGTGGTAATAGCGCTTGAACTCGTCGAACGATTTCTGCTGGTAAGCGCGCACTACGTCGGTGACATACTGCTCGGCGTGACTGTAGCGAATCCGCGCCTGCGGCCGACCGTCGGCGAGATGGTTGCCGATCGCCTGCAGCAGGTGGGTCTTGCCCAGCCCTACTCCGCCGTAGATGAACAGCGGGTTGTAGGAAATGCCGGGATTCTCGGCGACCTGAATGGCGGCCGCGCGCGCGAGCTGGTTCGCCTTGCCGGTCACGAAACTGTCGAAGGTAAAGGCGCGATTGAGCCGGCCGCGCTCGGGCGCGGGCGGAGCGCCTTCGGCTCCGGCACGCGCGGGAGCCTGTGCCGCGCGCGGCAACATTTCGGGCGCGCGCGCGAGCACCAGCCTCAGCCCGAACTCGCGGCCGCTCGCCTCGGTGGCAAGGCGCTCGATGCGCGCGGCGAAGCGCTCGCGCACCAGCTCGAGCACGAAGCGATTGGGCGCGGCGAGCACCAGCGTGTCGGCTGCCCCGTCGGATTCCGGCGCGAGCGGCCGAATCCACGTATTGAATTGTTGCGCGGGCAGCTCCTGCTCAAGGCGACGCAGGCAGGCATCCCAGAGGTTGTGCATCTTGTAGTCGGCCCGGTTGGTAGGCCCCAGGTGATTCGCCTGGTCGAGGTGAGAATTTTACCTTCTTGCCCCCGGGTTATCCACAGCGCCGCGGCGCGCCAAGCGCGCCGAAAAGCGACGCGTACGCCTATTTGACAACGTATTGACGCGCGCGCTCTAATACCGCCCTTTTTCGGACCGGCGATGGCGACGAAGCGGACCTACCAACCCTCCAAGACACGGCGCGCGCGGCGCCACGGTTTTCTCGTGCGCAGCGGTACCCGGGGCGGGCGCGCGGTGCTTCGCAACCGTCGCGCCCGCGGCCGTCGGCGGCTCGGGCTCTAGCCGCGGGCGATAAGCGCCTCGGGCTCGGCGCTGGCCGGCGCCTCACGCAAAAAGCGCAATTCGAACGCCTGCTCCGCAATGGCAGGCAAAAAAAAGTGGCTGGCTACACTTTCTATCTGGAAAGCCGTGATGCGGGCGCTCCGCGCCTGGGGCTGCTCGTGACGCGCGGGCATGCCGCCCGGGCGAGCGAGCGCAACCGCATCAAGCGTTGCATACGCGAGGCATTTCGCCTCGAGCAGGACCGGCTTGGCGCGGTCGACTTGCTGGTGCGGCCGCCCTACGGCGTCAAGCCATCCCCCCACATGATCGAGCGGCTGCGCGGCATCTTCGCCACGCTGAGCGCTGCGTGAGCGCTCGCCTTCTTCTTGGCGTCGTGCGGGCATACCAGTGGTGCGTGCGCCCGCTTCTGCCGCGCGCCTGCCGCTTCCATCCGAGCTGCTCCGACTATGCCCACGAGGCGCTCACGCGCCACGGCGCCTGGCGCGGCGGCCTGCTGAGCGCCCGGCGGCTTTGCCGCTGCGGCCCCTGGCATGCCGGCGGCTACGATCCGGTGCCGTGAAATGAAGATGGATACCCAAAGACTCATCCTGCTTTTCATCTTCAGCTTTTCGCTGCTGATGCTGTGGGAGGCGTGGAACAAGCAGGGCCGCCCCACCCCGGCGCCGGCGGCGCCCTCCGCGCAGCAGGGCGTGCCTGCGCCGAAGCCTGCCGCGACCGAAGCGGCCTCCAAGCCCGCGGCGAGTACCGTTCCGGGCGCCGAGGCGTCGGCCAAGGGGGAAACGATCCGCGTCACTACCGATCTCGTGGTGGCCGAGCTCGACACGCTCGGCGCCACGCTGAAGCGCGTGGAGCTCCTTCAGCACAAGGACTCGAGGGATCCGACCAAGCCGTTCGTGCTCCTCGGAGCGGAGCACCAGTATGAAGCGCAGAGCGGCCTGGCGGGCGACGCCGGGCCGAACCACCGCAGCCTGTGGCGGGTGCAGCAGGGCGAGCGCAGCCTTGCGCCGGGCCGCGACGCTGTCGAGGTCAAGTTCTCGGCCAGCGGCAAGGACGGCCTGGAAGTCACCAAGACCTACACCTTCAAGCGCGACAGCTACGTGATCGATGTCGCGCTCGAGCTGCGCAACGCGGGAGCGGCGGCCGCTTCGACGTACGCCTATTTCCAGCTCACCCACGACGGCAAGCCGGACACCCCGACGAACAGCGTGGCGTCGACCTTCGGCGCGCAGAGCTTCATCGGCTTCGGTGTGTACACGGACGAGCACAAGTACCAGAAGGTCCACCTCTCGGACCTCGACAAGGGCAAGTCCGATCTACACGTGAAGCAAGCCGACAACGGCTGGCTCGCTTTCGTGCAGCACTACTTTGTCTCGGCTTGGCTGCCTCCCGAGGCTGCCCCACGCGACTACGTTACCGAGAAGCGCCCCGACGGCACCTACGCGGGGCGCTTGATGTTCCCTGCCAGCGTCGCACCGGGCGCGTCGGCGCGCGTCTCGGCACCGCTCTACGCCGGGCCGCAGGAGCAGCGGCGGCTGCGCGCGGCCGCACCGGGGCTCGACCTCGTGGTCGACTACGGGTGGCTCGCGATCATCGCCTGGCCGCTCTTCTGGCTGCTGCAGCAGTACCACAGCCTGAGCGCCAACTGGGGCGTCGCCATCATCCTGCTGACGGTCACCATCAAGCTGCTGTTCTTCCCGCTTTCGGCGGCGAGCTACAAGTCGATGGCCAAGATGAAGCTGGTGACGCCCCGCCTCACCAAGATCCGCGAGCAGTACGCGCACGACCGCCAGAAGATGAACCAGGCGATGATGGAGCTCTACAAGACCGAGAAGATCAACCCGCTCGGCGGCTGCTTCCCGATCGTGGTCCAGATTCCGGTGTTCATCGCCCTGTACTGGGTGCTGCTCGCGGCGATCGAGCTGCGCCACGCGCCCTTCGTGCTTTGGATCCACGATCTCGCCGCGCTCGATCCCTACTACGTCCTGCCGATCCTCATGACCGCGACCATGGTGCTGCAGACCAGGATGAATCCGGTGCCGCCGGACCCGGTCCAGGCGCGGGTCATGAAGTTCATGCCGTTCGTCTTCAGCATCTTCTTTTTCTTCTTCCCTGCGGGGCTGGTGCTCTACTGGCTGGTCAACAACATTCTTTCGATCCTGCAGCAGTGGCAGATCCAGCGCATGTTCGACCGCGACAAGCCTGCCCATGCCAAGCGGTGAGATAAGCCGCGACACCATCGCCGCGATCGCCACCGCCGCGGGCCGCGGCGGCATCGGCGTCATTCGAGTCTCGGGGCCTGGCGTGCCCGAGATCTCGAGCAGGATCGTCGGCACGCTGCCGACGCCGAGGCAGGCTCACTTCGCGCGCTTCCGGGATGCCCGCGGCGAGACGCTCGACGAGGGCCTCGCGCTCTATTTTCCCGCGCCGAGGTCGTATACCGGGGAAGCCGTGCTCGAGCTGCATGGCCACGGCGGCCCGGTGGTTCTGCACACGCTGCTGCGCGCGTGCCTCGATGCAGGAGCGAGGCTCGCCGAGCCGGGGGAGTTCACGCGGCGCGCGTTTCTCGAGGGCAAGCTCGACCTGGCGCAGGCCGAAGCGGTGGCCGACCTGATCGAAGCCTCGAGCGAGCAGGCGGCGCGCGCAGCCCTGCGCTCCCTCAGCGGAGAGTTTTCGGCCGCCATCCACGCCCTCGCTTCGCGGCTGGTCGAGCTGCGCGCGCTCACCGAGGCGATGCTCGATTTCCCGGAGGAGGAGCTCGACGCCGTCCACCGCTCCGACGCCGCTTCCCGTCTGGAAGCCATCAGGGAGGGCCTCGACGAGGTCCTAGTCAAGAGCCGCGAGGGCAGCCTTCTGCGCAGCGGCATCCACGTGGTGCTCGCCGGCCGTCCGAACGTCGGCAAGTCGAGCCTGCTCAACCGGCTGGCCGGCGCGGAGCGCGCGATCGTCACGCCCATCGCCGGCACGACGCGCGATGCGCTGCGCGAGCCGATCCAGATCGAAGGTGTGCCGCTCACGCTCGTCGATACCGCGGGACTGCGCGAGTCGGACGATGAGCTCGAGCGGCTCGGCGTCGAGCGCACGCGTCGCGAGCTCGCGCAGGCCGATCTCGTCGTCATGGTCGAGGAAGCGGGTGCAGCGCCGCAGCCGCTCCCCGGGGTCGCGACGCAGGCCGAGCGGATCGTGGTGTACAACAAGCTCGACCTCTCGCCGCGTTTCGAGCGCCCGCAGGGCTCGCTCGCGGTGTCGGCCAAGACCGGGCAGGGCCTCGAGGAACTGCGCGCCGCGATCCTCGCCGCGGCCGGCTGGTCCACGGCCGGGGAGTCGGTGTTCCTCGCGCGCGAGCGCCATTTGCGCGCGCTCGAAAACGCGCGCGGCCACATCGAGGTTGCGCGCCGCGAGCTCGACCGGTGGGAGGTCTTCGCCGAGGAACTGCGCCTCGCGCACGCCGCGCTCGGCACCATTACAGGCGAATTCACCGCGGACGACCTGCTCGGCGAGATCTTCGGCCGCTTCTGCATCGGCAAGTGAGGGCGGCGCGCGACAGCTGGGTGAATCCAGCTCTTGCGCTCCTGCTGTGCGCGGCGGTCGGCGGCGCGTTTGCCTGGCTGAGGATGCCGCTGCCGTGGATGACGGGCCCGCTCCTCGCGATGGCGGCCTGCAATTTCGCCGGCGCCGAAATGCGCAGCCCGCCCGGCGCGCGCGCCGTCGGCCAGATCGTCATTGGGACCGCCCTCGGCCTTTATTTCACCCCGATGGTCGGGCGCGAGGTGAGCGAGCACTGGTGGGTGCTGATCGCCGCGGCGCTCGTCGCCATCTTCCTCGGCGTGCTCGGGGGCTGGGTGCTCAGCCTGGCCTCGGGCGTCGACGCGAAAACCGCGTTCTTTGCCAGCGTCCCCGGCGGTGCCGTGGAGATGGCAATCCTGGGGGAGCGCTTCCACGCGCGCGTAGACCGCATCGCCCTCGCGCAATCGCTGCGCGTGCTCATCGTGGTCATCGCGGTGCCGTTCGCGATGACCTATTCGGGCGCGCATGGCGCGGACAGCTACCTGCAGGTCGCTGTGCCCCTGCGCTGGCAAGGCCTCGCCATGCTGCTCGCGGTAGGAGGGCTGGCGGGCCTGGCGCTCGATCGGCTGCGTATGCCGAACGCGTTCTTTTTTGGACCCCTCGCCACCACGATCGCGCTCACGGTGAACGGCGTTGAGATTTCCTCCTTGCCCACCGCGCTGACCAGCCCGGCGCAGATGTTGCTCGGCTGTGCGCTTGGCGCGCGCTTCGAGCGCCGCTCACTCGAAAGCGCTCCCCGCTATGTCTCGGCAGTGCTGGTGAGCGTCGTCGCGGCCTTGCTTGTTTCCGCGGCGTGCGGCTGGGCCGTCGGCCTTGCCGCGGGCGTGTCCATTCCCAGCATGATCCTCGCCATGGCGCCGGGCGGCATCGCGGAAATGTGCATTACCGCCAAGGTGCTGCAGCTCGGCGTGCCCCTCGTGACGGCGGCGCACGTCTTGCGGGTGGTGGTGGTCATCACGACCACGGGGCCGGTTTTCCGCGCCGCGCGTGCCCTGCGCGCGCGCCTTGCGAATCGTTAAATCTATGTTTAACCAGTACTTTAGTACTAAGCAATGCCCTGCGCCGCCGCTTGGCTCAAAGCGCCCGGTGATAGAATCGCGCTCCTGTTGTTACCATGAGTCGGCCCGGCTTTGTGCTGGGCCGTTTGGCTTCTGGAGTCTATGCGAATGAACGCGCCCGCCGCCGCCCCCGCCGACCAGTCGAATGCTCCCGCGTGGGTTCGCCACCGCGGCCTGCGCCAATGGGTTTCCGAAGTCGCCCGCCTGGCCAAGCCCGAACGCGTCGTCTGGTGCGACGGTTCGGAAGCCGAATACGACCGCCTCTGCGCCGAGCTGGTGGCCTCCGGCACCTTCGTCAAGCTCTCCGAGAAGCGCCGGCCCAACTCGTATCTCGCGCGTTCGCACCCGAGCGACGTGGCGCGCATGGAGGACCGCACGTTCATCTGCAGCAAGGCGAGGGAGGACGCAGGTCCGACGAACAACTGGCTCGATCCGATCGAGATGCGCCGCACGCTGAACCGGCTGTTCGACGGCTGCATGCGCGGCCGCACGATGTATGTGATGCCGTTCTCGATGGGGCCGATCGGCTCGCACATCGCGCAGATCGGCGTCGAAATCTCCGATTCCCCCTATGTCGTCGTCAGCATGCGCGTCATGACCCGGATGGGTCGTGCGGTCGCGGAGTGGCTGGGCGAAGACCGCGAATTCGTGCCGTGCGTGCACTCGGTCGGCGCGCCGCTGGCCCCGGGACAGACAGACGTGCCCTGGCCGTGCAACGACCAGGACAAGTGGATCGTGCACTTCCCGGAGACGCGCGAGATCTGGTCGTTCGGCTCGGGCTACGGCGGTAACGCGCTCCTGGGCAAGAAATGCTTGGCGCTGCGCATCGCCTCGGTGATGGCGCGCGACGAGGGCTGGCTCGCCGAGCACATGCTGATCCTGGGGATGCAGCAGCCGGGTGGCGAAAAGATCTACGTCGCGGCGGCGTTCCCGTCGGCCTGCGGCAAGACGAACCTCGCGATGCTGATCCCGCCGCCGGCGTTCGCCGAGTGGAAGGTCACCACCATCGGCGAGGACATCGCGTGGATCAAGCCCGGCAAGGATGGACGCCTCTACGCGATCAATCCGGAATACGGCCTGTTCGGCGTGGCACCCGGCACCTCGGAGCAGACCAATCCGAACGCGATGAAGATGCTCCATAGCAACGTCATCTACACGAACGTCGCGCTCACGCCCGATGGCGATGTGTGGTGGGAAGGAATGACCGAGCAGCCGCCCGCGCGGCTGATCGACTGGCAGGGCAAGGAGTGGACGCCGGAGGACGGCAAGAAAGGGCGGCTGGCGGCGCATCCCAACGCGCGCTTCACGGTGCCCGCCGCGCAGTGCCCGTCCATGGATCCGAACTGGGAGGATCCGGCGGGCGTGCCGATTTCGGCTTTCGTGTTCGGCGGCAGGCGCTCCACCACCGTGCCGCTCGTCGTCGAAGCGCCCAGTTGGGAAGACGGCGTGTACATGGCGGCGACGCTCGGCTCCGAGACGACCGCGGCGATCACCGGGAAAGTCGGCGTGGTCCGGCGCGATCCGATGGCGATGCTTGCTTTCTGTGGCTACAACATGGGCGACTACTTCGGCCACTGGCTGAAGATGGGCCGCGGCCTCGCGCGTGCGCCGAAGATCTTCCGGGTGAACTGGTTCCGCCGCGACGCGAAAGGCAAGTTCATCTGGCCGGGCTTCGGCGAGAACATGCGCGTGCTTCAGTGGATCGCGCGCCGCTGCCAGGGCGATGCCGCGGGAGTCCAGACACCGCTCGGGATCATGCCGCGCTTCGAAGACCTCACCTGGACGGGGATCGAATCGAAGCTCACGCCGGCGCAATACGCAGAGCTTGCGGGCGTCGATCGCGCGGCGTGGAAGGAGGAGCTCGCCTCCCATGACGAGCTCTTCGCCAAGCTGGGGTCGCACCTGCCGGAGGCGCTAGAGACGCGCCGCGGCGAGATGCACGGAAGACTGACCGCCTAATCGCTCCGCATAAAGGCGGCCGCCGCCGCCGTTAGCGCGGCGGCCGAACCGGCCGCAAGCACCGCAGGCGAGCTGAAGTGCTCGAGCAGCCCGCCTCCCGCCGCAATACCGATGCCGACTCCGGAAAGGAGCGCGCTAGCCGACCAGGTGAACGCCTCCGTGATCTCGTCCGGCCGCGCCGCTTTCGCGACCAGCATCGACTGAATGATGAGCGCCGGTGCCATGACGACCCCGGCAAAAAGCGACCAGAAGGCGAACGGCCAGGGTGTCCAAGGCAGCGTGAGAACCATGAGACCGGCGCCCATAAAGGCTAGCATCAGCGCAAATTGGCGCGCCAAAGGTAAGTGCCAGCTTCTGCTACCGTACGCGATTCCGCCGAAGGCGCTGCCCGTGCTCATCAATCCAAGCAGGACGCCGGCGAGCGCGGCATTGCCCCGTTCGGTCGCATAAGCCGTCATCCCGATTTCGAGCAAGCCGAACGCGGTCGAGTAGCACAGGATGATTGCGATGAGGACTACGAACCCTGGCCGGCCGAGCGGACCCAGGACGCTCGCGGTAGCGCGAGGCTCGATCTTCCAGGACCGCAGCGGCGGCGAACGCAGGAAGAGGAGCGTGCCAATGCACCCTGAAGCCGCAGCGAAGAGCACTGCTGTAGCCGGGGAAGCAGCAGCCACGAAAAGCGCAACGAGCATCGGCCCGACGATAAAGATGAGCTCGATCAACACGGATTCGAGCGAATACGCCGTGGCCAGCAGGGCATCGTCGTTTAGCCGCTGCCTGAAGTACGTGCGCATGCATACGGTGATTGGCGGGAATGTCGCTCCTGCGGCAGCAGCGAAGATCAGGATCAGAGCTGGGTGTGATCGCGTTTCAACCGCGGTCACAAGGCCGAGAAGTGCAGCAGGAAAGGTGATGCTGCAGACCCGCAGTACGAGTCGCGGTCCGATGCGATCGATCAGGCGACCGAGCGCGGGCGCAATGGTCGCGAGCCCGATTACGTAGCAAGCGGCGGCGGCGCCACCTTTGGAAAAGGAATCGGTTGCCGCCTGTACCAACAGCAAAATGGCGAGGCCTGTGATGCCGATCGGCAGCCGGCCGATCATGGACGCGGCAATAGTCTGCTTCATGTCTCGCGCCTGGAGCAGCGCGGTGTAGCGGGCGAGGGAGATCACGGGAAGCCGGGGCGATGGATTGTCGCACCCGACGCCGTTGCTGCGATGCAGCACGACTATGATGTTTCACGTGGAACCAAAGCATCTAGGCGGCCGCTGGTTTCACGTGGAACGCTCGCGTAAAATGCGCGGCCTTCCGATGCAATTCCCAGCTCGATTCGACGTCATCGTGGTAGGAGGCGGCCATGCGGGTACTGAAGCCGCCCTCGCCGCCGCGAGGATGGGCTGCCAGACGCTCCTGCTGACGCACAGCGTGGAGACGCTCGGGCAGATGTCGTGCAATCCGTCGATCGGCGGCATCGGCAAGGGACATCTCGTCAAGGAAGTCGATGCGCTCGGTGGCGCCATGGCGCTGGCCGCCGATGAGGCTGGCATCCAGTTCCGCATCCTGAATTCATCGAAGGGTCCCGCGGTCCGTGCCACGCGCGCACAGGCGGACCGGCTGCTCTACAAGCAGGCCATCCGACGCCGGCTGGAAAACCAGCCCGGCCTGACGCTGTTTCAGCAGCCCGTGGACGACATCATTCTCGAGGGCGATCGGGCGGTCGGCGTGGCGACTCAGATCGGCTTGCAATTCCGGGCGCCATCCATCGTGCTCACTACGGGGACTTTCTTGGATGGCACGATCCACGTCGGGCTGAATCGCCATCAGGCCGGTCGCGCGGGAGAACCCGCCGCCGTTACCCTCGCAGCCCGGTTGCGGGAGCTGAAGCTGCCGGTTGGCCGGCTCAAGACCGGTACGCCGCCACGCCTCGACGCCCGCAGCATCGATTTCTCGGTGATGGGAGTTCAGCCTGGCGATTCTCCGGAGCCGGTGTTTTCCTTCATCGGCAGGCGCGCCATGCATCCGCGTCAGCTGCCTTGCTGGGTCGCCCACACGAACGAGCGCACGCACGACATCATCCGTGCCGGGCTCGACCGCTCGCCGATGTTCACCGGCGTGATTCAGGGCGTCGGCCCGCGTTACTGCCCTTCGATCGAAGACAAGATCCACCGCTTTGCCGACAAGACGAGCCACCAGATTTTCCTGGAGCCCGAGAGTCTCTCGACGAACGAGATCTACCCGAACGGCATCTCGACGAGCTTGCCTTTCGACGTCCAGCTCGAGCTCGTGCGCTCGATCCGCGGCCTCGAGAACGCGCACATCGTTCGTCCGGGATACGCGATCGAGTACGACTATTTCGATCCCAGAAGCCTCCGCGATTCGCTCGAGACGAAAAGCATCCAGGGCCTGTTCTTCGCGGGGCAGATCAACGGAACGACCGGTTACGAAGAAGCCGCGGCGCAGGGCCTGCTCGCCGGAGCCAACGCCGCGAGGCGGGCGCTTGGGCGGGAGCCGTGGACGCCGCGCCGCGACCAAGCTTATATGGGCGTGCTCGTCGACGACTTGGTGACCCGCGGCGTTTCGGAGCCTTACCGCATGTTCACCAGCCGCGCCGAATATCGACTCATGCTGCGGGAGGACAACGCGGACCTGCGACTCACGGAAGCCGGCCAGCAGCTGGGTCTGATCGATGACGCGCGCTGGTCAGCGTACTGCCGCAAACGCGAGGCCATCGAGAAGGAAACCCAGCGCTTGCAGTCGACGTATGTAAGCACGAGCTTTCAACAAAAGCACCCGATTTATGAGCTTCTCCGCCGGCCGGAAGAATCGTACGCGCACCTCGTCGTCGGAACGGACCTCGACCCGGCAGTCATCGAGCAAATCGAAATCCAGGCGAAGTACGAGGGGTACATCGAGCGCCAGCGCGCGGAGGTCGAGCGCAATGCCGAGATGGAGAACCGGGAACTGCCGGCCGATCTCGACTACGGTCAGGTGAAGGGGCTTTCGGCGGAAGTCCAGCAAAAGCTGAACCGGCATCGCCCTCGCACCATCGGGCAGGCGGCGCGGATCTCCGGCGTCACGCCCGCGGCGATTTCGCTGCTGCTGGTGCACCTGAAGCGAGGCTTCAGGACCCCCGAGCACAAAACGGCATGACGCCGGAGGACGCGCTTCGCCGCGGTGTGGCGGAGCTGGGGCTCGAGTTGCCGCAGGGTGCCGAGGCGCGGCTCATGCGATACATGGCGCTGCTGGAAAAATGGAACCGCACCTACAACCTGACGGCGATTCGCAATCCCGCTGAGGTCGTGACTCACCATCTGCTCGACTGTCTTGCCGTGGTGCCTCACCTTCCCGTCGCTGCAGAGGGTGCGCTTGCCGACGTGGGCGCTGGCGCGGGCCTGCCGGGCATTCCGATCGCGCTCGCACGGCCGCGGTGGCGCGTCACCCTGAACGATGCGAGCGAAAAGAAAGTGGCTTTCATGCGCCAGGCGGCGATCGAGCTCGAGCTCTCGAACGTGGCCGTGCATCCGGGGCGTGTCGAGCAATGGACGCCGCAGCCGAGATTCGCGCTCGTCATCGCGCGTGCGTTCGCCGAGCTGGCCCAGTTCCGGTCGCGCTGCGCGCACCTCGTCGCCTCCGGCGGCGTGCTGGCGGCGATGACCGGCGCGGCGCCGCAAGCCTGCGACTGCCGCGTCATTTCGCTGAATGTGCCGCTGCTCGAAGCACAGCGACATCTCGTGCTCTGTCCGGTGGAGAGCTGAGGTGGCGCGCGTGCTGGCGGTCGTGAACCAGAAAGGCGGCGTGGGCAAGACCACCACCAGCGTGAACCTCGCGGCCGCGCTGGCGCAAGCCGAGCGACGCGTGATGCTGGTCGACCTCGACCCGCAAGGCAACGCCACGATGGGCAGCGGGGTCGACAAGCGCAACCTCGCGCGCACGATCTATCACCTGCTCGTCGGCCTGGCGGACCTGCAAAGCGTGCGCGTGCGCCCCGAGCGCGGCGGCTTCGACCTGCTTCCCGCCAATCGCGAGCTCGCCGGGGCGGAAATCGAGCTGGTCGAGCTCGACGCTCGCGAGACCCGCCTGCGCGATGCGCTCGCGCGGGTCGACGCCGAATACGACTACGTGTTGATCGATTGCCCGCCGTCGCTCAGCCTGCTCACGGTGAACGGGCTGACCGCAGCTCAGCGAGTACTCATTCCGATGCAATGCGAGTACTACGCGCTCGAGGGCCTGTCGGACCTCGTGTCCACGATCAAGCGCGTGCGCGCGAACCTCAACCCGCAGCTCGAAATCGCGGGCCTGCTGCGCACCATGTACGACCCGAGGAACACGCTCTCGCAGCACGTATCGCAGCAGCTCGAGCAGCATTTCGGCGACAAGGTTTATCGCACGCTGGTGCCGCGCAACGTGCGCCTCGCCGAAGCGCCGAGCTACGGGGTACCCGCGGTGCTGTGGGACGCGGCCTCCAAGGGCGCGCAGGCCTATCTCGCGCTCGCCGCGGAAATTCTCGCACAGGGGCAAGCCGCATGATGAAACCCAAGGGACTAGGCCGGGGTCTGGACGCGCTCCTCGGGACGGACACCGCTGCGCCGCGGGACGCGCTGGCGACGCTTCCGGTCGGACGCATTCGCCCGGGCAAATACCAGCCGAGGACCAAGATGGACCAGCAGGCGCTGGCCGAGCTTGCGGCGTCGATTCGCTCGCAAGGGCTGATGCAGCCCCTGCTCGTCAGGCCGGTCGACCGCGAGCGCTACGAGCTCATCGCGGGGGAGCGCCGGTGGCGCGCCGCACAGATGGCGGGACTCGAGGAGGTCCCGGTGCTGGTGCGCGACGTGCCCGACGAGGCAGCGCTGGCCCTTTCGCTGATCGAGAACATTCAGCGCGAAAACTTGAATCCGATGGAGGAAGCGGCTGGGATTCAGCGCCTGATCGACGAATTCAAGATGACGCACGAGCAGGCGGCTGACGCCGTCGGCCGCTCGCGCACCGCCACCACCAACCTGCTGCGGCTGCTGAAGCTCGCACGGCCGGTGCAGGAAATGGTGATGGAAGGGGCGCTCGACATGGGACACGCGCGCGCGCTGCTGGCGCTTGATCCCGCGCGCCAGATCGAGGCCGCGCACCGCGTCGCCGCGAAAGGCCTGTCGGTGCGCGAGGCGGAAGCCCTCGTGCAGTCGAGCGTGCGCGGCAAGGCGTCCCACAAGGGCGCGCCCAGGCGCGACCGCGACCTCGAGCGCCTGGAGGAAGAGTTATCCGCGAGTCTCGGCACCACGGTCGAGATTCGTGCCGCGAAGAAGGGTAGCGGCAAGCTCCTCGTTCACTATTCGAGCCTCGACCACCTCGACGAGCTGCTCAAAAAGCTGCGCTGATGCGTTATACTTTTATGGATTTGCCAGGTGCGAAGCCGGGTGCAAACAACGCCAACGCCATGCTTCACGCCCTGCGCAGACCGATACGCACCGTTCTCTTGTGGCAGCTACTAGTCACCGCGGCGCTTGGCGCGGCGGCGGCGATGCTGTCGGGCACGAGCGCGGCGCTGTCGGCGGCCGCCGGCGGCGGCGTGAGCATCATCGCCGGCCTCGCGGCCGCGTTCGTGGCTTCGCTGAGCGACGCGAAGTCCGCAGGGCGGGTTCTTGCTGGCGCGCTGAGGGCGGAGGCGGTCAAGCTCGGCCTCGCACTGGTCCTGCTGTGGCTCGTGCTCGCGAACTACGAACAGGCGGAAGTGGCCGTCTTGCTCGGCGCGTTCGTGGTGACGATGCTGATTTTTTCAATGGCGTTCTTTGTACGCGAGTACTGAAGCATTCCGGCATGGCACCTTGGTCCAATTTGCGCGCACGTCCAACGAGGGTAAGGTTGGGCGTTTCGATGCCGGTCCGTCGACCGGAGCACTGACGCAATCACGATGGCCGCAGCAGAGCTCACTCCTTCGGAGTACATCCAGCATCACCTCAGCTTCTTCAACCAGCCTATCGGCGAGGGCGGCTTCTGGTCGCTCAACGTCGATTCGATCGCGGTAGCGATCCTCCTCGGCCTCGTCGGCATGGGGCTGATCTGGTGGGTGGTGCGCGGCGCCACCTCCGGCGTACCGACCAGGCGCCAGGCCTTCGTCGAGCTGCTGATCGATTTCGTCGACGACCAGGCGAAGGGCATCTTCCAGCACGGCGACCGTCACCGCTTCATTGCGCCGCTCGCGCTGACGGTGTTCGTGTGGGTGCTGTTGATGAACGCGATGGACTTCCTGCCCGCGGATCTCGTCGCCAAGCTCACGCACCACGTTTCCGAGCACGGCTTTCACTACGTGCCCACAGCGGACGTGAGCACGACCTTCGCCCTCTCCATTTCAGTTCTCGTCCTGAGCATCTTCTTCGCGATTGCCGTCAAGGGCGTCGGCGGATGGCTGCACGAGCTGTTCTTCGCGCCTTTCGGCTCCCATCCGCTTCTGATCCCCGCCAACTTTCTCTTCCAGATGGTCGAATACATCTCGAAGACGCTGTCGCACTCGCTGCGTCTGTTCGGCAACATGTACGCGGGCGAGATCCTGTTCCTGCTCCTGTGGCTGTGGGCTGCGAACTCGTTTCAGGGCGATTTCGGGGTGGGATGGCTGGCATCGGTGGTCCTCGGGCTGGGCTGGGCCATCTTCCACATCCTGATCGTCGTGCTCCAGGCCTACATCTTCATGATGCTCACCATCGTGTACGTCTCGATGGCGCACGAGCATCACTAATTCATCACTCGCTCAGAAAGGGAAAACACCAAATGGACAAGCTACAACTCCTCGCCATGGTGCAGGCCTACACCGGTATCGGTGTCGGCCTCATGATCGGCCTGGGCGCGGCCGGCGCCTGCATCGGCGTGGGCATCATGTGCAGCCGCTTCCTGGAGGCCGCGGCGCGCCAGCCCGAATTGACCAACTCCCTCCAGGGCAAGGTGTTCCTGCTGCTCGGCCTGATCGACGCGTCGTTCATCATCGGGCTGGGCATCGCGATGTTCTTCGCCTTCGCCAATCCGCTCGCCACCGCATTCCGCTAGGCATCGGCTCGAGGTCCCATGAACATCACCGCGACACTGTTTGCGCAGGCGGCGGTATTCGCGCTGTTTATCGCCTTCACTGTGAAGTTCATCTGGCCGTACATGCTGCGCGCGATCGAGACCCGGCAGAAGACCATCGCCGACGGCCTGGCGGCCGCCGAGCAGGGCAAGCGCTCGCTCGAGGAGTCGACCAAGCAGGCCGATGCTTCGATCGCACAGGCGCGTAATCGCGCCGCTGAGGTCATCGCGCAGGCCGAGAAGCGCGCCGCGCAGCTGATCGACGAGGCGCGCAACGCGGCCAAGGAAGAGGGCGGCCGCGAGATGGCCGCGGCCAAGGCCGAGATCGCGCAAGAGGTCACGCGCGCGCGCGAGCAGCTGCGCGATCAGGTGGCCTCGCTGGCCGTGGCGGGGGCGGAGAAGATCCTGCGTCGCGAGATCGACGCGAAAGCGCACGCCGAGCTTCTGGACTCAATCAAGAAACAACTCTGAACCAACGATGGCGGAACCCAGCACCGTAGCCCGTCCCTACGCCGAAGCGGCTTTCAAGCTCGCCGACGCGGAGAGCGCCCTGGGCAAATGGTCCGACATGCTGCGTGCGCTCGCGCTGGTCGCGGCCGACGAACGCGTGCGCCAGGCGATTTCCGACCCTAACCTCTCCGGCGCTCAGGTGGCCGGCATGTTCATCGCCGTGCTTTCCGGCGCGCTCGACGGCGCGGGCGAGAATTTCGTGCGCGTGCTCTCGAACAACGGGCGGCTGGAGCTCTTGCCCGAGATCCATGCCCAGTTCGAGGCGCTGAAGAACGAGCGCGAAGGTGTGGTCGAGGCACAGGTGCATTCTGCCTTCGAGCTGACCAAAGCACAGGTCGCCGACCTGCAGGAGCGCCTCGAGAAGCGCACCGGACGCAAGGTGCGCACGCAGGTCCACGTCGACAAGGACCTGATCGGCGGCGTCAAGCTGGTGCTGGGTGACAAGGTGATCGACGCCTCGGCACGCTCCCAGCTTGCCGCGCTCGAGACCGCACTCAAAGCATAGAAGCGAGACCGCTAAGGAGCTTTCATGCAACTCAACCCCTCCGAGATTTCGGAGCTGATCAAGAGCCGCATCCAGAACCTCGACGCCGGGGCGCGCATGCGCACGCAGGGGACCGTGGTGTCAGTGACCGATGGCATCTGCCGCATCCACGGCCTCTCCGACGTGATGCAGGGCGAGATGCTCGAATTCCCGAAGAACACCTTCGGCCTGGCGCTCAACCTCGAGCGCGACTCGGTCGGCGCGGTGATCCTGGGCGAATACACGCAGATCACCGAAGGTGACGTCGTCAAGACCACGGGCCGGATTCTTTCCGTGCCGGTCGGGCCGGAGCTGCTCGGACGGGTGGTGAATTCGCTGGGCCAGCCGATCGACGGCAAGGGCCCCATCAACGCCAAGGAGACCGACGTCATCGAGAAGGTCGCTCCGGGCGTGGTGTGGAGGAAATCGGTGTCGCAGCCGGTGCAGACCGGCCTCAAGGCGATCGACTCCATGGTGCCGGTCGGCCGCGGCCAGCGCGAACTCATCATCGGCGACCGCCAGACCGGCAAGACCGCGGTCGCCATCGACACCATCATCAACCAGAAGGGCAAAGACCTTTTCTGCGTGTACGTCGCGATCGGGCAGAAGGCCTCGACCATCGCGAACGTCGTGAGGAAGCTCGAAGAGCACGGCGCGATGGCGTACACCATCATCGTGGCCGCCCCCGCCTCCGAGTCCGCCGCCATGCAGTACATAGCGCCTTACTCGGGCTGCACCATGGGCGAGTACTTCCGCGACCGCGGCCAGGACGCGCTCATCATCTACGACGATCTGACGAAGCAGGCTTGGGCGTACCGCCAGGTATCTCTGCTCCTGCGCCGGCCGCCGGGCCGCGAGGCCTACCCGGGCGACGTGTTCTACCTGCACTCGCGCCTGCTCGAGCGCGGCGCGCGCGTGAACGAGGAGTACGTCGAGCGCTTCACCGGCGGGAAAGTGAAAGGCAAGACCGGCTCGCTCACCGCGCTGCCGATCATCGAGACGCAGGCGGGCGACGTGACTGCGTTCGTGCCGACGAACGTCATTTCGATCACCGACGGACAAATATTTTTGGAAACGGATTTGTTTAATGCGGGCATCCGTCCCGCCATCAACGCCGGCATCTCGGTGTCGCGGGTCGGCGGCGCGGCCCAGACCAAGATCATGAAGCGCAAGGACACCGGCGGCGGTGTGCGCCTCGCGCTCGCGCAGTACCGTGAGCTCGCCGCCTTCGCGCAGTTCGCCTCCGACCTCGACCAGGCCACGCGCAAGCAGCTCGACCGCGGGCGCATTGTCACTGAGCTCATGAAGCAGCCGCAGTACCAACCGCTGCAGGTGTGGGAGATGGCACTCACCCTGTTCGCGGTGAACAACGGCTACTTCGACGACGTCGACGTCAAGAAGGCGTTGAGCGCGGAGAGGTCGATGCGCGACCACCTCAAGGCGAAATACGCCGCGCTGGTGAAGACCATGGAGGACAAGAAGGATCTCTCGTCTGACGATGAGAAAGCCCTCAAGGCCGCGATCGAGGACTGGAAGAAGAACGGGAGTTTTTGACCAACCAATGGGAAACCTGCGCCGCTTTTTTTGTTTTTCCTAAATCATGCCCGGTACCAAAGAAATCAGGCTGAAGATCCGGAGTGTGCAGAACACCCGGAAGATCACCAAGGCGATGGAGATGGTCGCCGCCTCGAAGATGAGGAAGGCGCAGGAGCGCATGCGCCACGCACGGCCTTACGGCGAGAAGATCCGCAACGTCGCGGCGCACATCTCGCATGCCACGCCCGAGTACCGGCATCCGTTCCTGGTCGACCGCGACAGCGTGAAGCGCATCGGGCTCATCGTGGTGAGCACCGACAAGGGGCTGTGCGGGGGGCTCAATACGAACCTGCTGCGCGTGGTTTTAGGCGAATACAAGGCGTGGCAGGCCCAAGGCGAGGAGATCGACGTGTGCGCGCTCGGCGCCAGGGGCCTGGGCTTCATGCAGCGCCTGGGAGCGAACATCGTGTCCCAGGCGGTCCAGCTCGGCGACTACCCGCACATGGATCGGCTGATCGGCGCGCTCAAGGTGATGCTGGATGGCTACATGTCGGACCGCTTCGACCGCCTGATGATCGCCTACAACCGCTTCTTCAACACGATGAAGCAGGAGCCGGTGCTCGAGCAGCTGCTCCCGCTCTCGGGTGAGCGGCTCGGCGCGCCCGAGACGGTGTGGGACTACATCTACGAGCCCGAGGCGCGAACCGTGCTCGACCAGGTGATGACGCGCTACATCGAGGCGCTGATTTACCAGGCGGTGGCCGAGAACATGGCTTCGGAGCAGTCTGCGCGCATGGTGGCGATGAAGGCCGCCTCGGATAACGCCGACACCCTGATCGACGAGTTGACGCTGATCTATAACAAGAACCGGCAGGCCGGCATCACCAAGGAAATCTCGGAAATCGTCGGCGGCGCGGCCGCCGTCTAGCAGATAAAGACCAAGAGTCAGGAAAAGAACCATGGCACAAGCCCAAGCAAGCGGAACCATAGTGCAGTGCATCGGCGCGGTGATCGACATCCAGTTCCCGCGCGAGGCCCTGCCCAACGTCTACGACGCGCTGCTCCTCGAGGACTCGGGCGAGAAGAGCTTCGCCGAGAAGGGACTCACCTTCGAGGTCGAGCAGCAGCTCGGCGACGGCATCGTGCGCTGCATCACCATGGGCTCGGCCGACGGTTTGCGCCGCGGCATGAAAGTGAGGAATACCGGGGCGCCGATCTCGGTGCCGGTGGGCAAGGCCACGCTCGGGCGCATCATGGACGTGCTCGGCAGGCCGATCGACGAGGGCGGCCCGATCAAGACCCAGGAGCGCCGCTCGATCCACCAGGCCGCGCCCAAGTTCGACGAGCTCTCGCCTTCGGTGGAGTTGCTCGAGACAGGCATCAAGGTGATCGACCTCATCTGCCCGTTCGCCAAGGGAGGCAAGATCGGTCTCTTCGGCGGCGCCGGGGTCGGCAAGACCGTGACCATGCTCGAGCTCATCAACAACATCGCCACCAAGCACGGCGGCCAGTCGGTGTTCGCCGGCGTGGGCGAGAGAACGCGCGAGGGCAACGACTTCTACCACGAGATGATCGAGGCCGAGGTCATCAAGACCGACAATCTCGAGGACTCCAAGGTATCGATGGTGTTCGGCCAGATGAACGAGCCGCCGGGCAACCGGCTGCGCGTGGGGCTCACCGGCCTGACGATGGCCGAGGCGTTCCGCGACGAGGGCCGCGACATCCTGCTCTTCATCGACAACATCTACCGCTTCACGCTCGCCGGCACCGAAGTGTCGGCGCTACTGGGGCGCATGCCCTCGGCGGTGGGCTATCAGCCCACGCTCGCGGAGGAGATGGGCAAGCTCCAGGAGCGCATCACCTCGACGAAAGTGGGCTCGATCACGTCGATCCAGGCGGTGTATGTGCCGGCCGACGACCTGACCGATCCGAGCCCGGCGACCACCTTCGGCCACCTCGACGCCACGGTGGTGCTCTCGCGCGACATCGCCGCGCTCGGCATCTACCCGGCGGTGGATCCGCTCGACTCGACCTCGCGCCAGGTGGACCCCAACACGATCGGCGAGGACCACTACAACACCACGCGCGCGGTGCAGGCGACGCTGCAGCGCTACAAGGAGCTGCGCGACATCATCGCGATCCTCGGCATGGACGAGCTCTCGCCCGAAGACAAGCTTGCCGTGGCGCGCGCGCGCAAGATCCAGCGCTTCCTGTCGCAGCCGTTCACGGTGGCGCAGAACTTTACCGGCACGCCGGGCAAGTACGTGTCGCTGAAGGACACGATCAAGGGCTTCAAGATGATCGTCAACGGCGAGTGCGACGCGCTGCCCGAGCAGGCGTTCTACATGGTGGGCACCATCGAAGAAGCGCAGGAAAAAGCGAAGACGCTCCAGTAAGATGGCAAATGCGACCATCCACGTCGACGTGGTGAGCGCCGAGGAATCGATCTTCTCCGGCGAGGCCGAGTTCGTCGTGCTGCCGGGCGAGGCGGGCGAGCTCGGCATCTACCCGCGCCATACTCCGCTCATCACGCGCATCAAGCCGGGCGCGGTGCGCATCGTTCCCGCAGGGGGCGGCGAGGAGCAGCTCATCTTCGTCAACGGCGGCATCATCGAGGTCCAGCCCAAGGTGATCACGGTGCTCGCCGACACCGCGATCCGCGGCCACGACCTGGACGAAGCCAAGGCGGCCGAGGCCTTGAGGGCTGCCGAAGAAGCCCGCCGCACCGCCAAGACCAACGAGGAGCAGGCGATCGCCGAGGCCTCGATTTCGAACATGGCGGCGCAGCTCGCCGCCATCCGCAAGCTGCGCAAGCGCTAGAACCATTGGACCTTGGTCCAATTCCGTCGCAGCGGCCGATTTGCTCCAATGTGAACCGTCGAGACCGACATGAACCTCTGGATCGGAAACATCGCGCCGGAAGTGACCGATGAGGAGCTCGGAGAGTTCGTCGTCAAGTACGGCTGCCCGCGCCCGGAGCGCATCGAGCGCGTGCCTGGAGACGGCTCACGACCGGCCGCCGTGCTTGTGTTCGGAGCGGACGCTGGCAACACGATCTCCAAGGCGCAGCTGCGCTTGAACGGCATGTACTGGAAGGGCCGGCAGCTGCACGTGCAGACTATTCTGCAGCGTTGAGCACGTTCTCAAGAAACGCGCGCAAGGGCGTGGGAGGAACAGGAAATCGCGGGTCTGAGGTGGCCGCGAGGTCGCTCTGGCTCTACAAATGTAGTCGGCCGTCGACTTGCGCGGCTGGGATAGTCCGGCGAGACTAATCGCACACGCAATGCCGCATGGCGGTGTTTGAAAGAATGAGCGGGTCAGCGTAGGAGCGGAAACCGCATGAAACACATCCTCGATTCCTCGTTCCGGTACAAGCCGAGCTTCGACACCGACGTGCGCAGGACCTTCGAGCGCGTGCGCAAGCAGCAGGCGCAGGCGCGCGAACAGTCGAAAGCGGGCCCGGAAGTTCGCGTCAAGGTGCTCCAGCTCGAGCAGGTAAAGAAAGCAAGCTCCTCGTAGCGGGCGCGCAGCGCGCCGGTCGAGCCGGCGGCGCCCTATAGCGTTATAGTGCGCCGCCATGCCCGCGGCGCACTGCGATCTCCTCATCATCGGCGGCGGCATCAACGGCGCGGGCATCGCCCGCGACGCGGCGGGCCGCGGCCTCTCCGTCGTGCTGGTCGAGAAGAGTGACCTCGGCGCGGCAACCTCGTCGGCCTCCTCCAAGCTGATCCACGGCGGGCTGCGCTACCTCGAGCTCTACGAGTTCCGTCTGGTGGCCGAGGCGCTTGCCGAGCGCGAGATCCTGCTCGGCATCGCGGCACATCTCACCTCGCCGATGCGCTTCGTAATGCCGCACGTGCCCGAGTTGCGGCCGCGGTGGATGATCCGCGTGGGCCTGTTCCTGTACGACCACCTCGCCCGGCGCTCGCTGCTGCCTGGCTCGCAGGCTGTGCGGCTCGATACTCCGCCCTACAGCGACGGGCTGCGTCCGCAGCTGCGGCACGGATTCCTCTATTCGGATTGCGCCGTGGACGACTCGCGCCTCGTGGTTGCCAATGCGCTCGATGCCCGGGCGCGGGGCGCGCGCCTGCTGGTGCGCACGGAACTGCTGCGGGCGCGCCGCGCCACCGACCGCTGGCAGGCGGAGCTCTCGAACGGCGATTCTCTGCATGCGCGCGCGGTCGTCAATGCCGCCGGACCGTGGGTGAAGCAGATTCTGAACGAGCGGCTCGATCAGCCGAGCGCCGACGAGGTGCGGCTCGTCCAGGGCAGCCACATCGTCGTGCCCCGCCGCTACCGCGGCGAGCACGCCTTCATCCTGCAGAACGACGATCGACGCGTGGTGTTCATGATTCCGTTCGAGGAGCGCTTCACCCTCATCGGGACCACGGACGTGCCGGTTCAGGGCGATCCGGCCGCCGCATGCGCGAGCGAGGAAGAGGTGGCCTACCTCTGCCGCGCGGCCAGCCGCTATCTCGCGCAGGCCCTGCAGCCCTCCGACGTGGTCTGGCGCTATGCAGGAGTCCGGCCGCTGCACGACGATGGGTCGCGCAATCCGTCGGCGGTTACGCGCGACTACACCCTGCGCCTGGACGAAGTCGGCGGTCAAACCCCGGTCCTATCCGTCTTCGGCGGCAAGCTCACCACCTATCGGCGCCTCGCCGAGCACGTCATGGAAAGGCTGCGCCCCTACTTCCCCCAGCTCAAGGGCCCCTGGACGGAGCGCGCCCCGCTTCCGGGGAGCGACTTCACGAGCCGCGAGGACGCGCGCAGGGAGATCTTCAGCCGCTACCGCGCGCTTCCGGTGGCGGTGGTCGAAGGCGCGTTCAAGCGCCACGGCGCGCTCGCTGCCGAAGTGCTGGGCGACGGAATTACCGGCGAGCACTACGGTGCCGGTCTCACGGAGCGGGAGCTGCGCTATTTCGTCGAGCGCGAATGGGCCGGCAGCGCCGACGACGTGTTGTGGCGCCGAAGCAAGGCCGGCCTGCACCTCGACGCCCGGCAGCAGGCACGCGTCGCCGAGGCAATGGGACGATGAAGCCGCTGGCATTGCTGGACGCGCGCGCGGTGCGGTTCGTCCTCGTAGACATCGACGATACCCTCACCACCCGCGGCAAGCTTGGCGCGCAGGCCTATGACGCGCTCGAGGCGCTGCAGCGCGCCGGCAAGAAGGTGATTCCAGTGACCGGGCGCCCGGCGGGGTGGTGCGACCACATCGCGCGGATGTGGCCGGTCGAGGCCGTGGTCGGCGAAAACGGCGCCTTCTATTTCTGGTTCGCCGAGGGCAAGCTGGCAAAGCGCTTCCTCGACGACGAGCCCACGCGCGCCCGGCAGCGCCGCGAGCTGCAGAAGCTGGCGAAATCGATTCTTCGTCGGGTCCCGGGCGCCGCGCTCGCCTCGGACCAGCCGTACCGTGAAACCGACCTCGCCATCGACTATTGCGAGGATGTGGCGCCGCTACCGGCCGAAGCGGTGGAGCGCATCGTCGCGCTCATGCGCGGCGCCGGCCTGAGCGCCAGAGTGAGCTCGATCCACGTCAACGGCTGGTTCGGGCGCTACGACAAGCTCGCCACGGCGCAGCGGCTGTTCGCGGAGCGCTTCAGCCTCGACCTGCGGATCGAAAACCGCCGCGTGGTCTACGCAGGCGATTCGCCGAACGACGCGCCGATGTTCGGCTTCTTCGACAACTCGGTCGGTGTCGCGAACGTGCGCCGTTTTCCGGATCTGCAGCCGAAGTACGTGACCGAGGCCGAGGCCGGAGCGGGGTTCGCCGAGCTCGCCGCGCACCTGCTGCGGGCACCATAGATGCAGTGGTGGCTCGCCTACCTCGCCATCGGCCTGGCCGTGGGCTTTTTCGCCGGCCTGCTGGGCATCGGCGGCGGCGCCGTGGTGGTGCCGCTGCTGGTGCTGGTATTCAGCGCTCAGGGTCTGCCTTCTGATCAGATCGTGCACCTGGCTCTGGGAACGGCGATGGCATCGATCGCGTTCACTTCGATTTCCAGCATGCGGGCACATCATGCGCATGGCGCAGTGGACTGGGCCATCGCGCGAGCGATGGCGCCTGGCATCCTCGCGGGCTCTTTTTGTGCGGCGCTGCTGGCGGGAATAATCCCGAGGCGACCGCTTGCCCTGATGTTCACGGCTGTCGTGTTCTATGCGGCCACGCAGATCCTGCTCGATTTGCGACCCAAACGCTCGCGCGAGCTCCCGGGCGGACTTGGCCTCTTCACGGCCGGCGCAACGATCGGCGGGGTGGCGAGCCTGGTCGCCGCGGGGGGCGCCTTCCTGTGCATTCCGTTCCTCGCCTGGTGCCGGGTGCCGCTGCGGCGGGCAATCGGCACGGCGGCCGCAATCGGCCTGCCGATCGCGCTGGCGGGCACGCTGGGGTACGTGCTGCAGGGCCTGCGCGCCGAGGGCCTGCCCTCGCCGACCCTCGGGTACGTTTACCTGCCGGCGCTCGTCCTCGTAGTCGCCACCAGCATGGCTGCCGCGCCGCTGGGTGCGCGCGTTGCGCATCGCCTGCCAGTGAAGCAGCTCAGGATCATCTTCGCGCTCCTGCTCTACGTCCTGGCGGTACGGATGCTTGTCAGCGTCTGGTAAGACGTAGAACCGCCCAATCCAAGCTCCAGTCGCCCAGCGGCGACATGGCCTGATCGTCGCGGCGCATGAAATACGTCATGTGGACAAACGGGTCCGACGCCTATAGTAGGACGCAGATGAAAAAGCGCGCCTGGGTCCTGCTCCTCGCAACGTCGCTCAGCGCTGGAGCGTGGGGACAGTACACCGGCGAGGCGTCCCAGACAGCAGTGCGGACCGACTTCGTCGCGCTCGACCGCAATCGCGACGGCTATATCAGCAAGGTGGAAGCGCTGGCGAATCCCGAGGTCCAGAAGCGCTTCGCGGCGTTCGACGCCGACAAGGACGGGCGGCTTTCGGAAGCGGAATACGCCGCCGCCATGGAGGACAACGAGAAGCGCGTCGTGCTGGACTCTGTCATCACCGCCCGGGTGAAGGCGGCGCTCCTCGCGGAGCGCGGCATCCCGTCACTCTCGATCTCGGTCGAGACCTACGAGGGGGGCGTGCTGCTCAAGGGGTTTGTCCCCGCGGCCGACATTGTTTCGCGGGCCGGCCGCATCACCGCCGGCGTCGCCGGCGTTCGCACGGTGCACAACAACATCGGCGTCCGGCAGTAGGCGTTAAACTCCGCCGTTTCAGTTGCAGAGGCTCCCATGCCTGGCCCGCTTTCGCACGTCCGCGTTCTCGACCTTTCCCGCGTGCTCGCCGGACCGTGGGCGGGGCAGAATCTGGCGGACCTCGGCGCCGAAGTGATCAAGATCGAGCGCCCGGGCGCGGGCGACGACTCGCGCGCCTTCGGGCCGCCCTGGGTCAAGGATCGAAGCGGAAACGACACGCGCGACTCGGCCTATTTTACTTCGGCGAATCGCGGCAAGAAGTCCATCACTCTGAACATTGCATCCGCGGGAGGTCAGGCGATCGCACGCGAGCTCGCGGCGAAGTGCGACGTGCTGATCGAGAACTACAAATACGGAGACCTCGCGCGCTATGGCCTTGGGTACGAGGACCTGCGCAAGTCCAACCCAGGGCTCATCTACTGCTCCGTCACGGGCTTCGGCCAGACCGGACCGTACCGCGAGCGCCCGGGCTACGACTTCATGATCCAGGGCATGGGCGGCATGATGAGCGTCACCGGCGAGCCCGACGACGCGCCGGGCGGCGGTCCGCAGCGCGCGGGCGTGCCGATCGCCGACATCATCACCGGCATGTACGCCTCCATCGCGATCTGCGCCGCGCTTGCCCATCGCGCCGAGACCGGCGTCGGCCAGCACCTCGACCTCGCGCTGCTCGATTCGCAGATCGCGCTGCTCGCCTACCAGAACACCAATTACTTCGCGACCGGCCAGCCGCCGAAGCGGATCGGTAACCTGCACCCGAACATCGTTCCTTACCAGCCGTTCAGGACGAAGGACGGCGCGGTGATCCTCGCCTGCGGCAACGACAACCTGTTCCGCAAGTTCTGCGAGGCGTCGGGGCAGGCCGCCCTCGGCGCCGACGCGCGCTTCGCGACCAACGGAAAACGCGTGGAAAACCGGACGGAGCTCACACGTCTGCTCGGCGAGTTATTCCGCCAGCGCACGACCGCGCAGTGGGTCGAGCTCCTGGAACAGGCCGGCGTCCCGAACGGCCCGATCAACGATCTCGCGCAGGTCTATGCGGAGCCCCAGGTGAAGGCGCGCGGCATCCGGGTCGATCTTGACCATCCTGTCGCGGGCAAGCTGCCGACCGTCGCGAGCCCGATGCGGTTTTCCGCCACCCCCGTTGGGTATCGGGGCGCGCCGCCGGTTCTCGGGCAGCACACGGACGAGGTGCTGCGCGGACTGCTCGGCAAGAGCGAAGCCGAGGTCGCGAGGCTGCGCGCCGAGCGGGTAATATAAATCTCTTTGGAGGAGGAAAGCATGAGAAGGCTTGAGCAGGCTATCGTTCTTGCGCTCGGCGCCGCGTTCGGCGCGGGCGTTCTCGCGGCCCCGACCACGCTGCGGGCTTCACACCAGTTCCCCGGCGGCCGGGGCGACGTGCGCGACGAGATGGTCCAGATCATCGCGCGCGACGCGAAGGCGGCGAACGTCGACCTCGACGTCCAGGTCTACCCCGGCGCTTCGCTCTTCAAGCCGAACGAGCAGTGGAACGCGCTGGTCAACGGGCAGCTCGATATTTCGTCGTTTCCGCTCGACTACGCGAGCGGCAAGCAGCGCGCGTTCGGCGCGACGCTGATGCCCGGCCTGGTGCGCAGCCACGACCGCGCGCAGCGCATGAACGACTCGCCGTTCATGAAGGACATCAAGGCGCAGATCGACAAGGCCGGCGTGGTCGTGCTGGCCGACGCGTGGCTCGCCGGCGCGATCGCCTCCAAGCGCGGCTGCATCCGCAAGCCCGAAGACATCAAGGGCCTGAAGGTGCGCTCGGCCGGGCCGACCTTCGCCTCGATGTGGCAGGCGGCGGGGGCCTCGATCGTGTCGATCCCGAGCAACGAGGTCTACAACGCGCTGCAGACCGGCGTCGCCGATGCGACCGACACCAGCTCCGGCAGCTTCGTCTCGTTCCGCATCTACGAGCAGGTGAAGTGTCTCACCGCCCCGGGCGACAACGCGCTCTGGTTCATGTACGAGCCGGTGCTGATGTCGAAGAAAAGCTTCGGCCGCCTGAACAAGAAGCAGCAGGACGTGCTGATGCAGGCCGGTAAGAAGTCCCAGCAGTTCTTTGCCGACAAGGCGAAGGGCCTCGACGACGAGATGGTCAAGGTATTCAAGGACCACAAGGTCGAGGTGGTGACGCTCACGCCGGCCGAGTACGACCAGTGGCTCAAGGTCGCCGAGAAGAGCTCCTACGCCGAGTTCGCGAAGGACGTGCCGAACGGCAAGAAGCTGATCGACGAGGCGCTCTCGGTCAAATAGGGCCGTCCGGGAGGGCGGCGCGAGCCGCCCTTTTTCAGTTCACGGGGGAGGCAGGCAATGCAAGGCTACGTGCGCGCCATGCGCGCGATCTCGCAGCTCTGCGGCTTCATAGCCGCGGGTCTGATCGCGGCCGGCGTGATCGTGGTGTGCGAGATGGTGATCCTGCGCTACGTC
>Ga0075424_100000221_pt1 | contig 40440 bp, 31 predicted proteins | sample SoiMethybrSBSTD3_FD_75301 | JGI IMG/M metagenome (GOLD analysis project Ga0075424, IMG submission 75301) | Bulk soil microbial communities from a Populus tree surrounding site in Tennessee, USA - Soil MetaG P. TD hybrid SBSTD3 | ecosystem: Environmental > Terrestrial > Soil > Tree plantation...
TAATCGGCCTCTTCAGGAAATCCCGTTGAACGAGGAGTTCCGCCAGTGCAAGGCAGCAAGTCATCCCCCGTCTACGATGTTTGCATCATTGGCTCTGGGGCTGCGGGAGGAACCGCGGCAAAAGTTCTAACTGAAGGTGGACTAAGCGTCGCACTGCTGGAGGCAGGACCGCCTTTAAATCCCACAGAAGACTTTAAGGAACATGTCTGGCCCTACGATTTGCCGCATCGCGGGGCGGGTGTGGGCGGCAATTCACTGAAGCCGGGGAAAAGCCTCGAGAACGAGTTCATTGCGCCGACCGGGGCCTGGACCATAGAGGGCGAACCTTATACGACGTCTCCGGGCTCCAATTTTCGCTGGTACCGCTCGCGTATCGTGGGCGGACGCACGAACCATTGGGGGCGTATCGCCCTGCGCTTTGCGCCGGTCGACTTCCACGTCAAAACGCACGATGGCCTGGGCGATGACTGGCCAATTCAGTACGAGGATCTGGCACCTTACTACGACAAAGTGGAGTCTTACATCGGAGTTTTTGGGTCGAAAGAGAACATTCCCAGCGCGCCCGACGGCATTTTTCAGCCACCTCCCAAGCCCCGTTGCAATGAGATTATCGTCAAGAAGGCCTGCGACCAACTCGGAATATTGTGCATACCTTCCCGCCTGGCGATTCTGACGAAGCCGCTGAATGGGCGTCCCGCCTGCCACTACTGCGGACAGTGCGGTCGCGGTTGCGTTCTGGCCTCGAACTTCAGTTCCAGCCAGGTGATGATTCCGCCCGCCCATAAGACTGGCCGACTAACTCTGATTACCAACGCGATGGCGCGCGAGATTGTCGTCAACAAGGACGGAAAAGCCGAGGCCGTCTCTTACATCGACAAGAAGACGCGCTCGGAAAAGCGCCTGCGCGCGAAAGCCGTGATGGTCTCGGCCAGCGCCTGTGAGTCCGCCCGCCTGCTGTTGAACTCGAAGTCGTCCCTTTTTCCCGATGGGCTGGCGAATTCCTCCGGTGTGGTTGGACGCTGTCTCATGGACTCGGTCGGCAGCGACGGGGTTGGCTACTTTCCTCAGATGGAGAAGATTCCACCCCATAACCACGACGGGGTCGGTGGAATGCACCTCTACATGCCCTGGTGGAAGTTCGACCGCAAAAATGATTTTCCGCGCGGCTACCACATTGAAATTTGGGGCGGACGTTACATGCCGGGCGTTGGCATGTTCCATGAGACCTGCGACGACGTCGAAGGTTACGGGGTGGGCCTGAAGCAAATCTGTCGCAAGCAGTACGGAACCCAGATCGGTTTCGCCGGACGCGGCGAAATGATCCCCAATCCCGACAGCTATTGCGACATTGATCCCGATGTCGTGGATCAATGGGGCATTCCTGTGTTGCGCTTCCATTTCAAATGGGCCGACAGCGAAATCAAGATGGCCAAGGATATGCAGGAGACATTTCGTTCCATTGTGGAAACGGCGGGCGGAACTTATTTAACAAAGACCTGTCCAGACGGCGACAACCCCTGGGGTATCGCAGACGGAGGAGTGATCATTCACGAAGTTGGCACGGTACGGATGGGGTCGGATCCGAAAGCATCGGCATTAAATGGATTCTGCCAGGCGCACGAGGTCAAGAATCTTTTCGTGACGGATGGCGCTTCGCTGGTGACGAACCCAGACAAGAATCCCACTTTGTCGATTATGGCGCTCGCCTGGCGTGCTTCGGAGTACCTTGTCGATGAAGCCAAAAAAGGAAATCTGTAGCAGGAGGAATGCGCATGTCGTCGAGTCCGATCAGCCGACGTGATGTGTTGAGGACGCTTGCCATGGGAGCCGTGGGAGGGTCAGTGCTGCAGGTCATTCCCCTCCAAGCAGCCGAACAAGTGCACCACATGGTGAAGAAGGAGAGGGCCGCTGCGCCGGCTGGCAAGTACCGTCCGAAGTTCTTCTCGGCGCATCAGTACGCCACGCTCAGTGCTCTATGCGACGCGATCATTCCTGCCGACGAACTGTCGGGCGGCGCGGTTCAAGCCGGCGCACCGGAGTTCATCGACCTCCTCACGAGCGAGAACAAGGACTACCAGCTTAGCCTGGGCGGCGGACTCATGTGGCTCGACGGATGGTGTGTGGATCATTATGGCAACCCTTATCTGCAATGCACGGGAGATCAGCGGAGAGAAACTCTCGATCTGATCGCGTATCGCAAGAACATCGACAAGGAACCCGGCATCAGCCAGGGCGTGGAATTCTTCGCATTTCTGCGCAAGCTCACTACCGACGGCTTTTACAGCAGCGAAATTGGCATCAAGGATCTGCAGTACATCGGCAACACCTTCCTGAAAGACTTTTCCGGCTGCCCGCCGGTTCCGGAATCCTCTTAGGTCGGGATACGACATATCACCGGTTGAAAGCCTTGCCTTGGAAGCCCCCGTTCAGTGTCGTACTATGTACGGTCATTGTTCCATCGTGACTGTTCGATGCCCCATGGAGCTTGAATGAAAAAGTGCGCACGCGTTCTGCTCGTCTCCCTTTTCATTTTCTTCACAAACATTGCCCTCTGGCCCCAGGAAAAGGTCGATCTGGAGATGATCACCCGCATCCGCTATGAGGGATTTCGCAATTCGAAAGTAATGGAAATTGCGAGTGGATTGATGGACGGCATCGGGCCGCGGTTGACGGGCTCTCCGAACATGAAGCGCGCTAACGAGTGGACACGCGACCAGCTGACTTCTTTCGGACTGTCGAACGCCCACCTGGAGTCATGGGGACCGTTCGGGCGCGGCTGGTCGAACGAGTACATCAACGTGCGCATGACCTCGCCCGACGTAGCACCGCTCATTGCCTACGCAAAGGCGTGGACTCCGGGAACCAACGGCCTGATGAAGGGCAAGTGCATTCGCGTGAAGATCGAAGACAAGAAGGACTTCGACAAGTACCGCGGAAAGCTGGCGGGACTGATCGCGATCTTCGGACCCGATCCAGAAGTGAAAACCATCACGCAACCGATGTTCGAACGCCTCGACGACAAGCAACTCTCAGAGATCGGCCAGTACCAGATTCCCAGTGAGAAGCAGGCATTTCGTTACCGGCAATACATCAAGCGAATGCGCTTCATAAAAGATCTGAACAAATTCCTTGCTGACGAAAAAGTTCTGGCTCTCGTGGATCACGGCTATGGATCGTTTGGCGGAGGAACCGTATTCGTCCAATCCGGAGGGTCCTGGAAGACCGGAGAGACGGTCAGCGTACCAGGAATCACGATCGCACTAGAGCAATGGGATCGCATCGCGCGACTCCTCGAACAGAAGAAAGATGTCGAACTGGAAATGCAGGTGACCAACAACTTCTCCGACGCCGATCCGATGCAGTTCAACACGGTGGCGGAGATTCCCGGCACGGACAAGAAAGATGAACTGGTCATGGTCGGCGCTCACTTGGATTCGTGGCACTCCGGTACCGGCGCGACCGATAACGGTGCGGGCTCAGTAGTGATGATGGAGGTGATACGAATCCTGAAGGCGCTCGAAATCAAGCCTCGGCGCACGATCCGCATTTGTCTGTGGAGTGGCGAAGAACAGGGTCTTCTGGGATCGCAGAATTATGTGCAGCAACACTTCGGATCGCGGCCACCGATGGATGAGCCTGACTTCAAGGGCATGCCTACGCTACTGCGCCGCGAAGCGGGGCCGGTCACCGTGAAACCGGAGCAAGCCAAAGTCTCTGCGTATTTCAATGTGGACAACGGCAGCGGCAAAATCCGCGGCGTGTACTTGCAGGAGAACGCCGCCGAGGCACCTCTGTTCGAGGCATGGATGCAGCCGTTCAAAGACCTCGGCATGACCACACTCACAATGCGCAACACCGGAGGCACCGACCATCTTTCGTTCGATGCCGTGGGCATTCCCGGTTTTCAGTTCATCCAGGATCCATTGGACTACGAGACGCGCACTCACCACTCCAACATGGATGTGTACGATCGTCTCCAAGCTGACGACCTGAAGCAGGCGGCGGTGATTGTGGCAAGCTTTGTCTACAACACTGCCATGCGAGACGCGATGTTGCCACGTAAACCGATCGAAAAGGCCCTGCCGAAGGAACCCGAGAAACCAGACGAGGAGTGAGAAAGAGCGGCGAAACGAGTTCTTTGAGAGCGATGGTTACTGGCGGTTACTTTCGAGTGGCATATTGCGTGCCTTGCACGTAACGAACTGTCCCGCCATTGGTTAGGTCGCTGTGAAGTAAAACTTCTTAGCAAAGCTGCGGCCCAAACCTTACCTTGCTTGGTACCGGAAGTCGTAGTACCATCGGTTTCTCCCCTAGCATTGCGGGGTGCTGTTCGCCTCCCGGGTTTTCTCGCTCCCGCAATGATGCAACTCCCCTGGAAGGGTCATCATGGATCTGGGCCTGAAATCGTTTCTGTTGTGCGCCAGTCTTTGTGTCTCCAACACTTTCGTCTTTGCACAGGGCGCCACATGTGCTGGTGACGGAGAACAGCCAAGCCAAGGGGCAGCCATCGCCTGTGTCACCGGGGCGGGCGTGCAAGTCAAAGGTGCGGACAATCAGGCACAGGTTGCGGGAATCATTCCACTCACACCCGAGCAGATGCCGGAGAATCCGCCGGTCGTGACTTATGTCAACGGAAAGCTCTCGATCATCGCCAAGAACGCAACCCTGAGCAGCATCCTGCGAGTAGTGGGAGAGAAGACCGGCGCAGTAATCGATGTGCCGGATGGAGCCGACGAGCGCGTGGTCAGTCAATTGGGTCCGGGCCCGGCACGCGAGGTGATCGCTTCCCTTCTGAATGGCTCTCACTTCAATTACGTAATGATCGGGAATGAGACGGATGCCACTTCGGTGGCGCATGTAATTCTGACTGCAAAGACTGATGGGAAAACTGCGCCTGGAATCGCGCCTGCCAATGGTAATGCGCCAACGGTTGCGGGCTTCCACCCCTACGTGCAGCCACGAACGGCCCTGCAGCGAGCCGTAATGCAGCCGTATCAGGAGTTGCAGGAGCAGCAGCGGGCGCAAGAGGTTTCGCCGCCTTCGTTCCAATCTGCGCCGATTGCAAGTGAAGAAACCCCGTCTGAGCCCGAACCAGTGCCCCAGGCAAGCGCAGTACCCGCAGTAACCGGGCCGAGCACATCGTTGCCGGGAGCAACTCCCGGAGCTACTCCCGGCGCAGCGCAGGTTGCACCGAGTGGCACTGAAACTGCTGCCGTGGAACCGGCCACTCCTCCCAACGAAGGCGGGGGCGCGGCGACCGGCAATCCGGCAAACCGTACGCCGCAACAAATGCTGCAGGATATGTACGAAGCCAGACGGCAAATGATGCAGCAGCAACGGCAAGCAACGCCGCCACAGTAGTCAACCTCACGATGGTTTTACGGGTTTGCTATGGGGCTGTCTGCGTAGGATGAACTTCTGTCCCCTGTCTCCCAAAATAAAACCGCAGTATCCACTCGCTTGATACCGGCTCTCCATTCGCCTGGGGCGGAGTAAATTTCCAACGACGCGAGGCGTCGAGCGCCAGATTCGCAAAATAGCGGCTTGGTCCAGGTGAAGCCAGTGAAGACTTCACGACTTTGCCGGATGCATCCACTCCGACCTTCACTCCAACTCTGACTTTTCCGGTGATGGTGTCGCGCGACTTCCGCGAAACGGGCGGCAGATATTGTTCAGTGACCGAGCCCGGCACTTTCGCCACAGAGGCGCTCGGTACCGGAGGTGATGGCGGAGAAATAGGGGCTCCAGTCCCGTTGTTTGTGGCATCTGGCTTCGTGGAATTCTTCGCTGCATTCGCGTCAGCCGGTGGAGTCTTAGGCTGATTTTCTGGATTTTCCGGGGCTTTCGGCTGAGCAATCGTCGGCTGGCTACGGGGAGCGCTTTGCAAATCGTGGTTTGTGTATTTAGAACCCGCCAGAACTGCCACGACGATGATCCCAGCCACGGCGGCAGCAATGCCGTACCGAAGCGAGGTCTTTTGCTTCGGAGGGGCCGATGGAGGCAGCAAGCGTGCAGCGATGTCCGGCACTGTCCATCGCCGCTGAGGATCGAGACGGAGACACTGCCGGGCAATTTCAAGGAAGGGGGCTGGCAAGGATTCAGGGAGAGCTAAGTCGCCCTGCCGAATACCATCCCCCACTGAGGCGTGCTGCGTCAGGACTTCTACCAGGGTGACTCCCAAAGACCACACGTCCCCCGCAGGAGAAAGTCCACTAGTCGTAATCTCCGGCGGATCGTAAACGGTGGGCTGGGCTTGACCCAAAGGCCTTTCTCCCGGCCGACTGATGGAATCGCCCGAAACCTTAAGCTCTTCGCTAACCGCCAGGATGTTTCCCGGCTTGAGGCGGCCATGGGCCAGTCCTTGGCCATGAAGGTATGCCAGCACTTCGAGCACGGACCGCAGCATGTACTCGGCTTCGGTTTGGTTGAGGGGGCGGTTGGGCAAGATCTGGGAAAGGTTTTCCTGCGCGAATTCCGAAACCACGTAAAGCATGGTTGCGCGCCCAAGCTGACAACGTCCGCTTTGTAGGATTTGCAGCAGGTGTCGATGGGATAACTTCGCCGCCCGCTCCCATCGCGACAGCTGTAGTTGGGCGGTTGCGGGATTCGCGTCCACGAACTTAAGAGCGACCTTGTGAGCAGGCGCCCCGGCTTCCGCCAAAAACACGGCGCTATGGTCGGAACCTCCCAGGAACTGCAAGAGGCGGAAACGCCCGTCGATTACCTCACCTTCCCACTGTTTCCAGGCGTCTGTCATGCGACTATTCTACGAACTGCAAGGGGCCTCAGCAGCCATTGTTTATGCGCGGTCCATGGCTTGGCACTTCGAACCAGCGGTGAGACCTCACGTGCGGGGAGAGAAAGACTTTTGCGTGCGGCCGCATGTCGGCTTTGATCGAAGTGAAGCCAGACTTTATACCGTGGCGATCCTCAGGTTATGGAAATCGATGCAGGCCCCTAGCCGGCCTGCGCTTCGACCAAGCCCTCGTCTCGCCCTTTCGGGGCCGTTATCTCCACGGCGTGAATAATAATACGGTCCAAAGCATCCGCCAGAGTGACAGGAAACTCGGCGGCAAGCAAATTCACGTCGAGCTGCAGAGGCTGTTCCGAGTATCGCCGGTGGACAACAAAAGAACCTCGGCGACGGTTAGACGTGGTCACAAGATCCAGGCTGAAGCTCCAGGCGGCAGCCGCCCCGGGCAGAATTGGCGCGCCTGGGCGGTTCCAACGGAAGTGGATCTCACCCTGACTTGATGGAATCACTGCCAGGTGGTCGAGCGCTCGATGTTCCGATAGCAGCAAACGCACATTGAGATCGAACGCGTCCAGATCGTTGGAACTGAACGCGGCAACCAGGATACGGCATAACTGTTCATAGTCAGAGGTGACTTTCAATTCCGCCGTGGCGCGCCGGATGGCGAGGTTGTTAATCACGATCTGACGCTGCTCGAGAGTTCGTTGGGCCACTCGCCGTATCTCACCGAACTCGAGATACCCCAAATGCTGAACTCCTAGCCAGACTCCGGTTCCGAGAACTGCGAGCACTAGACCGAGAGAACTTCCGGTGGGCCAGAGCAAAAACAAGCTGAGCAAACCAAACACAGCCGACACGGCGTACAGCACGATCACTACCTGGCGATGAGAAAGTCCCAACTGCAAAAGCTTGTGGTGAATATGTTCTCGATCGGCAGTAAAAACCGGACGCCCCCCGATCAGGCGTCGTAACACTGAGAGCGAGGTCTCGAGAATAGGCAAACCAAAGGAAACGACAGGAATTGCAACCGCGATTACGGTCGGCGCCTTTTGCGTGCCTTCCAAAGCCAGCGCACTCAGCATGAATCCAATGAAGAGACTTCCGCAGTCACCCAGAAAAATTGTTGCAGGATTGAAGTTGAAGCGAAGGAAACCAAGAATTGCGCCGGTGAGCGCAACTGTCATCAGGGCCACAAGCGAAGATTGGTTCAACAAGGCCACGACAAAAACGACCAAAGTGGAGAACAATGCAGATCCGGCCGCGAGCCCGTCCAACCCATCAATCAGATTAAACGCATTCGTAATCCCCAAGACCCAAACAATCGTAAGAGCCAGTCCGATGAACCATGGCAGATGATGAGCGCCGAACAACACCGGGACTTCCAGGATGCGTAAGCCACCCAGCCACAACATCGCACCGGCTGCCGCCTGGACCGCGAACTTGAAGGTTGGGCTAACAGCATGAACGTCATCGTATAGGCCCAAGATAAAAATCAGGACACCCGGAACGAGAATGGTGGTAAGGCTGTGGAACGAGGAAGCGAACCGTAGATCCGGGCGTAGCGCGGCAATCAACAACGCTGCGCCAACACTGAGAACAAATGTCAGGAAAATCGCCACGCCCCCAAAGCGAGGAAGGGGCGCCCGGTGGAGATGACGGTCCGAGGATGGCGCGGAAACCCAGCCCCGTGTCGTTGCGACGCCCCGTACGTAACGGGTCAGGATGAACGACAGAAACAGCGAGAATGCAAAAATCCCCAGATAAAGAACGGTCAACTACGTCTCCCTCGGCTCAGAGCTTGACGTTCGTCTGTACTACATTCTTGCTCGCTACCGGCCTCTGGCGAAGACGGTATCCAGTCCTTCAACGATCTAAACGAAACGTAATGGCGCGAAAGGTTCACCGAAATATAGCAGGTCGGAAAAGAGAGTGGCAATTTGCTTTTGAGAACGTGCAGAGTAATACAGGTGATTCTGTTCGGCTTAGTGCCTGGCCCACAAGGCGCTATGTTAAACTTTGCTTTCTTTCCGAATTCTGGAACCTCGTTGATGCTGCAAAGCAAACCCCGGCTGGCTAGCGCAATGAGTGCGCTGGCACTCTGTCTTTTCCTGCTCTTTCTAGGGACGTACGTTTGGGCCCAACAACCAACCGAACAGCCTTCTACCCAATCCGTCACGGACCAAGCCGCAACTCCAGGGCAAGTGGCAACTCCTCAAACTCCAGTCGCAAAGCCCGACGCGAAAACAGCGAACACTTCGGACAAACCTGGTGCGGGTTCGACGCCAGTCAAACTCGGGCCCGGCGACCTGGTGGAAATTGGGGTCTACGGCGTGCCGGAACTTGCGACGAAAGCGCGCGTAAGTAATGACGGCGATCTGTATCTACCGTTGATTGATTACGTTCATGTCAGTGGCCTCAGCCTGGAAGAGGCTCAGCGACTCGTCGAGAAGAGGCTCGATGATGGCGGTTTCGTTAAAAATCCTCACGTCACAATCTTCGTGAACGAGTACGCCTCCCAAGCGGTTACCGTGATGGGGGAGGTGGGAAAACCGGGTGTATATCCCATCCTGGGCGACCGTCGGTTGTTTGACCTGCTCTCCGCAGCTGGCGGACTTACCGACAAGGCCGGCCGGACGCTTACGATCACGCATCGCAGCCAACCCGACAAACCGGAGACTGTTCATCTAGCAAGAAATCTTACGGACGCCCCAGAAACGAACGTAGACGTCTTGGCCGGCGATACGGTTGAAGTACATCGCGCCCCTATTATCTATGTTGTGGGCGACGTAGGACGGCCCAGCGGACTTCTGGTAGACAACGGCAATCTGACCGTTTTGCAGGCAATCGCACTGGCTGGAGGAACCAATCGAACGGCGAAGCTCGGCGGAACGCGCATCCTGCGAAAGGGTGACGGGCCCAACGGCGTCACGGAAACACCGGTTCCGCTGAAAAAGATGCTGGAGGCCAAAGCCGCCGACATACCTCTACAGCCGAATGACATCCTGTTCGTGCCTGTGAGTGGCGGAAAGATTCTCGCTGGACGCAGCTTGGAAGCCGTTTTCGCTATGGCAACTGCGGTGAGTATCTACGCTGTTCATCCATAAACTTCCGAAGTTCTAAGACTCTCCCATTATCAGCATCAGCTTTCGGCACCTGATGCTCTCACAATCCGTTCGAGCACGGCGATGTATTCAAGGGCAGTGCGATCCCGGGAATAGTTCTCTACGATGTACCGGCGGCCGTTGGTTCCGAACCTGTAGCGCAATGACACATCAGAACCCAGCCGCTGGATCGCGTCTACGAGAGATGCCGCATTCTCCGGCTCAATCGTGATGCCAGCCTCGGCCCGTTCAAGAATCTGCTGCGCCTGCCCCTCGACCCCCAGAATCACCGCACGACCGCATGACATGAATTCCAGCATCTTGGTGGGAATCACGGTTTTGAACAGCTCCGTCTTTTTCAGCAGAACCAGGCACACGTCGGCGGCAGCAATAAAGGCAGGGATCCTATCCCGAGGTTGTTGATCAACAAACGAAATGTTCTTTAGGCCTCTTTCCACGGCAAGCCGTTTGATGCGTTCCTTGTCGGCTCCCTCACCCACAAGAAGGAAGGTGATCTCCGTGTTTGATTGCAGGGATTCGGCGGCTTCGATCAGGATGTCCAGTCCGTGCGCCATTCCGATAGTTCCCACGTAACACACCACGAACTTCCCTTCCAGCCCGAGTGCACGTTTGAGATCTGATTGCCCGCAGGCAGGAGCAAATAGATTGGTCTCAACGCCATTCTCAACGACTGATATTTTCGACGATGGCAACTTCCATTTTTGGATGAGAAACTCCTTAAACGCTGGAGTAACCACCACGACGTGCTGCGCAGTTTGGTAAAGAAAGCTGGCTACGCTCGCGAGTGAACGGTGCAGAAGCGAATTTTCCTTACCGACCCCGACCGCGGTTAGCGATTCGGGCCAGAGATCGCGAACTTCAAGCACAAAGGGAGCACCTTTCCAGCGCGCAATCCACCAGCCTGAGATCCCGACCAGAAGCTGCGGCGAAGTCGCTACCACTACGTTCGGACGTTCAAGCGCGGCCCCCCGCAGGCTGGCAGATAAACAAAAAGAGCTGTAGTTCAGGATGCGCTCGTAGGCTTTCCGGTTAGGCAGGGGCAGGAGCCAGGTCCGTACGACGTGGATGTCATCGACTTCTTCGCGATACGAAAGTCGTCGCCAGCGGGATCGCCACTCTGCGGGAATAACACCCGTCGGGTGATTTGGGAATCCGGTCAAGACCGTGACGTCGTGGCCCGCCCTCACCCAGTGTCGAGCGAGTTCCACCGCACGCGCCGCGGGCGCGCCCATTTCCGGCGGAAAATATTGGGAGACGTAGAGGATTTTCACCGGGACACTAGTAGTAGCACAGCTTGAACACGCCCTTGTAACAGAGGGCTGCGGTTCGCCTGACGTGGCTCTCAGCGTACTGCTGCCAACGGTCCGCATAGTGTCGGAAAATCTCAGTGCCCGTCAGGTCGTGCATGATGCGCAGCTGCACAATATGTAAGCGATGATAAAAGGGGCTAGCGACCATCCTCAGGCGCGTTCCTGACTGTTCGTAGAGCGACCAGAAGCCGATATCGTATCGGTCGAGATTCTTAGCTAGTGTTTGCGCGAGCTTTTCGAAGAGCTCCTTTACAGCTCCATCTGCGGTCGCAAGAAAGTAATCATAGATACCCCAGGACGCCCAGATGAGGCCATTGAGAATGTGGGTCGGCGGATGAACGATGTACTCTTCGATCCAGAGGTCCCCAAAGTCATCGGTAAAAATCACGCCTCCATCCTGTGTCGAACGCTTAAAGCTCTGAAAGGCTCGGCACGCTGCATCACGATAGCGATCGTCACCGGTCTCACGATGCGCACGGACCAGTAGCGAGATTCCCTGCCCCTGCGCAAGTCCCGAATACCAAGGGGCCTTAAGGACGTCCCGGTACTCCCAATCGAAATGGTGATTCCAGACCCATACTCCCAGACGATTCTGCTCCAGGTTCGACACTAGCCAGTCACTCGCGGCCAAGAATCTCTTACGGTTCAGTGGATCGCTGGTGCGCGCAAAAATGTTGTAGTTCCCAAGGCCGTATTGCGAGATAGCGATGGGATTGTATTGTTGGCCAATCTTGCCGTGATAGTCGAGAAGGGGAATTCCCTGCGAATCGAAGGCGCCGGCAAAATCGGCCTTTGCGGTGAATGTCATGTAGTACTCGCCCAACTGATCGCGGCTTGCGTTGGAATTCACTTCCGGCGTCTCATGCCAAAACGAAAGATGGCTTGTTCCAGGCAGCAGGTATGCACTGAAAATTCGCCGATAGTAATGAAGATGTTGGGAAAGAGACATGCGGAACAAGTTGGCCGGATGGACCGAACTATACCATCGATGAACGTCTCCAGGTTATGTGATGCGGAAGATCATGGTCGCCAGATCGGCGCCTTGCACTGCAATAGAGCTGACGGCAAAATAAGCAGTGGAGTTCAGCCCATCAGGCAAGATCGCGTTACCGTATTGAAAGAAGCGCATCGACCAGCGGTCCTTCTGCCACGCAAGCAAAGATTTCCAGGCAGTACCGTCGCCAGTGCCATAGATCCGCACATGTTGATCAGAGTTCACGCGGCTCGGTTCCACCATGGTAGAGAAGAATACATGCTCGCCGACTCGGCACCCATAGATTGAGGAACTCGTGAGCATGGACAGTTTGCTCAATGCCCCATCGCGCCCAAGCCGATAGATGTGATTGGCTTCGAGCGGCGTATCAGAGGAGAAGTACAAACCGTCCGCCGCAGGCACCAGGGCAACCGCCCGAGCCTGCTGGTTTCCAGCCCTCACGACTTCGACATGCGCGAGATCACAAGATGCCCGCAGGATCTGACATTCGCTTCCATAATCGCCTGTGAGAATCCATAAGCAATTCTCCCACTGGTCATACACGATATTGTGAACATGCCGGATGGTGCCCTTGGGAAAGGTGTGCGCGATATGCCAACTCCCGCCGTTATCGGCAGAGGCATAAATGTGGACTTCGTTGCGGTGAGGGTTGTCGAAATACTCGCCCCAAAAGATTGTTCCGTTAGGAGTAGCTGTGAGGTGCAACGGGCGTGTACCTCGCGTGATGGCGTGTGTAGGCAGAAATTCTGTGGAGTCTGGTGAACGGTTGACGATAGCGCCTGGGACTGTCCCAATCAGGTGCCCAGACGCCAGGGCCACCAGTGCGTGAAAGCCATCGCGCACGAGTCGATGAGGAAGCCGTGAACGGCTCGTCAAGCGTCTCCATACGGGCGGATCAAACCGGGCTATCGTTTGCCATTCGATGGTTTCTGAATGACAACTTCCCTGCTTAACTGTGTATCCCTCTGATACGTACAGTATGTTATTTGCCCATGCCAGCGCCCGTGTGCGCGGCAACGTAGTCACAGGCACAAGGCCCCAATCAGCGGATGGCTCCGAAGGAAGCACCGTGCCTAGCTGGGCGCTCATATTTTCAATTTTCTCTTCAATTTTCCGACTTCAACGCCACGAATGGGCCGATGGCCAGCACGTCCATTTTGGTCCGCCTGAAGCAGTCAATGGCTTCTTCGGGCTTGCAGACAATCGGTTCGTTTTCGTTAAAGCTGGTATTGAGCACGACCGGGATGCCGGTTTTGCGCTGGAATGCTTTGATCAGGTCGTAGTAGAGCGGATTTTCCTCGCGCGTCACAGTGTGCAGCCGACCTGTGTCATCAACATGATTCACAGCGCATAATTCTTTTCGCTTCTCCGGACGGATCTTGTAAACGTGCAGCATGAACGGAGAGGGATGGTCGTACTCGAAATATTCGTTCTGGTGTTCAGCCAGGATCGAAGGCGCAAACGGTCGGAACCATTCCCGCTGCTTGATGCGGGCGTTGAGCACATCTTTCATGTTGGGCAAGCCCGGATGCGCCACGATGGAGCGGTTCCCCAATGCCCGCGGACCCCATTCCATGCGCCCCTGGAACCATCCCACGACGTTCCCGGCCGCGATTTGTTCGACTACCTCGGCGAGAAGCGGTTCGCGGTCCAGCTTGCGATAGTGGAGACGCGCTTTTTTGAGATCCGACTCGACGCAGGCATCGGAGAATTCAGGGCCCAGATACGAATGCTTCAACTCGGAACGCCGTGGTTGCTGAAGGACGCAATGATAAGTGTGCAGTGCCGCTCCGATCGCGAGGCCCTCATCACCTGCGGCCGGTTGAATCCAGGTTCGGCGGAAGGGCGTCGTCTGAAAAAGCTTTCCATTGGCGACACTGTTCAAGGCACAACCTCCTGCCATAGCCAGGTTTTCCGACGGCACGCGAGCAAAGAGTTGGTTGAGTAGATGAAAGAAGACCTCTTCAAAGCGCTGCTGCATTGCGAATGCGAGATCCATGTCGCGCTGGGTAATCTCCGTATACGGCTCACGAGGGTCGCCAAATAGCTTTTCCATGCGGTCGGAGAAGTGGCGCGCCAGTCGCACAGTTCCGTCCGGAAGCACCTGCATGCCCTGATTGCTGCCTAGCGGTTTGAAGTAACTCAGGTCGAGCTGGAATCCATTATTCTTCAGGCAGATGATACTGCTGATGAGCTCGCGACAAGTGTCCTTGCCGTAGGGCGCGAGCCCCATGACCTTGCCTTCATCCCCATATTTCTTATACCCGATGAATTCACAAATCATGGTGTAGAAGCTGCCGAGTGAATGGGGAAGGTAAACGCGGTCGAGGATTTCAATATCGTTCCCTTCGCAACGCGCCATCATCGTGGAAACAAAATCGCCCGAACCGTCGTAGCTGAAACCGGCAGCCTTTTCCCATGGCGAACAGTAGTACGCGCTGGCGATGTGGGCGATGTGGTGCTCGAGATGGTGTTCTTGAAAGCGCAGCTTGGCAGAGTCCACTTCCAACGCTGGTGCTAGGAGAGAACGCACATTCCGCATTCCCTCTTTTCGTTGGCGGAGGCGGATGAAATTCAGAATTTTTCCGGGATTCTTCAGAGCATATTGGACTTTTTTGGCAAGATTGGCGTCGCTGTCTTGTCCAACGGCGACGTGATCGATGTCGGAAATCGTGGCGCCGACTGCGTCGAGACACGCCTTCACCGATAGTGCCGGGAAACCGCCAAAATGTTTGTGGCGATTCAGTCGCTCTTCAGCAATCGCAAATACGACTTCTCCATCCTGCACGATCGCGGCCGAAGAGTCGGCGTGAAACATGTTGAGGCCCAAAATTAGCATGCAACTCCCAAATCCCCCTATTCAGGCTGGCTTCATTCGTGGGCAGGTCGAGCATCCAGAACTTCGCGGATGAAAGCAGGCGTATCCACGGGCATGGTTTGTCCGGTCGCACGAGCGGCACCGATTTTCAGTGTCGTCAAGGTTGACGAAACGATATCTTCAAACGGGATGGGCGAAGGTCGTCCTGCCCGAACACTGGCTGCGAGAGCATCCCACTCACTGCGGTGTCCCTTATCCTGTCGCCAGCGCAAACTAGAAATCTGCCGGCGTCCGTGGCGGACCACCTCCAAACGCCGAAGGTCCTCCAACACGGCTACTCCACCACCACTGAAAACTTCAATACGCTCTTTGGAGTACGCCTTGTCTCCGTTGGCGAGATAGCTGATGGTACCGGCTGAGCCGTTGGCAAATCCCAAGGAGATGAGGACGTTGTCGCCACTGTACTCACCGGAATCGGCCACCGGCCGGACAGTCACTTCGACCGGCTGCGCCCCCGCGAGAAAAGAAAGAAAGTCGACGAAGTGACACACTTCTCCCAAAATACGTCCTCCGCCGATATCAGGATCGTGGGTCCAATGGTCCGGCGGCAAGAAGCCCGCATTCACGCGATAGTGCATGGCCCTGGGCTCGTTCACATCGTCGAGAAAGGACTTCATGTGCACCGCTAGGGGAGCGAAACGGCGGTTGAAGCCAACCATCAGGATCGGACGCGGGTTCTCCGTTTGTCCGTGACAATAGACTCGGACGATCTCGGCCAGTTCCTCTTCACGAAGACAGAGGGGCTTCTCACAAAACACGTGTTTGCCAGCCTGCAATGCAGCTAGCACCTGACGTGCGTGGAGATTGTGCCTCGTTGCGATCACGACCGTATTAATGGCGGGATCTTGGACGACTTCTTTGTCGTCAGTCGTGCAATAGCGAAAGCGGAATTTGTCTGCGGCTGAGCGGCTATGGGCGCCGGTGGCGGAGCAAACGCCAACCAAATCCACTCCGGGGATCTGCTGGATCGCCGGAAGTAGCGTGCTGTTCGCAAAACTGCCTGCCCCGATCAAGCCGACCTTGAGACTCTTGTCTGCCAGCGTTGTGGCCCTCGGCGCCGCTTCGGAAACAATTTGCACGCGCTGGCTGTGATGCGAATGGTCGGGATACGTGAACACAACCCCGAGGAACGGTTCGCTACAGTGCCCTGAGATCATGTCGTAGGCACGGTGGACGTCGTCGATCGGAAAGCGGTGCGTGATGAGAGCGTTGACATCCACTTTGCGTTCCGCCAACAGCTGCAGAAAACTTTCCATGTTGCGCGTTTCCGTCCAGCGCACATGGCCAATCGGATAGTCCCGCCCTTTTTGCTCGTAGACAGAATCGTAGCGGCCCGGTCCATAAGACCGCGAAATACGAAAATCCAATTCCTTTTCGTAATAGATCCTGCGCTCTATTTCCATTCCGACCGTGCCGAGGGCAACCACGATTGCGCGGTCGCGAGCGATGCGTCCAGCGAGGTTTACCGGCTCGCTGCTGGGAGTTTCTGCGGTGATCAACACGGCATCGGCGCCGAAGCCGCGCGTTTGCTGCCGGCAGAGGTCCTCCAAGGTTTCACCGGATGAACAGGTAACGTCGCCGCCAAGACGGCCCGCAAGATCCGCCCGATGGGCGGCGATATCCATGCCGAGGACACGACAACCTGCAGCCTTAAGAAGCTGCACGGTGAGCTGGCCAAGAAGTCCGAGTCCAATGACGGCAACAGTGTCGCCCAGTTTCACATCCGCTGTGCGGACTCCGTGCAAGGCAACCGCCCCTACCGTCGTAAACGCGGCCTCCTCGAAGGAAACCGGAGAGCTTTCCGGAATTTTGGCCAGCAGCAATCTGGGAACGCACGCAACCTCCGCGTGCACGGCATATCCTGCGCCCGCGCAGGCCACTCGAGCGCCCACGGCCATATCGCTGACACCTTCACCCACTCCGATGACAGTGCCGGAACTGCTGTAACCGAGAGCAGTTGGTTGATCAAGCCGGCTGCGCACGGCTTCCACGGCCGAAAGCAGGCCATCCCGCCGGATTTTGTTGAATACCTCACGTACGAGATCGGGACGAGACTTCGCTTTCTGAAACAGATTTTTGCTGGCAAATTCCGAGGACGCCCTCTCCGTCCCGGCGGAAACCAAAGAGGCCGCGATGCGCACCAGCACACAACCGGACAGCAGTTGCGGGGCGGGGACTTCCGCCACTGTGATCTCGCCCGTGCGCACATGCTGGAGAACTTGTTTCATGCGGTAGCAGCCGTTTGCGCCTGTATGGTATCGGCGGCCATTCGGCGCGACGCGCCGTCCAGAAAAACACGCGACCAAAGTTCCAGCGTTAGGAATTGCCAGATTTGCATGGACCAGTCCTGTGTTCCGCGACGGTGCTCTTCGATGAATGTGCGCACCGCCTCTGGTCGGAACAGACCACGTCGGCGGATTTGTGACTCAGAGAGCAAGTCGTCCACCATCTCCTTCAAATCGTGCGCCAGCCAATAATCTACTGGAGCCGCAAAGCCCGCCTTTGGCTGGCGCAGCACTTCGCGAGGCAAAATGCCTCGCATGGCTTGTCGAAAAATGTACTTGGTCGTTGGACGGAAGAAACCGTGCAACTTCAGGTGTGGCGGCACATTCCAGGCAACAAATTCGGCGAGTTCGCGGTCCAGGAAGGGCACGCGCACTTCAACGGACGACGCCATACTCATTTTGTCGTTGTAAGTCAGGTTCAGGCTGACCATGAAAATCTTAGTGTCTAGGTAGAGCATCTGGTTCAGGAAATCGGCATTCTGAACCTCGCGGAACGCGCCCTGATGCCGCCCTGCCGGATCCGTTGAAGACAACTCAGACGCGAGCTCATCAGAATATAGCCCAGACTTCTGACCTTTATCGAGATAAGTGCAGTTCATGATGAAGCGATCGACGGAATTGAGAGACGCACTACGTGCCATCTTCTTGGCGAGCCGCGCGCTTCCCTTTATCGTCGTGCCTCGAAAACCCGGCAGGTGTGCGATCGCCGCCTCGGCCATTCGGCGCAGTATGCCTGGACACTTCTGATACTGCTCGGCCCAGTAGTGGGCAGCATGCTTGCGGTATCCCGCGAACAACTCATCGCCGCCTATGCCCGACAACAGCACCGTCGCCTGTTTGCGCGCTTCATGACAGACCAGATAAGCGGCGATGATTGCAGGATCCGCGGTGGGTTCATCCATGTGCCAAGTCAGTTGCGGCAGAAGTCGAGCGACGTCCGGTTCCACAACGATCTGTTCGTTCTCACAGCCCAGCTGGCGCGCGAGTCGGGCCGGCACTTCTGGGTTATCGAGTGTCGTCTCCCCTACTCGATACTTGCCCGGAAAGGTGATGGTGTACGTGCGCACCGGTTGGTTGGTGGCCCGCGACATCATGGCCACGATGCTGGAGGAATCCAACCCGGCACTCAGAAACGCGCCGATCGGGACATCGCTGACCATTTGTGCCTTAACCGATTGCCGGAATCGCTCGCCAATTTCATCGGTCAGGTCTTCCTCCAACCTCTCATGCGGCTGGCCTTGGGGCGGGAAGCGTAAGTCCCAATACTGCGTGATACTTAGTTCGCCGCCTTTCAGAATCGCGTAGTGGCCTGCCTCTAATTTGAGAATGTTGCGAAAGATCGTTTTCGGATCCGGCACCCATAGAAAAGTCAGGTATTGATGAAGGGATTCGTGGTCGAGTTCCGGTTCGATGCCGGGTACTTCCAGGAGTGCTTTGATCTCTGAAGCAAACGCAAACTGGCGTCCGCGATACCAGTAGTAAAAGGGCTTCACTCCGAAATGGTCGCGGGCCATGAACAGAACGGGACTGCTGGATCGCATGTCGCAAATGGCGAAGGCGAAGATTCCATTCAGGCGCTTTACGCAATCCGGACCTTCTTCCTCGAACAAATGGAGAACGACTTCGGTATCAGTATCCGAGGCGAAGCGGTAGCCCTTTACCTGCAGTTCATGGCGCAGGTCGGCGAAGTTGTACACCTCTCCGTTGTAGGTGATAAAAACCGACCGCTCTTCATTGGCCATTGGCATGTGGCCGCTGGCGGAAAGATCCAGAATGGCGAGGCGTCGGCTGCCGAGGCCGATGTAGGAACCGTCGGGAAAGCGTTGCTCCCACAGGCCGGAATCGTCCGGCCCACGGTGAGCCTGGACGTGGGTCATCCGGCTCAACGCTTCCCTGTTCCCACAATTCACCAAGCCGCTAATTCCACACACAAAGGGGCCTCTGGGTCGTGAATCGCAATCTACGAGTATAAATGGGAGTCTGTGGACGTGGCATAGCAACTGAAAGTCCACTACTTGTGCGCGGCGGAGTGCTGCGACCACTTCCATGCAGTAGTTACAATGTCATCCAGCGAGCGAGTCGCCTTCCATTGCAAAAGCTTCTGAGCGCGTGAAGGGTCGGCCACGAGAGCCGGGGGATCGCCGGAACGCCGCGGCGCTACATTCCGATTCACCGCTTTTCCAGTAACTTTCTCCACCGCGCGAACGATCTCAGAGACGGAATGCCCCTGACCCGTGCCGAGATTAACCGCGAACGAGTCATCGCCTTTAGCCACGCGACCCAGCGCCAGCACGTGCGCTTCGGCGAGATCATTCACATGAATGTAGTCACGAATGCAAGTGCCATCGGGTGTCGGATAGTCCGTGCCAAAGATCTGCAGCGGCGACGAGCTAGTCCCGGTTGCAGACAAGGCCAACGGGATCAAGTGCGTTTCCGGATTATGCAACTCACCAATCTCCCCGCTCTCGTCTGCTCCAGAAGCATTGAAGTAGCGCAGCGACGCGTATCTCAGGCCGTAGGCAGGACTGTAAGCTTCCAGCGCATTTTCCAGAAAGAGTTTGGAGATTCCGTAGGGATTGATCGGCTGTCGGATGGCGTCCTCGGTGATGGGCACCTTCGAGGGGACGCCGTAAACCGCGCAGGTCGAAGAGAACACAAAACTGCGCACGCCCGCGTCCACACAGGTATTCAAGAGGTTTAAGGCTGCTTCGACATTGTTGCGGAAGTACTTTCGAGGGTCCCGGACCGATTCGCCGACGTACGCGTACGCGGCAAAATGCATAACGGCGTCTACGCGGTTCATGACCGTACGAAGCTTGACCGTGTCTGCGATGTCACCAATGACCAGTTCAAATCCTTTCGCGAGCGATTCGTAACCGGTGGAAAGATTGTCATAGATGATGGCCTCATGGCCATGTTTTCGCAGCACACGTGCAGTGTGACTTCCGATGTAACCGGCACCCCCGATGACCAGAACTTTCATGTTGATATGAATTTTCCCGAATTCAGATTTGCAGCCGGTGCAAAGGAGTATATGGGAAGGCAAAGCGTTTCGCGAAAGGCACCAATGGCAGCGGGTTCCCCTCATCAGGAATTTTCTTTACAATCGACGCCTTGCAGTATCTGTTAGTGGAAACAGCGGGCGCGAACGTGCGGGAGAATCGATGGCTGATCCCCTTCTGATTGCAAAATCCAAGAATGACCTAACCCTTCTTGCAGAAATGGCAAACCGCCACGGGCTTGTGGCTGGGGCCACTGGCACTGGAAAAACTGTCACTCTACAGGTAATGGCCGAAAATTTCAGCCGCATCGGCGTTCCAGTTTTTGCGGCCGACGTGAAAGGCGATCTTTCGGGCATCAGCCAGTCTGGTAAGGACAATCCAAAGCTTGCCGACCGCGTAAAAAAGCTTCGGTTGTCCGACTTTTCCTTTGCCGGCAATCCTGCTGCTTGCTGGGACGTATTCGGAGAAGAGGGGCATCCTGTGCGGGCCACCGTCTCGGAGATGGGCCCGTTGCTTTTCAGTCGGTTGCTGAATCTGAATGACATCCAGGCGGGCGTGCTGACCTTGGTCTTCAAGATCGCCGACGACAACGGGTTGCTGTTGCTCGACCTGAAAGACCTGCAGGCCATGCTGCAGAACGTCGGCGATAACGCCAAGCAGTTTCAGACTCAGTATGGAAATATCTCTGCGGCCAGCATTGGAGCCATCCAGCGAGGCCTGCTAACTCTGCAGCAACAAGGGGGGGATAAATTTCTCGGCGAACCGGCGCTGAATCTCGACGACCTCATGCAGACGGATTCCGACGGGCACGGTGTTGTGAATCTTCTGGCAGCCGACAAATTGATGTCCTCGCCAAAGCTTTATGCGACGTTCTTGCTTTGGCTTCTCTCAGAACTCTTTGAGAAGCTTCCGGAGGTGGGAGACCCCGAGAAGCCCAAACTGGTGTTCTTCTTTGACGAGGCCCACCTGTTGTTCAGCGATCTTCCAAAAGTGCTCGAAGAAAAGGTCGAGCAGGTGATTCGGCTAATTCGTTCCAAGGGAGTCGGAGTCTATTTTGTGACTCAGAATCCGATCGACATCCCTGAAGTGATTCTGGGACAACTGGGCAATCGGGTACAGCACGCCCTGCGCGCCTTTACTCCGGCCGACCAAAAAGGAGTGCGTGCGGCAGCCCAGACGTTCCGCGCTAACCCGGCAGTCGATGTGGAAAAAACCATTACAGAACTCGCCGTCGGGGAAGCTCTAGTGTCGTTCCTCGATGAAAAAGGCATACCAACACCGGTCGAGCGCGCGCTGATCTGTCCCCCGCATAGTCAGATCGGCCCCATCACACCCGATCAACGCCGCCAACTCATCAGTTCGTCATTAGTAGCAGGCGTGTATGAAAAGGCGGTCGATCGCGAATCAGCCTACGAACGTCTCAAGGGGCGTGCGGCTCAGCAGTCAGCAACGGCGCAAGCCGCACCCGCCCAAGCCCCAAGCTGGTTTCCGAATCTTGGTATCCCGAGCTCAGGTGGCCGGCGAGGAGACTCGATCGCAGAAGCGGCCATGAAGAGCGCCGCCCGAGCCATGGGAAGCACCGTCGGACGCCAAATTATTCGTGGGGTACTAGGGTCTTTGTTGGGTGGCAGCGGAAGGCGGTAGGAACCACCCAAAGCTCAGCCGATCTCAGGATTTCGCAGGCAGCAACTTCACGAGCAGGCGGTGAATCGCTTCGGGGTTGTGCTCTCCCGCACTGCCATCGAGATTGTAGGAGCGCTCGAAGCCGGCGGGACCTTCAATCTTCATCGCCCACTTGTCGCTCGCACGGGAGCCGAGAATCGATACCCTCCAGTCTCCGCGCCGGTCGCTAAAGACGTGTTCAATGACGGCTACCACTTCTGAGCGAACCCCAGAATCGCCGGTGTTCTGCATTTCCACCGTGACTGCCATGCCGCTTATTGTACAAAGAGAATTTGCTGCCTGGATGTGACGATTGTCCCTGATCGAAATGGCCCCGCCGCCGAATCACTTGCGCTGTTCCAGCTTGACGGAAGCCTGGACCGGCCTACCGTCGCGCATCACGGTCACCTGCACGACGTCGCCCACTTTGCTGCGCCGCAGGGCGTCGGTGAAGTCGTAGAGATTCTTGATGGGCTTGTCTGCGAACTCGACAAGAATATCGCCAGCTTTGAGTCCTGCCTTGTCTGCGGGCGATGCCGGCTTCACGTCGGAAAACTTCACGCCGTTTTCCACCTGGCCGAAGTCCGGGATGGACCCGAAATATGGCCCATAGCCGCCGCCTGCGCCGCCCAAAGGTTTGTCTTCGACAACGGCAACAAAGGTCGGCCGATCAACGGCAGAGACAAGTTGAAGACCGGTATTTCCCACGACGTCGACCAGGCGCGCCGCTGAATCAGAATTGATCTTGTCCCAGGTATCCGACGGCTTGTGATAATCGGAATGCAAGCCCGAAAAAAAGAACAGCACCGGAATCCGCTTGGTCACAAACGACGTGTGATCACTCGCCGAGTAGCCTCCGGGTGAATATTCCATCTTGAAGTTGGATTTTGCCTGCGCTTGTTCGAGGATGGTTTTCAGTGTGGAACCAGTCCCCACACCCCCGATATAGACTTTGTCGTCCTTGACTCGGCCAATCATGTCCATGTTGAGCATCGCAACCGCCTTGTCGAGAGGTAGGGTTGGTTGCTGTACCCAGTAGGCGGATCCCAATAAGCCAAGTTCTTCGCCGGCAAAGGATGCAAACAGAATGCCGCGCTGCAATTGTCCCTTTAAGGGCGCAAAGGCGCGGGCGAGCTCAAGAACCCCTGCGGTACCGGACGCATTGTCATCCGCGCCCGGATGGATATGCCCAATCTGCGTGGGAGCCAGGGAGTCGTGATTTCCTCGGCCCAGGTGGTCGTAGTGCGCCCCAATGATCACGTACTCATCGCTCTTGCCGGGCAAATAGGCGAGAACATTGTTGACGGTGGCCCGAGTAGTCTCAACGTTCACGGCAATCGATGCGCGTAGTTGATCGGGGAGAGCGAAGGACTGTGGCTTGGTCGCGTGATCGATCTGGCCCTGTACCTCAGCAAGCGATTTGCCGGCTGAACGCACCCAACCTTCAGCGACATCATTCTTAACGTGGATCAGAACAATTCCAGTATTCTCGGGACCGCTCACGCTGCCAAACCGAGTCAGCAGGTCTTGCTCACCATCGCCTAACTTGCCGTTGACGATAACGACGGCCTTCGCTCCATGATTGCGCGCATTGATCGCCTTCGAGATCAGTTGCGCGTGCCGTGTCAGTCCCGCATGGCCGCTCTTTTCGGCAAATCCTGCGGGTTCACAGCGCAGTATAACGGCAACCTTGTCTTTGACATCGACTCCCGCATAGTCGTCATAACCGAACTCCTCCGCCGTTGCCCCGTATCCGACAAATACCAGCGGAGCATTCACCAGGCCGGAGGCCGAAAAGCTGAAGGGAACGAACTCCAGGTTCAACTTGAGGTCCCGCTTCTGCGTGCCTTGTTCGATGGTGAATCGGTTGTGCGCTCTGAGCCTCGCGCCGGTGATCACCGTGAAGGGCTGAAAATAAGACTTTGAGCCCGCAGGCCGGAGGCCGAGATCCTTGTATCGCGTCTCCAGCAAGTGTGCCGCGCGGCTCAGTCCGCGGCTGCCATCGCCGCGCCCCTCCATGGCCGGGGTCGTTAGGGCCTTCACGTCTTCCAGGTATTTCGTCGGATCGACGTTGCTAATCGATTGGGAGAAGGCACAGGGAAGAACACTGAGGGCACATGTGAAAAATGCAACTCCCAGCAGTCTTGCGCGCACAGGCGGGTGCATTTCTGGAGGGCTAAACATTGAGTCACACTTTCCCAACGTTGCAATTCGGAGCTTGGAAATGAAACGATACTAGGCCAGACCCGAAAGTGAGCAAGCTAGGGGAGTCGGTTGGCTCGAACAGCAGAAAAGCCTTTGCTTCGATCTACGGGCCAGCAGGGTCCTTTGGGCTGAGCGGTTCGTCACCTCTAAGCAGAACCCATGCCGTAAGTCCACCCACGGCGCCCGCTCCAATGGCAATCGCATAGGGAGAATCGAGAATGCCCCCGCCCGCAGCTGGAACAGCGCCACCCCCGCGCCTGCGGTCCTTTTTTTCCTGCTCCTGTGACTCATCGCGCGTGGTTTCCTGCCCCTGTGCAAGGGTGGTGGTGCCGTTCGAATCAATCAGGGTCAGGTCGCCTTTGCGGGCAATGATCTTGACCGCGCCATCGGTGTCACGAACCTCGAATTCGGTCCAGGCGGCGGAGACAGGCACCACCCGCAGAGCACCGATGCGTGCCGCCATGTTCTTCGACGTGCTCACGCTCATGCCCCCGTGCTCAAGCTTTATGGAATCACCCTGATACTGGACCAGAGAATCTGAGGAAACCAACACGCTGCTTCCCGGGGCCTTAATGCTGGCGACGGAGTCTGCCTTCGTTTGGACCAGGTCTCCCGAGAAGATGGCAGACGACCTGGGAACACTGCCGCCGTTGATCCACGCTGTGCCATTGGTGTAGAGCATCGCGGCGGTAGTGTCCGCGGCAAACAGCGACGCCGGAAGCACGAAGATCAGAACGCAGCTCAGAATTGCGCGTGCAGTCAAATTGCGCATTGCGTCTCCCACGGCTCGGTGCGTGAATTTGCCGCCCATCGTAAGCCCTTAAGAGGTTGAGAGTCAATCCCTTCAAGCAATTTCTCGGACGTTTCAAAGCCACCGATCGACCAACGCCCACCAGATCAGCCGCGTCCACTCGTCGAAGTTGGTCTTTGCCCATTGGCGATGGCGCCACCAGGATTCCCCGAACTGAGCGGGATCGCGCGCGGCTGCAACACTGAAGGTACGGTCGTGAATCTGGCGTCGAAATATGCTGAGCGCGCGCCGGGTGTGGAAATCCGAGGTCACAATAAGAGCAGAATTGCCGCCGACCTTCTGCAGGCAGGCCTCCGCCTCGCTTGTCTCAGCTTTGGTCGACAATCCATAGATCGGGCAGACTGTGATTGACGAAGCTTGCGGCAAAGAGTTCACCCATGTTTCGGCCAACTGGACAAAGCTGGTTCCGTATGCCGTGGCACCAGCCGGCACATCGAGGACGATACGGCTGGCGTATCCCTGGTTGAGCAACTCGAGAGCGCGGCCTGGCCTGCGGTCGGTCTCGCCCGCGAGCACCAGGATGGTGTCGGATTTCTGCGGCTCGTCGATGACCAGAAATCGTCCCGATCGGATGGCCATCCAGAGAACCACCAGTGCGCCAGCAACGACTCGTCGTTTCGCCATGTTTTACCGGAATTCTTGCGGCATTTTCCGATGATTGCTGGGAGTTGCCGCTTCCCTCTTCACACCATGAATCTCAATACGTTACCAAGCGACCTAGTACACCCGTCTTACAGAATCCGCGCAATTCACATGCTAGAATTCTCAAGAAATTACGAACGAGATCATGATGACACCAGCGACTTCAGACACGCTTTCTTCGGAATTAATCGCGAAAATCGCCAGCCATCAGGCACGGGTCGGCATTATTGGGCTCGGATATGTGGGGCTGCCGTTGGCGCTCCTCTATACTGACCAGAAATTTCGGGTCACGGGCTTCGACATCGACCAGCGCAAAGTTGATACGCTGAACGCAGGCGGATCGTACATCTTCCGCATCACGCAAGAAGAAATTCAATCGGCGCGCAGCGGTGGATTCACAGCCACCGCGAACTATCCCCAACTGACGGAAATGGACGCGATCATCATCTGCGTGCCGACCCCGCTAAACGAATATCATGAGCCCGATCTCAGCTATATCACGAACACCGGGCATGCCATTGCGCCTCACCTGAGAGCCGGGCAAATCGTGATTCTGGAGAGCACGACTTATCCCGGAACAACTGAGGAAGTGCTGGTTCCGATACTCGAAAAAGAGAACAAGCATGGGCTAAAGGCTATACGTTCGGGGCAATCTTCGGAGAACGGGTTCTACGTCGCATTTTCTCCCGAGCGCGAGGATCCGGGAAACACCAGCGTTGCCCGGCGGGACATCCCGAAGGTGGTGGGTGGCCTGGATCCGCAGGCGTCGGAAGTAGCAGCCGCCCTGTATGGTTCGATTTTCAACCGCGTCGTACGCGTTTCTTCTCCCGCCGCTGCGGAAATGACCAAGCTTCTTGAGAATATTTATCGCTGCGTCAATATCGCGCTGGTTAACGAACTCAAATTGCTCAGCCTGCGGATGGGCCTGGATATATGGGAAGTGATTCAGGCGGCGGCTACCAAGCCATTTGGCTTTCAGCCTTTCTATCCCGGTCCCGGCTTGGGCGGACATTGCATTCCAGTCGACCCGTTTTACCTCTCCTGGAAGGCCAAAGAGTTCGATTTCCACACGCGCTTTATCGAACTGGCGGGAGAGGTCAACATTGGCATGCCGTATCACGTCATCTCGTCAGTGGTAGCGGCACTGAATCGGCGCAAGAAAGCGTTGAACGGAGCCCGGGTGCTGGTGTTGGGCGTGGCCTACAAGCGTGATATCGACGACCTCCGCGAATCGCCCTCGCTGACGATTATTGAACTGCTGCAAAAGGAAGGTGCGCAGGTCAGCTATCACGATCCGTATTTTCCGATGATCGGAAAGGGTCGCAAATATGATCTCCAGATGAAGCGCGCCTCACTGGATAATCTAGGCCAGTACGATTGCGTGCTGATTGTGACCGATCACTCTGAGTACGACTATCGGCGAATCGTGCAGGAGTCCCAGCTCGTCGTGGATACGCGCAACGCCACCCAGGGCATTCAGAGCGAAAAGATCGTCCGTTGCTAGGTCGCCCAAAAGCTCGTGGAAGAGCCCAGTGACGGCCTTGGGCGCGGGATCCAGCGAGAAACCTACCCAGAAGCTGTAAAATTTTGCCCCTCAAAATCCAGCCACTGACGGGACACCTTCCGAATCCTGTAAGCATCTAAAGGCTAATCGGTTAATGGTTGCGGTTGTGGATGCAAATGGCCTTATTATTGCACCAGAAAGAGCCTGAAGTTGTACACTGAGTAGGCCCGGTCCGTCTCCAGGTTCACCAAATCGGAGCGGTCGTATTAAGTCAGGAGATTGATAACGAAGGGCAACCGCTCCCGGCTGCCCGTCAGGTGAGTCTATGGCTTCCGACCCTCAAGTTACGCCGTTTTCATTGCTCCCCGACTCCCGACCCCCTTGGAAAGAATTCACTTTTAGCATGGTGAGCCAGGCAGGTCTGATTGCGCTCCTGCTGTGGATGGGGTTGTTATATCCGCGGGTTCTACCGAAGCCGGAAGGCGATTACAAAGCGGTCGTCCTGGTCAGCACGCCGCCCCCGGTTAATCACGAGCCGGCTCCTGTTCGCGAGTTCAAAATACCTGACCCTGTGGCGCATTTGGACACACCGATTCCCGAGAATCTGCGGTTGCCGGCGCCGACTCCTAAACCGCGCCCCAACGTTGTGGAAGAAACTCAAGTTCCCAAGGTAGAAGTGGCTGCCAACAAGCCAAATCTGCCGCAAACCGCCCCTGCCATCCCACGGAAGCTGGTGCAAACCAACGTATTCTCCACCGGAAGCTCGGCCACGCCAACCATCGCAGCGGCCCCGCAGAAAGTGCAGACCGGTGGCTTCGGCGATCCCAATGGAGTCCCGGCGAAAGAAAACAACAACGGCAAACCCGCCACCATCGCGCAACTGGGATCGTTTGACCTTCCCGCCGGTCCTGGGTATGGAAATGGTACCGGTGGCGCGAAAGGCGTGCGTGGCGTCGTCGCCAGTGCGGGGTTCGGAAATGGAGTAGCAATCGGAGATGGCAGCGGACAAGTGAACACGTCCCGTGGCAACGGCATTGTGCGTCAAGCTGGTTTTGGTGACGCGGATCCGGCTCCTGTGCAGCCGTCTCGTCCAAAACCGGCCGAGACAACTCCGAAGATTGTTCCTGCAGAAATCATTTCCAAGCCTACGCCTGCCTATACCGACGAGGCTCGACGAGCGAAGGTTGAGGGCGAGGTTCTGCTCGAAGTTGTGCTGCAAGCATCGGGGCACATTCGAGTCCTTCGCGTGGTTCGCGGCCTGGGGCACGGGCTCGACGAGTCTGCCATCCAGGCAGCGGAGAAAATTAGCTTCAAGCCGGCAATGCGGGATGGACAGCCCGCGGATTCGACTGCTGTGCTTCACATTATTTTCCAGTTAGCCTGAAGCTACGAGCTTCTCTGAAGGAGTCTAATGCGCAGTTTCAAGGGTGTCTGGTTCTCTCTTTTTGTTTTGGTGGGTTTCGGACTATCGGCCTTCGCTCAGGATTCGACTCCGGCTGCCTCCACTTCTGATTCCGCCTCTCGTGCCACCGTCACACAGCTGGCCACCTCGAGCAGCGCACCGGCTCCGGCCTCGTTTGATCAAGTAGTGGATCGCATTGTGGAACGCGAGCACTTTTTTGTGGCGCAGATGAAGCATGCCCATCCTCTGGTGGAAACCTATATCCAGAATATGAAGTCCGATAAGGAACTCGGGGCCACACCGACCAATGATCACTACTTCCTGGGCCGCCTGGACATGAGCAATGGCACCGAGGACCGAATGTTCATTCAGCAGCCTGGCTTCGGGAAGCGCATGCTCAACAGCCTCACCAGCGTGTATTCTATGCATTTTCTGCCGCTGGGCTTCGCGCAGATGGTGATGCTCGACGATGATTTTCAGAAGAAGTACTACAAGCTGACGTTCGTGCGGCGGGAATTTCTCGGTGAGATTCGTTGCCTGGTTATCGATGTCCAGCCCAAGGAAGATTCACGCAAGGGCCGCTTTCTAGGACGAATTTGGGTGGAAGACCAGGAATACAATATCGTTCGCTTCAACGGTACGTACTCTCCTCATGCGCGTACCGCCTTTTATCTGCACTTCGACAGCTGGCGATTGAACCTGCGACCTGGTGTTTGGCTCCCTGCGTACGTGTACAGCGAAGAATCGGACCTGAAGTACAAGATGTCGCAAAACCTGCACTTCAAGGCACAAACCCGCCTTTGGGGCTACGATCTTAAGAATCTCGGGCGTACCGATGAGTTCACAACGATTCAAATCGATCCGGCGTCAGTGAAGGATCAGAGCGAGGCCGCACAGGATGCCACGCCGGTGGAAGCGCAAAGGATGTGGCAGCGCCAGGCCGAGGATAACGCCGTGGAACGCCTCCAGAAGATCGGGCTGTTGGCTCCCAGCGGCGACGTCGACAAGGTTCTGACAACAGTCGTTAACAACCTGATCGTCACCAACAATCTCGACATTCAGCCCGAAGTACGCGCTCGACTGCTGCTAACTTCACCGTTGGAGTCGTTCACCATCGGCCACACAATTGTCGTCAGCAAAGGTTTGCTGGACGTATTGCCCGACGAAGCGTCACTCGCCATGGTCCTGGCGCGGGAATTGAGTCACATTGCGCTCGGCCACCAGATGGATACGAAGTTTGCGTTCAACGACCGCATGTTCTTCGCGGACGAGGACACGTTCTCCACCCTCAACTTCCGGCGGAGTTCCGCAGACGAAGATGCGGCTGATCAGAAAGCTCTAGAGCTTTTGTCGAACTCGCCGTACAAGGACAAACTGGCGAACGCAGGTCTATTCCTGAAAGCGTTGCAGGCCCGAGCACCAGAACTGAAAAATTTGATCCGAGCGCGTCTGGGTGAAGGTTTAGTGAGCGGCAAGACGCTTCGCATGTCAGCGCTACTAAACTCCGCGCCTCAACTTGACGAACGGAAGAAAGACCAAATCGCCGCCCTCCCGTTGGGGGGCCGAATCAAAGTCGATGCCTGGAGCAATGAAGCCGCGATGGCCAAGACGAAGCCTGTCGCCCTTCTTTCAGCGCGGGAAAAAATGCCCTTCGAGGTGACTCCGGTATTCCCCTATCTGTCGCGGATTTCAACTGGCGGGACGGAGAAGGTGGCTTCCACGTCGCCAGCTCCCGCCGCGAAGTGAAAAGATACGTCGGCTCTGGCGGTGGTGTATCACCGGCAGCAGACAGGAATCAAGAAGTAGCGGGAACGTGAATTACGCCAGCGGAGGGTGGGCACGCGAGTGCCAGCAGGCGAAATAGAGCTATCCGCGCCGCTTACTGAATAGCGCTTCCGACTTGTGAGAACACGTTGTTCGCGTTGGTACCGATCAACCGGATCGTCCCAACGACGATTACCAGGATGACCGCCAACATCACCGCGTATTCTGCGATGTCTTGTCCGGATTCATCTGACCACAACTGCCGCAAGTACGTCATTACGGGCTCCCTTCCTCAGCTAGTGGAAAACCCTTCGCGGACACCAATCCAAGTCGATGCCGCAAAGTGCAAAACTTTTCCTAGGCGTACCCTGTGAACAATGCTAGATTCCGATGCCTCGAACGCCAATAGCACCGAAGTGACCCGGCATGGCACGAAAGTGCCATGCCCATAAACCTCACAATTTACTGCGATTACGCGATGCTCTTTAGAGGCAGGGCTTGATTGACGGCGAAGAGTGCCAATTCTAAACGGGTGGAGACACCCAGCTTATCGAAGATATTGCTCAAGTGATGTTTTACGGTGTCCTCGCTGATTTTGAAGTATTCCGCTATTTCTTTATTGGAATAGCCCGCCACCACGGCCGAGACGATTTCTAGTTCTCTTGGAGTCAATCCGAATTTCTTCTGCCGGGATTCTTCGCTGGAGGACTGGACCAGGTTACGAAGATATTGAACGAGATTGGAAACGCTTTCCCGCCCGACCCAGTACTCCCCAGTCATGACGGTATGAATGCTCTTGAGCAGGAGTTGGGTGGCGGAGTCTTTGAGAACGACCCCGCGAGCTCCCAGTTGCAGTGCTTCGACTATCTGATGCTTTTCTGCGGCAGCAGTCAGCAAGATCACCTTGACCCCATTGGCGCCCGTGCCGACGCTCAAGTCTCGCAGAGCCTCCAAACCGGGTTGCCGTGGCATAGCCAAGTCGAGGAGCAGGATGTCCGGTTTCAATTGGCGGGCGAGCTTGACGGCATCATTGCCGTCGGAGGCCTCGCCAATGACTTTCAAGCCGGGCTCGGCTTCGAGCAGCCTGCGCAAGCCATCTCGAAAAATTGGATGATCATCCGCGATCACGATGCGGATGGGCTGGGATCTTCGATTATCCATAAGTGCTTTCCCGGTGCTTCGGCACCTTAACCTCGAGCTTCGAACCGCGGCCCGGGTTCGATTCTATCGTGAGTTCGCCCTCAATTAAACGGACACGTTCGCGGATCACCATCGGCCCCTTGCCCATCTGGTCAAGTTCCTGTTGCGAAAGGCGCCCGGAAAACGGGAAGCCATTGCCATCGTCTTCAATCGAAAGCAGCCAACCATCCTCGTCCGTTTTCAGGCGAACCAAGGCGTTGCGGGCCCCGCTGTGCTTTCGCACATTAACCAAAGCCTCCTGGACAATGCGGGCTAACTCGCGGCAGACACGCTGAGGCATTTCGACGTCATCCACCTCGGAAACAAAGCGTGCAGCGACGCCCGTCTCTCGCTGGAATCGTTCAGTCGTGTCCTCCAGAAAACGCAAAAGCGTGGACCAATCCACGTCAAGCGATTTCATCTGCTGCATCAGTTCGCGTAGCTTCAAAACTTCTTCGCGCAAAAGACCCTGAATGCGCCCCAGTTCCCCGGTCAATGGAGTAGATTGAGCAGCAGACTGACGGCGCAGCACATCGACCTGCATTTCCATCGCGATCAAAGACTGCACAGCGCCATCGTGAAGCTCTCGGGCTACCCGCGCGCGCTCCACCGCTCCGGCCCGTTGCCGCAAACGGCGTAAAAGATAAACGTTATACACCGCCGGACCGACTTGTCTGACGAGTTCCTGCAAGAAGCGCAGATCGTCTTCGCGGTCGCCACCCAGAACCGGATCCAGAAGAAAGATTCTGCCCCACCACTCCTGGCCAAAAAGAAATGAGACAGTTGCCACTGAATCGAAAGAATATAGCTTTGCAAATGCAACCAGCGAATGTTGGACTCCATTGCGCAGCCGCATACCATCCCGATCCAATGCGATGAACTGGTATGTTCGGTCCTTAGCCATCGCAAGGCAGGCATCTGCGTCAGACTCGTACAAGTACGTTTCGCGATCCGACGGCGAAGATTCGAGCCAATGCAACTGTGTCAATCCCGCCTCAGGAGCCTGGAGATCGCCCACAAAGACCCGATACTTGTTCGTCTCCTGCGAGGCAATCAGTGCACGTTTGGCGCCATACAACGCTAAAAGCTCGTGGAGGATTTCCTGAAGAGTACCCGTGAGCCCCGCCTCGACCCGCGCTCGTCCCAGGACGCGAGCAATGATCGCGCGTTCAGACCGCAACTGCTTTTGCTGCTCGGCCAAATAGCCGATCAACAATCCCATTACCAACAGGTAAGCCGAGAGCATGAAGAGGTGTTTCGGCTCAAACTGTGTGGTGTTGGCGCGTAGCGGAAGCAAGCCGTATCGCATCAGGGAGTGATCGATCCACGCAATAGCGCCATGCTCCACGGCCAAGCTCTCTAACCAGAGTAGGGAGACGGCAGCTACGGCTGTGCCGAAGGTTTCTCGTAGCCCCCAGCGATATGCCGACGCACCCAGCACGAAGACGAAGAACAGAAAAAACGGACTCCCATTCCCCCTCGCAAAAAGAGTAATCAATACCGGCCAGACGATATCCGCAGCGTGCACCAGCAAACGGAAAGAGGCCGTGGATTCCTGCCGGAATCGCAGTAGTAGCATCACCACGACGCCATGCACGATGTAGAGCCCGAGAATCCAATACGCCCACAGGGAATTGCCGAAGTCTGACGGGTCCATCCAGACCGCTACCAGCGCGGCGATCGCCAGAAAGACGCGCGCGGAAGCCAGCCAGCGCTCGATACGACGGACCTCACCGGGGGTGATTGGAGCCCGCAGTCGGGAAAATGGACGGTATGCGGTTGCTTGAAACGGTAGACGGATCACGACTCCCCAGCGGCTCTGGTTGGATGCACGGGATATTATTGATTCAAGAACTCCAGAGCAAGTCAAAGTTCAAGGCGTAAAGGTCGGTACGGGTTGTATCGCTGCCGGTCCGCTGGTTACGGAAGTAACCTCGGAAACACCAACTCCCCATCTAGAATTGATCCGGGAAGGAACACGCAAATTGTCGGAGCGATCGAAGCTTTGGATCCTAGCCGTCGGAGGCCTGGTTTTTGCGCAGGCCTATGGCTCGGTTTTGATCAAGCCGGGGTTCGCCCTCACGGTGTTCAGCGACGTTACGCAATGCATCCTGCTCCTATCCGCCACGGCAGCTTTACTGCCTAATATCTCGCAAAGTCAGGGGCGCACACGGCTTTTCTGGGCGCTGATGACACTAGGCATCTTGTTTTGGCTCTCCTATCAATTTCTGTGGAGCTACATCGAGGTCGTGCAGCGGCAGGAAGTGCCCGAACTGTTCGTGGGCGATATCGTCATCTTTCTACACTTCGTTCCCATGATGGCCGCCGTTGCGCTGCAGCCACACACGCCGCAGAGTGAACACGAAGCGCGACTCGGTGGGCTCGATTTCGTCTTGCTCTTGACTTGGTGGGTGTATCTCTACTTCTTTGGAATCATTCCCTGGCAATATGCGCAAAACGATGAACTGGCGTATGGGCGCAATTTCAACGCACTCTACCTCACAGAAAAAGTAGTGTTCCTCATAGGCCTGGTGATGGTGTGGCTGCGCAGTAAAGGCGACTGGAAGACCATATACGGGCAATGGATTGGCGCCACCGTTCTCTACGCGCTCAGTTCCTACGTTGCGAACTGGGCCATAGTCCGCAATGTCTACTACACAGGGAGCTTGTACGACTTGCCGGTGGCCGCCTCGATGGGATGGATTAGTGTGATTGGAATACGGGCGCAGCAACTCCACCCCAGGCAAGATCCCGCGCCGGCGGGACGAGAGCGCCATGGAGTTTGGGTGGCACGGCTGGGCATGATTGTGATTTTGTCACTTCCTCTGTTCGCCACCTGGTCTGTTCTTGATCTTTCTGTTCCGCCTCGAGTACGCACGCTGCGCCTGTTGATTACGCTGCTGACCATGATCCTTATGGGAGGAGTCGTCTTTGTTCGCCAGCATCTGCTGGATCGGGAGTTGATCCGCCTTTTGCAGGCCTCGCAGGAATCATTTGAAGACCTTAAGCGACTCCAGGTTCAACTCGTCCAATCCGAGAAACTGGCTTCGCTTGGACAGTTAGTGGGCGGCGCTGCTCACGAGCTCAATAACCCGTTAGCGGCGATGTTGGGTTATTCGGAACTGCTGGCTGAGTCCGGAGTCACGGAAGAGCAACGAATACTGGCGACCAAGATCGCTCAGCAAGTAAAGCGTACCCGCGTTCTGATCGGCAGCCTCTTGAATTTCGCCAAACAGGTTCCGGGCGAGAAGGCCACGGTCGACGTGAATTCGGTCGTCCAAACAGCCATCAAACTCTGCCAACCACAATTCAGCACGCACAAAATCGAAGTGCAGACCAACCTGGCCAGCGACCTTCCACAGATCTCCGCCGATGCCAATCAACTGCTGCAGGTTTGTCTGCACATCGCAAGCAACGCTTTACAGGCACTCGAGGAAGTTGGGGGCGGTGTCTTCTCTGTGAAGACTCGAAGGAGGGACGACCAACTTGTTCTCGAGTTCTCTGATAACGGACCCGGGGTTCGAGAACCCGACCGAGTGTTTGACCCGTTCTACACAACGCGTCCAGTGGGGAAAGGTGCAGGGTTAGGTCTGAGCGCTTGTTATGGCATCATTCGTGAACATCGCGGCTCGATCTCCTGTACAAACCGATTGGAGGGCGGCACAACCATCCGTATCGAGATTCCTTGCACCGAAGAGTTGCCGGTCGTGAAGGAGCCGGCAGCGACGAAATCTACAGCCACGCCCTCCGCCTTAACTCCGCACTTGGAAGCCTAGTTTCCGTCCGATGCAGTAGTTTCGATCACTGGAATTAGTTCTGAGGTGCGCTTTAGTTTCCGCAGGCTGCATAGATGTCACGTCCGCGCGGCCGCCGGATGTAAGCCGGAATACCCGCACTGACCAGAACCTGCTGAAATCCTAAAACGCGCTCCTGCGAGGGTGTTGCGAAAGCGATGCCGGGGCCGGGGTTCAGCGCGATCAGATTGACTTTGGCGCGAATTCCGCGCACGAGTTCAACGACTTCGCGAGCATTTTCAAGCGAATCATTCACTTGGTCCAGTAAGACGTACTCGAAAGTGAGCCGCTCCCGGGTCCGCAGGGGAAACGAACGTGCGGCATCTATGAGAGCTCTGAGATTCCACTTCTTGTTGATTGGCATAAGACGCGTGCGCAGTTCGTCATTCGGAGCATTCAAGGAAATGGCCAGCTTCGGCCGAACTGGCTCACGCCCGAGGTCAGGAATTCGTGGAACAATCCCAGCGGTTGAAACTGTCATGCGCGATTCGGGAATTCCGACTCCCTCGACCAGCAGATGAACAGCTTTCATGAAGTTTTCGTAATTAAGAAAAGGCTCCCCCATCCCCATAAAAACCAGATTGATCCGGTCTTCGGGAGGTGACACTCGTTGCTCGCGCAGGAGCGCGCAAACCTGTCCGACGATCTCACCAGCGGTCAGATTCCGTTTCACGCCCAGTTGAGCAGTCAAGCAGAATTGGCAATCGACGGCGCAGCCCACTTGACTCGATACGCATATGGTGGCACGATCCCAATTTCTCGCGGCCGGGCTGGCCTCGTCTCCAGCCTCACTTCCGTCCCCGGTCTCGCCTCCGTCTCCTTGGGGCATCCAGACCGTTTCCACGGTCTGACCATCGGTACACGCCAGCAGGTAGCGCACGGTGCCATCGGCGGACTGGAATCTGCTTTCGAGTTTCGGCCATCCGATCGACAGCCCGCGATCGGCGATTTCTTGACGAAGGCGGAGCGGCCAAGTCGAAACTTCCTCCACCGAGGAAACCCGCTGACGGTAAATCGACTCAAAAAGCTGATGTGCTCGATAGGAGGGTTCCTGCAGTTCTTCGACTAGGCCCTGGAAATCGGCCAAGTCTTGTCCGAGCAGCGGATTGGGAACGGTTAGGTGACCCATGACCTGGAGCAGGTTTGCTTCTAATTCTAAACGCGAACCGGATCGCCAGCGGGCTGACATTTCAAGGACTGAGGGGTGAAATGGTCGGCAAACTATTGATAACTAAGTAGTAATACGAACGACCCCGCAACCCAAGATAGTGTGTGAAAATAGAACAAGTCAGGGGAGAGGTTGGTGTTGGGCCTTCGGACAGAAGACAAAGAAAGGGATATGGAAGAAGAACTGAGAAATATTCACCGGCAGGTTCTGCCGAACGGGCTAACCATCATCTCGGAAGAGATGAAACATATCCGGTCTGTATCAATCGGCATCTGGATCAAGACCGGTTCCCGCGACGAAGAAGCGAAATCCAATGGGATTTCGCATTTTATTGAGCATATGGTTTTCAAGGGAACCCGTAACCGCTCTGCCGAAGCGATCGCCCGCCAAGTGGATTCTATAGGCGGCAACCTGGACGCCTTTACTGCAAAAGAGTGCGTCTGCTTCAACGTCAAAGTCCTAGACGAGCACTTGCCGGTTGCCTTTGACGTCCTATCCGATCTGGTTCTGAATCCTGTGTTCGCGGTTGAGGACATCGCCCGTGAGCGCCGAGTGATTCTGGAAGAAATCAAGATGGACGAAGACAATCCGGATTATCTCGTCCATGAAATTTTCACGCAGAACTTCTGGAGGGATCACCCGCTGGGAAAGCCGATCCTCGGCACCAAGGAAACCGTGAAGGGGTTTGAGCAGCCTCTTGTTATCGATCTATACGGGAAGCGTTTCGTGCCCGGTAATTTCATTATTGCGGCGGCGGGAAATCTCAATCACAAGCGCTTCGTTGAACTCGTCGCCAAACACTTTGACCAGATGAAGCCGGCCACAAACGGCTTTCACAGTGCGCCACCCAAGATCGTTTCCCGCATTACATTGCGCAACAAGAAAGCTCTCGAGCAAGTGCAAATCTGCCTAGGTGTGCCTTCGCACCCCATCGCGCACGAGAAGCGTTTCGCTTCCTACGTTCTGAACACGTTGCTTGGCGGCGGAATGAGTTCTCGCCTCTTCCAGAACATTCGCGAACGGCAGGGCTTGGCCTACGCGATTTATAGCGATCTCAGTCCATATCGAGACACCGGTTGTTTATCGGTGTATGCCGGTACCTCTCGTGAGTCGGCTGTGAAGGTTGTGCAATCAATCGTGTCGGAGTTCAAGAAACTGAAGTCAGAACCTGTTCCGCCTGAGGAACTGCGACGTTCGAAGGATCAGCTGAAAGGCAGCCTGATGTTGTCCCTCGAGTCGTCCACTGCGCGTATGTCCAATCTGGCCCGCCAGGATATGTATTTTGACCGCTTCTACGGGATGGATGAGGTCATCGAGAAGATCGAGATGGTGACTGCGGACGATCTGCAGGAAATGGCCAACGATTTCTTTCAAACGGAATCGATTGCGGTCACCGTGCTGGGAAATCTGGATAAGCTCAGGATTTCTCGTGAGCAGCTATCTTGCTAAGTTGTTTGACGGGAAACTTCGCCCCTTCCGCTGACTGACCCACCGACGAGCGAGCCACGGTTGGACGCGGACACTCGACAACGCTGAGATACTGCCGCAAGCAACGCACGCATGGAGCATATCCCTGCCGCATGGCCTCCGCCGCCGTCATCATTTTGGGACTCTCGTCATCATGCCTGTGCAGGTACTTGCAACCGGGAGCGTGAAACACCTTGCCATCGTCGCAAACCGCAACCATCAAACTTGCAGGAACTCCGTGCGGCGGTTTCGCAAGCGCCGAGCGAAGATCGGGCTGCCGGAAAACGGCAACATTACCCAAGACCAGGCCTCCAGCGACGAGGGCCGCAGCCGCGACCGCCAGCATCCAGAGCGAGCGGGCGCTTCCGAGGCCCCCTGAGGACGCCTGTTCTGCAATGCGACGTTGCAATCGCTGGCTGAAACCTGCAGGCAGTTCGAACAGGCGATCGTCGCCATACAACTGCACAACATTGCGCGCTCCGTCCACCACGGCGGTGCAGTGTTTACATCCCTTGAAATGTTCTTCCATCGCAGCGCGCAAGGCTGGGTCCACTTCCCCATCAAGATAGTTCGAGATCTCACTCCAGACATGTTCACAATTGACTACCATGGTTTACTCCCCTTCTCGAACGGCAGACGGCCGAACCACGGGCCGCCAAACCCGGGCGCCAGCAAGTCCCGCAACATTAACCTCGCCCGCAATAGGCGGGTTTTGACAGAAGCCCGCGAGATTCCAAGCGCCTCGGCTGTTTCCTCGATGCTCAGGTGCTGGATGTCCCGCAGCACGAAGACCTCCCTGTATTTCTGGGCGAGCATGGCCACCGCCTCCCTGAGCTTCTGGCGGATTTCCTTTCGCTCGAGGGCTTCGGAAGGAATCTCCCTCCAATCAGCGAAGTCGCGCGGTGTATAACTTCCGTCCTCTTCCTGATGCTCTCCGATCGCTTCCATCACCTCAGAATGATTTCTTCGCTTGCGCATGAGCGCCTCGTTGACCGTGATTTGCGTCAACCACGTGCTGAAGCGAGCGTCTCCCCGAAATTGCCCAATATGCGTAAAGGCTTTAAGGATCGCCTCCTGCGCCGCATCTTCTGCGTCGGCTTCGTTGCGCAGGATTGCAAATGCGGCGCTGTAGACGCGACGCTCGTAGGGCTTCACTAGTTCGTAGAAAAGCTTTCTCTCACCGGCCAGCACACGGCGGAGCAGTTCCTGCTCTCGCAACTGCACGGGATCGGCAGTTTCTACCCGTATGTCGGTGCTCCGCGGCAGGCTACCCATGAGAGGCTCGCTATGTTTCAGATCGCGGACTGACAGAAATGTACTCGGGATCCTTCTTCCATCCCGTGAGCATGGACATGAAGTTATTCCAGCCATGGAGGACTACCATCACAAGGTGGCCAACGACGAAAAGCACGATGGCCCACATCACGAGGAAGTGCCAAAGTCGAGCCAGGTGAAAGCCTCCGATGGGCCATGCGAGCCATGCGAACTGCACCGGCTTCCAGATGACGAGACCTGTCCACACGGAGAGGACGCCGAGCACAATCGCTGAGGTATAGGCCAGTTTCTGAAGCGGGTTGTACGCCTGAGTGTCGGGGGGCTTCGCTCCGAAGAAAAAGTAATGCTTGATCATGGGCCAGACGCCACGCACGTCACTGGGCACAACCAGGACCTGCCGATAGTGGCCCGAGAAGATCTGATAACCGATATAGAAGAGGCCCGTTGCAATGTAAATCCACATGAAGGTTAGGTGCCACTGCAGTCCCCCAGCCAGCCAGCCGCCGAGGGCAAATGACTTCGGCCAATTCAGAAGATCCTTCTCCGGGATTTTGGCGCCAAAACTTGGAAAGGCCCGAAAAATCTGCAGTCCACTTCCCACCAAGACAAACAACGCGACGGCATTGACCCAGTGCGTGAAGCGTACTACCCAGGGATGCTCGTAAACGGCCTGCGCGAGTTCTCCCGTTTTGGCTGCTTCGAACTCGACTACTTCCGCCTGCATGTTTTTCCTCCCGAAATCTACAGTCCGTAGAAGGACGAATAGCCCTGGTCTTCCCAATAGCCCCCACGTTCCAGCACGTGGCTCACTTTTAGGTCAGTGAGGTATTTGGCATGCTTGTATCCGATCTTCGTGGGTACAGTGAGTCGCACCGGCGCGCCGTGTTCGCGCGTGAGAGGCTGGTCGTACATCTCGTAGCAGAGCAGAGTCTGCGGGTGTATGGCGGTCGCCATGTCGAGCGATTCGTAGTAGTCGTCGGCACACTGGACAGAAATGAACTTTGCCGTGGGATCAGCGCCGACCAACTTCAGGAATTCGTAGAGAGGCGTGCCTCCGAAGCGACCAATCACGTCCCATCCTTCGACACAGACATGGCGCGTGTTCTGCCGTTTCCGAGGGAGAGCCTGGATCTGCGCGAGCGTGTAATCGCCCGGCTTCTGAACCGCACCAGTAACAGTTAAGGTCCAGTTTTCAAAGATGACGCCGGGATCATCCACGTCG
>Ga0075424_100000223_pt1 | contig 40293 bp, 34 predicted proteins | sample SoiMethybrSBSTD3_FD_75301 | JGI IMG/M metagenome (GOLD analysis project Ga0075424, IMG submission 75301) | Bulk soil microbial communities from a Populus tree surrounding site in Tennessee, USA - Soil MetaG P. TD hybrid SBSTD3 | ecosystem: Environmental > Terrestrial > Soil > Tree plantation...
CGGCGCAATGCCTTCGCGTCGTGGTGCGCTATCAGCGTCTCCTCCGACGGCACGCGGAGATGCTGGGCGTTCGGATCTACAGGGAGCGTCCGCGACGATTTGTGCGGAGGGTGCGATCCCTGTGGCGCAAGCAGTGCGGCACGGATCGCGACACGCGGTGATCGAACTCACAAAGTGCTGAGGTCGGCGGCAGAAATCCCGCTGGTTTCCGCCGGTTCTTGCGGGTTCACCGCTTGCAAGCTCGTGCGGTGCCGGGCAAGGGCGTGCGCGATCGCCATGGCTTCAGGAATGACGTGCAGGCTTCGAGCCCGGCCTCGACAGGAGCGACGCGCGTCATGACAACCCTCCAGCGACTCAAGAGCCTGATCCGACGTGCCCTCTGCGGCGTTCTCGGGCATGACAACCTGCTGCAGTTCGAGCAGCATCGCCTCTCGCTGCGCTGCGCCGCATGCGGCCACCAGACGACGGGATGGACGATTGGCGACGTGCCGCCGCGCGCGGACGCCGGTGGGGCGGCCGCGGCGCGTCCGTTGGAGGCGCGCCATGCCGCATGATCGTTCTCTTGTGCTTCTCGTCGACAATCACACCGACACGCGCGAGATGTACGCGGAGTACCTCCACGTCCGCGGCTTTCGTGTGATTGCCTGTTCCGACAGCACCGCGTCGATCGAGTTGGCGCGCATTTCAGCGCCGGACATCATCCTGCTCGAACTGCGGATGAACGGAATGAACGGCGTACAAGCGCTCGCGGAGTTGAGGAAGGACCCGGCACTTGCGCACGTTCCCGTGGTCGCACTGACCGCATCGGTGATGACGACCGAACGCGCGGCCGCGATGGCCGCCGGGTTCACGGAACTGGTGCCGAAGCCGTGTTTTCCGGAAGATCTCGCCACCACCATCATCCGCATCATCGGCGCGTCGAAGGTCGCGCCTGCTCCTCACGACGGGTTGACACTCGGTCCCACGTGTTGTGACGAGGGGCCGGTTGACGGCGCGGACACTTCTCACGACCCCGGCCACCGAATGTCCGCGCCCGCAACAGGTTCCGCTGCCATGGCCTCCTCGCCGGACCATCGGCGCGAGCCGTGCACGGGCGGGCGCCGGCATGTTTCACGGCAACAGTTCGATGCAGGTCGCAGTGCTGTTCATCGTGAGCAGCGCGCTCACGGCGACTATCGCGCGGGCGCAGACATCGAATCCCGATCAGGAGGAGCGTCCCTCGTGGGGGGCGCTGGACGCAACCGGCTCAGGGTTCCTGATCGGCCGCACGGAGTTCGGAGAAATGACGTTGAGCGGTTACGCGGTGATTCGTTACATCAACCAGCTGCCGGCAACGCAGACGTTCGTCGACCACCTCGGCAATCTCAACGTCATCGATCCGCGCAATGACATTCAGTTTCACCGCGCCATGCTCCACTTCCGTGGATGGCTCTTCTCGCCGAAGGTCCGTTACCAGATCACGGTGTGGAGCGTGCTCTCGACGAACCAGACGACGCTCTATGGGTTTGCGGGATATCAGTTCCACAAGAAGTTCAACGCGTACGCCGGCGTAAACACCATCGGCGGCAGCCGAACGGTCATGGGTTCGCATCCGTTCTGGCTCGCCAACGACCGCGTGATGGCCGACGAGTTCTTCCGTCCTGGGTTCACGGGCGCGGCGTGGGTCAACGGCGAGCTGTCACCCGGCTTCTGGTATCAGGTCGCCGCCGGCAACAGTCTCAGCCAGCTCGGGTTCACGGCGAAGCAGTTGACGCGCGATATCGCCACCGGCGCGACCGTCTGGTGGATGCCGACGACGAAGGAATTCGGACCGAACGGATCGTTTGACGACTGGGAATCTCATGAGCGTGTCGCGACGCGGTTCGGTGTGTCGTCGTACCGCAGCCGGGAGAACCGTTTCAACCAGAACGCCAGCCCCACCGCTGACAACTATCAGGTCCGACTCGCCGACAGTGTCCTGCTGTTCAACACGGGTGCGCTCGCGCCGGGCGTCACCGTCAATTTCGCGGTCGTGCGCGGTGCCTCCGTCGATGCCGGGCTGAAGTATCGAGGTGTTTTTCTCCAGACGGAGATCTACCACCGCTGGCTGTACGACTTCGATGCCGACGGCCCGCTGCCGTCGTCGTCGATTCACGATCACGGCTTTTACCTCCAGGGCGCGTTCTACCCGATCGCCAAAAAGTTGGAGTTGTACGGGGCGACGTCGTGGATTTATGGAGATTCGCGCGCGGGCTTCAGCAACAGCCACGAGTACCTGCAGGGCCTCAACTACTACCCGGTCAACACGCGCAACGTGCGGTTCAACACGCAGGTGATCGAGGTGGATCGTTCGCCTGTCAGCAGCCTCTTTGGGTTCTATGTCGGCGGCCAGAAGGGGACGACCCTCTCGTCGGCCTTCTCTATCTATTTCTGATGCAGCGCACATCTCATGGCGGCGCGATTCGGACGCTGGTTGGCGTGCTCGCCACGTGTGCGGCATTAGCCGCCGGGTCCGCGCACAGCGAGACCTACGAGGCCAACGACAGCCATTTCCATCTCACGAACTACGTTCAACAAGGCACCGACATCCACACGCTGTTGCACATCATGGGCGACAGGGTCGGGCGCGTGGCGCTGTTCGGCATCCCCCTGCAGCAGCAGTGGTCCTACGGCAACACCGGCATGTTCGCCCCGACCTATTACCTGCAGACCGACGCACCGCTTTACTACTACTCCTTCACCGACGCGTACATCGCAATGGCGTATCGCTCGCTGTCGCCAGCCGAGCGGGCACGCGTGGACCCGATGATCACGGGGTTCAATCCTACTGACATGTACGCCGTGGATCACATACGGCGGGTTCTTACGACGTTCCCCGGAGTCTTCTCTGGTATCGGCGAGTTCACCATCCACAAGGAGTTCGTCTCCTCGAAAATCGCCGGCGAAACCGCCAGCCTCACCAACCCCGCCCTCGATCGGATTCTCGATTTCGCCGCAGAAGCAGGACTGGTTGCGATTCTGCACAACGACATCGACGTCCCGTTTCCGACACCGGATCAGGAGCCGTATCAGGTCATCCAGCTGCGCGATCTGTTCCTGCGCCATCGGCAGACCACGATCATCTGGGCGCATGCGGGGCTTGGACGCATCGTGCACCCGATGGCGAGGCAGATCGACGTTCTCGAACGCCTGCTGTCGAACCCAGCGCTGTCACGCGTCTATATCGATCTGTCGTGGAGCGAGACCGCAAAGTACATCGTTGCGACGCCCGCGTCACTTGCCGCGACGGCAGATCTGATCAACAGGTATCCGGATCGCGTCCTCTTCGGCACCGACGAGGTCGCGCCGCGTGATCAAGCCCACTATCTCGCCATCTACGACACGTACGCGCCTCTCCTTGCGCGTTTGACACCAGAGGCCAGCGAGAAATTCCGGAAAGGAAACTACGCCCGCTTGTTCGACGAGGCGCGGCGAAACGTCCGCGCATGGGAAAGGACCCACGTCAAGGAGTCACCGCAATGATCATGATTCGAGATCTGCAGAGAAGACTGAACATACCGCTCATCGTCCTCGCGCTGCTCGCAGGTGCAGCGACGCGTGCACGCGCGCAAGGGACGCAGCAGGCACCTGCCACCGAGACGAAGCCCTCGATGGACATCTACGGTTTCGCGATGCTCGACATGGGGTACCAAGGGGAGCAGAACGATCCCAACTGGTTCGACGTCGTGCGGCCGACGAAGCTGCCGTCGTTTTCGCATGAATTCGGCAGGGACGGCCGATGGTTCTCCGGCGTCCGCCAGAGTCGTCTCGGCGTAAAAACGACGTCGCCGACATCGCTCGGCGACCTGAAGACGATCTTCGAATTCGAGATGTTCGGCGTTGGCGTGGACGCCGGCCAGACAACGATCAGGTTGCGCCACGCGTGGGGGGAGGTCGGCCACTTCGGCGCGGGCCAGACCGACAGCCCGTTCATGGACGGTTCGACCTTTCCGAACACGATCGAGTACTGGGGGCCGAACGGCATGGTGTTCTTCCGGAACGTTCAGTTCCGTTACATGCCGCTCCGGGGAGACGACGAGATCGTGTTCGCGATCGAGCGGCCTGGCGCCAGCGGCGACGCCGGTTTGTTCGCGCCCCGCATCGAGCTTCAGAACGTCCAGGGGCGATTCCCGGTCCCCGATCTGTCTGGACATTACCGGGCCACGCGCGGATGGGGCCACGTACAGGTTGCAGGGATCGTGCGAGTCATTCGGTGGGATGACATCCTGGAGGATCAGTTCGACCTCAGTGGGCACGCGACAGGCTGGGGAATCAACGCCACCTCGAACGTCAAGTTCGGCGCCGACACGCTCCACCTGGGTCTTGTCTACGGAGAGGGTGTCGAGAACTACATGAACGACGCGCCGGTCGACGTCGGCACGGAACCCAATTTCGGCAACCGCCGAACACCTGTGCGCGGCGAAGCACTGCCGCTCCTCGGCCTGATGGCGTTCTACGACCACACGTGGAACGACAAGTGGACGAGCAGCGGCGGATACTCGCGCCTCGATATCGATACGAGCAGGGGACAGTTGCCGAGCGACTTCAAGATCGGCCAGTACGCATTGGGCAACGTGCTCTACACCCCGGTGCCGAATGTGATGGTTGGCAGCGAATTACAGTGGGGCCGCCGCGACAACAACACCGACGGTTTCAGCTCCCACGACTACCGCGTCCAGTTCTCGTTCAAATACAACTTCTCGTACAAGCTAGGAGGCTAGTCATGAACGGTAGTGCTCTTCGCGCGCGGGGGCGCGCGGCTGTCGTTGCGATCACGATCGGCGTGGCGACGCTCCCCGCCGGCGCCCAGAATGATGTTCAGAGCGTTGTCGCCGCAGCGTTTGCGAAATACAAGGACCTGAAAGAAGGGAAGAACGCCGACTACATTCCCGCGCTGGCGCATGTCGACCCGAACTTGTTCGGCATCGCCGTCGTCGGCAGGGACGGCAAGGCGTACACGGCGGGCGACATCAACACCGAAGTCTCGATCCAGTCCATTTCCAAGGTCTTCACGATGGCGCGCGTCATCGAGGACCAGGGCCCCGACGCGATTGAGAAAACGATCGGTGTCGATGCCACAGGCATGCGATTCAATTCCATCATCGCCGTGGAGCTGGGATACAAGGTCGGAGGCGGGCCGGAGTTGAACCCGCTCGTCAATCCGGGCGCCATCACGGCAACGAGCATGGTGCAGGGGACAACGGCGGATGCCGTGTGGGGGAAGATCATCGGCACGTATGATGACTTTGCGGGCCGTTCACTGAGAGTGCTGCAGGACGTGTACAAGTCCGAGTCCGACAGCAACCAGCGCAATCAGGCGATCGGCATGCTCATGCACGCCTACGGATACATCAAACAGAATCCGGCGCAGGCAACCGACCTTTATACGCGTCAGTGCTCTGTCGGTGTGACCGCAAAGGATCTCGCGATAATGGCGGCGACGCTCGCCTTCGGCGGGCGCAACCCTGTGACAGGGAAGCAGGCGATCAGCGCGGACAACGTGCCGTATGTTCTTGCCGTCATGGCCACCGCCGGACTGTATGACGATTCGGGAAAGTGGCTGTATCAGACAGGCCTGCCGGCCAAGAGCGGCGTCGGCGGCGGCATCATCGCGGTCGCGCCCGGCAAGTTCGGCATCGGGGTGGTGTCGCCTCCCCTCGATGGGGCAGGCAACAGCGTGCGCGCGCAAAAGGCGATCAAGGAGATTTCAGACAGGCTGAGCCTGAACCCGTACGCGTCGAAGCCGTCGCGCGCGGCGAACGGTGCGGTGCCGACCAGCGGACGGTAAACAAAGAGCTTGGAGCTGCCAGGTGACATGACGGCGAATCGCACGGAACGTGAGCCTTCACGTGCGTTGCCGACTGTCACTTGGCCGCATGTGCGGCGCGCCCATTGGAAGCGGCGCCGCTACCAGACGCCAGGCAGCAGGCGGTACTGAACCGAATTCGCGTAGGTGTGCCAGGCCGGATGATGCGCCATGACTCGCTCCTCGCGTTGAATCCGGTAGACGATGGATATCCACCCAATCAGGACGAGGACCGCGGTGCCGGCGTTGGTTTCCTGCAGGTTGTACCCGATATCACCGAGCAGATATCCGAGGTACATCGGATGACGGACGACCTGGTATGTACCCCGGGTCGACAGACCGCGCAGCGCGGGTCGGATGCCGAACCAGCGCCCGAGAGTCACGAGGCTGACGAGGCTCAACACCGCGCCGCACATAATCAGCACGATGCCGCCCGTCGGCCAGAGGGCGTCACCAGGCGTCGCATGAAGATAAAGGACCTGCGCATACGGATAGCCGTAGGCAACGGCGACCGCCGCGCTCGGCCCAAACGAGTGATCTTCGACTGCTGGCCTTCGTCGCGTGAGCGCAATGGCCAGCACCATCACATGTTGTACGACGTAGATCCAGTCTGGAAGATCAAGGGTCGGGCTCAGCACAAGCAGCGCGGCGAGTTCGATCGAGGTCACGCCGAACAACAGCACGTCGCCTGGCGTTCTGGGCACTACGGGGAGCTGCCCGTCCGCGACACCACGACAATGCGGTTCGACGCCCTTCCGCGCACCTTGCCGTCGCTTCCGGTGACCGAGGCGTTGACGTCGTATTCACCGGCGGGCAGCTGCCTGCAGATGAACACGGAGACGTAAGGCCCCTCCTGCCCATCGAGCTGTCGTTCGCTGCTCCAAAAGAACGATCCTGAGTCGACGGTCACCGTCAGCAGGCGATTGTCGGTGTGCCGTTGCACGACGACCTGAAGGAGAACGTTGGCCGGTTCGAAAGACGTGGCCGGCGTCACCCGGATGTTGGCGATCCCGCGATCGGCGTTTGCCGATGTTGCGATCAGAAGCAGTACCGCACTGAGTGTTGTTCGTACCTTCACGCCAGCCACGTCCTCGTGCAGACGATGGCAATGCGCGTTCCCGGAGAATTGCGGTTCGATTTACGCGGCCCGCGCGCGGGATCTCACGAAACTCTGTCGCGTAATCACCATTGGCAGGGAGTTGTGGGCGCCGCTGCCCGGCCGCGACATGAAAATGAGCTCCTGCCGGCGTCGCGCTTCGGGTCATCGGTAACGGCGCGGCATGTGCAACACGGACCACGTCATGAAAATGGATGACGTCGTTCCTCTCTCTGGTTCGCAGACCGTTGGCCTCACCGTCACGGTGGCTGCACCATCTGCGCGGCCGCCGTCGGCGTCTGCAACACCGTCAATGGATCGGGAGCTTCCTGTGGAGCGTCGAACGGGCACGTCAGACCGGAGGCGCTACTCACGCACGGATCGCCGGAGGAAGTTGGCAGGATGAACGCAAGCCGGCTGTCGATGCGTGCGATTCCGTTCGACGTGACGGCGGCCGGCGTCGCGACGCAGCTGCTGACCGAGCGTCACCGGCAGAATCTCAGCGGACTGGCGACATTGATGAACGTGCGTCGCCGCACGGTTGTCTATCGCGAAGACACGCTGGCACGCTGGATCTTCATGATCGCCGACGGCGTTGTGAAGTCTTATCGTGATCTTCCGAGCGGGAAGCGACGTATCGTCGCGTTCCTGTTCCCGGGAGACGTGTTCGGCCTCGCGGAGAACGGTCAATTCGTCAACACGACGCAGACCGTGACGGATGCGACGCTGTATCGGATTCCTGTTGACGCGCTGAAGGACCTGCTTCGTCGCGATCCGGACCTCCAGTTCCGGTTCCTGTGCAAGGTGACGCACCAGCTCCGCGAGGCGCAGCGACACACGATCTGCGTCTCGAAGCGTACGGCTGCGGCCAAGATTGCGCTGTTCCTGAAGATGCTCGAACGCGATGGCTCGTGGCACACCGAAGCCTCGGCGCCGCGTACCATCGCGATCCCGATGACGCGTACCGATATCGCGGACTATCTGGGCCTGTCCCCGGAGGCGGTGAGCCGGTGCAACAGTCGCCTGGTCCGCCGGGGCATCATCGCGTTTCCCGACCGCCACCGGGTCCGCATTCTCAATTCCGTCGAGCTGGACCGTCTCGCAGCCGTCCTCTGACGTTCGCCCGGTGATCTTGATCGCGATCAAGGTAAAGACGCGCCGGTTGTCCTAAGCTCGCGCGACGCGTGATTCGTGCCCTGGAGAGGGTTTTATCGAGCATCGCCGCGTACGTGCGAGGCTCGGCCCGCCGCGACGAGCCTTCAATCAGGGCCGGTGGCAGCGACACGCCAGTCGACCGTCTCGAAGTGGCGAGCGCAGCGCAGGACTGCCTCAATCTGCTGGCCGTCATGGTCGCCTGCGCCGACGCGATGCGCGGCACGCATCCCAACAAGCGCGCCGGCGACGATGACATCGTGGAGTTTCACAAAGCGGCGGATCGGCTGGAGCGCGTCGCGCAACAACTGATCGAAGGGGAACCGCCCCCTTACCAGACGCGGCGAGTCATAGACGTCAATGAGTTGATCCGCACATCCGAGGGGATGCTGGCGCGGGCGCTTCCGGCCGGCGTGTCTCTGTGGCTGCAGCTCGGTTCGGTTCGAGGCCTGGTACGCGCACATCGCTGGGACATCGAGCGCATTCTCCTGAACCTCGTAGCGCTCGCCGGACGGAGCGCTCCTGACGGCACCACAGTCTTTGTCCACACCGCGGGCTTCCACCGCGTGCCGCGCTCCTTCAAAGCATCGCGCATGCGGGGTCGCTCGTACATCCGAATCACCGTCGCCGACTCCCGCGCAGCCTTACGTCTCCATTCCCGTGTGGTCGCGTATTTCTCGACGTGGAAGCCGGTCGATCGAAGTCTTGGAGTGGAGACGGTGTCCCGATCGGTTCAGCGACTGAATGGAGCCTTGCACATCGAGAGTGATTCAGGACGTCGCATGCGGATCAGGGTTGATATTCCGTTGGTCATCGACAGTTCCGACGACGACTCGACCGCCTGAGCAGACCCCGTCCGCATGCGTCGAGCGATCGTCAGGGCGCCGGAACGGCGGTCCGATTGGCGGGGACGATTTGCGGCTGGTAGCTGAATACCTCGCGGCTGCGCGGGTTGACACGGACCTTCAGCCAATTGACGTCGTTGTTGCCGTTGGCCTGATTGTCACCGAATGTCTCGACACGCGTGAAATTCTCCAGGCGGCGGCCGGCGGGGTCCAGGAACGGTTTGTCGATGCGGAAGTAATGCGAGTCTCCATGCACGTAGGCGACCGGACGACGGAACGCGATCACCTCGGCGCGTAAGGCGCTCAGAAATTCCTGGAACCCGTCAGGCTGCCCGTCAGTCTCGAAAAGCGTCTTCGGGTCCCGCAGAGGCGCGCGCGTAGGGTCTGTCAGGTCCCAACCAGGGTTGGCCTGGGCAATCAGCATCACAGCAGCCGAATGACGCATGGCCGCTTCGTCAAAGGTCTCCTGCAGCCAGACGATGTTTGCGTGATTTCGCGCGAAGAACTCGGCCGTGTCGGGCGCGGTATCGCACAGGTTGTTGCACGAGCCTGGGATGTTGAGCGTCGCATAGGTGACACCACCCACATTCCACCGCCGATTCTCCACGCACGGCACCAGGCCGTGAACGCCCCGGCACAGTGCCTCGGCCTGCACCTCTTGTCGCATACGGTGCTTTCCGAATGAAAACGGCGTGCTGAAGAAGAGCGCGCGCTCGTGGTCCAGGCGTTCCAGCGAATTGAAGCCGCCGTTCGCTGGTCGATCGCAGTCCGTCCAGTCGTTGTCGCCGGGTGTGAACATGGCCGGCGCGTTCAGTGCGTTGAGATAGCCGAGTGACTGGAGATACATCGCGTCGCTGCACGTGGTGGGTGTCACCGATCCCGCAACGCCGCTGCCGACCTTGAGATCGCCGTCGTGGACGGTGAATGCCAGTTTCTGTGCGTTCATATCCGCAATGAGGTTCGGCACTCCGACCTGCGCTTGCAAATCAGAATAGGGAAGGTCGCCCCAGAGCCCGATCGCATAGGGTTCGCGTCCCTCGCGGGCGTCGTCGCGGTTGTCCCCGTCGTCTCCTGTTGCACCTGTCGCCGCCATTACAACGATCAACGCGGCTACTGAAAGCTTTCCCCGATGCCCGGTCCGTGTCGTCATCCGTCGTCTCCTCCTGTCGACCGAAAAGGGTCGTTCGGCGCGGGACGATAGCAGGCGCGCGCCATCAACCCTGTGACGGCGCTGTAACGCCGGAGGAAACGGATGGTTTACTTGACGGCCATCACTTCGAGCTGTCCCTCGCGGCGAAGGACAGTGATGCCGAGATCGTGGGCGTGCCGGGTCAGGAGAAGATCGACGCTCGCGTCGGAAATCCGTAGATTGAGGATGCGCAGCCACTCGACCTCTTCGGGGAGAACGGCGCACGTGAAGGACAGGCGACGCCGCACCGCGTCGACCTGCATTCCAAGAGAGGCTTGCAGGAGGAGAAAGACCGCGCCGGCCGCCCAGGCCTGCGGCGCGCAGGCCACCGGATACAGCGTCGGGAACCCGTTTTCACGTCGATGGAAACCGCAGATGAGCTCCGGCAGTCGATAGAGGTCGACCGCCTGGCTCAAGTCGAACAGGGCACCGAGAAGACGCGACGCCTCCGCCATCAACCCATACCGCGCCAAGCCGGCGGCGATCAGCGCGTTGTCGTGCGGCCACATCGAACCGTTGTGATACGACATCGGATTGTACCGCGCGGCTCCCGCACTCACCGTTCGGATGCCCCATCCGCTGAACATCGCATCCGACATCAGGCTGTCGGCGACGCGCCGCGCGTGTTCTGGGCTGGCAATTCCGGTAAACAGACAGTGGCCCGCATTCGAGCTGCGGACACGGCACGGCGCCTTGCGTGCGTCGAGTGCCAGCGCATACGTGCCGAGATCCTCGCACCAGAATGCACGCTCGAACTGCTGCTGCACGGCAGCGGCGCGGTCGTCCCAGCGTCGTGCCTCGTCATGATCACCGCGGGCCGCAGCCAGCCTCGCCGCCCCACGCCACGCGGCGAAGGCGTACCCCTGCACTTCGCACAGAGCGATCGGCGCCTCCGCCAGCGTGCCATCGTCGTGAAAGATCGAGTCCCACGAGTCCTTCCAGCCTTGCTGGATCAGGCCCGCGTTGCTTCGGCGCGCGTATTCGATGAGGCCGTCAGCATCGACGTCGCCATACGCGTCCATCCAGTTGAGCGCGGCAAGAACGTGCGGCCATAAATGATTCACGAACGGGAGATCGCCGGTGCGCTCGAAGTAGGCATGCGCCAGCATGACGAACAGCGGAGTCGAATCGACGCTGCCGTAATAGCGGCCGAACGGAATTTCGCCGAGGGCCGCCATCTCGCCCTCGCGCATCTCGTGCAGGATCTTGCCCGGCTGCGCATCCTGAGCGTCGTTGATAACGGTCGCCTGCGTTTCGGCAAGAAACGTCAGCACGCCTCGCGCCACGTCGGGAGCCACCCACAACAGCTCGAGAGCCGTGATGATCCCGTCACGGCCGAACGGGGTGCTGAACCAGGGAATGCCGGCGTAGGGGTACGGTCCACATGGCATCTCGGTCATCATCATCTGGAGATCGGCTGACGATCGCCGCATCCAGCTGTTGAAGCCGGCGTTGGAGCTGAGGACCTTGCACGTCTCGCTTCCCGGAACGCGGGAGCGGGCGCGTTCCAGCACGTCCTCGAACGTACGGGCGTTTCGCTTTTCGCCGGCCACCTCGCAGGTGACCGCGATCTCGATGTCCACGTATTCGTGCTGCTCGAGGGCCATGAGGAACAACCACGATCCGTCCGCGGCCCGGTCCGGCGGCCGCGCGCATTGAATTCGCGTTCGCCGTTCTACCCCGTCGAGACCTTGATACCGGAGGAGCGCCGAATCGCCGCGCGCGAGATCCGCCAGACGATGACCTCGGCGGGCGCGTCGAGTGCCGCGCACTTCGAACAGGTCTGCGAAATCCGCATCGAATCGTATGTTCAGAGGGACTTCTATGGAGTGGAGTCCATGGTTGGCGACGCGTATCCGCTCGATCGAGCCGCCACTGCACAACGCACGCGAACGAAAGAGGTGCAACGTGCCGCGGGTGAGGACAACGGAGCCATTGCGTACGACGTCGGGATTGGTCAAATCGGCGACGAAAACGGCGTTGTCCTCGGTGACTGTGGAACTGAGCAGCAGCGGCTGACGGCTGCCCAGAAGCAGCTCGAATCGAGAAAGAAAACGGGTACCCGCGTGGTACACCCCATACGGACTTGCCGGGCCGGGCGTCATGTCGCCATGGGGATCGAAGACCGCGAACGTGTCATCCTGTTTCAGGACACGAACGGTTTCGGCGCGGCGTTCTGCCTCGCTCAGAATCGTGAACTGTTCTTCCAGCTTCAGGATTTCGCCCATCACGCGGCTCCGGACAAGAGAGCACCCGACGATCGACCGGCAATCACGCGTTCATAAAGGGCGACGTAGTCGAGCGCCATGCGCGTGGCGTTGAAGCGCCGTTCGAACTCGGCGCGGCACCGAGCTCGACTCAGGCGAGGCACGTTCCTTGTCGCGGCGACGGCCTCTTCGAGCGAATCCACGATGAAACCGGTCACTCCGTGTTCAATGACCTCGGGAACGGAGCCGCCACGGAACGCGACCACAGGTACACCGCAGGCCAGCGCTTCGATCATCACCAGACCAAACGGCTCGGGCCAGTCGATTGGAAACAGGAGCGCCGTCGCCCCGCCCAGAAAGGTCTCCTTCTGCGCTTCGTTGATTTCGCCGATGTACTCGACCAGCGGATTGTCGAGAAGCGGCCGAATCTCGCGCTCGAAGTACTTCTGATCGGCGGCGTCCACCTTGGCCGCGATGCGCAGCGGCAGGCCACACGCGGTCGCAATCGCGATTGCACGGTCCACGCGTTTTTCCGGAGAGATGCGCCCGACAAACGCCAGGTAATTGCCAGGGCCGGGACTGAACCGCAGGAGATCGAGCGGCAGGCCGTGATGAACGGTGCCAATCCAGCCGGCTTCAGACAGCGGTTCACGCTGCGCATCCGAAATCGACACGACAGGCACGTCATGGAACTCCCGGTACAACGGCCGGAGCTCTGGAATGTCGAGCCGCCCATGCATTGTCGTCACGTGCGCCACGTCCAGCCGGCGGGCGACAGGCAGGTGGAGCTGCGAGATATGAAAGTGGATCACGTCGAAATCGCCCACGCGCTTGGCGACTTCCTCCAGCATCAGCACATGTGGGGCGAGGGAATCCTGGACACCCTCGAGGCGCAGCGCGTGCGGCCAGATCGCGTTCAGCCGCGCTGTGGTCCGTGAATCGCCGCTGGCAAACAACGTCACATCGTGTCCGAGCCTCACGAGCTCGTCGGTGAGGAAGGAGGCGACTCGCTCCGTGCCGCCATACAGCCTCGGCGGGACGCTCTCGGTCAGCGGGGCGACTTGGGCGATCCTCATGTGAATGCACCTGTTACTCAGCAGCAGCCGAAGGGTGACGTTGTCCTCGTCCTGCGCCTTCGAGATGCAAGGTCATCGCCGCGCCAACGTTCGCGACGAGGCCCACCTTTGCGGGGTTCGAGGGTGTTTGCCGCGTTCCCTCTCAACGGGAGAGGATCGCCATGAGACCTGTTCGATACATGCTCGGTGCGTCCACAGCGATGCTTGCGGTCGCGATGTTCGCATCGATGTCAGCCCATGAAGATGCGGCCGTCCGTTCAGCCGACGGCGACAGGCACCATTTCGCCGGCGGATGCGCGAAAGCGCTTCAGGGCGAACCGGCACGATCCGTTGTTTCTTCACGACGGCAGCGATGACGGGAACGGCAATGGCGCGTCGCGCATGCTGAGCGACGCCACCGTTCTCGTGCCGGACCTCGAGTCGCAGGCGCTCAGCGCCATTCAAGGGCATGCGCAGGCGGGGCGACTGCCGACGGACCGTGAGATCGTGGCATCTTCGATCTTCAGTCGTCAATCTTGCGATCGATCGCCAAATTGAAAATCGAAAATTGAAGATGTCAGTCCTGTCGATCGGTATCGCGCGCCAGCTCGCGCCTGAGCCACGCCCGCGCATGAGTCCAGTCGCCTTCCACGGTTCGGGCGGAGACGCCAAGGTGCTCGGCGACTTCCGGGGTCGACATGCCGGAAAAGAAACGGAGCGAGATGACCTGGGCCGCTCGTGCGTCGACAGCTTCAAGTCGCGAGAGCGCCGCTTCAAGCATCAACAGGTCCTCGATGGGGACCTCCTGCGTCGCCGCCGCCTTCAATAGGTCGTCGAGTGCGATCGGCTGCGCGCCGCCGCCCCGTTTCTGCCGCTTCTGATGCCGGCCGTGATCGACCAGCAGCCGGCGCATCGCCTGTGCGCCGAGTGCGAGGCCGTGCGTACGTCCCTGCCAGGGGCCACCCCGTTCCTTCTGGAGGCGCAGCCACGCCTCGTGCACCAGCGCGGTCGGCTGCAGCGTGTGGTTCTTTCGCTCTCGCCCGTCTGCGCGCGAGCCCATCCGTACTTCGCGGCACCCGCAATTGCGCAACGCCAGATCGTCCCTTAAAATTGCGCGTTCTCTCGTAGCACCACCATCTCGCAGCGCCGCCTTTTCCCGACACGCTAATCCGTAGAACGTTGCCCCGGCCGGAGCAAGGTCGGTACACCGGGGCCGAGGAGAAGAAATGTCTCGAACCACGCTGAGTCTCGCGTTGACCATCGCCACAGCATCACTGGTGGTTGCGCATGCGCAGGCGCCGAAAAATGTCCTTCGAGTGCGACCGACGCAGAAAGTTCAACTCATCACGGCTCCCAACGGGCTGATGACCGTGGTCATCGGCGGTCCGAACATTGATCGCGGACTCGGCGACTTTGTCTTCTGTATGTCGTATGACAAGCCGCTCGCGCAGCCGATCAACTGGTCTGGTCCGGCGACCGTGTTGTATGAAGTGGCTGGACCGATTCCCGGACTGGAAAGCGCAGCCGATCGGCTCGGCATACAAGCCGGCGTCACGGTATTGCCTGATGACGGCAACGGCTGGTTGTTCGAGGGGCCTGGGACGAAGGCGCCCGTCCGCGCTGAGGATCAGGCGAAGGCCGCCAAGGCGACGAAGATTGCCACGAAACCCATCAGGATGGCACCCACGCAACCAGGCCGCCTCGCGTTTTGCGGCAATGGGCCCGTTGCCAACTAGCACCATGATCACACGACACAAGCGTTACGTTCGGTTAGGCGCCGTTCTCGCTCTCATCGGGGCACTCGCGGCAGCGCGGGCATCGGCGCAGGCCCCCGTCGACAAACCGACGGCCGAGCGGAGCCCGCTGACTCGGCTTCCCGTGCCCACCTCGGTGACCGCGCGGCAATTGCCCGACGGTCGAATCGAGGTGCGCTGGGATGCGGTGGACGGCGCAGTCAAATACGATCTCTGGCGCTCTGTTCCGCCGGGCGGCCAAACGATCGTGATGCGTTCGAACCCTGCCGAGAACATCTACATCGATCCGGACGTGAGGAAGGGGAGCACGTATTACTACGTGGTCGCGGCCGTCACGAGCGCCGGCATCAGTGGGCTGAAGGCCGGTTCCATCCCTGTGACCGCAACGATCGACCCTGCCGCGCCCAGCCTTCGCACAAGTGACCCGACGACCGGTGCCACTGACGGCAGCGTCATACCCGGCACAGCGACGTCGACGGTTCCGCCGCAGCAATGCCAGCAGGCGGGTGCGTACGTCACCTGTGTCACCGACGTGATCAAGTATTCACCGCTGCTCGAGCCGGCAAAGGCCGTCGTGGCGTCCTGCCCGACGGCCGGACAGGTTGCGACGGGCGGGGGGTTTTCTGGGAACCTCCTGAACATGACGGTGTTCGCATCGATGCCAGTCCTCGCTGACGCGAAGTCTCGGGCCGGCTGGATGGTGGTGGTGGGACCGATTCGGATTCCCAGCCAGGACCCTTTGCAACTGCTCCAATATCTCGGCGAGGTCTCACGTTCGTTCCAGGTTTCGGTGGTCTGCGCCTCCGCAGGAACTTCACCCTAGCGGCTCTTAGCGTCGCGACCCGAGAAGCGACAGAACATGCTGTCGGCATGTCGGCCAGTCCTTCTCGCGCACTCGTGCGTTGTAACGGGTCAGATACATGTCGTACGCGCCCGCATTCAGCCGGACGATGTCTGCAAGTCGCTCGACACTGAACAGTGGGTCGCGCGTTACGTGGTTTAGTTTCTCGTAATAGGCGTGAAGGTCCGGATCCTGGATGAGGTTGACTGAGAGTTGCAGCGAAGCCAGATAGCCATCCGGAATATCGCGAAAGAAATGTCCGGGTGTCCACTCCGCGATTGATCCGGTATTGCAGGCTGTGACGTGCGCCAGCAGTGGATCGGTCAGGCCCAGCACGTCGACGATGTACTTGTCGGGTCCGGCCGCATATCCGAAGAAACCGACCGCGAGCGGCGCAATCGCCGCCGCTCCCACTCTGATACGTGCCGTCTCGTTGCGAAACGTCTCTCCCGCCCGCAGCCATGCATGATCGGGATGGCCGCCATTGCTCAGGACCGTGAACAGCGTTGCACCCTCATCGTCCACGTACCTGCGCGTGTCGATGATGTTGTGGTACTCCATCGGCTCCGGGTAAAAGCGCGTATTCGCTTTAACCGGCGAAAATGGACTCAAGACGACTGACAGCAGAATCGCCGTTGCCGGAACAGGCACGAGTCGCGCCGGGATGTCGGCCGACATCGCAAGAAACGCCACGAAGAACGGCAGCGAGAAAAAACGGCCGCTCATATGAGTGGCGATCGACGCATCGACGACGACGTACGACAGATAGAGGCACACGCCTGCCATCGCCGCGATGGCCGCCACACGGTGCTGACGCGCCACGACCAGGAGAGACGTTGCGACAAGCACGAAGCTGACCCAGTCCCACCGCAGGCTGTTCATGACGTAGTACGCGCCATGATGCGCGCGATCGATGAGGGGAACGTTTGTGGAGACGAGCTTGGCATACGCCGTATTCGGCAGCGGGAACCCGTAATAGAAGACCGAGAACGCAAGCCAGAGCGCGGCGGGCAGCATCGACAGAATCACGACCGGCCAGTACGACCGCCGAGCGGGCCAGAGCGTAGCGGCTACGTAGATCAGAGCGGGCGCGTAGACAAGAAGCGTGTCCTGTCTGTTGACGAATGCAAGCGCCGCGATCAGAAACAGACATCCGACCTGGGTGCGCGTCAATTCGGTTGGTGATGGCCGGCGCAACAGAAGCACGGAGAAGAAGAGCGACGCGAGAAACCCGGACAGCGCATTTTCGAGGCCGGAAGACGAGAAATCGATGACTGCCTTCGACGCCAGAATCGTTGAGATCCACAGCGCCGGCCGCCACGCGTCGATTCGCCTCAGATGCAAGGCGGCGATCGACACGGATGCGAGGAACAGAACGAACGAGATCGCCACCGAGGTCAGGAAATATTCGCGGGTCAGGAATGAGAATCCTGCAACGATGAACATCCAGAGGGGATGTGTGTACGCCTGCACCCGTTCTCCGACGTTCCAGACGAGTCCCCGCCCATGCAGCACGTTATCGACGACGCGAAACGTGATGTACGCATCGTCGACGACCCAGGCGTTGGCGACAAAGACGTAGACGAGGAGCGCGAGCAGAGCGCCGGAGGCGACGTCGTAACGGATAGTTTTCACGGGAATAGCGGCGGGTCGCGCGCACCATAGCACATCCATCCGCAGCGGCGACCAGTCCACGCCGAGCGCCCAGCCCAACGTCCAGAGGCGAGCCCCGGCTTCACGACCGCGCACTCCGGCGTCCTGATGCGCCGGCGCGCTGAGGTATACTCACCCCGTCTTTGACACCCGGGCGCTGACGGGTAGAGGAAGAAGCCGATGAACACGATATCGCGCGCCGCGTTGCTCGCTTTCTCTCTTACGGTGTTCGCGCTGCCGGCGGCGGCGCATCATTCCCTCACGGCCGAATTCATGCCCGACTCGACGATCACCGTCAAAGGGGTGATGACGAGCATTGAGTGGATCAACCCGCACATCTACATCTACTTCGATGTCGTCGACAAGGATGGGAAGAAATCGCAGTTCGCCGTGGAGACCTTTCCGCCGAACCACATGCGCTCCCGCTACGGCCTCACCAAGCAGGTGCTCGCGGCCGACTTCGACAAGAAAGAGATGCTGACGGTCGAAGTCAACCCGGCGAAGAACGGGAAGCCGCTGGGATGGCTGACGAAGCTGACGTACCCCGACGGACATTTCATCAAGCTGACTGCCGAACCGGGCAGCCCGGAAGCCAGATGAGGAGACTCGACACATGCGTAAATTAATCGCGGTTGCGGGAATCACAGCTGGACTCGTCTCCCTGTCGCTGGCGCTCACCCTCGCGCAGAGCGCGGCAACCCCGAGGCTCGCAGACGGTCATCCGGATCTGAACGGGCAGTGGTATCACCGCATTGGTACGCCCGCGCCGCAGGTCAAGCCGGGCCAGTCGTACGATGCGGCGACGGCCAAGCCGACTGGCATCACCCAGTTCAATCCGGGCAAGCCGGTCTACAAGCCTGAATACGTCGCCAAGGTCAAGGAACTCGACGAGCATCAGGTTGAAAAGGATCCAGCCTGGTACTGCCAGCCGCCGGGGTTTCCTCGCATCGGTCCGCCACAGAAGATCGTGCAGACGCCGAAAGAGCTGGTGTTCCTCTACGACGATCTCAGCGGAAACTTCTTCCGCGTCGTGCGCATGAACGCCGCGCATCGCACCGACATCGAACCGTCGGCGCACGGCGACTCGGTCGGCCGCTGGGAAGGCGACACGCTCGTGGTCGATGTGACGAATCTGGACGAGACCACGTGGCTCTCCGATAACGGCCTCTTCCACAGCGACAAGACGCACGTGATCGAGCGGCTGCGCCGCGAGGGCGACACGCTGCACTGGGAGGTCACGGTCGAAGATCCGGTCGTGCTGGCGGAACCCTGGAAGCAGCGGCCGCGCGACCTGAAGCTGATGAAGGACTACGACATCGAAGAGGCGCCGTACTGCTCCGAGCGCGACGCGTCGCACCTGCAGGACCTGTCGCATCACGGAAACCTGCGGTAGCAGTTGGCCGTCCCCGCGTTTCTCGAGACGATCGAGCGCAGCGGCCTCAGCACCTGGATTCGCGAGTCGGAGTCGGCATTCGCGTACTACTTCGTCCTCGTGATCCACAACATCGGCCTGGCACTCCTGGTCGGCACGTGTGGAGTGCTCGGCGCGCGCCTCCTCGGGTTCGTGCCGGAGCTGCCGCTCGTGCCGCTCCGGCGTTTCTTTACGTTCATCTGGATCGGCTTCTGGCTCAACGTCGTGTCAGGTGTCTTCCTCCTGATCGCGTACCCGACCAAAGCGCTGACCAACCCGCTCTTCTACGTGAAGCTGGTGCTCGTCGCCATCGGCGTCTGGACGCTCCGGCGGATCGAGAGGGAAGTGGACGTCAGGCGCTCGCTCGCACTCTGGATGCTCGGCTCGTGGCTCGGGGTACTGACGGCAGGGCGCGCGCTCGCTTACACGGCCAGCTACCTCCTCTACGGTAAGGGCACGTGAACTTCGATCACCTGCACCTGCTGCTCAATCACGTCCCCATCATCGGGTTCTTCGTCGGTGCCGGTCTGTTTGTCGCGTCGCTCACGGGAACCAACGAAGACCTCCGCCGCAGCTCGCTGATCATCTTCGCGGTCGTCGCGCTGTTGACGATTCCCACCTTCGTGAGCGGCGTCGGCGCGGATCGAACGATTGCGGGAGAAGCCGGTATTTCGGAGGCGCTCGTCAGGCGACATGAAGGCGCGGCGATGCTCGGCCTCTGGTTCGTCGTCGCGACCGGCGCAGCGGCGCTGATGGTCCTCTGGCGCTCGCAGCGGCCAGGCGGCGCCTCGCGTGCGAATCTGGCCGCGGTGCTGGTGCTGGCGATCGTCGCCGCGGTTCTGATGGGGAGAACGGGCAACACGGGCGGCGACATCAGGCACCCGGAGCCTGGAACTGCGGCTGGAGCCCCCATCAGCGAAGGCATCGTCGGGTCTCTCATTCACCCGTTCGAGCCGACGCCGGATGGGTTCACCAACTTGATGGTCGCGAACAAGTGGTGGTGGGCCGCGATGATGGTGATGCACTTCGTCGGGCTGTCGCTCATCATCGGCGTGGTCGGCGTGATCAACCTGCGCATCATGGGTTTCGCGAAGGAGCTGCCGTGGGCGCCGCTTCATCGCCTGCTGCCGCTTGCCATGGCCGGACTCGGCATCAACATCGTCACCGGGATGCTGGCGTTCATCGGCATGCCGACCTACTACACGGCCGACATCGCCTTCTGGTTCAAGCTGGCGGCGCTGCTCCTGCTCGGTCTCAACGCCGCGGTCTTCTACCTGACCGGCATCTTCCATCGGGTGGAGCGTCTGGCACCCGGGCAGGACGCCGCGCTCTCCGCGAAAATCGTCGCCGCGAGCTCGTTGGTGCTCTGGTTCACGGTCATGATCGCGGGCCGGTACATCCAGCATTTCGAAGACTCGCTTCGTTTCTGAAAGGTGATATAAGGTGCCCCATTCCTACGAGTGAGGCCGCCATGACCAGTTCAAAATCATTCGGGTTCGGTCTGATCCTTCTCGCCTCCATATCGCTCCTTCCATACCCGGCGCTGGCCCAGCAGACCAGCGCGATCGCCGGTGTCGTTCGTGATACCTCCGGAGCCGTTCTTCCGGGCGTGACCGTTGAAGCCGCCAGCCCCGTGCTGATCGAGAAGGTCCGCACGGTGGTCACCGACGATCAGGGACGTTACAACATCGTCGACCTGCGTCCCGGCACGTATCGCGTCACCTTCACGCTGCCCGGCTTCAACACGCTGGCGCGCGACGGCGTTCAGCTCACTTCAGGGTTCACTGCAACGGTGAATGCGGACCTGCCGGTCGGGGCGCTGCAGGAAACCGTCACGGTGAGCGGTGCGAGCCCGCTCGTCGACACGCAGAACGTACGCAAGCAGACGCTCATCACCAGCGAGCTGCTCGACGCGCTGCCGACCAGCACGAAGAACTGGGCGACCATCGTCGAGGTGACACCCGGCTTTGCGGGTTCGTTCGCTGATGTCGCCGGCCAGCTGAATCAGAACATCGGCAATTCCTATCACGGCAAGACCGGGACGAAGCGCCAGTTCGACGGGATGTCGATCGACCATGCCAGCGGCAACGTCGGCTATCTCGTCAACTCCGCGATGATCCAGGAGATCTCGCTGCAGAGCAGCGGCATCTCCGCCGAGAGCAACGCCGACGGCTCCGTCGTGAACATGATTCCGAAGGAAGGCAGCAATCGCTTCTCGGGAGCGCTGTCGGGGCTGTACACGAGCGACACGTTCGAGTCATCGAACCTGAACGACGATCTGCGCTCGCGCGGCCTGACGACGATCAGCAAGATTCTGAAGATCTACGACACGGGCGTCACGCTGGGCGGCCCGATCAGAAAAGACAAGCTGTGGTTCTTTGCCTCGTTCCGCGAGTGGGGCAACCAGCATTTGATGGCCGGCAACTTCTGGAACAAGACGCAGGGCACGCCGTTCTACACGCCAGACCTCTCGCACCCGGGCGACCGCGCGCAGTGGTACGAGTCGAAGGCCGCGCGCATCACGTGGCAGGCGGCACAGAAGCACAAGTTCAACTTCTTCGCCGACGTCGCCGACGATTGTCTGTGCCGGGCGATAGGCGCGCTCGGCAGCGCGCCGGAAGCGGGCAACGCGTTCCACTTCCGTCCGGTCGGCCTCTATCAGGCTGACTGGAGCGCGCCGATCACGCCAAAGCTGCTGTTCGAGGCGGGCGGCTCGCTGACGATCACGCACTGGCCGACGTTCCTGAACCCGGGCGTGCAGCCGAATCACATCTCGATCCTCGAGCAGTCGAGCAATTTCCGCTACAACGCATTGGCGACCTACGCGTCGAAGCGTGCGACCGACCGTGGCGCGCAGCGCTTCTCGATGTCGTACGTGACCGGTTCGCACGCGTACAAGGTCGGCACGCAAATCGAGGAAGCCGTGTCCGATGTCGTCACGTACGCGCACGGCAACGTGAACTATTCGTTCCGATCCGGCGTGCCGGCCTCCATCACGCAGTACGCAACGCCGTATCGAGCAATCGATCGCACACGGGCCGACATGGGCGTCTACTTCCAGGATCAATGGGCGATCAGGCGGCTGACGCTGAACTACGGCGCGCGGTTCGACTACTTCAACGGCCATGTGGACGCCAACCACCTTGACGCCCCCGCGTCCGGATGGGTGCCGGCGCGCGACTTCGGTGCGGTGTCCGGCGTCCCCTCCTGGAAGGACATCAATCCGCGCTTCGGCGCGTCCTACGATCTGTCCGGCAATGGCCGGACCGCGCTGAAGTTCTCAATCGGCCGCTACGTCGCGAAGACCGGCACATCGGTCGCGAGCGCGAACAATCCGGTGACGACCTCTGTCAACAGCGTCACGCGCACGTGGACCGATACCAACGGCAACTACATTCCGGATTGCGATCTGAAGAACCGCGCGGCCAACGGCGAATGCGGCCCGATGTCCGATCCGAACTTCGGCGGCCTCAACCCGACGACGCACTGGGCGGACGACGTGCTTCGCGGCTGGGGCGTGCGGAACTCGAATTGGGACATCGGCACCGAGATCCAGCGTGAGCTGCGCGACGGCGTCTCGCTGAACGCAGGCTATTACCGCAACTGGTACGGCAACTTCACCGTGACCGACAATCGGCTCCGCGGTCCTGGCGATTTCAGTCCGTACTGCGTGACAGCGCCGCTCAATCCGAACCTGCCCGGGGGCGGCGGATATCAGGTGTGCGGCATGTCGGACATCTCGGTCGCGAAGTTCACGCAGGTCGACAACCTCGTCACGCAGTCGTCGCACTACGGCAATCAGCAGCAGATCAACAACTTCTTCAGTGTCGGCATCAACACGCGCCTGCGGTCGGGTGCGTCGTTCGGTGGCGGCTTCGACACCGGCCGCACCATGACGGACAACTGCTTCGTCGTCGATGCGCCGGGTATCGCGGCAGGGTCGGTGACCCAGCCGTCGACGGCGACGACGGTCAGCGGTATCTCGAACGCATCGCCGACGACGCCGCAGAGCTCGACGACGATCGACGGGAAGTCAATTTGTCACGTCGTGACGCCGTTCCGCGGCCAGACGCAGCTCAAACTGAATGGCGCCCTGCCGCTCCCGTACGAGTTCGTCGTCAGCGGCATCTGGCAGGACATCTCCGGACCGAACATCGTCGCCGCGTATGCGGCGAGCAACGCGGAGATCTCGCGCTCGCTCGGCCGCGACCTGGGCGCGTGCGGCGGCAGGACGCCGTGCACGGCGACGGCGACCGTCCCCCTCGTCATGCCGGGAACGATCTACGACCATCGCATCCGGCGGCTCGACCTGCGTCTCACCAAGCAGCTCCGGCTGTCGCCGCGGTTGCGGATGCAGGGCAACCTGGATGTCTACAACGTGTTCAATGCCGGCAGCGCGGTTCAGATCAACAACGCGTTTGGACCGCAGTGGCGGCAGCCGACGGAGGTACAGGACCCGCGGATCTTCCAGTTCAGCGCGCAGTTGAATTTCTAGGCGCCCCGGGGCGGTCATCCTGTAGAGGCGGACCTCACGGTCCGCCCCTACGAGTCAGGAGAGAACGGTATGGAGCACATCATCAGCAGGCTGCTGCACGAGTACGAGCGCGGCAAGGTGACCCGTCGTCAACTCATTCAGATGCTGGCCGTCGGGACGGCGGCGGCATCAGGCGTTGCGGACGCGGAGGCCGCGCCGGCCACGGCCACCTACATCCATCACGTGTCGATGCAGGTCGCGGACTACAAGAAGACACGCGACTTCTACAACGGCCTGTTCGGGATGAAGGTCGAGGATGACAACGGGAAGACCGAGTGCACGCTCGCCTTCGGCCAGAACACGATCATCGCGCGCAATGCCGCGGGCCGGCCGGGCGGCAAGGTCGGCGTCGATCACATCGCCTATGCGCTGGCGAACTGGGACACGGATCCCAAGATCAAGCCGGCGATGGAAGCGGAGTTGAAGCGCCGCGGGCTGATGATCCGCGTCACCAACAACAGCTTCCACGTGCAGGATCCGGACGGCAACGAAGTGCAGATGGGCGGGAAGGAGCAGTAAGAACTCCCAACTCCCAAAATCCAACTCCCAAGGAGCCTGTTGTTGCGGCATCAGGCTTCTTGGAAGTTGGGAGTTGGAAATTGGGAATTAGAACCCGTATTTGATCCCGAACTGCATGATGCGCGGCGTCCCCTCCATCGACGTAATCCGTCCGAACGCGCCCGAGCTGAAGTTGGTGTGCGTCCGGTCGGCACCCTGGGCGAGCGTGGGCGGACCCCAGTTGAACGTGTTGAGCAGGTTGAACGTCTCCACGCGGAGCTCGAGCTTGCGCGCGGCGCCGAAGGCGATCAGCCTCGAGATCGCCAGATCGATTGACCGGTAGTTGGGCCCGCGCACGCTGTTGCGCTGGAAGTTCCCGAGCGTACCGAGTGCCGGCAGCGCGAACGCCGCCGGGTTCAGCCAGTCGTTCGGCGTCTTCTTGCTGCCGTACGGATTGTCGAGTATCTGGTTGACGCGCTGATTCTGAATGCCGCTGAGCGCGCGGTCCTGACCGGCGATGACGTTGACCGGCCGCCCCGATCGCGCGGTGAAGATGCCCGCCACCCGCCAGTCGGACAGCACGGCGCTCGCCACGCGGCCGGAGAGCCGCGGCGACTGAACACCGGCGACGAAGACACCGATATGCCTCCGGTCCTGATCGCAGTAGCCGCGGTCGAATTCCGGGTGCTGCGGATCGGTGTAGCCGTTGGCAATCTGCGGAAAGCCGCCCGTCTGAAACGAGGGGTCGCCGAAGCAGCGCGACACGGTGTAGTTCCCCTGCATGCTCAGACCCGCCGCCGCGCGGCGCTCGAAGGACAGCTTCAGGCCGCGGTAGTTCTGAATCCCGACGTCGCTGTGCAGATCCAGGTTGCCGATGAGCGCCGCCGAAGCCGGGTTCTCACCGGAGAGCGAGAACACGCGTCGCTGGTTGACGTTTCCCGGGTTGCTGCAGGTCGCATAGAACACGCCCTGGAGCGTGCACGGACCGAGGCCGAGGAAGACGCCCGGATTGATTGCCACCTGATTCCAGAGCCGATCGGTATGGCTGCCGAGATAGGTGGCGGCGACCTGCCAGACGGATCCGAGCTGCCGTTCCAGCGTGACGTTCCACTGCTGGATGCGCGGCGAGTTGATGTCAGGGTCGATCGCGCCGAACGCGCCGAACGGCAGGTACCGCGTGTCGCGATTGGTCGCAATCGGATGCGGATCGCCGCCGAGATGTGCGTACGGATGATCGAAGCCTCCGGGCGGATCCTGGATGATCGAGCGGTTCCCGAACGGCGGCGAGTTGGCGTTGATCAGCATGTATTCTGCGTTCGGGAAATCGTAGGTGAGCCCGTACGAGGCGCGCACCGCGGTGCGGCCGTTGCCCGACACGTCCCATCCGAACCCGACGCGCGGCGAAAAGTTCAGCCACTGCGTGTGGACGCCTCGGCGCCCCGAGGTGGCGAATCCTTTGTCGCCCGGGTACAGCAGGCCCGCTGGTGCGTTCACGAACACAGTGCTCTTCACGTTGTTCCGGAAGTTCTCCGGGATGAAGTTGTAGACGGCGCCGTTCAGGACGCTCTGGCCGAAGTACGGCTCCCAGCGGAGGCCGCCGTTGATCGTGACCCGTCGGCCCGCCCGCCACGTGTCCTGACCGTAGAAACCCATGTACCACTGGTCCATCGGGAGAATCGCGGGTCCGCCGTGCTCGAGCCGGCTGACCCTGCCGAGGAGCAGGTCGCTCAATCCGCGTCCGGTCGCGTCACCGGTGAACTGCCAGACACCGCCGGATCGCGCGTGCGACTGGAAGTAGTAGCGCCAGTAGGCGACATTGCCGCCGAACGACAGCTGGTGACTGCCGCGCACGACCGTCAGGTCGTCGCTCACCTGCGACGCGTTGGTCACGAAGCGGCTCGGGCCCGGGTTCTCGGCGAAGAATCCACCCTGGACCTCGATCCACATGACGTGAGGCGCATAGGCGTACGCGTCGACGCCCAGTTCGTGCGGCTCGAAGGTCTCCGGCGCCAGGCGGCTGACGGCGGATCGATTGAACGCGAACCTGAGAGAGTGGACCGTGTTGGGCCCGAAGACGCGCGTGTCGCCGATGGCCAGCGACTGGGCCAGCGCGTCGGAACCGAGCAGCCCCACCTTGTTCGCGTTGTCGTAGAGCGACAGGATGGTGTCGCCCTCGCGCATGGGAATCGGAGCGGTGTACGAGGTCGCCATGTAGCGTCCGAAGATCGTGTCATCCTTCGTCCGCTGGTAGTCGACCCGGCCGATCGATTGCATCTGGTTGCTGTCGTTCCGGAATTGGTACGTGATCTGGCCGCACGGATCGGTCGTGCTGGGTAGACGCTTCAGCAGATTGAGCGCCGCCGGACTGAACCGCGAAGGATCGATGCGGTTGTTCTCGAATCCGCCGCGCAGCGAGATCTGCTGGCCGCCATTGCACGCGGGCGAGGCGAACGTCGTGAAGTCGCCCGCCAGCATCGCCGGTGTCGGCACCCACGCAATGCTCGCCGCCGGCTGCTGGCGGATCGTCGTTCCCTGGTAGCCGCCGAAGAAGAAGAGCCTGTTCTGCACGATCGGACCGCCGAACGTGCCGCCGAATTGATGGCGCTGCAGGCCGTCGTCGACGCGCTTGCCGTTGGGACCAATCTGCGCGAACGGGTCGGTCGAGTTGAAGCGATGATCGCGGACGAACTCGAACGCACTGCCGCTGAAGCGGTTGGTGCCCGACTTCGTCACGGCGCTCACCGCCGCGCCCGAGTGCATGCCGTTCTGGGCGTTGAGCCCGCTCGTCGCGACGCTGAACTCCTGCAGCGCGTCGGGGAAGGGGAATGGGAGATTGAGATTGTCCTGCGGGTTGTTGTGCATGGCGCCGTCGAGGAGGTACGCCACGCCGTACGGCAGTCCGCCGGCCACCGAGATGCCCAGGCCGCCGGGCACCGCCCGGTTCGGCGCCTGTCCGGTCTGCACGGCCGCTCCGGAGACGACGACGAGCTCCGCGGCGTTGCGACCGTTGAGCGGCAGCGCGAGGATCTGTTCGTTCCGGACGACTTCGCTGATGCCGGCGCTCTGAACGTCGACGAGCGGCGCGGCGCCCTCGACGGTGACGGATTCCTGGAGCTGGCCCACCGAGAGCTTCGCGTTGAGGACGGGTGACGCGCCTACCTGCAGCACGATCCCCGTCTGGACGTAGTTGCGGAAGCCCGACAGCGAGACCTCGAACCGGTACGGACCGACCGGCAGGTTCGACAGGACGTATGCTCCGCTGCTATCGGTGACGTCGCTGCGGACGAAGCCCGTGTCGGTCTGGGTAGCGGTGACGGTCGCACCAGGCAGCACGGCATCGCTTTGGTCGGTGACACGGCCACTGAGCTGGGCCGTCGACTGGGCCCACGCGGCCGTCGTGGTGAGTAGAAGACTGAGAACGCCGGACGCACAACCCCGGAGGAAACGTCGCATCAGATCCTCCTCTCGGATAACCGGTAGTAACCAGAAGTAGTGCAACCGATGAAGACGAGGAGCGGTGGCGGGGAGTATATGCCCCTCGCGGCAGGGGTCAATACCGGAATAACGACATCCCCCTTCGCGCGGAGCGCTTCGGGGGACAAGCGCCGGCAGTGCCGGCTAATACCCGGCGTCGGCGAGCGCTTGCTGATAGTCTTCGCGCGTATTGAGATTGCGCAGCGTGCGCAGTTCCGGATCGGCGGTGATCTGTTCGGGACGGACGCGGCGCGTTCTTACTTCGTCGAAGAGAAACGCGGGCCGCAGACGATCGACCGCCAGCAGTTCCTCCACGTAGGGCAGCACCGTGCGGCGATAGACGGCCGACAGCGGGTGCGCGAAGCCGTCGATCTCGACGATGGCGATGTCGTAGCCGCGCGCGAAATCGAGCATCTGGCGGATGAAGCCGGGCTCCAGCAGCGGCACGTCACAGCTGGTGACGTACGCGCAATCGATGTCGGTCGGCAGCACCTTCAGCCCCGCGCGCAGCCCCTCCAACGGGCCACGTCCTTCGTGCTCATCCCGCGAGACGATGACTTCCGCGGGCAGCTTCGGCAGCGGCTGATCGACCGCGGAGACGACCACGATCGGCGACACGACCTCGCGGACGATGCGCACCACGCGCTGCAGCATCGTTTCGGGGCCGAACGGCAGCAGCGCCTTGGACGTCCCCATGCGCGTCGATTTGCCGCCGCACAGGACTATGGCACCGGCTGTCATCTTCGCCGTAATGCAAAATGCAAAATGCAAAATGCAAACAGTACGTGAGTACGCAACAACGGGGTGAACGCCGCTCCGACACTCGCTCCGACGTTACAAACATCATCGTGTTTGCATTTTGCATTTTGCATTTTGAATTTCTGCATCACTCGCGCAGCAACCCCCCTCCGCCGAAGCTCATACGATCCGGGACCGCACCGCCAGCAGTAACCTTCACGGCGCAGTACTTGAATTCCGGAATCTTCCCGAACGGATCGAGCACCGGGTTGGTCAGCAGATTCGCCGCCGCCTCGTAGTAACAGAAGGGCACGAACACCGAGCCGCGCGGCATGCCGTCATCGGCGCGAGCATAGAGCGAGATGGTCCCCCGCCTCGAGGCGATGGTGAGGATGTCGCCGGGCGTAACGCCGATCTCTTGCAGATCCAGCGGATGCACGGATGCCACTGGTTCGGGTTCGAGCGCATCGAGCGCCGCCGCCCTCCGCGTCATCGCTCCGGTATGCCAGTGCTCGAGCTGACGGCCGGTAATGAGCACCAGCGGAAACTCGGCATCGGGGCGCTCCGCAGCGGGGATGAGATCTGCCGGCACGAATCTGCCGCGGCCGTTTGCGGTGGGGAAACGATCGACGAACACGACGGGCTCGCCCGGGTCGCCTTCATTCACGCACGGGTAGGTCACAGACGACTCGTGCTCGAGGCGCTCCCACGTGATGCCGGCAATTGAGTCCATGCAGTTGCGCATCTCGTCAAATACCTCGCGCGGATGCGTGTAGTTCCAGTCGAGCCCCATGCGTCGCCCGAGCTCGTTGAGCAGCCACAAGTCTTCTCTCGCTTGGCCAGGCGGTTCGATCGCCTTGCGCCCGAGCTGCACCATGCGATCCGTGTTCGTGACGGTGCCGACTTTTTCGGGCCACGCTGTTGCGGGAAGCACAACGTCCGCGAGGTACGCGGTCTCGGTGAGGAAGATGTCCTGCACCACGAGGTGATCGAGCGCGGCGAGCGCTTCGCGCGCGTGATCGACGTCCGGGTCCGACATCGCGGGATTCTCGCCCATGATGTACATCGCGCGGATGTCGCGCCGCTTCGCCGCGTTCATGATCTCGACGACGGTCAGTCCGGGATCGGGATCGAGGCCCACTCCCCACAGCCGCTCGAACCGTTGTCGCGCATCGGCCGAATTCACCCGCTGGTAATCCGGGTAAAACATCGGAATCAGGCCGGAGTCGGACGCACCCTGCACGTTGTTCTGGCCGCGCAGTGGATGCAGACCCGAGCCCGGCTTGCCGATCTGGCCCGTCGAAAGCGCGAGCGCGATGAGGCAGCGCGCGTTGTCGGTGCCGTGCACGTGCTGAGAAATCCCCATGCCCCAGAAAATCATCGACCCTGTGGAGGTCGCGTACACGCGCGCCACTTCGCGGATCGTCTGCGCGTCGACGCCGCAGATCGGCGCCATCGCCTCCGGCGAGAATTTCCTGACGTTCTCCGCGAGCGCGTCGTAGCCGGACGTGCGATCGCGCACGAACGACGCATCCGCCAGGCCTTCCTCGACGATGACGTGGAGGAGCGCGTTGAGCAAAGCGACATCGGTGTCGGGGTTGAACTGGAGGTAGTAGGTGGCGTGACGCGAGAGATCGCTCCGCCGTGGATCCGCGACAATCAGCGTGGCGCCTCGTTTCGTCGCATTCTTCATCCAGGTGGCGGCGACCGGGTGGTTCATCGTCGGATTGGCGCCGATGACGAACAGCACGTCGGCGTTGGCCACGTCACGCACCTGGTTCGAAACGGCGCCGGAGTTGATGCCCTCCATGAGCGCCGCGACGCTCGAGGCGTGGCAGAGACGCGTGCAGTGATCGACGTTGTTCGACCCGAATCCCGTCCGGACAAGCTTCTGAAACAGATACGCCTCTTCGTTCGTGCCTTTCGCTGAGCCGAAACCCGCCAGCGCCCGACGGCCGTAGGTATCGCGTGCATCCCGCAAACCGGCCGCCGCGAAATCCAGCGCTTCCTCCCAGGCCGCTTCGCGGAACACCTCGCGCCAGTTTTCCGGATCGACTACGAAGTCCTTGTGCTTTGGCGCGCCCCGCTTGCGGACGAGCGGCATCGTCAGTCGATGGCGATGCTGGACGTAGTCGAAGCCGTACCGCCCTTTCACACACAGACGGCTCGCATTGGACGGCCCGTCTTTGCCCTGCACGAAGAGGATGCGCTCGTCCTTGATGTGGTAGGTGAGCTGGCAGCCGACGCCGCAGTACGGACATACGGAGTCGACCGTCCTGTCGGGTGCGACGTTGGCGACTCCTCGAGCGGGCGTCAGCGCGCCGGTCGGACACGCCTGAACGCATTCGCCGCATGCGACGCACGTCGAGGCCCCCATCGGATCGTCGAGGTCGAATACGATCTTCGAAGCGCCGCCACGGAACGCATAACCGATCACATCGTTGACCTGCTCCTCGCGGCAGGCGCGAACGCACCGCTTGCATTGGATGCACGCGTCGAGGTGGACGTCCATGGCCGGGTGCGAAAGGTCTTCACGTGGCTGAGGGCGCGATTGAAAGCGCGGCTTGCCGACGCCCATTTTTCTCGCCCAGTAATCGAGCTCCGAGTTGAGCGTGTACGAGGTCTCGGGCATGTCCGCGAGCAGCAGCTCGATCGACATCTTCTGGCTGGTCATTGCACGTGCGCTGTTGGTCGTCACCTCCATGCCCTCTTTCGGATAGCGGCAGCAGGAGGGCGCGAGCACACGCTCGCCGTTGATTTCGACCATGCACGTGCGGCAATTGCCGTCGGCGCGCATGCCGTCCATGTAGCAGAGCCGCGGGATGTCGATACCGCGTTCTTGCGCGATGTGGAGGAGGGTCTGATTCTCCGGGGTGGTGACGGTTTCTCCGTTGAGCGTGAAGGTCACCATCACTCGACTTCACCCGGAAAATACTTCATCACCGAAAGGACAGGATTGGGCGCCGCCTGACCGAGCCCGCAGATGGACGCGTCCGTCATCGCCTGCGATAACTCCTCGAGCAGCGGTCTGTCCCATCGGGGGCTGGTCATGAGCTGCAGCGCCTTCTGCGTCCCGACCCGGCACGGCGTGCATTGTCCACACGATTCGTCGGCAAAGAACTTCATGACGTTCCGTGCTGCTGCCGCCGCCCTGTCCTTGTCGGATAACACAATGATGGCGGCCGACCCGATGAAGCATCCGTACGGAGCCAGCGTGTCGAAGTCAAGCGGCAGGTGTGCCAACGACGCAGGGAGAACGCCGCCGGAGGCGCCGCCGGGAAGATAACCGTAGAGGGTGTGGCCCTCGAGCATGCCGCCGCAGTACTCGTCGATCAGTTCGAGCAGCGTGATCCCTGCGGGCGCCACATGAACGCCCGGCGTGTTCACTCGGCCGCTCACTGAGAACGAACGCAGACCCTTGCGGCCGTTTCGCCCGTGGCCGGCAAACCAGTCCGGTCCCTTCTCGAGAATGTCGCGCACCCAGTGCAGCGTCTCCATGTTGTGCTCGAGAGTGGGGCGGCCGAAGAGCCCGACCTGCGCGACGTATGGAGGACGAAGGCGCGGTTCACCACGCTTGCCCTCGATTGATTCGATCATCGCCGACTCTTCACCACAGATGTACGCGCCCGCGCCGCGGCGAAGATGGAACTCCGGAATTCGGCACGGCGGGTTGGCCCGCAGGGCGGCGAGCTCACGCTCGAGGATGGCCCGGCAGCCATGGTACTCGTCACGCAGGTAGATATAGACGGAGTCGATGCCGACAGCCCACGCGGCGACGAGCGCACCCTCGAGGAAACGATGCGGATCGCGCTCGAGGTAGTAGCGGTCCTTGAAGGTGCCGGGCTCGCCTTCATCGATGTTGATGGCCATCAGGCGCGGCGCTGGTTCAGCGGCGACGATCGTCCATTTGCGTCCGGCGGGAAAGCCTGCGCCGCCGAGACCGCGCAAGCCCGAATGTTCCATCGCCGCGATCACATCTGCTGCGATCCGTTCACCGTTGACGCACGCAGCGGCAAGCGCGTAGCCACCAGTCGCGCGGTACGTCGCGTAGTCGACGTGATCGGGTGTGACTGCCGGATCGGAAAGCGAATGTGTGGTCGCTCGCGCGCGCACCGTCGAGGCGACCTTGTCAGGCGTCGCGTGCGGAACTGGGTTCTGGCCAACGATTGCCACGGGCGCTGTCTCGCAGCGCCCGACACACGGCGCGTGGAGCACCCGGACGTTCGGTCCGAGCGTCGACAATGCGTCCAGCAGTTGATGCGAGCCGGCAAGCTCGCACGCAATCGAATCGCAGACGCGGACAGTGATAGCGGGTGGCGGAGTCTCGCCTTCTTTGACGATATCGAAGTGGTGGTAGAACGTGGCGACTTCATAGACCTCGGCCATCGCCATCTTCATCTCGGCGGCAAGCGCCACAAGGTGCGCGGCGGACAGGCAGCCGAAACGGTCCTGAATCAGGTGCAGATACTCGATGAGCAGGTCGCGCCGGCGCGGTGCGTCGCCGAGCAGCGCGATCACCTCTTCGCGCGCAGCAGGGTCAACGGCGCGGCCCTTGGGCATGGCGCGAACGCGCGAGCGCCTGGGTGCAATTGGATCGCTCATCGGGACGGATTACAGTAAATACCATGTACGTGGAGTTCCTTGGCATCCCCCGTGAGCGCGCGGGCGTCTCCGAAGTCGAGCTGGATGCTTCGACCCTCGGCGAATTGCTTGGGAGCCTCGCTGCACGGTTTCCGGCGTTGCGGGAACTGATCACGCCCGGCGGCCTGCACGCATCGGTCGCCGCGAGTCTGAACGGGGACCTCTTCATCAGCGATCCGGACACCTCGCTTTCTGCCGGTGACCGTCTGATCCTGCTTTCGTCTGACGCTGGTGGGTGAGGGTGGCTACTGGAATGCAAAATGCAAAATGCAAAATTGAATGCAAAATTGGACGCGCACGCTGAACCTTGCATTGCATTCTGAATTTTGCATTCTGAATTTTGCATTTTGCATTTTGCATTTTGAATTGACGAATGCCCCCTGGCTATCACGGTTGCTACCTGCGGATTGATGCCTCGACTGGCAAAGCGGAGCGCGTGCCGCTTGCCGCCGAGACGCTGCGGCAATACATCGGTGGCAGCGGCCTCGGCACGCGACTTCTCCTCGACGAGGGAGGCGCGACGGCCGATCCGCTCTCGCCCGAAGCGCCGCTGGTGTTCGCCTTCAGTCCGCTTGTGGGCACTCCGCTCACGACCTCGGCGAAGTTTGCCGTCGTCTGCCGGAGCCCGCTGACCGAGCGCATCAACGACTCGCTGGCGGGGAGCGGCTTTGCCCTTTCCGGCAAAGGCTGTGGCTGCGACGCGATCGTCATCGTCGGACGCGCGAAGTGGCTGTCCGTGCTCGTCATCGACGATGGTGAAGTGCGGCTGGCGCCGGCAGAGGAGCTCCGCGGTGAATCGTGTCCGGCGTCGGAACGGAAGCTGCAGAACACGCTTGGCGCCGGTTACCGCATCGCATCGATCGGGCCTGCGGGGGAGCGCGGCGTTCGTTACAGCACCATCTCGCACGACGGCCGCCACGCCGGACGCGGCGGCAGCGGCGCCGTGCTCGGCAGCAAGAACATCAAGGCCGTCGCCGTCCGTGGAACCCACCGGTGTGAATGGGCGCAGCCGCGTGAGTTGGCCGAGTTGAGCCGGAATCTGTCGGCTCGCTCGTTCGGACCGGCAACGGCCAAATACCGCGAGCTGGGCACGGCAACGAACCTGCTCACGCTGAATCGCTTCGGTGCGCTGCCGACGCGGAATTTTCAGAGCGGAACATTCGAACAGGCGGCTGTCCTTTCGCCGGCGGAGTTGAGCGCACGGTATCCACGCGTGCGAGCGAGCTGTGTCGCGTGCACCATCGGTTGCGAGCATCTCTACGAACTCGATGACACCGGCGTCCGGGTGGAATACGAAAGCCTGTTTGCGCTTGGATCGCTGTGCGGCGTGGGCGACGGCGCCTCCGTCCTGCGCGCATCGCGTCTCTGTGACGAACTTGGCATCGACACTATTAGCGCGGGTGGCACGATCGCGTTCGCGATGGAGTGTGTCGAGCGCGGCCTGATCGACGAGCAGTGGCTCACGTTCGGCAGCGGCGAGGCGGTGGTGAAGGCGATCGATCTCATCGGCCGGCGCCAGGGGATCGGCCAGCTGCTCGCCGAAGGCAGTCGCCGCGCTGCCATGGCCATCGGGCAGGGAAGCATGGCCTTTGCGGCGCACGTCAAAGGTCTGGAGATCCCCGGCTACGAGCCGCGCGCGCTCCAGACGATGGCGCTCGGTTTCGCGGTTGGGACGCGCGGCGCGGATCACAATCGCAGCGGCGCGTACGAGGTGGACTTTTCGGACAAGGTCGATCGCCGGCATGCGACACTCGATTCGGTACGCTACGCAATCGAGACGGAGGATCGTTCGGCGCTGATGGATTCGCTTATCCTGTGCAAGTTTCTGCGGGGCGTATTCGGCGACTTCTACGTCGAGGCCGCCGACATGCTTCAGAAGGTCACGGGGTGGGATGTCGGCGCGATCGAATTGCATGACACGGCGCGCCGAATCGTCGCCGCAAAACGCGAGTTCAACGTGCTGGCTGGCTGGACCCGGCAGGAGGACACGCTGCCGGAGCGGTTCCTGAACACGCCGCTTCCGGGTGACCCTGTGGCGGTCCTGACGAGCGATGGTTTGCAGGACCTGATAACGGAGTACCATCGGCAGCGAGGCTGGACCACAAGCGAATGAATTTTCGGATTGCGCTGGGCGGGGCTGTCTGTCTCTTTGCGCTCGTCTGCCTGTGGACGCCTGTAGCCGGTCAGCGCGCGGGCGCGTTCATGGGATCCTCGGACGATCCCGCGATCAAGTATTCGGCTGCACCGGCGAACAACGCGGTGGTCGAGGTGAACAAGAAGCTTCAGGACGGCGAACTTCGGTTCACGTTCGACGAGCGGAGCGGCTATCTGCAGTCCGCGCTTTCGGCGCTCCAGCTTCCCGTCGATTCGCAGTTGCTCGTCTTCTCGCGGACCAGCCTGCAGGGCAAGCGGATCGGCGAACAAAACCCGCGGGCGCTGTTCTTCAACGATCGAGTGGCGCTTGGGTGGGTGCGTGGAGGCGATCTCCTCGAAGTTGCCGCAACCGACGACTCCCAGGGAATCGTCTTCTATTCGCTCGAACAAAAGCAGAATGCGGCGGACAGCCCGCCACAGTTCAAGCGCGAATTCATCTGCCTCGGCTGCCACATGACGGGGAATACGCTCAACGTGCCGGGTCTGCTGATGTTCAGCACCACGCGCGCCGAGCCGACCCAGTTCTCGGGCATTCCGCGACACATCGATCAGCTCGATCCGTTGAACCGGCGTTTCGGCGGCTGGTTCGTGACCGGAAGCGCTGGATCGGTGCAGCACATGGGCAACCAGGTGGCGGCGATGGACGCCCGTCCCGGTCATGAGCTGATGTCGGTCGAGGGATTGTTCGACGCGGACGGTTATCGCGCGCTGTCGAGCGACATCGTCGCCCATCTGGTGCTCACCCACCAGGCGGGAATGACGAACCTGCTGACCCGGGCGGGATGGGAGGCGCGCGCGGCCGATCCAATGACGCATGCGCCGTTCACGAGCACTCCTGAACAGGACGCCCGCATTGCCACCGTGATGACCGGCATCGCCAGCGAGGTCGTGGACTACCTGCTTTTCATCGACGAAGCGAAACTGACTGAGCGGGTGCGGGGGACATCAGGCTTTGCGGAGCGGTTCTCGGCGCGCGGACCGCGCGACCGCAAGGGACGATCGTTGTACGAACTCGATCTCAATCGCCGCATGATGAAGTACCCGTGCAGCTATCTGATCTACTCGCCGGCCTTCGACGCGCTGCCGCCCATCATCAAAGAGCCGCTCTACAAACGTCTCTGGGAGATTCTGTCCGGACAGGAACAGGACGCGCGATATCGATCGGCACTCTCCGCTTCGGATCGTCAGGCGATCCTCGAAATCCTCAGGGACACCAAGAAGGATCTGCCGGCGTATTTCCAGAACTCCACGACGGCTACGCGTCTGCGATAACCGCTCGCCAGGTCGCGTCTGCTGCCTTCGGTATACTGCCGATCGTGCATCTGCTACCCACCACTCTCGTCGGGAGTTATCCGCAACCCGAATGGCTGATCGATCGCGCCAGGCTCGCGGGACGCTTTCCACCCCGCGTCCGCGCGAAAGAGCTGTGGCGCATCCCTGAACAGTTTCTCGACGAGGCGCAGAACGACGCGACTCTTCTCGCGATTCGCGCGCAGGAGGATGCGGGCCTCGATATCGTCACCGATGGGGAGATTCGGCGCGAGAGCTACTCGAACCGCTTCGCGACCGCGCTCGAGGGCGTCGATCTCGACAACCCGGGGACGGCGCTCGATCGATCCGGCCACCCGAACCCGGTGCCGCGCATCGTGGGCAGGATCAGACGGCGACATGCCGTCGAAGTCGAGGACCTCAGGTTTCTCAAGGCGCACACGACGCGAAAAACGAAGATCACCGTCCCCGGCCCGTTCACGATGTCGCAGCAGGCGCAGAACGATTTCTACAAAAGCGACGAGGAAGCGGCGATGGATTACGCCGAAGCGGTGAACGCGGAAATCAACGATCTGTTTGCTGCGGGCGCCGACGTGGTGCAGATCGACGAGCCGTATATGCAGGCGCGACCTGAGAGGGCGCGGCAATACGGGCTCAAGGCGCTCAACCGCGCGCTGCAGGGCGTGACCGGCACGACCTGCGTTCACATCTGTTTCGGCTATGCAGCGATCATCCACGAGCGGCCATCGGGCTACTCGTTCCTGCCGGAGCTGGCCGACTGCAGCTGCAGGCAGATTTCAATCGAGACCGCGCAGTCGAGGCTCGATTGCTCGGTGCTGCAGCAGCTCCCGGGCAAGCAGATTCTCCTCGGCACAATCGATCTCTCTGACATGAACGTCGAGGCGCCGGAAACGGTCGCCGCGCGCATTCGCCGCGCGCTGCCGTTTACGTCGCCGGAGAACATCATCGTTTCGACCGATTGCGGGATGAAGTATCTGCCGCGCGCCGTGGCGGACGGGAAGCTGCGCGCGCTCGTCAGCGGCGCCGAGATCGTGCGCGGTGAGCTCGCGCGGGCGTGACTCTCAGCGGCGTAGACGGGAGAGTCGCGGGCTGTTGCCGACCTCTTCGTACAGGAAACCGTCGGCCGACCGGACGAGCCGGCGCACGTATATCAACGGCTTTTGAAACCGTCCCGGACTTCCCGTGACGACGACGCGATCGCCTGCCTTGAACGTGGTGGGCGTCACCCCGGCGTCGACGAGCTCGACCCGGTTGTCCAGTTCCGCCTTCCATGACTGGGTGGCACCGCTGGCATCCGTGACGTCCATCACGAAGAACGGATGCGGGTTGACGAATTGGAACTGGGTGATCGTGCCTTCGAGCGTCATGCGGCCGCTCTGCTCGTACATGCCCGCGAGCGAATGATGCGCGTCCGCGGCACGGTCGCCCGCGAACGCGAGCGACGCGAGCATGACGAAGAGCCTAGCGTGCTTCATGCTGGTTGGTTAAGTGAGGGCTGGCATCGGCACTTTGCCCCCCAGTGGAATGATATCGACTAGAAACCGCGGGCCCGATAGGTCCGTCGGTCCGTTGGCCGGAGAGCTAGCGCGGGCCTGAGACTTTCGGACTGAACCCCACCTGCTCGTAACGGAAGCCGTCGGCGCGCTGCATGCGCCGGACATACATCGCGTTGGGCTGCTTCCACGCGGGGCCGCCGGACACCGTGAGACGGTCGCCCGCCTTCAGTGTCGTCGCGCTCATGCCAGCATCGACGAGCTCCCACCGGTTATCGAGCTCGAGCTTCCACGTCTGATCGCGGCCGCTGCCGTCCTTCACCTGCAGCAGCACGAACGGGTGGGGATTGACGAAATGAAATTCGGAGACGAGGCCATCGATCGTGATCGGGTGGCCTTCATCGTACATCCCGGCAATGGAGTGATGCGCCTCCGCGGCGCCACCGCAGGCGAGCGTCACTGCGAGCGCGAGGCGGAGGCGCCGTGTCGTCAAAGCGGCCTGACCTGCACGTTCCGGAATTTTACGACGCCGGCGCCGTATTGCAGCGCGAAGGGTCCGCGTGGATGCTTCGCATCGTTCGCGTCGGCGGTCTTGACGCCGTTGAGTGTGACCGTGAGGTGCGAGCCCTGCGCGCGGATCTCGTACGTATTCCATTTGCCGGCGGCCTTGATGGGCGTCGCCACCTTGGCGACGTTCACGATGGCGCCGGTGGCGTAGGCGGGATCCGGACGCGTGTCGAAGATGTTGATCTCGTAGCACCCCTGGCCGCCCGGCATCTGCGGGTTGTCACAACGGATGAAGATGCCGCTGTTGGCGGGCGTGTCGACCCAGAACTCCGCCTTGATTTCGACGTCGCCGTACGACTGCTTGGTGACGAGATACCCACCCATGCCTTTGTCCGCCTGCACGGCGCCGTCGACGATCGTCCAGTTCGCGTCGCCGACCTTGTTGAAGGCGTCGAGATTCTTTCCGTCGAACAGCGTCGTCCACTGGCCCTGTGCGGAAACCACGAGAGGCAGGGCAGCCAGAGCCACCGCTGCGAGGTACTGCTTCATACGGCCTCCTATCTGAGCTGGGCCGCGACCGACTGAAGCGCCGCGTTCGCGCATTTCTCGTCCGCTTCCTGCGTCGGCGACCCGCTGATGCCCAGCGCGCCGATGGTGTCGTTGCCCACGTTGATCGGCACTCCGCCGCCGAGCGGAATGATGTCGACGAGAAACCGCTGGCCCGATAGATCCGTTGGTCCATTGGTGCGTTTGGCCACGTCCATCGACGGCACCTTGAACGTACGGGACGTGTACGCCTTCCGCCGCGCAAGATCCGCGTTGTGCGGATTGGCGGTGTCGGCGCGAAGGAGCACCTTCAAGTCGCCCGCGCGGTCGACCACCGCCGCGGTCACATCGTAGCCATCCGCCTTGCACGCAGCGATCGCCGCGTTCGCGATGCTCAACGCGAGCTGCAGCGAGATGTTGCGTTCGGTCAGGATCTGCGCCTGCGCGGTCAGCGGAACCGCGGCGGCAAGCGCCGCCGCGGCAATCATCCTCTTCACGAAGTCCTCCGGTCAGTTCGTCGCCGACGAACCGGCGGCCGCCTTCTCGAGCTCGGCGACGGTCGTCGTGCGGTTGCCATGCAACGGCGTGATCACCTGCACGTCAAGCTTCAGCCGCTTGATGTTGTCGTTGAGTGCCTTCGCATAGACGACCGCTGGCGGGATGAGCGGCGTACCCGCCTGCGCGGGCGGCGTGAACGCATCCGGCTCCGCCAGAATCTTTTCCGCGGGAAGATAGACAACCGTCATGTCGCCCGTGTGCTCGTAGCCCTGCAGACGATGCAGCTCGATCACGCGGTTGTTGCTGCCGGTCAGCTTGTAGTCGTCACCAACCGTTTGAATCTTCACGCCTTTTTTCGACGACGCGAGGCGATCGGGCGCGATGGTGTGCGGCGTCTTCGCCACACGCTCGAGGAACGCCTTGTTCGACTGGTGCGTCAAGATGGTCGCGCCTTCATCCATCGCGGCGCGAATGCCGCCGAGATGATCCCAATGGTGATGCGACGTGATGACGTAGCGGATCGGTTTGCCGGGAATCAGTTCCTTCGCCTTGGCGAGCACCGCCTCGCCGCGCGCCTGGTTGAGCGGCGTGTCGAGAACGGCGATGTAATCGCCCATGTCGATGGCGAGGCTGTGATGCGAGGTGCCGGTGAGGTAATAGACGCCGTCGGCCATCTTCTGCGACTCGACGCGGATCGGCGGGGGCTGGAAGTTACGGACGTTCTGCGGCACGTCGATGTTCACCGCCGGATTCGCCGTCACCGCCGACACCGTGATGTCGAGCGCGGGATACCCGTCCTGCGTCTGGACGATGTGGCTCGGATAGGTGACGCCGCCGAAGTCTTTGTAGCCGCTGTAGGTCGTCTCGACGAGCATGTCGCCGACGATCGGCTG
>Ga0075424_100000227_pt1 | contig 39823 bp, 45 predicted proteins | sample SoiMethybrSBSTD3_FD_75301 | JGI IMG/M metagenome (GOLD analysis project Ga0075424, IMG submission 75301) | Bulk soil microbial communities from a Populus tree surrounding site in Tennessee, USA - Soil MetaG P. TD hybrid SBSTD3 | ecosystem: Environmental > Terrestrial > Soil > Tree plantation...
GAGGCTTTTCGGCGCGAACATCTTGTCAGCGATGATCCGCCGATCGTGGCCGTGAATGCCAACAGCGGCAATCCGCACTATGAGCCCCGCGCGGAAAACCCGATTCCGATTCGTGAAAGGGATTTCGTGCTCCTGGACGTCTGGGCGAAGAAAGACACGCCCGGCGCCGTTTACTACGACATCACATGGACGGGTTTTGTGGGGAAGGCGCCATCGGACAAAATGCGAGAGATCTTCCAGGTGGTCCGCAACGGGCGCGATGCGGGTGTGAAAACCGTGGTGGACGCCACGGCCGCTGGCCAGCGCATCGCAGGGTGGCAAGTGGATCGAGCGGTGCGAGACTCGATCAAGAAGGCCGGCTATGGGGACTATTTCATTCATCGCACCGGCCACTCGATTGGCACCGAGGTACACGCGAACGGCGCAAACATGGATGACCTGGAGATTCATGACGAGCGGCAGATCCTGCCGTACTCCTGTTTCTCCATTGAACCGGGTATCTATTTGCCGGAATTCGGCGTTCGTACCGAAGTCAACGTGCTGGTCTGGCCCGGCCGTGCGGAAGTAACGGGAAAAATCCAAAACGAGATCGTGACTATCTGAATGGCGAATTCCACAACGGAAAAAGCGAAAGCGGCTGACACTCCGAAGATCGAGACCCAGCCAATCACAACCATGTCAGTCGTGGTGCCAGCGGTCGCCTGGCTGATTCCGGGAGCCGGACACCTCATCCAGAAACGATGGGGGCGCGGTCTGCTGCTGATGGGCTCGATCTGCACGATGTTCGCATTGGGGTTGGCCCTGCAAGGGCGGGTGTACAAGCCCAACGGCGGAGACATTCTCGACATGTTGGGGTTTGTGGGCAATATCGGCGCAGGCGGTCTTTACATCGTTACGCGAGCCATGGACTGGGGCCAGGGCGCGATCGCGCATGCCACTGCGGATTACGGAACTAAGTACCTGATCGTCGCCGGTCTATTGAACTTCATCGCGGTGGCAGACGCCTACCACATCGCCATCGGAAAGAAGCAATGACCATCCAGCTTTCCCACTTCAGCGCAGCCGTTTTGTTTGCCGTCTTTGCCTCGGTCGTCTTCGGCATCACCCAGCGCAACAGCACGCGCGAGATGGTCCGCTATGGGCTCTACTGCTTCGCCATGTTCACCGGTGGTGTGATTCTGGCGGGATGGGTGATGTGGCTGTTGCGAAGATAGCCGTCAGTTGTCAGCTATCAGCTCTCAGCTTTCGGTTCGGCAAACTCGTATTCCCACGAAACTCTTCTCCGCACAAGTTTTGTCACGAAAATGATCGATGACTGGACATCACAAGAGCTGAGCTGATAACTGATGGCTGAGAGCTATTCTTCCCACACAAACGCATCAAACACCCTCTGCGAGTCGAATCCTAGCCGTCGATAAAGTTCGACTGCCCGCACATTCGCTTCTGTCACTGTCAGCGACAACATGGAGAACTTGCGTTTGCGTAAGGCTCCGGCCGTGCAGGCCAGCAGCGCCTCGCCGACTCCGCGCGAGCGGTATTCGGGCAACACGCAAACCTGGGTGACGTGTCCTACATCATGGCGCACTCGAGAACAAAGGATCAGACCCGCCATGTGGCGGCTCGGCTTGTGCATCACGACAAAGGACGATTCGGCGTCAAACAATCCGCAACCGGGGAAGCGGACAATGTTGTTGAGAAACCGCAAGGATCCACTTAGGGATCGGTACTGATCGTTGATCTCTGCATCCACGTGGCCGCGATATGCCGCGGTGATCAGGGCCGCCGCAGACTGGTAGTCTCCGTCCGTCCAAGCACGAATCTCGAAGTCCGGATAGATCGACGGTGCAGGACGAGAAGGCCGATTCAAAGGCATGGCCATGTAGAGTCGCGGGTGTCGGCGGAAACCCTGATCGAGAAACGGCTGCGTCAACAATCCGGCTTCGTGCACCAGCAACTGCGCCTCGATGCGATGCACGCCCGGAGACTGCTGCAGCGTCTCAATCACATGCATCAGAAGGCGGCCTTCCACTTCATGGCCTTCGGGGGCGCGGCCGCCGTTGGCCACAAACAGGTCGCCGATGACTCCTTTGCTGCCCTCGTAGACGAAGAAGGCGTAGCCGAAGATGCGCCCACGATCGATGGCGGCGTAGCCAGGCAGAATCTTGGCGTCGACGTAGCGGAGGATCATGTCGGCGGAGCTGGTGTAATCCCAGGAGAGCAGACGCGACCAGACCTGGGTTTCGTCGTCCAGCAGGGGGCGGAGATCAACGGAAGAGAAGTGCCTGAGATCGAGAATCTCCACGGGGCTCCAACAGCACTTCGGCCGGATAGCGCGCAGCATGAGCGGCACGAACAAACCGAGTCTAGTTCTTCTTCAGGCGCGTAGGCAAACGGGGACGGGGCAAATTATTGGCGAGGAAGGTACGGGATCGAAAGCACAGCATTCAGCTGTCAGCATTCAGCTCTCAGCACTCAGCCGAATCACGACTTTGCGCGGGCGCCAGCCTTCTTACTGCGCCCTTCGCTATTCGCCAGGTTGTGAAATGCAGATTTTCAATTGGCTTTCGCCACCCAGTAGTACTCCAGCCTTTGCGGAGAAAACGTGCCTAGATGAGAGACGCGACGGCCCCTCACGAATTGTGCGATCGCTTCGACGGATTCTTGGGGCGCGACCACCAGATGCTCTCCCGGCGGTATCTGTTGGAGCTCATACCGACTGATGTTTTGGTTGCGATAGAAGGCGAGCCCGTATTCCGTTTCTCGTCGGACGCCGTATACGGCCACCGGCAACGGTTTGGTTTCCATCTGGGCCAGTTCGACAGAAAGCGGACGCGCGGAAAGAGTCGCGTCCAACTGCGGCGTCCCGATCTTGATGACGACACCGATCGTAACCACCACGGGAATCAGCGTCACAAAACGCAGCATCCGCAGACCCAGCGTACGTCGCAAGGTCAGAAAGATGCCCGCGAGGAAAATCAATCCAATCAGGAAAGCGATTGCCACACTCGCCGTGGGAGAAACGACACGCCGCAATAAGAAATACCAGGTGGCTAACGCGGGCAGTGTTCCCGCGACTGCAGCGTGCAGTCCATTTACCCACGAGCGGAGAGGTTGTTCATCTTCGATGTGTCTACGCACAAGTTCCGCTACCAGCAGCACTCCTGCAGGAAGGGCCGGCAGGATATATCCCGGCAGCTTGGATTGCGAGAGGGAGAAGAACAAAATCGGAAAGACCAGCCAGAGAAGCAGGAAGAAATTGAGGGCGTCTCCAGACTCGAATAAGGCAGCTCGCTCTGACCACCACGCGCGCGCCGTCTCAACCAACCCATAGGCGGCGAAGACAACCCAAGGCAGCAATCCCAGGAGTGCTACCGGCAAGTAAAACCAGAAGGGCTGGCGGTGGTGATACAAGTCTGTGCTGAAGCGGGCAAGATTGTGCTGAAGGATGAAGACTTGAAAGAATTCAGGATTGCCAATCTGCACCGCAACGTACCAGGGCAACGCGATTAGAAAAAACAGACACACTCCGGGAATCCACAGAGTTCGCAGGATGATTCGCCAATCCTTCGCGGCCATTGCGAAACAGAGCAGAATCACTCCCGCGAGTACGGGCGCCACTGGACCCTTCGCCAGCGTCCCGAGGGCCAAGAAGGCATAGAACAGCACCAGGTAGAATTTTTGCGAAGTCTCCCACCATGCATACCAGGCGAGCATCGCAAGGGTGAACATGGCAGCCAAGGGCATGTCGGGAGATGCAGCATGGGCAAACCCCACCACGCCCGCGGACGCGGCGGTCATGAGTGCGCCATCCAAATGAAAGCCCGGGCGCAGCCGGCGTAAGAAGAAGTACACCCCCAAGACCATCAGGGACGCATCCAACGCCGAGGGAAGACGTGCCGCCCAATCTGCCACACCGAACACGCGGAACGCGAGCATCGCCTGCCAGTAATACAGGACAGGCTTTTCGAGCCATGCTTTGCCGCCGAGCGTCGGCGTAATCCAATCATGGCGCTCAAGCATTTCGCGGGCGACTTGTGCGTAGCGAGGTTCGTCTGCGCCCAGCAGCCCAAACTGGCTCAGTCCGTAGAAAAAAAGAAAAGTGCAAAAGCCGACCAGCAAAAGCCAGTCTGTGCGCGTTCGTTGATTCACCGGGAGGCTCGAGTTGGACGAGAGTGGACGAACAGTTTCATATTCGCACGTTGGCGAAATTGGCAGGCACGGTTAGAAGTATTACGCCGGCTGGTCGGGCCGAATCAACTGCATCATACGAGCTACGGCCATGGAAAGCGGCCCATCCATGGAACAACCACTGGCGCACTCGTGCCCGCCGCCTCCAAAACGTTCGGCGATCTCGGCCACGTTCAGTTTTCCCTTGCTCCGCAGGCTCACACGATAGCGTCCGTCGGGCATCTCGCGAAAGAAGGCGGCGACCTCGACATCCTGGATCGAGAGCGCGTAGTTCACAATTCCTTCACAGTCTTCTTCCTTCGCCTGGCTGCGCTCCATCTGCTCGCGCGTCACCCAGATCCATGCCAACGGACCTTCACGGTGGAGATTGGTGAGTGCAGCACCGAGGAGGCGCATTTTTGCCGTCGAGTGAGCGAAATAGATGTTGCGAGCGCATTGGAAGGGGTCCGCACCGGCCAAAACAAGCTCGCGCGCCAAAGCAAAGGTATGCTCGTTCGTGCCCTTGAACATGAAGGAACCGGTGTCTGTCATCAGGCCAGTGTATAGACAGGTAGCGATTTCGGAGGAAATCCTCACACCGGCAGCGCGGGCGAGACAATACACCAACTCAGCCGTTGCGGTGGCGTGCGGATCAATCCAGTTCACGTCGGCAAAGGGACGTCCACTGGTGTGGTGATCGATGCTGATGAGGAAGCGTTCTTCCAACCCACCAAGCCGAGTCCGCTGAATGCTGTCGCACTCCAGGAGAATGGCCGCTTCGTAGCTCCCGTTTACTCGGTCCGATTGCACGACCCGATCGGCAAAGGGCAAGGGCTGGTAAATACGCGGTACAGGGTCGTGCAGCACGACCTCGGCCTGCTTGCCCATCTCATGAAGAATTTGGCAGCAAGCCAGGGCGGAACCGATCGCGTCGCCGTCGGGACGAGCGTGCGAAGTCAGCACAAACCGGCTGCGTTGCTCGATGTGATGAAGTACTTCCTTCAGCATCTGTTTAAGTCCGCCTGTTCGTGGACTGGCTGGCGCTCCGTTTCTTGGTGCGATTCAAGAGTTCCTCGATGCGGGCCTCATTCTGTTGGGAACGATCCAAGACGAATAGCAACTCAGGAGCTCGTCGCAAATGGAGGCGTTCGGCCAATTCGCGGCGGACGTAGCCATTGGCTGCCTGCAGGCCCTCCATCGTTTCCAGGGTCTCTTCGTCGTCTCCGGATACTACGACCATCACGCGTGCGGACCGCGAATCGGCGGCCAGGTGAACCTCGCTCACATTCACAAGGCCGATGCGTGGATCGCTGAGCTCCCCTTCGACAATCGTCTCGATCTCCTCGCGCAAGGCTTCACTGAGCCTTTCCCGATGATATTTTTGCCCGCGCCGCTCCAACTGAATCACCTCAGAAAAACTTATTAGATTATCAAAAAGCCCTACCGGGGAGGAGGTGTTACTGGCAGGAACAATTCACCTACAAAAATTCGACAAAAGAATCCGTCACTTGCGCGCCGCCGTTGTTGGCGATGCGCGCAGCCTGGCGCTCGACATTCTTCATGAGTCCATCGAGATAATCGCGTGAATCGGAAACACTGACCACTCCAATCGTCGCGCGATTCCAGATTCCCGTAGCATCGAGTTCCGCAACCGCCACATTGAAATGTGCGCGCAAGCGGTCTTTGACGCTGCGAACTACCTGCCGTTTGTCTTTCAGGGACTGGGCGGCTTCGATGCTCAACTCGAGCGTGAGGAAAGCGATCATGCAGTGGTCAGTGGTTAGTGGCTGGTGGTAAGTTTCAATCAACTGACAACTGGCCACTGACCACTGGCAACTGGGTTCAAGCTATTACTTCGGCGGCAATGCGCTCGGTCACGAAGGCTTCAATCACATCGCCCGCCTTGATGTCGCCGTAATTGGCGATCGCGATACCGCACTCCATGCCGTTACGCACTTCGCTGGCGTCATCTTTGAAGCGGCGCAATGAAGCGATCTTGCCCTTGAAAACCACCACATTGTCGCGCAGCAATCGCACTTCGGAATCGCGTTTGACAATGCCGTCCACCACCTGGCAGCCGGCAATGGTGCCAACCTTTGGAATCCGGAAGGTCTCGCGCACATCGGCGCGTCCCTGATAGGTTTCCTTGATAGTGGGTTCGAGCAGGCCGGTCATCGCGCGTTTGATCTCATCCTGCAACTCGTAAATGATCGAGTGCAGACGGATATCGACCTTGTCCTGCTCGGCCAGTTCCTGCGCTTTGCGCTCCGGTCGTACGTTGAAGCCGATGATGATCGCGTTCGAGGCCGAAGCCAGCAGCACGTCAGACTCGGTGATGGCACCCACGCCCGAGCGAAGCACCTTGAGACGCACTTTTTCGTTGGACAGTTTCGAAAGCAAATCCCCCAGCACTTCCACCGAGCCGCCAACATCTCCCTTGAGAATGATGTTGAGCTCTTTTGTGCCAGCGGTTTTCATCTGCTCCGCCAGGCCTTCGAGCGACACACGAGAACTCTTGGCGAGTGCGGCCTCGCGGGCCTTCTGTTCACGGTACTCCGAGATGCCGCGCGCCTTATCGCGATCGGCAACCACGACGAACTGATCGCCAGCCTGAGGCAGGCCTTCCATGCCAAGAATCTCAACCGGCGTGGACGGAGGCGCTTGTTCCAATTGCGCTCCGCGATCGTCAAACATGGCGCGGACTTTTCCGTACACATTTCCGACAACGAAGTTGTCGCCGGTTCGCAATGTTCCATCCTGGACGAGAACTGTGGCGACCGGACCGCGGCCACGATCGAGTTTCGCTTCGAGCACCACGCCGCTGGCGGAGCGGTCGGGATTCGCCCGTAGTTCCTGCAGATCCGCCACCAGGCAAATCATTTCCATCAGCAGGTTCAGGTTGGTTTTCTTCTTCGCCGAGACGTCCACGAATACCGTTGTTCCGCCCCAGTCTTCCGGCATCAAGCCGCGATCTGCCAGTTGCTTCTTGACCCGATCGGGCATGGCGTCTGGCTTGTCGATCTTGTTGACGGCCACAATGATCGGTACTTCCGCGGCATGAGCGTGATCGATGGCCTCGAGTGTTTGCGGCATCACGCCGTCATCGGCGGCAACTACCAGCACGACGATGTCAGTGGACTTTGCACCGCGCGCACGCATGCGGGTGAATGCTTCGTGACCTGGCGTATCGAGGAACACGATCTCCCGACCGTAAGCAGGCGATTCCTTGTCCTGGATTCGAACTTTGTAGGCGCCGATGTGCTGCGTGATTCCACCGGCTTCGCCTTCGGCGACGCTTGTCGATCGGATCGAGTCGAGCAGGGTGGTTTTTCCGTGATCGACGTGACCCATGATGGTCACGACGGGCGGACGCGGAATTGCCTCCGCCGCGCCATCTTCGCTGGTGGAAGCGGCTTCCGCGATGTCTTTTTGCGCCTGCTCCTCGAACGTGATGACATTTGTGTCTGCGCCAAAGAAGCGAGCCATTTCGCTCGCCAATTCGGAATCGAGGGTTTGATTGATCGTAGCGAACACGCCTCGCGCCAGAAGGCGAGCGATGAGATCCTTCGCGCGGATATCCAGCTTCTCGGCCAGGTCTTTCACGCTGATCCCTTCGGTGATGGTTATGCTCCGCGTAATCGGCAGCGGCTCATTGGAAAGCGTGAGCCGTGGCGGCGGAACGTAGCCCTTCATCGGGCCTTCCTTCACCCCGCGCGGGACGTATCGCTGGCCCGGCCGACGCGATGGACCGCCCGGACGAGCGCCCGGACGCGTGGCCCCCGGAGGCGCCAGTGGCGCTCCCGGACCAACGCCCAGCGGACGAGCGCCGCTTGGAGAGGACCGCGTCGGGTGCATGGGACGCCGTTCTCCAGGACGGAGCGGTGGACGCGGCGCTCCGGCAACAGGCGGACGCGGACGCGCGAAAATTGGCTGACCCGGAACGGGACGTCCGGGTGCCGGACGTGCGCCACCGATTGGGACACCAGGCTGCACGGGCTTCGGAGGCGGCGCCTTGTACACAGGCCGCGGACCGGTCTGTGGAACGATCATGCGCGGTGGCGGAGCCGCCGGGGCCGCTGGCTTCGCTGGAGTTGCCGCTACTGGAGCAGCAGGTCGAGCTGGAGGTGGCGCTGGTGTTGCAGCCGCTTCGATGGTGACTTCGCTCTGCGCTGCAACCGGCGGAGGCGCAGCAGGACGAGGCGGAGCCGCTGGTGCAGGCGGCGCTACCGCGGCGGGCACGGCTGGCTTCGCGGCGGGTGCGGCCGCGGGCGGTGCCGGCGGACGAATTACCGACGGGGCAGGCCGCGTCGTAGGCGGAGTAATAAATCGCGGTGCAGGAGCTGGCGGAGCGGCTGGCTTTGCTGCGGCGGGAGGAGCGGGCGCGGGCGGCGCTGCGGCGGCTGGCGCGGGGGTCTTCGGTTGAGGCGGAGGAACTGGAGCCACCGGGCGTGCCGGTGCTGGTGGTGCGGCCGCTGCCTGCTGCTTCTGTGTAATGAGCTTCAGGACATCGCCAGGCTTGGAAATGTGGGAGAGGTCGATCTTGGTCTTAATTTCGTCAGCCTCGCGCGTGGAGCGCGCAGACCGGGCTGGAGCAGCCTCAGCAGTGGCGCGGAAATGGGCCCGCACCTTGTCTGCTTCGTGGTCCTCCAGAGAACTGGAATGAGTTTTCTTTTCGGTGACACCAACTTCCGCCAGGACGTCAAGAATCGCCTTGCTCTTGACCTCCAGCTCTCTCGCTAGATCGTTGATTCGAATCTTACTCATCCGCCCTTTCTTTTGCCGCCACCGCTCCTTAAGTCTTCATAGCAACCTCACGGAGTCAGCGTTGCACGCCGGCCCGCCGCTCAAGCGACGAGCGCGGACCATCCTGATCATTGCTTTGGTTCGGCGGAGGTTTCTTTCTCTCCACCCTCGACTACTTCGGCAGACTCGTCAACAGAGCCCGGCTCTGTCTCCTCCGCCACGGCCGCAACTTCTGCGATCTCGCCTTCGACTGGCGCTTCTTCAGCAGCGCCTTCTTCCACGGCAACTTCCTGAGTCTCGCCTTCCTCGGGAGCCGCGACGGCGGCCTCTCCACCTTCAAGGCTGGAGAAGTAATTATTGACCGCCAAACTGATTTTTTCCACCGTTTTAGGCCCAATTCCCTCGATGGCCTCGAGTTGCTCGGGGGTCATGTCGGCTAGGGCTTCGACCGTAGTGATGCCGGCTGCGCTGAGTTTCTCTACCAGACCCTCACCCAAGCCGGGGACGTTCTCCAGTGGAGTCGCACTCTGCGAGGTGAGCGCGGACATTTGCTGCTCCACCTCCTGCCGCTTTTCTTCCTCGCTCTTGATGTCAATTTTCCAGCCCAGAAGCTTGGCTGCCAGCCGAACGTTTTGGCCCTTCTTCCCGATCGCGAGGGAGAGCTGGGTGTCGTCAACCACCACTTCCAGATGCTTCTCCGTCGGATCAATCACCGTGACACGGCTGACCTTCGCCGGTTGCAGCGCCTTTTCGGCAAACGTGACCGGGTCTTCGTGATACTCGATGATGTCGATCTTCTCGCCGCGCAGTTCGCGGATGATCGACTGTACTCGCATGCCCTTCATGCCCACGCAGGCACCGACGGCGTCGACGTCCTTGTCTTTCGACATGACAGCGATCTTGGTCCGTTCACCGGCCTCACGGGCAATGGCGCGGATCACCACAGTGCCGTCGTAGATTTCGGGGACTTCCGTTTGAAACAGATGCTGGACTAGTTCCGGCGCCGCACGTGATACGACCACCTGCGGGCCCTTGGAAGCTTTTTCCACCCGCGCAATGATCACGCGGACGCGCTCACCGATGGCAAAGGACTCCAGGCGTGACTGCTCTTTGCGGGGCATGCGCGACTCAGCTTTCCCGATATCGAAAATCACATCCGGACCTTCGACGCGCTTCACGGTCGCGTTTACTATTTCGCCGACTCGCGTAATGTATTCGTTGTAGACAGTGTCGCGTTCGGCTTCACGCACTTTCTGGAAGATGACCTGCTTCGCAAGTTGCGCGGCAATTCGGCCCAGAATTCCTTCGGTCGCTTTGGGAATCTGCAGTTCTCCACCAATCTCGATGTTCGGATCCACCTTGCGAGCATCATCGATTGTCACCTGAAGAACAGGGTCTTCCACCTGTTCGGGAGACTCAACTACTGTCTTCACTGCGAACGCGCGGATCTTGCCCGTATCTTTATTCAGTTCCGCGCGGAGATTTTCCTGCGTCTTGTAGTATTTGCGGGTCGCGACCACGATCGCGTCTTCGACCGCACTGACTACAATTTGCGGATCAATCCCTTTTTCCCGGCTCAGTGCATCGATGGTGTTGTAGAGCTCGCTTGCCATAATAGAAGTCCAATATCAATTCGCGGCACCGCCCAGGTTTCAAAGTTTCAAGGTTGCAAAGTTTCAAAATCAGAAACTGCTAACCTGAAACCCGTCCTCGAGACCTTGCAACTTTGAGACCTTGCAACCTTGTTCTAAATCTCCGGTACCAGGTTCGCCGTCTCCACATTAGCCAGTTCAATCTCGAGCGTCTGCGGAGCATCGGCTGCCGGGCGATGCTTTCTGCGAGCCACGCTCAAGTCCAGTGTCAGGCGGCCTTCGCGAAAGCTCTCCAGACGTCCCTCAAAGTACCGATTGCCGTTCACTGGTTCTCGCGTCATCAACTTCACGCGGCTGCCGGCGAACCGTTCGTAGTCACTGGCCCGGGTCAGTTTGCGGTCGAGGCCCGGAGATGAAACCTCCAACACGTACGTTCCACCTGGGACGGCATCCTCGACGTCGAGAATCGTTCCGAACTCGCGACTGAAGGCAGAACAGTCCTCGTGCGTCACGCCGGTTGGCTTGTCAATGAACACCCGAAGCATGCGGCTTTTGCCGCCGCCTCGAAATTCAATCTCAACCACTTCCAGCCCGCTGGAGGCGGCTACCCGATCGGCAATACCGCGCACTCGGTCTTCGTCAAACGCCATGAATCTAAACGCGTTAGAAGCTTTGCGCTCCAGTGCATTTGGGCACAAACTAAAATGTGGGCTTGCGCCCACTGGTGTGCCTCGCCAAATGCTGGTACTACACAACAGTATTCAATACATCAATATACGCCGGTTGGAGGGAAAAGACAAACGCCGGGAATGTTCGGAAGGCGAACTGGGTGTTGGGCGTGTAAAGCCTGATTGGTTTCGTTACCACCGAAGGCCTGCCTTTGTGGCCTTTACGATCACTCTTGCGCCGAAAAACGTGAACATTCACGATCCTGCGATTTGCTCAGCGCGCACCCAGCCATCATTGCAATGCTGATTGAGTCAACTTCACGGCGCAATAAGGATTCGCCAGACCTCCGGTAACCCTGCAGTTCTGGCCATTCACAGATCCAGGAGCCAGCGTAGAAAAATAGATGTTCGTTCCACCGGACGAGACCTGATTGTCGATCACGATTCCGCTCGTTCCTCCAAGCCGGGAAGGTGCCGTGACACAAGTTGACGTGGGTGGACCGGTGCAGTTGGGCGTCGAAGCGGTTCCGGTGATGGTCGAGCTCTCGATAAATGCGTCGGTGGTGCCTCCAACACCGAAAAACATCCGGTCTGTCGTCCCGTTATAAAACTCGGTCAAGGGCGAGCACTCATCACCCCGGGTATTGTTCACCGTCCAGGCTGAGGAGCCAGTTGCGGTAATCAGATGGCTCGCATTGAACGGAAACATGTACATTCTGGGGTTGGATGGGGTCCGTGGGTTTCCGCTGGTTCCCGAAACGAATCCGCACGCCAACATATGTCCACCCGTAGTGCCGTTGATCCAGAACTGATTGTCGAAGGTCCCCGAGTGTACGTCGCCTGTTGTGCAATCCCCTGATCCGCTGGCAGAACCCAAATCCACAGAAGTATAGGTGGTGCTTGATGTGAAGTTCGCCGGGATTTGGTTTACGGCCCCGCCGGTCCCCACTACGTTGCTGCACCCTGTAAATGAGAACACCTGGTTGGTCGTAGGACTTGCGGAGTCGTTGACCACGATTGGAGGGTCAACGATCCCTGTGCCAGCACCATGTCCGACCCATCCAATCGTGACCCGCGCAGACGTGGCGTGGGCCGGATTTGTAAGACTGATGGCATACAGGTAACCGTTGGCGTCGCCCATGAAGATTCTGCCCGAGCTGGTATCGACTATGGGATCCGTAAGCACCTTGGAAGCTCCGGTCGTCCAAACGGTGACTGGCCAGTTGGCATCACTCACGACGGCGGGTGCTCCACCGCCGAATACCGGCGTGATCTTGTACAGATTGCCATTGTCGTTACCGACGTAAGCCGTGTCAGACGTATAGTCAACCCAAACTGAAGAGTTCGTGTCAGTGGCGGTGGAAATCTGCACCGTTGTCATGCAATTCGCCGTAGTTGGCGTAGGGCAAGAAGTCGGCGTCGAAGGGCTCAACACGGTCCCGGTTTGTGATGGCGGGCTTGGAATCGGATTTGGAAGAACCAGCACGTGAAAATACGAACCATTCGTTGCGCTTTCAACGAAAGCAACTTTTTTCCCATCGCCCGATATTGTGGGGGACGTGCGAATCTGTCCACCTGTTTGGGTCACTGTGTTGTAGGCGAAAGCAACCCACGGGTTGCCACCGTTGCACGCTGGAGTGGCTCCCACGTACAGGTTGTTCATCCCGACCAGATTAGCTTGCGTGCCGGAATTGACCGTCAGCCCGAATACGATGTAGTCGCTGTTGCAATTCTGGGTGGCGACGTCAAAGCGATATTTCGCAGGAAATTCGGTGGCAGGCACAAATCCGTTCTCCAACGAGACCGCCCAATCCACGTGTATGGCGCGCTTCGGTCGACGCCGTCGCTTATCGCGGTCCTCCCGGTCCCGTTCCTTTGCCACCTCGCGCATCACGCGGTTGTACACGTGACGCGGTTCCCGGAAGCCCGCAGAGAGGGGGTCTTTTCCCTGCTCGCCGGTAAGGATGAGATGGTGCGAACTCCAGTCTTGCGGATAGCCTAGATGTGGAGCGGAAGTAGATTCGGAAACTCTCTCCGACTTGCCATCGCGGACCTGCGCCCACAAAGAGCTAAATGCCAGGCTTCCCATTACGAACAGCAACTGCGCGAGCTTTGGTTTTGCCGATTTCATTTCGGAGGACTCAATCGTCGAAAAATTATTGCGAAGAGAAGAGTTCGGCTGGTCTGCAGCCAAGAACAAGCCTTCTCGCCTACTCTCCAATTTTACGTTGACCCATTTTGGTTCCAACGCCCAGAATCGTTTCAAAGGCTCACTTTCGTAACCAGCTTGCGAACTTCCGTGACCTCTAAAGACGCCTCCTGCTTCATGGTGGCTTTGTCCGCCGGGTGCGTTAACTACCTTGTTATCCCATGAACTTCAAGAGCTTTTTCGGATAAAGCGACAGTGGCTTTGCGTAGGACTGACTTTGCCGCACGCAAGCGCCATGGTTTCAAAAACTCTTTCATAGCGGAATTGCGGCTTGGAATAAGGCTTACGTCGAGAAGTGCGAAAAGTCGGGCCGGACGTACCCTCAGCCTTGATTCTATCGTCCTGCATCCCTCGTACGTCCCCCTCGTTAATATTTTAGGGAGGGACGTTCGAAAATGAGACAAAGGTTTGACTGTAGATGTTAACGGATAAGATACCCACTCAGGATGAGCCGGCGGAAAGAAGGCCTCTCGATCGAACCATGTCCTCGAACGCCGGTGAGACCGCCCATGAATCGACGTTCATTTGCCACTGCGCGCTTGCTCTCCCTACAATAGAAAAATCCGTTCTGCACGGAATCTAGCTATGATCCATTTTCCCGTTCCTGAAGCACTGACGTTCGATGACGTCCTTTTGTTGCCAAGCCGGTCGGACGTGGTGCCGGCGCTCGCCAATACTCAGACTCACCTCACGCGCAATATTCAGCTCAACATCCCGATTGTCAGTGCTGCCATGGACACGGTCACCGAATCGCACATGGCGATTGCCATCGCGCAGCAGGGCGGACTGGGCATCATTCATCGCAATCTCACCATCGAGCAGCAAGCCAACGAAGTCGACAAAGTAAAACGGTCGGAGAGCGGGATGATCGTCGATCCGGTCACCATGTCGCCCGATGCGAAGGTTTCTGATGCGCTGGAGGTCATGCGCAAGTACAAGATTTCCGGAGTCCCCATCACGCAGAAGGATGGCCGCCTGGTAGGCATCCTCACGAACCGCGATTTACGCTTTGAGACTCGATTCGATGTTCCGATTCGCAATGTGATGACTAAAGACCACCTGATCACGGTGCCGGTTGGGACGACGCTTGAAGATGCGGAGAAGATTCTTCACGAGCATCGAGTCGAGAAACTGTTGGTCGTCGACGACAAGTACAACCTCAAGGGCCTGATCACGGTTAAAGACATCCAGAAAAAACTGAAGTACCCCAATGCTGCCAAGGACTCTCACGGACGGTTGCGGGTAGGCGCCGCCCTGGGGGCTACCGGCGATTTTCTGGAGCGGGCGCAAGAATTGGCACACGCAAAAGTCGATGTTGTCGCCATCGACAGCGCTCATGGGCATTCCACTCGCGTGCTCGAAGCAATCAAGGCGGTGAAAGCGAAGCTGCCAGAAGTTGAGCTCCTTGCTGGAAACGTGGCTACTTTTGACGGCGCATGTGAGTTAGCGAGGGCCGGAGCGGATGGGATCAAGGTCGGGATCGGACCGGGCTCGATTTGCACCACGCGAGTGGTAACCGGGGCAGGAGTGCCGCAGATAACCGCAATTGCCGAAGCATTTCGCGCGACCAAAGACGCCAGTGTCCCGATCATCGCCGATGGCGGCATCAAGTATTCTGGCGACATCACGAAAGCCCTTGCCGCCGGCGCAGGTGCCGTGATGATCGGTTCCCTTTTTGCCGGGACGGACGAAAGCCCGGGCGAATTGATTCTGTATCAGGGCCGGACTTTCAAGTCGTACCGCGGCATGGGATCGCTGGGCGCCATGGCGCAAGGCTCAAGCGAGCGGTATTTCCAGAACGCTGATGAAGCCTCTTCGGCAATTCCAGGTGTAGACGCGGAATCAAATCGTCTGGCCAAACTGGTGCCGGAAGGCATTGAAGGGCGCGTGCCCTACCGCGGATCAGTGGCCATGATTGTTCACCAGATGGTGGGAGGCCTGAAGTCCGGCATGGGTTATTGTGGCTGTTCCACAATTTCAGAATTGCAGCAGAAAACGCGTTTTGTGCGCATCAGCGGCGCGGGACTCCGTGAAAGCCACGTGCACGACGTCATCATTACGCGCGAGGCCCCGAATTATGCGCTGGAGTAGAAGCGCCAACCATTGCCGCCGAAGCCGAAAGATCGGGTCCTCTTGAGCTTCACTAGCAGGCCCTCGCGACCCGAACCGCGGTGGAAAGCCTGGCTGGCGGCCGGGCTGTGGCTTGGTCTGATCGTCATTGAATCCTCGAATAGCCTCTCATCGGAAAACACCAGCCGATTCCTTTACCCTATTCTGCACTTCCTGCTAGGTCTCGATCCGTTCCAATTCCTCGACTGGCATTTCTATCTGCGGAAGTCTGGCCACGTGATCGGCTATGCCGTGATGAGCGCGCTTTTCTACCGGGCCTGGCGCGTTACGATCCCGGTGCGGGGAACGCCACGCTGGTCGATCGTCTGGGCGAGAATTGCGTTCTTCATGACGACCCTGGTGGCCAGTCTTGACGAGTGGCATCAGAGCTTCTTACCTTCGCGGACCGGAAGAGTGTATGACATTCTGCTGGACAGCACAGCCGCCTTGGGAGCGCAGGTATTGATATGTCTGTTGTTGAAGGGTTGGCGCAGAACAGAACCGAACCCGAGGGACGACGACCCTTCTCGTTCAGAGAAGGATTCGATTGAAGAGCAAGCGTCGGTCGGAAACTGAACGACGAGAAATCATCGATACGACATTTCTAAAGAGGGGACAGACAATGTGCGGGCTGACGCCTGGCGACCTCCTCTAGTACAGTGCGTCGTACTTGGTCACATCCCACTGGCCGAATTTTTTTTCGAGCGTGACCGACAGTAATCCCGTGTAGGTAGTGCTCTCACCGGGGGCGTTAAGGCGTTTGCCACGGTATTGCAGGATGCGCAGCGGCGGACGATCTTCCCAATCGATCAACTGCCAGCCGATCAAAGGATGTTTGGCTTCTGAATCGCAAATCAGGGCGGCGTATTTTCTGCGATAGTCGTGCCGCCATTGCGCCAGCTCCTCTTCGCAGTTTCCATCCTTCATGGCTCGAATAAAGGCTGCTGCAGTCTTTTCCGAAGTGCGATCACGAAGTGGATTAAGGCTAATCGTATTGGGAATGCCGGTAAGGGTATCGCGGTCGACTGACTTGGATAGCACCGGTGGCTGGTTGTTGAGCCAGGCCAAATAGCCCAGAAACACCAGCACCAAAACCACGCCCGCTCCGACGGCGATGAAAAGATGCGTTTTCGTGAAGCCCATGGCAGCGAAAATAGTCTAGGAGGGTTCGAAAGGGCCATCAAGGTTACCCTAGTTATGTTGCGCGGAGTGTCGCATGGCCCCGGTTCCGTGGGCGTTCGACCTTAGACCGTAGCAGGGTATGGAATTCCATATGGAATCAAGAGGAAAGGCTCCCAGTTGTGGAATGGAGAGATGGTCGATTCAACAATCCACATAGACAAATCAATCTGTTACGAATGTTTTTGTCTTGGACTTCCAAGTGCATCCATAGCGCCGTGTGGGTGACCTCGGGAAAGATATCTACTCTTATTCTTCTTCATCACCAAAATCCTTAGATTTTTGGCAGTCCTTTTGAAACCTCGGTTTTTAGAGGGAAAAACCTGTGTCCACAGTGCACGTTTGGAGGAGTTAACACATATGCGAAACGCGATTTGGCTGTTCTTCGTTGGATTGTTGATTGCGGCTCTTGTCCCGGTGCGGGGCATGGGCCAAGCGACGGCCAGTGGAACGATTCAAGGAACGGTGACCGACACGACCGGAGCGGTTATCGTCGGTGCCCAGGTGCAGGTCACTCAGAGGAGCACAGGCGTTGTCCGAACAACCACCACCGATCAAACAGGCAATTTTCGTTTTGAGCTGTTGCCGGCAAGTTCTTACGAGGTCAAAACCACGAAGACCGGGTTTGGGAGCATGGTGCAAATGGTGGAGCTGTTGGTGGGGACAACAGTTTCTGCCAACGCCACCCTGAGGCCTGGCGCGACCGGAGAAACGGTTGAGGTCACGGCGAGCGCTTCTCTTGTGAACACGGAAAAGACGGGAGTCAGCCAGTCGATCACACCTTCGGAAGTCGAGGATTTGCCGCTGATTGGACGTGACGCCGCCAACCTTGCTTACCTCGTACCGGGCGTCAAGGCCGCTGATTCTTATGACCCCACGAAGAACCGCTACGCCGTTCTCGCCATCAACGGCTCAGATGGTCGCAACATCAACACCACGGTTAATGGGATCGACAACAAAGACAACACGGTGGGCGGTGCAGTTATGCAGCTTCCTCTGGAAGCTGTGCAAGAGTTTCAGATCAGTACGCAGCGGTTCTCTGCCGAGAATGGCCGCTCGCAGGGCGCTGCCATCAACATGATCACCAAGGCCGGGACTAACACCTACCACGGCTCAGTGTTCGGTTACTTCCGAGAGGGTGTGTTGGACACCGACCAAAAGGTCCCAGACGGTCACGGCGGCTTCGTTCGTGAGCATCCAGACTACAGTCGTCAGTTCTTTGGCGGGTCGGTGGGCGGTCCTGTCATCAAGGATAAACTATTCGGATTTTTTGCAATTGAGCGTGAAAGAGAGGACCAGCAGCAGGCCGTAGCCGCCCAGTCTTACGCCGAGCTGGTGTTGGCCCAGCAAGCTGGACTTGCGGCGCAGCCCTCAAAAACCATCCCGCGCCCGTTCTATGAGACCCGCTACAACGGCCGCATGGATTGGAATATCAATACCAGGAACAGCGCTTACCTTAGCTACAGCTCGCAGGCTAATGACAGTCTCAACGATCAGTCCGACAGCACGATGGATTTGTCGGAAGGTAATTTCACCCTCAACCACCTGCAGGTTGCCAATCTAACTGTGACTTCGGAGCTTACTAACAGCCTGGTCAACCAATTCACGGCGGGATTTCAGTACTGGAACAACCTGATCGACACCAAGGTAGCCGCACCACTGGTGACATTTCCGAACGCATCGTTCGGCACGAATGGCAACGTACCGCAGCAGTCGTTTCAGCGCAAATGGCAGTTCAAAGACGACGTGTCGAAAACTTTTGGGAAGCATACGCTTAAGGGCGGCGTCGATTTCATCTGGAATCCCGTTGAAGGTGGGTTCTTCAAATTTAACGAGACGTTGGAGGTCGACTTCAACGCCAATCCAAGCACGATCCTCGGAGACCCCGCCACTTATCCGCAGGGTTTTGCAACTCCGGGTTTGGTCGGCGCCATGTCTTACTCCACGGGCGATCCAACGTTCCTTGTGGCCACCAAGCAACTCGGTCTGTACTTCCAGGACGATTGGAAAGTCACTCCGCGACTGACTTTGAATCTCGGTTTGCGCTGGGACAAGGACTTCAACACCCTGGGCGTCACCGACATCCCCAAGAGCCGCACATATCAAGAACTGGTGGCGATCAACGATCCCATTTCCAATTTCTACATTCGGAAGCTGCCCCACAACAGCAACAAGGATTTCAGTCCACGCGTTGGGTTTGCCTACGACATTACGGGAGCTGCCAAGCACGTGGTGCGCGGAGGTTTTGGCTTGTACTATGGCAACACCTTCCAGAACATTCCGTTGTTCATGGAGCAGCAATCCAACCCAACCGTCTTCCAGACAGTCCTGAGCCTCTCATCCCCAAGCGATCCGGTGCCCTGCGCAGGAGTTAACTTGGGACAATGGCAGTTTGGCGTCAGCCCGGATCCGTGTTTGCCGGGTCCTCTCACGCAGCTCACAGACGGCAGCGTGGGCCGCATCATCGACCCAGACTACCGGAACCCGGTGGCGGAGGAATGGAACGTTGGTTACACGTGGGGTATCAATCCCAATTCCGTCGTCGAGGTGGAATACACGCACGTCCTTAGCCTGCATGAGAACAAGACCTATAACATCGATCAGAAGGTGTGGGACGGCACGATCGTGGACGCTAATGGCGATCCCGTAGCTCCGTCGGCGCCCGATGCCCATCCGAATCTCATCCGGCCGCTCACCGCTTCCTTCGAGGCAGCTGGTCAACCGGTGTTGTTTAGTGTTCGGAATGAGGCATCTATCAACCGGTCGCACTACGATGGTGTCAACTTTAGCTATCGCCAGCGCCTCACGCACCGCTTCAGCCTCAATGCGAATTACACGCTGGCGTGGGCTTTTGGCTACGACTCCGGAGGCGGCACCGATACCTTCTTCCGCAACTACGCGCGCGACAGCTATCGCCTGCTAGGTCCGCAAGAATATGGACCGGCTACGACGGACGAGCGCCATCACGTTACGATCAGTGGAATCGTGGACTTGCCGAAGGGCTTCCAGTTCGCGCCGATCTTGCAGTTCGGCTCAGCTCGTCCTTACAACCCGGATAACTCGTCGAATACGCTTAACACCGGCGGTGGATCCGTCCTTGCCGTGGTTGTTCCCAAGAACGACCAAACGGCCTTTCTCACCTACTCGGCTGCCAACTTCACGGGAGGTACCACGAGTGGCACGGATTATAGTGCCAGCGATGCCGGCAACTTTGCCGCACAGATGTGCTACTACGTGACTGAGCAGTGCACAGTGAATAAGTATGACCCGCTGCGCGGCGATCCGTTCTTCCAACTGGACCTGCGGCTGGCCAAGAACTTCAAATTTGGCGAACGCATGAACCTGGAACTGATCGCGCAAACCTTCAACCTAACCAACCGCGCCAACTACGGGAACAATTTTTCTTTGAGCATCGCTGACCCTTCGACCTTTGGTCATGCTCAGGGTTTCATCAATCCGGCTAGCACCTTCACTCCGCGCTCCCTGTTGAGTGAATTTGGAGTACGCTTCTCGTTCTAGGTTGTCTTTGCATAGAGGGCTGGCGAATGCCAGCCCTCTTTATTTTTCGATGACACACTGGGGCCGCTAGCTTGAGCGCATCAGCCATTGTCACTTGACGGGCAATACTTCACGCGGCGGCTTCGTGCGGACGCTTTGCCTGTGCAACCTCCACCAGCTCTCCTAACTTCACATCGTAAATGTAGCCATAAATTGCAATGCCTTTGGGAACCAGCGGGTGCTCCCGGATTCGCTGTACATCTTCCCGGACGCTCTGCTCCTGGTCTCGGATGGTAAGCCACTCGATGAACTCTCCTTCGCGTGACCCCGGCCCTTTCCCAACGTCTTGAAATCCCTTCTCGGTGAGGGCGGCTGTCTCCAGGCTGTTGGCCAGCAATCCGCGCATGACTTCGTTGGTGAAAAACTCCATACCGCAGTTGGTGTGGTGAATGACAAACCACTCGCGCGTGCCCAGCAGCTTGTAGGAAATAACCAGCGAGCGGATGGCATCGTCACTGGCGCGGCCGCCAGCGTTACGAATCACGTGCGCGTCTCCCTCGGCGAGTCCGGCGAACTTGGCCGGATCAAGGCGGGCGTCCATACAAGTGAGAATGGCAAAATGGCGCGCCGGCGGCATGGCTAGCTTGGCCTTGTCACCGAAGTCGGCGGCGTATTTTTGGTTGGCGGAGAGTACTTCCTGAAGAATCTTGCTCATGGCTGGCTCCTTAATGTTCAAGAGTTGTTGATCGCTGGGAGGTCACATTGACACATGCCTAGCTGTCGATTGCTTATGGAATTTGAAAAGGGGCCGCCAACGCGGAGACCGCGTTTAGCGGCAACTACAGGAGCAACAGACTCGCAGGCAGGAATTCATACTTCGGCTTGGGAACAGATCATAGTCACGCGGGCGGAACTAAGTCAACTTCATAGCCCGGGTTGGTTGGCTGCCCTGCAATCTTATGTTTGCTTCTTTTTCCGCTTGAGACATTTACTCCGCGATCTCTGAGGTTTAGGCCGTTCCCTTTTGGTGTAGTTCAAACTCTGTGAATTGTCTTCCTGAGCGCAGAGAGGCGAAGCCGAACGGAGCCGAAGGATCCCGGATCGGCCTGCGATTCCAACTGGTCTCAGACCTTTTTCTATCCCGGAACATCCAATGCGCGATGATAAGTCCGCCCTCCTGCCGCTAGCACCCATAGACACAGGCTGCATCTGGGAAAAAAGGCGTCGAACTCTGGGTACTACACAGGAGCAACGGAGTCCCTCGACTCGTTTCGGGATGACAGTTCAGAGATCCGGCCAAAAAGAAACGCACCCAAACTTGGGTGCGTCGAAGTCTTCGAACTCAAGTGGAGGGTCCTATTTCTCCTCGCTTTTGGTCTCGCCAGGTTCGCTACCTTGCGGCTGAGCCTGGGCTTCGGCCTCTTCCATGGCCTTCTTGGCCTCCGCGACTCGCTTGGCGCGGGCTTCGGCACGCTTCTCACGCTTCTCGTCGAGTACTTTCTCACTGCCCAGCAACTCGATGAATGCCTGATCGGCGCCATCGCCTTTTTGCCAAGCGGTACGGACGATACGAAGGTACCCGCCGTTGCGATCCCCAAAACGTGGTGCAATGGTGTCGAACAGCTTGGTGACCGCTTCTTTGGTCATGAGGTATGAGCCCGCCAAGCGCCGAGCAGAGAGATCGCCACGCTTGCCGAGCGTGATCATCTTCTCGACGTGCGGACGCATGGCTTTCGCCTTGGGGATCGTTGTTTCAATCCGCTCTTCAATGATCAGCGATGTGACCAGGTTCCGCAGCAGGGAACGGCGGTGTGCGGTGTTCCGTCCCAGCTTCCATCCAGCTACTTTGTGACGCATGACAAAACCCTCAGGTTTCAGAGTTTCAGAGTTTCAAAGTTTCAAAGTTGAAAGGTTTGGAGCATCGGGCAAACGGCGGCCTTCCGCTTTGAAACCCTGAAACTTTGAAACCATGAGACTGGTGGCGCGGCCTAGAGCCGCGCCACGAAATTACAGTTCGTCGTCGATTCCATAAGCCGACGCCGGCAGGACTTGGTTCGAAGTCGGTCCGGGCACGGCGTTCCCGTGCTCGTCGATCTTCATGCCCAGGCTCAGTCCCATCGAGGAGAGGATTTCCTTGATCTCATTCAGCGACTTGCGACCGAAATTCTTGGTCTTCAACATTTCGGCTTCGGTCTTCTGAACGAGCTCTCCGATGGTCTGAATGTTCGCGTTCTTCAGGCAGTTGTAGCTGCGCACGCTGAGCTCGAGCTCTTCCACGGAGCGGTTCAGGTTCTCGTTCTTGATCTCGGGCTTGCGATCGTCCGCAGCCGATGCCGTCTCGATCTCTTCCTCGAAGTTGATGAAGATGTTCATGTGGTCCTTCAGCAACTTCGCGGCCAGGCCGAGCGAGTCGGCGGGTGTAATTGAGCCGTTGGTCCACACTTCGAGCGTCAGCTTGTCGTAGTCGGTGATCTGTCCAAGACGCGCCGCTTCGACGGTGTAGTTGCACTTGCGCACTGGTGAGTGAACGGAGTCGATCGGAATGAACCCGATACCCAGATCCTCGTCGAAGTTCTTGTCCGCAGCCACGTAGCCGCGACCGCGCTTCAAGCGCATTTCCATATCGAGCTTGCCGCCTTCGCTGACCGTCGCGATGTAAACGTCCTTGTCGAGCACTTCGACGTCCGCATCCGCTTCGATCATTCCCGAAGTGACTACGCCCGGCGCATCGGAGCGAAGATAGATCGCCTTGGGCGCGTCGCCGGCGAGTTTAAACGGAATTTGCTTGAGGTTCAGGATAATGTCGGTCGCATCCTCGACGACACCGGGGATTGATTGGAACTCGTGCAGCACTCCTTCAATCTTCACGGCAGTGACCGCAGCGCCCTCAATCGAGCTCAACAGTACGCGCCGCAGAGCGTTGCCGATGGTTGTTCCAAAGCCGCGTTCAAACGGCTGTGCCCAGAACATTCCGTACTTGTCGGTAAGGGAACTGGTGTCGGTAGCGAGGCGTTTCGGTTTCTGAAAACCCTTCCAAAGCATTCGTTTCTCCTTCGGCCATTTGGCTCGATGTCGGCTCCCTGAACAGGTCCGGATTCAGGTCAAACGCTGACAAAGGCGGATCTGGCGCGAAAATAAGGACCAAATAAAGTTTCAAGGTTTCAAAGTTTCAGAGTTTCAAAAATACGATCTTTGAAACCCTGAAACCTTCGCAACTTTGACACCCGTTACTTGCTGTACAACTCAACGATCAGCTGCTCATTCACCGGCAACTGAATCTCTTCGCGTTTCGGCAGAGACAGTACGCGACCTTTATAGTTGTCGCGATCGATCTCCAGCCAGTTGGGCGCGTTCTGGTGGCTGGCGAAATCCTTCGCCTGCTCCAGAATCGGAAGCTTGCGGCTGCTCTCGCGAATCGTGACTTCCTGTCCCACGGCAACTTCGTACGAAGGAATGTTCACCTTCCGCCCGTTCACGGCCACGTGGCCGTGGCGCACAAGTTGACGCGCCTGGCGCCGGGACATCGCAAATCCCAGGCGATAGACGACATTATCCAGCCGACGCTCTAATTGCTGCAGCAGGATTTCGCCGGTCACACCCTTGGTGCGGAACGCTCGCTCGAAGTAATTGCGGAATTGCCCTTCCTGCGTGAAGTACATGCGCTTCGCCTTCTGCTTTTCACGCAGTTGCAGACCGTAGCCCACGATCTTGGCCTTGCGGTCCTTCCCGTGTTGCCCGGGGGCAAAATTGCGCTTTTCGATGGGGCACTTGTCGCTGAAACACTTGGTGCCCTTGAGGAATAGTTTTATGCCTTCACGACGGCATAGACGACAGACTGCATCCGTATAACGTGCCAAGTTGCTTCTCCTTTAGATGACCGGTTTACGGGTTTGGCTTCACCCTTCGTCCCGGACAGTAAAACAAGGTTTCAAAGTTGCAAGGTTTCAAGGATTTCGTTCCGAAGTCGAGATCTTACTTTGAAACCTTCGAAACTTTGAAACCTTGAAACATACTTCACACTCTCCGGCGTTTCGGAGGCCTGCACCCGTTGTGCGGAATCGGAGTGAAGTCCTTAATTGACCGGACTTCAATACCGGCGGCGGCCAGCGCGCGGATCGCCGACTCGCGTCCGGAACCAGGCCCGCTCACCCGCACATCAACGCTGCGCACTCCATGATCGCGCGCCATGTTGGCGGCGTTCGAGGCAGCCTGCTGGGCAGCGAACGGCGTGCCCTTGCGCGACCCGCGGAAACCAAGTGATCCCGAACTCTTCCACGAGATCACGTTCCCGGCCATGTCGGTGATGGTCACGATCGTGTTGTTGAACGAGGCTTGCACGTGCACCAATCCATGCGGGATGTGCTTGCGCTCTTTCTTCTTGAACGTCTTCTTCTTGCCTTTTTTTTCCGGAGCGGCTGCGCCGCCCGCTGCTGCTGGTTTCGCCATAGAACCTCGGGTCTTGGGTCTTAGGTATTAGGTGTCGAAAGTCTTGAGCTCTTCCTAAGACCTAACACCTAAAACCTGACACATGCTTTTTAAGTTTTGGCCGAGGCCTTCTTCTTATTGGCCACAGTGCCTTTGCGCGGGCCCTTGCGGGTACGCGCGTTCGTATGAGTGCGCTGTCCACGGACGGGCAGGTTGCGGCGGTGACGGTATCCGCGGTAGGAACCGATTTCGATGAGACGTTTGATGTTCATCGAAACATCCTTGCGCAGATCGCCTTCCACCATGCCTTCCGCCTCGATGACCTGACGGATGCGGTTGACCTCGTCTTCGCTCAAGTCCTGGACTTTTTTGTCGGGATCCACCTTCGCCTGCTCCAAGATCCGAGCCGAGCGCGGATGACCGATCCCGTAGATGTACGTGAGCGCGATTCTCGTGTGCTTGTTGCGCGGAAGATCGACGCCTGCAATGCGTGCCATAAACCCCTCTTTTGCTTCTAGCTTCTAGCCGCTGGCTCCTGGCGACCAACTGCTTGCTAGTGGCCAGTGGCTAGCAGCCAGTAGCTTCTCTCAGCCTTGACGCTGCTTATGTTTCGAGTTCACGCAGATCACGCGCACCACACCCCGGCGGTGGATGATCTTGCATTTGTCACAGATTTTCTTTACCGATGCCCTTACTTTCATAACCCAGCTTTCAGCTGTCAGCCATTAGCCTTCAGCAGATCTTATTTGTATCGATAGACGATGCGGCCACGGTTCAGGTCATAGGGCGACAGTTCAACAGCGACCTTGTCGCCGGGCAGAATGCGGATGAAATTTTTGCGCATCTTGCCGGAAACATGCGCCAGTACTTGGTGCTTGTTTTCTAACTCCACCCGAAACATCGCATTGGGCAGAGGCTCCAGCACTACTGCCATGACTTCAATCGCGTCTTCTTTGCTCATGCACTCCTTTAAGGAGCTTTCAGCCATCAGCTGTCAGCTCTCAGCTCTCAGTTTTGCTTCCGGCGCGTCTCTGGATCTTACTGAAAGCTGAGAGCTGACGGCTGAAGGCTTCTACTCTGTCAAAATCATGGGCCCATTTTTCGTTACTGCAACGCAGTGTTCGAAATGGGCACTGTAGCTTCCGTCGGCTGTCACGGCCGTCCATTTGTCACTCAACACGCGCGCTTCCGGCTTGCCGTAATTCACCATGGGTTCGATTGCGAGCACCATGCCTTCTCGCAATTTCGCACCGTGTCCGGGAGTGCCGAAATTCGGCACCTGCGGTTCTTCGTGCAGCTTGGTGCCGATCCCATGTCCCACAAACTCACGAACGACGCTGAAGCCAGCCGCTTCCACAAACTCCTGCACGGCTGAACCAACATCGCCTACCGAGTTGCCAATCCGGACTTTCTCAATCCCGCGATACAGCGAGTCTTCCGTGACCTTCAAGAGCTTCTGCAACTCAGGAGAAATCTCCTCGCCCACAGGCACGGTGATGGCCGCGTCGCCGTAGTAACCATCGAGTACGACGCCGCAATCCACGGAAACAATGTCGCCTGCTTTTAGCATTCGCTTATCGGACGGAATGCCGTGGACGATCTCCTCGTTGATCGAAGTGCACAAAACGCAGGGATAATCGAAATAACCCTTGAAGGCCGGCTGCACGCCAAAATCCTTCATCTTCTTCTCGGCGGCCCGCTCGAGATCCATGGTGGTCGCGCCCGGCTTCACGATGCTACGGACGTGATCCAGAACTTCCCGCACAACGCGGCCACTACGCCGCATCTTCTCGATTTCTGCCGGTGATTTACAGATGATCGCCATCCTAAACGTGGTGGTTATCGATGATGCAAAAAATCTGCGCGGTCACCTGCTCCATCGGCAAGTCTCCGTTAACGCTTTTCAGCCTCCCTTTCGCCTGGTAATAGTCGGCCACAGGTCGCGTTTGGCGATCAAACTCGTTCAAACGCTCGCGAATGACTTCCTCGCGGTCATCGTCGCGAATGACGAGCTTGGTGCCATCGTTATCGCAAAGCTCATCGACCTTGGGAGGCTGAAGGTGGACGTTGTAGATCCGTCCACAGGTGGGACAAGAACGACGTCCGGTAAGCCGGCGCAACAACTCATTATAGTCCACGTCCATGCGGATCACAATCGGCAACCTGTTGCAGCCGTGTGAGTTGTCAAAGAACTCGTTTTCCAGGAAGGCATCCAGCCAGCCTGCCTGGGCCGCAGTTCGCGGAAAACCGTCGAGGATGAAACCTCGCTCGCAGTCGATCTCGCGGATCCGGTCCGCCACCATCGGGCAAACGAGATCGTCAGGGACCAACTGGCCGCGCTCCATGACGGCTTTGGCCGCGTGGCCCAGCGGCGTCCCTGCCTTAATGTTCTGCCGCAGAATATCTCCCGTGGAGATCTGCGGAATGTGGTACCGCTGTTCGATCCGCTTGGCCTGAGTGCCTTTGCCGGCCCCGGGAGCTCCCAGAAGGATCACGGGTTCAATGGTGCGTCGCGAGGATTCTCCGGCCATTCGCGGTGGCCACCTCTCCCGATTCTTGTTCGCCCGTGCAACATGCACCAGGCCTCAGTAGCGAAATTCTCGATAACCCTGGGTCGGCTTCCAGCTACCAGCGACGGCCCTTGATTCGACCACTGCGCGGCGTAAAGCCGTCGTAGTGACGCATGATGAGCTGCGCTTCAATCTGTGTGACGGTATCCATGGCCACGCCCACAACGATGAGCAGGGAAGTTCCGCCGAAGTAGAAGTTCACGCCCAGACCGTTGGTAATCCAGGTAGGCAATCGCTCAAAAATACCCCCGCCCAACCAGTACGGCAGGTGGTTCAGATGGATACCGGTGATCATCCACTCCGGAATAAACGAGATGATGATCAGGTACAAGGCGCCCACCAGCGTGATGTGAGTGAGAACTTCGTTAATGTAGTCCGCCGTCCGTTTCCCGGGCCGAATTCCGGGGATGAACCCGCCGTACTTCCGCATGTTGTCGGCAACTTCGCTCGGATTGAAGACGATGGATACGTAAAAGTAAGCGAAGAAGATGATCCCTACTGCATACAGAAAGGTGTACAGCGGCTCGCCCCAACCCAGCGCCTTGATGATTCCGGAGAAGTAGCGACTGTCGCGCAATCCGGCGAGAACCGTTTGCGGCAACGTGAGGATCGATGACGCAAAGATCACCGGCATCACGCCACCTGCGTTGACGCGGAGAGGGAGATGGGTTGATTGCCCGCCCATCACTTTCCGTCCCACAACCCGCTTGGCGTACTGCACTGGAATACGACGCTCGCTGCGCTCCACGTACACGATGAAGGCCACCACCACAATCATGACGGCCAGCAACATCACAATCGCAACTGGTGTAAATGCACCCCAGGCATTCGTCTTGATCTTGTCGACAAGGTCGGCCACGCCACGCGGCAGGCCCACGACAATACCGGCAAAGATGAGCAAAGACATGCCATTGCCCACACCGCGCTCCGTAATCTGCTCGCCCAGCCACATGATGAAGGCGCTGCCGGTAGTTAGTGTCAGCATCGTCATCAAGATGAATCCCACGCCGGGATTCAGCACGAAGTCGCCTCCACTGCGGGTCAGGCTGATGGCGATACCGAAGGACTGCAGCGCGCTAAGAACAACGGTGAGGTAGCGCGTCCACTGGGTGATCTTCTTCCGACCTAGTTCGCCTTCCTTCTGCAACTTGGCCAGCGGCTCGTAGACAACCGTCAGCAACTGCAGAATGATCGAGGCGGTGATGTAGGGCATGATGCCCAGAGCAAAAATGGTCAGCCGGCGCAATTGGCCGCCGGAGAAGAGGTCGACAAAACCCAGGAATGTGCCCCGATTCTGTTCGAAAAACTGCGACAGCTTGTCGGCATTGATACCCGGAGTCGGGATGTGACCACCCAGGCGATACACCGCCAGCATGGCCAGCGTAAACAGAATTCGTTTACGAAGGTCGGGAATCCGAAAGATGTTCGCCAGTTTCTCGAGCATTACTGCAAGACCTCAAACTTGCCGCCAGCCTTGGTGATCTTTTCCTGCGCGGACTTGGAAAACTTGTGCGCCTGCACCGTAAGTGCTGTCTTCAAGTCTCCGTCTCCCAGGATCTTCACCGGATGCTTCGTCTTGATGACACCTGCCTGACGCAACACATCGGGAGTGATAGTCGTCTCACCCAATGCGGCAAGCGCTTCGAGATTCACGATCGAGTACTCCTTGCGGAACACGTTGGTGAATCCGCGCTTCGGCATGCGCCGGTGCAGCGGCATCTGGCCACCTTCAAACCCGCGCAGCATACGCGAACCGCTGCGCGAGCGCTGTCCCTTGTGGCCCCGTGTAGAGGTCTTGCCCATACCAGACCCCATACCGCGGCCAACGCGTTTCCGCTTCTCCGACGATTTTCTTGGCGCTCGAACGTTGGATAAATTCATGATTCTTCTTCCCAGGGGTGCCGAGCGCTCTGGTCTCGGAACACCTGAGACCTGACAGCTGACACCTAAGACCTGCTCCTAAACGATTTCCACCAGGTGCGGGACCTTCTTCACCATCCCGCGAATCGCGGGTGTGTCGGGGCGCTCGATCACCTGATTGAGCCGGGTGAACCCCAGCCCTTTTACAACCAATTTATGCTTCACCGGGGAACAGATCGCTGAGCGCACCCACTTTAGTTGGATCTTTCCCGTCCCCGCAGCCTTTGATGTTTTGCCAGCCATCTCGATTCCTTCCGTGCTCGCGACGCCTGCCTCAGAGGCTGAAGCCCGCGACTTCACAAGGCACGACTGAATTCATGCCCTTATCTAACATTTCTTCGCTCGCTCGAAGCTCCGGAGCTCACGATTCCCGGGATCTCTGTATACCGAGCTTCCGCGTGCTTACAATTCTTCCGCGTTCTTCCCACGCAAGGCCGCCACTGCTTCCTTGTTCTTCAGTTTCTTGAGTGCGTCAAACGTGGCCTTGATCACATTATGGGGGTTCGTAGTGCCAATTGATTTTGTGAATACATTTTGTACGCCCGCCGAGGTCATCACGGCACGCACCGCGCCGCCTGCGATCACGCCCGTACCTTCGGGCGCGGGCTTCAGCAGCACATGGCCGGAACCGTATCGTCCGAGGACCAAGTGGGGAATGGAATTCTGGGTCAGGTTCACCCGCACCAGGTTCTTCTTCGCCGACTCAATTCCCTTGCGAATGGCCTGCGGAACTTCCTTTGCTTTTCCCGACCCGTAGCCGACCACGGCTGCGCTCGGATCGCCGACTACGACCAGCGCCGCAAATGACAGGTTCTTGCCACCCTTCACCACTTTGGTCACGCGGTTGATGGCGACGACCTGATCCTTCAATTGATACTGTCCCGCGTCCAGCTTTTTGATTACCGTTGGCATTTAGACTCTCAATCTCAATTTTTTAATTTTGTAATCGGATAATTTGGCAGTTTGAAAAGCCAGCTTAGTTCAATTACCCAATTACCATGTTTCCCAATTACGCAATCCCTTTAGAATTGCAATCCACCTTCACGCGCCGCATCGGCCAGCGCCTTGACGCGACCGTGGTAGATGTATCCTCCGCGATCGAACACGACCTTGGAAATCCCCTTTGCCTTGGCACGTTCCGCAATCGCCTTGCCAACTGCCTTCGCGGCGGCGACATTGCCGCCGGTCCGCCTTTCCGCCTGCTTACCTTCCGCTGAACTGGCCGATACGAGCGTCGTGCCGTGGAGATCGTCGATCACCTGCACGTAGATGTGGTTCAGGGAGCGGTACACATTCAGCCGGGGACGTTCCGCCGTTCCCTGAAGCTTCTTGCGAATACGATCATGCACGCGCTGCCGGGTTGCGTTCTTGCCTGGTCTGCTTAGCATCTTCTTTTCTTCCTCACTCCGGGGTTCTATACCGGGGACCAGTCGTTGGTCGCGGGTCCTTGGTCGTCAGCAAACACCTACGCAAACACCACCGGCAAAAACTATGCGTCACTTGCCCGGCCCGTAAATCGAAGGCTTTCGTCAACGACCACCGACTAACAACCGTTATTTCGCTCCTGTCTTTCCAACTTTCTTCTTCAAGCGTTCGCCGACATAGCGGACACCCTTGTTCTTGTACGGGTCGGGTGGGCGCAGGGCTCGCATCTCAGCTGAAACTTGTCCGACTTTCTGGCGATCGATCCCCGTGATGCTGAGCTTGGTTTGCTTCGGATCGACAGCAACGTCAATACCGGAGGGAAGCGGGTATTCGATCGGATGTGAATATCCCAGCGTGAAGACGACCGTGTGTTTGCCCTTCAGCTCTGCGCGATAGCCGATTCCGACGATCTCCAATTCCTTGGTCCAGCCCTTGGTGACGCCCTCGACGGCGTTATTCACGAGCGCCCGCGCTAACCCATGAACGGCCGCCTGCGAATTGTTCTCGCGAATGGCCAGCAAGTGGCCGTCTTTCTGTTCGACCTTAATGCCTGCGGGAAGCGGCGTGTCCAGTTTTCCCTTTGGTCCCTGAACAGCAACTACGTCCCCATCAATTTTGACCGTCACACCCTTTGGGATAGCGATCGGCTTTTTTCCAATTCGTGACATAAATCAGCTCTTGGCTTCTGGCTTCTAGCGGCTAGCTAGAGCCTTATATTTGTTGACCGTTCATTCAACTGAACAATCTGTCCGAAGTTCCAAATCGCCTTAGCTAGTAGCCAGGAAATAGTAGTTAGAAGCTGCCACTACCAAACCTGGCAGAGTAGTTCGCCGCCCAGGCCTTGCTTGCGCGCCTGGCGACCGGTCATCACGCCTTTCGGCGTCGTCAGAATGTTGATTCCCATTCCACCCAGTACCCGGGGAATTTCGGTGCGGCGTACGTACACACGACAACCCGGCCGCGAAACGCGCTCGACGTTTGAAATCGCCGCCTCATTGTTCGATCCGTACTTGAGATAAATGCGGATGACCTTGTGGCCTTCCTCTTCCGTGGCCTTGTAGTTGGAGATGTAGCCTTCTTCTTTCAGAATTCGGGCAATCTCGATCTTCAGCTTGGAAGCCGGAATATCCACCTTCTGGTGCCGCGCGCGTATCGAATTGCGGATGCGCGCCAGCATATCTGCGACCGGATCTGTCAACCTCATCGTCTGCTTCTCCTCTATCCGCCCGTTCGCTCCGCGCCTCGCGGAGAACCTGCGGCGGCTTGCAACTCAGTCGTTCGGCGTTGGTCCTTGGCAATCAACTCCGAAACCCGTGACGTCCAACGTATTCTCACCAGGACGACTTCGAAACTCCTGGAATCTCGCCCTTCAGCGCGAGTCCGCGGAAACACAGCCGGCATACGCCGAACTTGCGGAGATACGCCCGCGGCCGTCCGCAAATCTTGCAGCGGTTGTGTTTGCGCGACGAAAACTTCGGCTTCCTTGCGTCCTTCACTCGTTTTGCAGTAGTTGCCAACTTCAGCTCCTAGCGATCACCTGTCTTTGAAACCTTGAAACCTGGTACCTTTATGCCCGGAACGGCATGCCCAAATGCTTCAACAACGAGCGCGCCTGATCGTCGGTGCCCGCCGTGGTCACAATCGTGACGTTCATGCCTTTCATCTTGTCGACCTTTGCGTAATCGATCTCGGGGAAGATCAACTGATCGTGCAAACCCAGCGTGTAATTGCCGCGGCCGTCGAACGACTTGGTGGACACGCCACGGAAGTCACGCACGCGGGGCAGGACGACATTCATCAGTCGGTCGATGAACTCATACATCCGGTCACCGCGCAGAGTTACCATGGCGCCGATCGGCATGTTTTCCCGAACCTTAAACGCTGCAATCGACTTCTTTGCACGCGTGATCACCGGCTTCTGGCCGGTAATCTGACCGAGTTCGTTCACCGCTGGATCAAGAATCTTCGCGTTTTGCGTCGCTTCGCCCACGCCCATGTTCACCACGATCTTGTGCAGACGGGGAACCGCCATGGGATTTTTCAAATTCAGTTCTTTCATCAGCACGGGAGCCAACTCCTTTTCAAAGCGAGCGCGTAGCCGCGGCCTCTCTTTCGCGCTGTGGCGTGCCGCTTCCGGCGCGCGCTGCTCCTGCGCTTCGGCCTTGCCCTTCTTGTCTTTATCTTTTGCCATGACTCAATTGCCTTCTCTCACGGTTTCGGAGCCGAAGCTTCTGGCTACTCCCTTTGGGCTTCTGGCGACCCGGTTCGTAAGCACCTTCGAACTGCTTGCTGGTGGTCACTAGCCAGTAGCTAGCAGCTAGTAGCTGCGAAGTCGCAGCTACTTATCCAACGTCGTCCCGCATTTCTTGCACACCCGCACCTTGCGATCGCCTTGCATCTCGTGTCCGATCCGAACCGGACCACAGGTTGGGCACACCAGTTGAACGTTGGAGATTGAAATCCGGCTCTCCTGTTCTGCGATGCCGCCTTGAACCTGACGTTGCGGATTCGGACGCACGTGCTTCTTTACCATCATGACGTGTTCGACGAGGATCTTCCGATCCGCCGGGAATACGCGAAGAACGCGCCCCTCTTTGCCTTTGTCGCGCCCGGTGATGACCTTCACCGTATCATTACGACGGATATCCACCCGAACATGTGCCGTGCTCGCCACTCTAGCCATAACTCTGAACCTCTGCTCTTGGTAGCTGTCGTACCCAGGTTTCAAAGTTTCAATGTTTCAAGATTTCTCAAATCGAACCAACTTCCAAGACCTTGAAGCCTTCGAAACCTTACAACTTTGAAACCTGTTAAAGAACTTCTGGCGCGAGCGAAACGATCTTCAGGAATTTCTTCTCGCGTAGTTCGCGTGCTACTGGTCCAAACACGCGCGTGCCAACCGGCTCTCCTGCCTCGTTAATCAGGACAGCCGCATTCTGATCGAAGCGAATATAGGTACCGTCGCGCCGCCGATGCTCTTTCCGAGTGCGCACGATGACAGCCTTCACGACCTTTCCCTTCTGCACCTGCCCGTCGGGCGCTGCTTCCTTCACGCTGGCTGTGATCACATCGCCCAAACCCGCGCGCAGACCGGTTGCACCGCCCAGCGGGAGAATCATTTGCAACTTGCGTGCGCCGGAATTGTCGGCGACCTCGAGCATCGTTCTCATCATCACGGCCATATGCAATCTCCCTGGACGATGCCGTTAGCGGGCTTCGTTCCCATCGGCAATGCCAGCCACTTCGGGCAACATCGCCGTCTTGCGAATAATTTCTTTCAACCGCCAGCGCTTCAGTTTGGACAACGGCCGCGTCTCCTCAAGGCGCACGAAGTCCCCCACGTGCGCTTCGTTCTTCTCGTCGTGGGCATAAAACTTCTTGCTGATCGAAATCACCCGGCCATAGAGCGCGTGCGATTTCTTGCGCGTGACCTTCACGACGATCGTCTTATGCATTTTGTTGGAGACGACTTCCCCGATCACTTCCTTGCGCCGGCCAGCGACGTGTTGGGTTGTTTCCGTCATTACTTCTTCTCCCTTGCAGCCTGAGCACCACGAGCGCGCTCGCCGAGGATGGTCTTCACACGCGCGATGTCCTTGCGCAGGCCACGAATCTTCTTCAGACTCTCGGTTTGCCCCATGTTGAGCTGAAACTTCAGCTTGAACAGCTGGTCGGACAGCTGGCGTTCCTGGTCCTGCAGTTCCGCGTCCGTCTGGTTACGAATTTTTTCTGCCTTCATATATTTCTCGCTTCGAATCTCAGTGCGCGATTTCGCGCTTCACCAGCGCCGTTCGCAACGGCAGCTTGTGTGACGCCAATCTCATCGCCTCGGCCGCATCCGTGGCTGTGACCCCTTCCATCTCAAACAGGATCTTCCCTGGCCGTACCACAGCGACCCAATGATCGGGCGCTCCCTTGCCCTTACCCATACGGGTTTCAGCCGGCTTCTTGGTGACGGGCTTATCCGGGAACAGGCGAATCCAGATTTTGCCGCCACGCTTGATGAAGCGCGTCATGGCCACGCGGCTGGCTTCGATCTGACGGTCGGTGATCCAACCTGGCTCCAACACCTTCAGTCCGTAGTCCCCGAAAGCGAGCTGGCTACCCCGCCACGCTTTGCCGGTCATGCGGCCGCGCTGCTGCTTGCGGTACTTCACTTTCTTTGGCATCAACATAAGATCAGCTCTCAGCTTTCAGCTCTTAGCTATCCGCTTGCTCGTGGCTCGCGCCCGTGCTGTTAGCTAGAACGCTCCGCTCGGTACCGCGCCCGTCTGCGTCTCACGCTTCTTCTGCGTGAAGATTTCACCTTTATAGATCCAGCACTTCACGCCGATCACGCCATAGGTCGTACGCGCTTCTGAAAAACCGTATTCGATGTCGGCCCGCAGCGTGTGCAACGGCAAGCGTCCTTGCAGGTACCATTCCGAGCGCGCGATTTCGTTTCCGTTCAACCGGCCGCTCACGCGCACTTTGATTCCCTTGCAGCCGAAGCGCAATGCCGAGTCCACCGACTTACGCATCGCCCGGCGGAAGCCCACACGCTTTTCCAGCTGCAGCGCAATCGATTCGGACACCAGTTGCGCGTCCAGCTCGGGCTTGTGCACTTCCTGTATGTCGATGAACACTTCCCGCGATGTGCGCTTCTGCAGCTCGACCTTCAGCTTGTCGATTTCTGCGCCCTTGCGTCCGATGATGATCCCCGGCCGCGCCGTCTTGATGATGATCCGGATCTTGTTGCCCGGACGCTCGATCTCGACCGCACTGATCCCGGCGGACTTCAGCTTATCCTTCAGCTCCGCCTTGAGCTTCACATCTTCGAGCAGCAGCTTGTCGTAGTCCCGCTCGACAAACCAGCGCGACTTCCACGGCTTGGTGTATCCCAGCCGAAAACCATAAGGATGGACTTTTTGACCCATCGTAGCTCCTTAAGACCTAGACCTTCGTCGGTCTTCCGTCATCAGCCTTCGGCCTAGTCGATTGATTTTGCCTACAACCGACAGCCGAAGTCCGACGACTCCCCGCTATTTCTTCCCAACCGCCTTCTTCTTGCCCGTACCTGACTTCTTGGCTGCTTTCTTCTTGACCGGCGTCTTCGGTGCCGCGACTTTCTCCTCTTCGCCTACAACGGTCGCGACCGATGCGCCGTTCTTGTTACGTTCCGCTAGCACGATCTCAAGATGCGCGATCCGCCGAACGTAGCGGAACGCCCGTCCCATCGGCGCCGGACGAATCCGCTTCATGCGCGGACCATCGCTGGCGATTGCGCTCTTCACGTAGAGCTGATCGAGATCGACGTCCAGCCCTTTCTCCGTGCTCAGAAAGTTCGCATTGTCGATGGCCGACTGCAACAACTTGCCGATCGTCGGCGCCACCCGCTTCTTGGTAAAAAGCAGGGTATTGCGCGCGTCTTCCACTCTCTGCCCCTTGATCAGATCGAGCACCAGGCGAGCCTTCTGCGGCGAAACGCGCATAAACCGGGCTTCAGCACGAAATTCCATTTTCGCGTCTCTCCTTTATGCCTTGGGGGGCGCGCCGCCGCTGGGCGCTGACGGAGCCGCACCACCGCCTGCGGGGGGAACCGGGGCTCCGGGTCCGCCTGGCACACCTGCCGGACGAGCCGCCGCCTCCGTCGCTGCCTTCATGGAGTGTCCCTTGAAGGAACGCGTAAAGCTGAACTCACCCAGCTTGTGGCCGACCATGTTTTCGGTGATGTACACCGGAATAAATTTCTTGCCGTTGTGCACTGCGATCGTGTGTCCTACCATCTCCGGGATGATCGTCGACCGCCGCGACCAGGTGCGCAGCACCTTCTTCTCGTTGCGCGAATTCATGCCGTCCACCTTGGCTTGCAGGTGAGCGTCGATGAACGGCCCTTTTTTGGTTGAACGTGCCATAAAATCAGTTCTCAGCTTTCAGCTCTCAGCCTTGAGGCTCGAGCATTTGCTGGTCACTGGCCACTAGCCACTGACCACTGCTTGCTATCCCTTCTTGCGTCTTCCGACGATGAATGCATCTGTGCGCTTGTTGTTGCGCGTCTTGTAGCCGCGCGTCGGCTGTCCCCAGGGAGTGACCGGATGGCGACCACCGGAAGTTTTGCCTTCGCCGCCGCCGTGCGGATGATCCACGGGGTTCATCGACACGCCCCGGTTATGCGGACGCCGTCCAGCCCAGCGAACGCGCCCTGCCTTGCCGATCGTCACATTCTCGTGATCGGTATTGCCGACTTGCCCGATCGTAGCGATGCAATTCTGCAGCACCTTGCGCGTCTCGCCCGAAGGCAGCTTTACCAGCGCATAATCGCCTTCCTTCGCGACCAACTGTGCGGAACCACCGGCCGAGCGCACCATCTGCGCGCCTTTACCCGGACGCAGTTCGATGTTGTGGATCGTCGTGCCGGGCGGAATATTCCGCAGCGGCAGAGCGTTGCCCACCAGGATATCGGCGTCAGGGCCGCTGACAATCTTCTGTCCAAGCTTCAGCCCATCGGGCTGCACGATGTAACGCTTCTCGCCATCCGCGTAGCTCAGCAACGCAATGCGCGCAGAGCGATTGGGATCGTATTCGATCGAAATCACTGTTGCCGGAATCCCGGTCTTGTCGCGCTTGAAATCGATAATGCGCAACTTGCGCTTGTTCCCGCCCCCGCGAAACCGGCTGGTAATATCGCCCGAGTTCCGCCGTCCGCCCGTTTTCAGCTTCGGCTCGACCAAGGGCTTGTACGGCCGGTTGGTCGTCAGGTCGTCATTGACCAGCGTGGTCTGGTAGCGCAGCGTCTGCGTTGTCGGTCTGTATGTCTTGATTGCCATAATCAGCTCTCAGCTTTCAGCTCTCAGCTTTCAGTACCCCATCAGCCGCCGCTTTCACTGATAGCTGACGGCTGACACCTGATAGCTGTCCTACAGGTTCTGTGCGTATTCCGGCATCTTTTCGCCGGACTTCAATCGCACGTACGCTTTCTTCCAATCCGGACGGTAGCCTGCGAAACGCCCGCGGCGGCGCTCTTTGCCCGGGTAGTTCGCCGTGCGCACAGAATCAACTTTCACCTTGAAGATCGCCTGCACGGCTTCCTTGATTTCGGTCTTCGTAGCCTCTTTTGCCACCTGGAACACCAGCGTGTTCTCGTTCTCCTTGATGGCCAGGCCCTTTTCCGTGATGACCGGACGGCGAAGAATCTGATACGCCGATTTCATTACGCCACCTCCGCCGCTTTTTCATGACGCGTGCGGCGCCGGGTAACACGCGACGCCTTCTTCTCGCCCTCACCCTCGCCCGCCGAAGCCTTGCGCTCCCGCCGCGAAGCCGCATTCTTCAACGAAATCTGCAGCTTCTCGATCGCCGGTTGCGCAAAGATCACCCGGTCGTAGCGAAGCAGGTGATAGGGATGCACTTCGTTGCCCGTCACCAGCTCAACGCCTTCCAGATTCCGTGAACTGAGTTCGAGATTGCGATTGCTGTGCTTCGCCACCTCAACCAGCAGCGCAGTCTTATCGACCTTCAATTTGTCGAGAGCTTCGCGAAACAGCTTGCTCTTCGGTTCTTTCACATCGAACGCGTTGACAACGGTCAGTTTCCCGTCTGCCAACTTCGACGCCAGCGCCGAGCGCAGAGCTCCCAGCAGTTTCTTGCGCGGGAAGGTGTAGTCATAAGAGCGAGGCTGCGGTCCGTGCACCGTGCCGCCGTGCCGCCACAGCGGAGACCGGATCGATCCGATACGCGCCCGACCGGTGCCTTTCTGCTTCCACAGCTTCTTGCCCGACCCCGAAACGCGCCAGCGATTCTTGGTGGCATGCGTGCCAGCCCGCTGACCTGCGCGGTAGTGCTTTACCGCTTCCCACAGCAGGTCTTCATTGACCGCGCCAAACACTTCGTCAGCGAGCTCAAGCGTCCCGACCTTCGCTCCGCTCAGGTTGTAAATATCGATGGTTGCCATTGTGTTCTCTCAAAACTTCGAGCTTAGAGCAGTGAGCTGCGTGCAAAAACTCGGTACTCGCTACCCGGTACTAGCCCTTCTTCGCCGCGCGTTTCGCTGCCTTCAACGGATCGATGGTGGCGGCACCAGCAAACCCGCGACGCTCTCTGGGCGGCTTTTTGGCGCGGGTGATGATGACGTATCCACCATTGGCGCCCGGCACACTGCCTTCGACCACCAGCAAGTTCTCGTCCTTGTCGACACCGAGGATGCGGAGATTGCGTACTGTCACGCGATCGGTACCCATGTGTCCCGACATGCGCATGCCCTTGAATACGCGCGATGGAAACGCCGACGAGCCAATCGAACCGGTGATCTGGAACATCGAACCGTGCGACTTGGGGCCGCCGCCGAAATGGTGCCGCTTCACAACGCCTGCAAAGCCGCGCCCCTTGCTGATTCCCACCACGTCGACAAAGCGATCGCCTTCGAAGATGTCGACCAGCACGCGCTGGCCAACCTTCAGGCCATTCGTTTCTGCACCTTCTGTGCGCTGTTCATCGACTTCCAGAGGAACTTCGCGGAGGAACTTCATCGGCGGGAGATTGTTCTTGGCAAAGTGGCCGCGCATCGGCTTGGTAAGTCGCTTTTCTTTCACGAACTCGACCAAACCGATCTGCGCCGCCTCGTAGCCGTCCTTGATCGCAGTTTTATGCTGGGTGATCACGCACGGCCCTGCCTGCAGCACAGTCGCCGGGCGAACCTCGCCCCTGGTGTCGAATAACTGCGTCATGCCGACCTTTTTTCCGAGAATGCCTGCTACCTTTGCCATTTCCTTCTCCAGTCCCAGCGTGGCTCAGTGGCTATTGGCTGGGGAGCTTCGGGCTCACGCCCTACTTGTGCTCTTTTCCGAACGCCTTGATCTCCACATCCACGCCCGCAGGTAGATCCAGCTTCATAAGTGCGTCCACCGTTTGCTGCGTGGGCTCGAGGATATCGAGCAGGCGCTTGTGGGTCCGAATCTCGAACGCTTCGCGCGACTTCTTGTCGACGTGCGGCGAGCGCAGGACGCAATATTTGTTCTTCATCGTGGGCAATGGAATCGGACCCGCGATCTGTGCGCCGGTACGCCGCGCCGTCTCGACGATCTCACCCGTGGACTGATCCAGGATGCGATAGTCGTACGCTTTCAACCGGATGCGAATTCTCTCTTTTCCAATCACGTTTCACTCGCTGACTCCTCCTGGCTGGTCTTCACAAGGAAGCCCAGGAGGAAAGAACTGGCGGCAAGTTGCAGGCCGCTGAATTTAGCTATTAGCTGCTAGCTCTTAGCTTCTAGCAACCATGGTCCATGAAATCCTTCGCGACATCTCTAAGTCGTCGAGTCTCATGCTTTTGCCAACGACCAA
>Ga0075424_100000228_pt1 | contig 39712 bp, 43 predicted proteins | sample SoiMethybrSBSTD3_FD_75301 | JGI IMG/M metagenome (GOLD analysis project Ga0075424, IMG submission 75301) | Bulk soil microbial communities from a Populus tree surrounding site in Tennessee, USA - Soil MetaG P. TD hybrid SBSTD3 | ecosystem: Environmental > Terrestrial > Soil > Tree plantation...
GACGAACTCGCGCGCCGACTCAATCGTGTGGACGAGCTCGTTCTCTTTCAGATGATGTCGTTCTGTGCGTTTCATAACTTCTCATGCGGTCCATTCACGGCCGCAATGTGGCGTCCCCGGTGCGACTTGAACGCACGGCCTTCCGCTTAGGAGGCGGACGCTCTATCCACTGAGCTACGGGGACCCGGCTTCATTGTACCGCGCCGTTCCGGGTTCGACGTTCGATGTTCGATGTTCGATGGTTCCCGGGTTCCGCGTTCCGCGTTCGAGTTCAAGCGCAACGACCGGATGCCGAACCCGAACGTGGAACCGCGAACCTGGAACAGCCAAACGTCGAACCTCGAACCTCGAACATCGAACCCCGAACGGTACGGTTCAGTACTGCAGCACCGAGAATACGTTTTCCCCCGTCAGCTTCGCCCTTCCCTTCAAGAACCCGAGTTCGATCAAGAATGCGAGCCCGTGCAGCTCGCCTCCGAGCTTCTTCACCAACTGCGCGGCGGCGGCCGCCGTGCCCCCCGTGGCCAGCACGTCGTCGACGATCAGGATGCGCTGTCCGTGCTTCGCGGCATCGTCGTGGATTTCGAGCGTGTCGGTGCCGTACTCGAGCGCGTAGCTCTCCTTCAGCGTGGTCGACGGCAGTTTTCCCGGCTTGCGAATCGGGATGAAGCCGGATTTGATCCGATGCGCCACCGCGGCGCCGAGGATGAATCCGCGGCTCTCGATGCCGACCACCGCATCGATGCCCTTGTCCGTGAAAGGCGCCGACAGCATCTCGATCGTGATGTCGAAGCCCTCACGATCGCGAAGCAGCGTCGTGATGTCGTAGAAGAGGATGCCCGCCTTCGGGAAGTCGGGGACGTGCCTGATGTGCTGTTTGAGATCCATGCAATCTCGACCCTTCAATCGATCGTGAACGTCCGGTGCATCATCGCCGGATCTTCCTCGTCCACGAACACGTCGTCGACACGGGCGCCGCGTGGACCGTTGCGCAGGGCGCGTTCGACGCGCGTCACCGCCTCCCGCTCCCCCTCCACACGTGCCTCGACCCGTCCATCGGCCAGATTCCGCACCCAGCCGGTGACGCCTTCACGAAGTGCGACCTCGCGCGTGTAAAAGCGAAAGCCGACACCCTGCACGCGACCGCTGATCACGAAGCGCCGAGCCACGCGCATGGGAACACCGGATTATACCGGGGCCGCCCGCCCACCGGCCTGCCACGTAGGCGATAATGCCTGCGGCGCCGCCCGCCGGCGCCGAAACCCCATGGACTCCCGGGACGATCGCCCCGACGCCGACGCGACGCGCGCCGCCCCCCGCTCGCTGATGTTCAGGGTTGGCGACGTGCTCTGCGAGCGGTTTCGCGTGACGCGATTCATCGCCCGCGGCGGGATGGGCGAGCTCTACGAGGCCGACGATCGCGCGTTGGGCGAGCGCGTCGCGCTCAAGACGATTCGGCCCGAGATCGCCATCGACGAGCGCGCGCACCAGCGCTTCCGCCGCGAAGTGCAGCTGGCGCGTAAAGTCACGCACCCGAACATCTGCCGCATCTTCGATCTGTTCCGCCACGAACCGATCGGCGGTGATCTGCACGATCCGCCACCGGCCACGTTCGTCACGATGGAGCTGCTCGAAGGAGAGACGCTCAAGGATCGCCTGCGACGCCAGGGCAAGATGACCCTGGAGGAAGCGCGTCCGCTGCTCACGCAGATGGGCGACGCGTTGGCCGCGGCTCATGCCGCCGGCATCGTGCATCGCGATTTCAAGAGCTCGAATGTGATGCTGCTGCCCCCGCGAGGCAGCCAATCGCAACGAGCAGTCGTCACCGACTTCGGTCTCGCGTATCACCTCGACGAGCCCGTCGTATCGGGCGCGTCGATCACGGTCTCGGGTGATCTCGTCGGCACGCCTGAGTACATGGCACCGGAGCAGATCGAGGGTAATCCCGTCACGCCGGCGACCGACGTCTACGCGCTTGGTCTGGTGGCGTACGAGATGCTCACCGGCGAGCGTCCGTTCAGCGGCAACACGCCGATGGCAGTCGCGATCACGCGGCTGTCGCAGCGGCCGAAGCCCCCGCGCGCGCTCGTGCGATCGATCCCGGTCGAGTGGGACCGCGCAATCATTCGATGCCTCTCGAAGGATCCGGCCGATCGCTTCCCCACCGCGCAAGCCGTGATCGAAGCGTTGCAGCCGCACGCGTCGGCGACGTCGACGACGTGGGCGCGCTATGCCGGCGTCGCCCTCCTCACCGCAGCGATCATCGCGGTCGGAGTGATGGGATGGCGGGCCATCGGCACACGAACCGCCGCACCGATCACGCCGGCCGGCACAACCCCACACGCCGCGATCGACCACACGCGGCCGGCCATCGCCGTGCTCGGGTTTCGGAACCTTGCCGGCCGCCGCGACAGCGACTGGCTGTCCACGGCGCTTGCGGAGATGCTGACCACCGAGCTTGCCGCCGGCGAGCGCCTGCGCACGATTCCCGGCGAAACCGTCACGCGAATGAAGACTGAGCTGGCGCTGGCCGATGCCGACTCGTACGCGCCGGAAACGTTGGCGCGCATTCACCAGAACATCGGCAGCGATCTGATCGTGTCTGGATCGTTTGTCACCGTCGGCGACGGCAACGACTCGACGCTCCGCGTCGATATTCGACTGCAGGACTCGCGTGCGGACGCGTCGTCGCAGGCGTGGCTGGTCAGCGAGGTCGGACGAGCGTCGGATCTGCTGGAGGTCGTCGCCCGCGCCGGCAGCCGTCTGCGCGAACGACTCAGCGTGGAGGTGAGGCCTGATGCGCTGGCCTCGACCAAAGCGTCCCAGCCGCATTCTCCTGAGGCGATGCGGCTCTACGCCGAAGGTCTGCTGCGACTGCGGCGCTTCGATCCGCTCGGCGCCCGAGCGCTGCTCGAGCGCGCGGTCGACAGCGATCCGACATTTCCGCTCGCGCACGCGGCGCTGGCCAGCGCCTGGTCGGATCTCGGCTACGACGAGCGCGCACGCGCGGCGGCCGCGCACGCCTTCGAACGCTCGAACAACCTGCCGCGAGCAGAACGCCTGCAGGTTGAAGGGATCTATCACGAGATGTCCAACGGCTGGAAAGAGGCGACGACGATCTGGCAGACGTTGGCGACGTTCTTTCCGGATGACATCGAGCACGCGCTGCGACTCGCCAACGCGCAGACCACGGCCGGATCGGCCAAAGATGGTCTGGCCACCATCGAGGACTTCAAGAAGCGCTTCCCCGACGTTCACGATCCGCGTCTCGATCTGGCCGAGGCGATCGCGGCCGATACGTTGTCGGACTTCAAGCGCGAGCAGGTGGCCGCCGCCAACGCGGCGGCAGCGGGCGCGGCGCAAGGCGCGCGCCTGCTGGTCGCCAGCGCGCGGCTGCGCGAAGGCGCCGCGGTCCTCAGTCTGGGACAGACCGATCAGGCCGTCCGCCTCTTCGAGGAGGCGCGCACCATCTACGCCGACGCCGGCGATCGGGCGGGCGTGGCGCGAACGCTCAACAACATCGGCGGCGCGATCTCCGATGGCCCCGAGCGCCAGCGCGCCATCGCACTCTATGAAGAGGGCCTCGGCATCGCGCGCACCATCGGTGCTCAGGATCTCGTCGCGCGATTCCTCAACAACCTCGCCATCCAGCAGCGGCGCGCCGGCGATCTTCGCGCCTCGCTCAAGATGAACCAGGAGTCGCTGGCCATCCGCCGTGAGATCGGCGATCGCACCGACGCCGCCATCTCGCTGAACAACATCGGGAACGTCTTGCTCGACATGGGCGATCTGCAAGGCGCATCAGAGCACTACGAGCAGGCCGCCGACATGAGCCGCGAGGTCGGCGATCGGCGCAGTATGGCGCGCGCGCTCTACAACGCCGCCGAGTCGCTGCGATTGCAGGGCGCGCTCACCCGCGCGCGATCGGCGAGCGAGGAATCGTTGAAGATTCGCCGCGCGATCAACGATCCCGCCGGCATCTCGACATCGTTGTACGGCCTCGGCGTGATTGCCGCCGCGCAAGGCGACTACCCCGCCGCCAAAGAATCGCTGAACGACGCGCTCGGCCGGGACCGCAAGCTCGATCGACGGCGGCCGATCGCGTATTCGCTGTTCGAGCTGGCCGAGATCGCGCACCTCGAAGGCGATCTCGCGGCCGCCCGTCGTCTGCATCAGGAGGCATTGAAGGCTCGCACCGACATGGGCGAGCGGTACACCGCCGCAGAGAGCCAGACCGCGCTCGCGGCGCTGGCGCTCGAAGAGGGGCGCGCCGCCGACGCCGAGAAGCTGACGCGGGACGCCGTCACAATGTTCGCGAGCCAGTCGGCGCCCGACAACGAGGCGATGGCGCGGGCGACGCTGGCCCTTGCGCTGCAGGCGCAGGGCAAACATGGCGCAGCGGAAGCCGAGGCGCAGCGCGCCGTCGGACTGGTGCGCAACCCACAGCATGTGCTCGCCCGGTTGCCGGTCACCATCGCCGCCGCCCGCGTGAAGGGCACGACCAACCCCAAGGCAGCGCTGACCGATCTCGAAAGCGTGCGCGTCGACGCCGTCTCGCGTGGCATCCCCCGCTTTGAATTCGAAGCCCGGCGCGCCGCCGCCGAGATCGAAGGCCGCCGATCGTTGACGGCTGGCGCCGCATTGAGCGCGGCACTCAGGAAGGACGCGCAGTCGCGGGGATTCGGGTTGTTCGCGAGGTGATTACGTCCGGCTGAAGCCGGACCCCACATACGCGGTGGTCTCGCCGAAACCGCGGAACAGCGGACGTCCGGCGGGCATGCCGGGCCATGGGATCGACAACAGCATGATCACCAGCGCGAGCCCGAAGAAGATCAGCGCCGACCGGTGACGGCTAGCGGAGTCGGCGGCCTTCTTGGTGCGCGCGCGTCCGATGTGCACCAGCGCGACCGCGATGATCATTCCGGCGATGTGCTCGACGGCGATGAATCGCAGCGGCGCGTTCCGCATCGCCGCACCGAAGTCGCCGAACGCTTCTCGGGTAAACGGACTCAGGAAGATATACAGCACCAGACCAAGCAGCATCTGCAGATCGAGGCTCCCAGTGAACCAGGCGCCGATCGATTGATCGGCCGGCTCCCACTCGCGTCGACTCGCGACGCCGCGAATCGCGCGCGCGAGCGCCACCAGTGCCAGGATCAGTACGATCCAACGAAGCGTGGAATGAATCAGAAGGAATGCGGCATACATAGCCGCATTGTAGTTGGCGCTAGCGGGCGATGTCGCCGTACATCGCGAGGATGCTCACCCACGGCACCACAGCGAACGCCAGGTAGAAGACGGTCAGCGCCGCCACGGCGCCGTGTCTGGCCTTGAGATACAGCACCGATCCGCAGGCCACGGCGAACAGCTTGACGACGGTGAACGCCAGCCCTGGCCCCAACACCAGGGCGTACCACGCGACCAGTGGATTGCCCTCGATCCACCCGATGCGATTGATGCCGACATAGGACATCACGCCGTCGAGCACCTGCACCGCGACGAACGACAGCCAGATCAACTCCGGCCAGGAGAAGCGTCGTGGCGAGTTTTGTAATGCGCGAACGGCGGACATGCTGACCTCGGTTAGGCAAAGAAAACGCCAGCAAATTGGCGCGGGATCGGGCCTCGATGGCCGTCAAAAGGTCGCCGCCCGGCGGACCATTGTCTGCGCAGCGCGCGTACTCCCGAACCCGTGTCGGGGCCAGATCCTATACTGACTTGCCCGCGGAATGGCCAGCCCTCGCTGCCTCATCGTCGATTTTGGCAACGTCATCGCCTTCTTCGATCACCTCAAGGCCGCGCGTCAGCTCGCCGCCCTGGCCCGCGTGCCGTTGGATCCGCAACGGGTGTACGAGGCGATCTTTCAGACCCGGCTGGAGGAGGACTACGACAGCGGCCGTGTGACCACGTCGACATTCATCGAACGGCTGCGCGTCGACTTCGATCTCAACGCCTCTGACGCCGCGATCGCGCTGGCGTGGAACGACATCTACACGCCAAACACCGCGATGCTCGAGGTGATTCGCGCGATCGATCGCCGGGGCGCCCGACTCGTGCTGGCCAGCAACACCAACGAGCTGCACTATCAGTGGTTCCGCCCGCTGTTTGCGTCGACGCTCGATCGCTTCGATGACGAGGTGCTCTCGTTTCGGATTGAATGCCGCAAGCCTCACCCGCGCTTCTTCGAAGCCTGCGTGCAGGCGTGTGCGCCAACGCCGCTCACGGAGTGTCTCTACGTCGATGATCGCGCGGACTTCATCGACGCCGCACGTGGGCTTGGGATTCCGGGAATCGTCTATCGCCCAGGAATGGAGCGGGCGTAATACCGCTTGTACATCCCGCGCCGAAACAGCCAGCCGCCGAGCGGACCGAGCCATCCGAGCACGTAATACATGTGCCCGAGATCCATCAACTCGATCAGGTTGCCGTCGAAATCTTTCGCGAAGAAGAACGAATGGCCGCGCGGCGAGCGTTCGGGCCGGCTCACACATTCGACACCGCGGCTCACCAGATAGTCGTGCCAGCGCTGCAGGTTCCTGACGTTGAACGAGATGTGTGTGAGTCCGATGCGATTCCACGGCACCGCGATCGGCGGCTGTTTCGGATCGAAGGCAAAGATCTCCAGAACGCCGCCGCCAGGAACGCGAATCCATCCGATCTTGCAGGACGGTGCCGGACCGTCGACGCCGAAGAACGTGCGCACACGCTCGGGGGGCGTGTCAGCGACGCCGACCAGCGGACAGCCGAAGACCTCCCAGTAGAAACGCACCGCCTTGTTGAAATCGGATACGGTGATGCCGACGTGACTGAACGATCGCGCTCTCATCGCAAATCCGTGTCCTTGATGTGATCGGCCGCGCGCAGCGCCTGCGCCACGATCGTGAGCCCGGGATTGACGGCTGCCGACGAGGGAAAGAACGAAGCGTCGACGACGAAGAGATTCTCCACATCGTGCGAGCGGCACCACGGATCGAGCACTGAGGTGCGCGGATCGCGGCCAAACACCAGCGTGCCGCACTGATGCGTCGTGTTGCCCAGGCCGAACGAGAGCGGGAAGATCCACCGGAAGCCAAGCTCTTTCAGCAGTCTGGTGAGCACCGTGTTCAGCTCGCGATGCGCGCGCATGTTGCTGGGGTGATAGTCGAGACGAATCCGATCGCCGTTCAGCGTGACGCGGTTCCCCGGCAGCGGCAGGTCTTCTGTCATCGTCAGCCACTGAATACTGTGGTCAGTCCAGTTCTTGAGCGATCCAGGGAACGTGCCGACGACGATCTTCAGTCCCAGCTTGAGGAGCGGTGGCGCGCCTCCCCACACCATCTCGGGATGAATGGTGCCCTGCGATTGGATGTGCCCGAGCGGGTATGGCCGCGATCCGTTCGCGCGATAGTAGTCGTTGATGGCGATCGTCTTTTGGAACTTGTGCGGTCCGGCGTCGACGTCTTCCCACCGATAGGCGCTGAACATCGTCGCCACGTGCGCCATGTAATTGCGCCCCACCAGCCCGGAGCTGTTGCCGACGCCAGAGCGCAAGAGCAACGCCGCCGAATTGACCGCACCGCACGAGACGATGAATAGATCGGCGTGGATACGCGACTGTTCGTTGCCGGTGACGACGTCGACGGACACGATGCGCTTCCCCGACCCATCGCTGTGGAGCCGCGTCGCGAGCGTGCGCTCACGCAGCTCGACGTGGGTCGACTCCTCGAGCGCCGGGGTGAGGCCGCACGTTTCGGCATCGCTCTTTGCGCCGATCATGCACGGGAACGAGTTGCATTTGTCGCACAGCTCGCAGCCCCCGTCCTCGCCTGGCCGGATCAGACCGAGTGGCAGATACGAGGGATGCAGTCCGCGCGTGCGGAGCCGATCGATCATCCGCTCCATGCCGACGGTGTGAGAGATGGCCGGATACGGAAACGGTGCTCGCGGAGGATCGGTGGGGTCGAGCCCTGCTTGCCCGTGCACGTGATACATCTGCTCGGCGCGGTCGTAGTAGAGCGCGAGATCCTGGTAGCGAATCGGCCACGCCGGCGACTCGCCATCGGAGTGCCTCCGGCCTTCGAAGTCCTCCTCGCGCAAGCGATACAACACGCTGCCCCAGAACTTGGTGTTGCCGCCGACACCGTAATGGGTGTTCGGCTGGAATTCGTCGGAGTCCGACTTGAGCCAGCGCTCCTTGGCGCGATAGCGCTGTTCGATCCAGACCACGCCGGGATCCCAGTTGTCGGCATGTCGAGGAAATGTTTGGCCGCGCTCGATGACGAGAATGCGCCGGCCCGTGGACGCAAGCGCGCGCGCCATCGTGCCGCCGCCGGCCCCGCTGCCGATGATGACGATGTCGAAGTGCTCGGTTCGCATCAGGAAAAAGCGCAGCCAGCTATCGAACGGCCGCCGTCGCCACGCCCCGTTCCATCGTGGCGTAGACGCGGTCCATCAACAGGTGATCGTCGAGCGCGCGTTCGAGGCTCATTTCTGGAGCGGCGCCGGTCGCAATCGCACGCAGAAAGTCACGATACATCGCGCGGTAACCGCGGATGTCGATGACGCCCGGGATCACGAGGCGGGGAATGCCCCGGCCCCTGGCCCAGACGCAGATGCCGTTCGATTCGAATGTGATCACTCCTGAACGCCCAAACAGTTTCGACACCCGCAGCCCGAGCAGCAGCGACGGAATTTCACGCGAGTAGTACAACGAGCCGACGGCGCCAGTGTCGTACTCGAACGCCACCATCATGCTCTTGGCGCGGCGATCGGGCCCGCTCGATGATCGAGATGGCCGAAAGCCCTCGATCCTGACGATGCGAGGTCCCAGGCTGCCGGCCAGGTGCAGCCAATGGATGCCTTCCTCGAAGAACGCATCACCGCCGGCCATGGCTTCGTCATTGCGCCAGTCGTCTTGAGTCTTGAGTCGTCTGGCTACCGTCACGAAGTGGGAGAACACCAGGTCGCCGATCACGCCGTTGCGGAGCATCGTCCGCAGCCGCACCGCCAGCGGCTTGTAGTGATCGTTCTCCCCCACCAGCACGGTTCGGATCGCCCGGGTGCGCGCCTCGATGACGGTGCGATAGTCCTCGGTCCGCACGAGCGCCGGCTTCTCCACGAGCACGTGCTTCCCCGCCGCGAGCGCCTTCAGGGTGAGGTCGAGATGAAAGCGCGGCGGCACGGCCACGACAACAGCATCGACATTGGAACTCGCGATCGCAGCCTCGTAGCTGTTGAAGCTCTCGACGCCCCCATACCGCCGCCGAAACGACTCGGCCTTCGCGGCGTCGCGGCTCGCGTAACTGGCGACGATCGCCGGACGAAGCGCACGCACGTGACGGCTGTGCACGCGGGTAATGAACCCACATCCGAGAAACGCGAGGCGCAGTGGACCCGGCGATACCATCTAGGGGACGAACTCAATCATAATCGGCACTCGCGACCTGAGGAGCCCTCGCGCTGTCACGAGGGCCACTATCACGCGAGTTCGGCAGGAGTCGGAAACGCGTTCCCGCTGAACCCGCTGCTGCCGCTCTCGCCGACATCGCCGACGATCTCGCGAAGCGACTCCTCAGTCAGGACGCCACGCCCATCGGCCCCGCCGCTTAACACCGCCTTCACGGTCGCATCCTTCAGCAGCCGCGCATACTTCTTGGGCACGGCGTCATCGGCTGCCGCGTCTCGGGCGTTGAGCAAATCGGGCCGCGCCGCGATGCATTCGGCCAGCAGCGGCCAGCGCAGCTCGACGATCGTCCACCGGGCAAGCGCTTCCGGCGAGACCGTACGGCGCTCGAGCACGTGCGCCGCCTGATACATGCCGTACGCATTGACGAGCCGTTTCATCGCGCGCGGGTTCGGCTCGAGCAAGTCGGCGAATGCACGCAGCCGGTGCTCGGTTTCCTTCAACACGTCTGGCGACGTGATCTGCTTCGCGACCGCGGCGCGCATGGCCTGCTCGACCCGCGCATCCCCCGTGGCGGCCGCCTGCTCGATCTTGCGATCGAACTCCTCTTTGGTGCGCACGCCCCTCAGTTGTTCCTGTGCCCGACCCTCGGCCACCTTCCGTTCCGTCTCGACGACGCTCGGCTCCGCCCCTGTCCCAGACTTCAAGAGCGCCTGCCAGTAGTTGCGCTGCACCATCGGCGACAGCCTGGGCACCGCGGCCGACACCTGAAACACCTTGTCGAGGAAGAGATACCCAAGCGGACGCCCGGGCTCGCCGATCGTCTTTGCGAACTCCTGGTACTTATTCTCGAAGCACGTGCAGATCCACTTGCGATCGCCGGCCACGACGTAGGTCACGCGGCGCGTGCGCAGCAGTGTCTGAATGCCTTCGAGCAGCGCAATCACGTACTCGCTGTCGCACCGATCGAGATCGTCGATGAACACGGCCAGCGGACGCTCGATCTCCTTCACCAGATGCTCAAACAACGTGATGATCGGTCCGAATGGATCGCTGCGCGCATCCATATAGGACTGAGCCGCCGTTGCGGAACCGAAGAGCAGCGATCGGCTCAGGGTGACGATCGCGGCGCCGGCCGCCACGAAGGCTGAAACGAGCCCGAGCCCAAGCTCGATCGCCTTGCCCACTCCGGCGTCGCCCGCCATCGATGCGCCTTGCCTGACCAGCGTGACCGTCATGATCAGGAGCGCAGCAAGAATGAAGGTGACGGAAAAGATACTTGGCAGCCAGTCGGCCCTGAACCGCCACCACAACCACCGTCGTCGAAGCCGTGCGGCCCTGTCGGGCGACTTCTCGAGTTGCTCCACCGCCTGCGCTTGAATCGCCTTGATGAGGCTCCACCACGGCGGCTGCAGACGCTGATGGCGCCAGGCGTTGAATTCGACGACGACCCATAGATCTTTCGGGGCGCGCTTCTCCTCATCCTGCAGATTCGCTTTGAGGAAATTCATGACCGAGGTCTTCCCCGCGCCCCAGGGTCCGTGCAAGTTGACCATGAACGCACCCGCTTGGGCGCTCGACCGGTGCACCTCCTCGATTCGCGCGGCGAGAATCTCCGCGAACGGACGTCGGCCCAGTTCGTCGACAAGCGCGGGGTTATCCGCATGCGCCGCCACGTGCTCAGTCGGCCCGCTCGTCACCGTCGGCTGCGCCGCGCGCGAGGTCGACGCAGCGGGGCCAAACTGGATTGGTGGGCCGTCACTCGAAAACTCCGGCTCCTGACCGCCGTACGTCAACTCTCCAAGGCGCGTTCTCAACTGCTGCGAGAGGATGTCCGACGCGACGACTCCGTCGTGTCCGCTGCGCAGCCCTTCGAGGAGCGCTTGCGTGAATGCTCCGAGACCGGTGTTCGTTGAACCTGGCCGCTGGTTCTCGCCGATCCTGCGCGCCGATGCGTAGAAGGATGCCGTGGCGATCCGACCAAGGGCCGGCGCGAGCTTCCAATCCGGAGTGATCGGACTGACCGATGCTTTGACGGGAAGGCAATCGGCGAAGAGAACGACCTCATCGACGGCACCTAACGCCTTGAAGAAATCGGCAAAGCGTCTGAGGTCCAGGCCCCTCACGACTGGAGGATCGGCATCCGGCACCGCAAGCGTGAGCTCGCCGAGCGCTCTGCTTGATCCGCGCCCCGACGCGAAAATGTAGAGGCGCCGCCCGATGCGCTGCCCCACGTGGTCGGCCGCACGTTCAACCAGGGGCTCGAACGCTGCAAGAATGCCGGCAAGCGTTCGCGGTGTAGTCGAGGCATCGTCGGTCGTGACTACTCGTACGCGGCCGGGAGCGAGGGCGCCACCCGCTGGGTCTGTCAGCCATTCCGCGAACGCACGCGCGTCTGCGCTCGCGCTCGGAAGATCGCCGAGCCGCGGATACGAGCTGACCCCAATGACGACGGCGTAGTCGTCCGCTGCTGTGCGCGCGCTGATCGAAGGTGCACTCTTGGTGGCCGCCTCGCCGGCGGGCATCGATGTTTGAACCCGCTGCGGCCCCTCGATCTCTTGACCGACGCGTTCCGCCAACCGGTGCCAGAGAGCGGGCTCCATCTTCTCCGGCTCGCCGGGATAAGCGTTCGTACCGTGCACGTCGAACACGAAGTCGGCCTCCGGCCCGTCATACGGTTGATCATCGAGCGTGATCAGCGTGATGCGGGGCGCGTTGCCGTGCCTACCGCGACGCGACTCGAAGCGCGAGAGCTCGTCCGAGACGCGTTTGGTGCGCACTGCATGATGCGACCACAGCACGACCTGATGCCTGGAGTTGTTGATGGCGTCGTCGATGACCGACGAGAAATCTTCGCCCGACACCATCGCGTAGTCGACGAACACGCGCAGTCCCGACTCGGTCAGCTCGCTCGAGAGCCGCTGCGCCCACACTCTGTCCGGAGGCGCGTACGAAACGTAGACGTCGAGCCGACCCTGCTCCACGGCCTCGCGTTACTGCGCTTCGTTGTAGGCCGCCCGAATCGCACTCGCCATGCGATTGCGATCGTACTTATCCTGCAGCTCGTCCTGAATCGCCTTCACCGTGTCGTCCACACTCTTCCCTTCCTTCTTGAGCGCCGTGGCTCTGGCGCGAACAGTGGTCAGAAAGGTCTTCCAGTTGGTAATAGTGGCGGCATCGAACATCGGCCCGTGACTCGGGACGACCCGCCGCGGCTTCAACTGCTCGAAGCGCTCGAGGCTCTGCACCCACGTCGAGAGCTTCGCCATCGCGGGAATCTGCGGCATCGTGCTCATCACCACATCGCCGGACACCAGAATGTTGTCGGGCTCGATCCAGAACGCCGTGTCCCCGCGCGTGTGATTGAAGCCCATGGCCATCATGCGAACGCGGACGCCACCGAGATCGAGGGTCTGCTCCTTGTCGAAGAATCTGTCAGCCTTGCGGAACTCGGCTCCCTTCAGCAGCTCCGCCGTGTCGGGAGAGAAACCCGCGAAGCGCTTCGCAATATCCGCGCCCGATTCATCGATGTCCACCTGCTGATCGCGCGAGCGATACATCTTCGTGCTGGCCGGGAACGCGTGCGCGCCGAGATCGTGCTCGGGATGGAAGTGCGTGGTCGCAAGCGCGAGGTCGGTGTTCTTGCTCACTTTCCCGACTTCGCGCAGCACGATCTCGCCATTGCGCCTGCCAAGTCCCGTATCGACGACGAGCGTCGTCCGGCTGCCGACGACGATGGTGACATTTGGAACGAGCGACACGCTGGCATCGGGAATCACGTAAACGTGGTCTGAGATCTTCTCGGTGGCGCCTTCCTTGACCATCGGCGGCACCTGTGGTCCGCGTTGGGCCGAAAGCATGGCGCCAAACATCACGGCGACCACACACGCGCTACGCATGAACGATGTATGCATGAGAGCTCCTCGTGACTGAGGCTGCCATTCTACCTAGTCGTTCGACTGATCCGGGTGCGATGGCCGCACGGCTATGCTCGCACTTATGTCAGAACACTTTGCACAACAGTTGTCACGCGATCTGGCGGCGGCGGTGGCCAAGACCTCACCCAGCCTCGTGTTTACGAAAGGCCGGCGCGGACGCGCCGCCAGCGGAACCGTCATCGATGCGCAGTCGATCGTGGTCTCCGACCATCTGCTCGATGCCGATCAGCAGGTCCGCGTGCATACGTCGAACGGCGACGTGAACGCGCGCGTGGTCGGACGAGACGCGGGAACTGACCTCGCGCTCCTTCAGGTGGAGGGCGGTTCGCTGACTCCGGTCAACGTCGCCTCCGATCCGGCGGCGATCGGTCAGGTCGTCATTGCGGTCGGCCGGAGCTGGTCGGGACTCGTTGCGTATCCAGGCTTCATCACGCAGGTCTCTGGACCGCACCATGTGTGGCCTGGCTTCCGCCTCGAACATGCCCTTCACACGACGCTCGAGCCGTTCTCTGGTTTCTCAGGCGGAGCGTTGGTCAACACCCTCGGCCACGTCGTTGGCGTCTCTACGTCCGCGCTCGAGCGCGGACGCGGAGTGGCGATTCCGATGGCCGATGTCTCGCGCGTGGTCGACAGCCTCAAGCGGCACGGGCGACTGCGCCGTGGATACCTCGGCATCACCAGCATGCCGATCGGCCTGCCGGTCCGGCAGCGAACGGATGGCGCGGAACGCGGCCTGCTCGTCACCTCGATCGCGCCCGATAGTCCCGCCGATCGTGCGCAGTTGCTCGTCGGCGATATTCTGGTCGCGATCGACGGCACTCCCGCCAAACGGCCCGACGATCTCGCGGCGCATCTCACCGGCGAGCGAGTTGGCCAGGTCTCGGTTCTGCAACTCGTTCGTGGGCAGCAGGCGCTGAAGCTCGACGTGACGGTTGGTGAACGCAGCGGGGACGCGGGGTAAGAACTGGGACCGCGGCCGATCTGAAACGCGTCTTACAGCCAGGAAGTGCTCGAGATCTTCGTGTTCGTGGTGGCCCCATGACTGTCGTGGTGATCGCCCGTGACCCGTCGCGGCGCCGGGCGTTGATCCAGGAGGCCGAGAGCGCCGGCTGGACGGTGCGGGCAGATGTCCCGGCCGAGGCCAGCCTCTCGCGCGATGAACTGGATGGTGTCGCTGCCATCATCATCGATGCGGACGACGTCCGTCGCGACACGCTCGATGGCGGCGAGCCTGCCACGGACGCGCTCATCGAGCCGTTGACGGCGCGCGAACAGGATGTGCTCGAGCACATCGCCACGGGTCTCTCGAACCGAGAGATTGCAACCGTGCTCAACATCAGCGAGCACACCGTCAAGTTTCACGTGAGCGCCGTGCTCGGCAAGCTCGGAGTGACATCGCGGGCGGCGGCAATCCGACACGGCGTGCGTCGCGGACTGGTAACGTTATGACGCCCGACCTCAAAACCGATCAAGAACTCCTCGATGCGTACTCGCAGGCGGTGATCGACGTCGTGGAGCGCGTGGGTCCCGCGGTCGTGCGGGTGGATGCGTCGCGTCGCTCGCGCCGCTCGCAGAGCCTCCGCCAAGCCGGCTCCGGATCGGGTTTCGTGTTCACACCCGATGGACTGGTGCTGACGAACAGCCACGTCGTGGCCGGCGCCGCACAGGTCATCGTGACGACGGCCGATGGACGACGGCACGAGGCCGACATCATTGGCGACGATCCCGACACCGATCTCGCGGTGCTTCGAATCAGCGCCGACCAACTGAGCGTCGTCGAGCTTGGCCGCTCGTCGACATTGCGAGCCGGTCAACTGGTGGTCGCCGTCGGCCATCCGCTCGGGCTCGAGCACACGGTCACGACAGGCGTTGTCAGCGCAACCGGCCGATCGCTGCGCGCGCGCACGGGGCGCATGATGGAGAACATCATCCAGACTGACGCCGCCCTGAATCCTGGCAACTCCGGAGGTCCACTGGTGACGAGCGCGGCCAAGGTCGTCGGCGTGAACACCGCGGTGATCATGGGCAGTCAGGGATTGAGCTTCTCTGTGCCGATCGACACCGCCATACGGGTGGTCACGGCCATCTTGCAGGAAGGGCACGTGCGCCGCGCATTCGTCGGTGTGAGCGGGCGCAACACGCGTGTGCCGCGTCACATCGTGCGTGCGGCAATGCTGAAGGCGGAGACGGGCGTGCTGGTCGAATCGGTTGTGAATGGAAGCCCCGCATCACGCGCGGGGCTGGCGATCGGTGATGTGATCGTCGGATTCGGTGCCGCGCCGGTTGGCAATATCGACGACCTGCACCGGATCCTCAACCGCGAGGCGATCGACGTTCGCACACAGCTCGTGGTGCTGCGACACGAATCGCGGGTGGAGCTGCCGATCACACCAGTTGAAGCGGCTGCGTAGCGGTTCGACGTTCGAGGTTCGACGTTCGAGGTTCCGAACTACAGAGTTCTTAGATAGGCGATTACGTCCGCCGCATCCTGCGGACTCATATGAAAGCGCGGCATCGGGTAGCGGAGCTGCGTGCCGTCGCGGCGGATCGCGCCTTGAGTGAGGAGGCGCAGCGCCTGCTCGTCGGAGTATCCGGGAAGTCCGGCGATGCGCGGAATCTGAATTGGCCAGTCGGTGGTCCATGACGGCCGCATCGGCATCGGTCCGCCTCTGAACCGAGTGCCAGGGATGATGTTGCCCTGCGGATCGCGTGAGGAGTGGCACTCGTAGCACATCACCACGTTCTCCACCAGATAGCGCCCGTGCTCGAGGTTGCCGGAAGCTTTGGCCGGCTGCGGCGCCGCCGGCGGCTGCTGACCGGACAGCGAGACGGCAACAGCAAGAGGCAACACACTCGAGATCACCAGCGCACGGGCAACGGACATGGACAGCCTCCTCGGCCCATTATCTGCGGAGTCGAGGCTGACGAGGAACTCCGATCGGAGAATCAGTGCTCGTCGGCGATCGGGGCGACCGCCGCGACGAGTGCGATCGGATCGACGCTGGCAGGACCGAGACGAAGCGCCCAATGCAGATGCGGGCCGGTGACACGGCCGGTCGCGCCGGACTCACCGAGCACGTCGCCGCGAGCCACCATCGCTCCGGTCTGCACGGAGATCTTCGAGAAGTGAGCGAACAGCGAGAACATGCCCAGCCCGTGATCGAGGATGACGGTATTGCCGGAGAAATACAGATCCGCCGCGAGCGCCACGCGTCCGGCATTTGGTGCCTGCACCGGCGTTCCGGTCACCGCGCGGAAGTCGGCCCCCTGATGGCGGCCGCGTGATTCTCCATTCAATACGCTCAACCGGCCGAAGCTGCTGGTGGCCTCGCCCGGTACGGGCATCTCGAACGCCCCGTGCCACAGCCGCACCGGTGTCACCTCCGCGAAGATCGCTGCCATCTCTTTCTGTTCCCTAAGGACTCGTTCAATCTCTGAGGCGGGCGGATTCACGAACTGCGGATCGACCTTCAGTCGACGGGTCTCGAAGCGTTTCGGTTCGACACGAAGGGTGAGCGATGCGGCCGCCTTGGCTGTTGTCGACGCCGCGCTCATCGTCACCGTATTCGGACCAGGCTTGGCATCGAGGCCGGCCGCCACGAGTGCCATCCATCGCGTGCGTTCGGCGTCAGGCCAGAAGCGGACCGGTCGACCGAATGCGTACCCTTCGACGGTCGAGACCGGCAGCGATGTGACCGCCGTCACGAGGACGATGCCACCCGGTGGCATGGCGATCGAGCCGGTTGATGCGGTGAGCGTCAGGCTCGAGAGCGCAGGATCCACCTGACCTGCGGCCGGCACGGTGATCGCGGCCACGAGCACGACACAAGCGATCTGGATCCGCATCAGGAGAGGTTCCCTTGTTGCTTGTCGGCGGATCGGCGAATCGGCTTCACTGATCCGTTCGCGCGCTCCCCTTGCCGGTCGCCACGAAGATCACCGCGCCTGCCGCGGCGAGGATAATCTTCCACGCGGCAATGCCGGCGATCGACGCATTCGATGCACTGACTGCGATCGCCATTGCCACGATGACGCCCACGACAGCCTTGCGCACATCACCATGTTACTCTCCTGACCATGCGCGCAGTCGCCGACGCCCCACGTTCGTCCGACGCACATCGCGTGGCCTTGGCGAGCGCTATCGGCACCACGATCGAGTGGTACGACTTCTTCATCTACGGCACCGCGGCGGCCACGGTGTTCGCGCCGCAGTTCTTTCCGCAAGTGTCCGACTTCGCCGGTCGACTGACGGCGTTTGCGACCTTCGGCGTCGGGTTTCTCGCACGGCCGCTCGGCGGCGTGGTGATGGGACATTTCGGCGATCGCGTCGGACGCAAGTCGATGCTGGTGTGGTCGCTGGTGCTGATGGGCCTGTCGACGTTCGGCATCGGCGTGCTCCCCAACTACGCGAGCATCGGCATCTGGGCTCCCGTGCTGCTCGTGGTCTTCCGCGTCGTCCAGGGATTCGCCCTCGGCGGCGAATGGGGCGGCGCCGTCCTGATGTCGGTCGAGCACGCTCCGCACGGGCGGCGCGGCTTCTTCGGTAGCTTCGTCGCCCTCGGCTTGCCGGTGGGCATCATCCTGTCGAACCTGGTGTTTCTGATCGCATCGACGATGGTCGCCGCCGACGATTTCGCGCAGTGGGGATGGCGGATCCCCTTCATCGCCAGCGCCGCGCTCGTGGTCGTCGGCGTGATGATTCGCCTACGTGTATCAGAGAGTCCGATCTTCGAGGAGGTGCGGCGCAGCCAGGGCGCGCGGCGCATGCCGGTCCTCGACGTGCTGCGGACCGACGCGCGCACGGTGCTGCTCGCGGCCGGCAGCTACATCGCGATCAGCGCACTCGGCTACATCACGATCGTCTACTTCGTGTCGTACGCCACGCGTCAGCTCGGACTCACGCTGCCGATGACGCTCGCTCTGCTCCTGGGATCGGCCGTGCTCTTTTCAGGATCGATCTATTTGAGCGCGACGTGGTCGGATCGGATTGGCCGGCGGCGTGTGATGCAGTGGGGCATGTCGGCGCTCGTGCTCTGGTCGCTGGTCTACTTCCCGCTCGCCGACACGAAGTCGGCGCCGCTCATCGGTCTGTCACTGGCGGGGATGCTGCTGATACAGGGCGCCTACATCGGACCGCAGCCCGCGGTCTTTTCAGAACTGTTTCCCACGACGATCCGCTACAGCGGCGCCTCGCTGGCGCTGACGCTCGGAACGATCGTCGGCGGCGCCCCGGCGCCGTCGGTCGCGACCTATCTCTATCGACGCGCGGGCGACTCGCACCTCGTCACGATCTACGTCGTCGCCCTTTCGATCGTCTCGTGGCTCTGCGTGCTGGGCCTGCGAGAGACGTATCGAGAGGATCTGTCTCGCGCACACTAAGGGTCACTTCACCGCGAATCCTTCACGCGGGTTGAACTTCTTACCGTCCGACGTGCGCACGGCGTACTCCCACGTCGCGGCCGGCTTGCCGTCCTTCATCGGCCGACCGGTAATCGTGATCTTCGTGCCGGTCTTGAATTCGCTCGGCCGGATTCCGGCCCGCATCAGCGTCGTCGGCCCTTCGGCCTCGAAACCCCAGGTGGTCACCGTGCCGTCCTTGTTCTTCACGTCGACGAGCAGCCATGAATGCGGGTTCGTGTATTGAAATTCCTTGACCGTGCCTTCGACCGTAATCGTCTTCCTCTCCTCGAACATGGCGCCGGAATGATGCGCCGCCGCCGGAACCACGCCGACAGTCATCGCCAGAACGCCGAGCCGCGCAACCGCAAACGCTCTCCTCATCACTTATCTCCTTGCTTCTTGTCCCCGGGAACGAAGGTGAACTGCTGGAACTCGGTCGCGCCTTCCTTCGTTTGCACGACGGTGTTGTTCTGGTTCTCGCCGCAATTCCAATAGCGGATGCGCAGGCTCTTATCCGGATCGCTCAGTTTCTGGTAGGTCTGATGCGTGAACCACGCCTCGACGAGCGCCGGCGGATCGTAGACCCACACATCAGCACCCAGCGTCTTGTCGTCTTCCTTGCGCCAGACCTCGACGGTCTCGACTTGATCGGTGTAGTCGGGATGCGCACGCTGATAGATCCCCGCCTTGAGCTGATTGGTGTGGATCACGAGCTTGTCGCCGTCCCAGAAGCCGATCGAGTCACCGTTGTACAGCGGATAACGATCCGCTTCCGGAGGATGGTCGCGGCCATCCGTGTAGATCCGGCGGATATCGTTCACCATCTCGTTGATCAACCAGGTCTGATCTGGTGTGACGACGAACTCGCGCAGGAAGGGCTCGGTGAGCCATCGCGGGACGCCCGGCGGGGCGCACGTCGAGATCGGATCCCACTCGATTCCCTTCTTGAGATCCTCGATGCGCTTGATCATCTTGGCCTGATACTCCGGCGTCAGCTTCGCCGTCGGCAGCGCGCCGGGCGGCGTGTCCGGATCGAACGCGAAGCCCGCGACCGGCCGGCGGGTGTAGACGCCGCTCCAGTCGGGCATCTTCGCCCATTCGAGCCGATGGCCGCCCTTGGCGTCATTCTTCAGCGCCTGAAACAAGTCGGCGGCTGTCTTGTGCTGCCGACCGAGCTCGATCATGTCCGCCTTGGTTCGCGGCGGTTTCTGCGCGCCAACCGTGATGTAGAGGAACACGGCCAGGGCCGCCAGTCCAACGTAAACCGCCACCGATCGCATGGTTTGCCTCATCTCGATAGCCCTCGCTCCGCCACTCCTCGTTCCTCCGCGCGCTGGCCGGACAGGATGTTCGCCATTCCGTAGTTTCCTTCATGACACGCCACTTCGAACAGCGCGTCCTTCGTACGCTCCATTGGAATCTCGATCGACCACGGGCGTGTGAACACCGTGGGATCCTCGATGCGGGCCTGATACAAGAGCGTGTTCGCGTCGGTGCGCGTGAATCGTTCGACGACCCGCAGCTGCTCGTCGCTTAACCCGCCGAGGTACTGCACGCCAAAGCGGCTCTTCTCGTTGAACTTGAAGTTCGCGGTTTCAACGACGAGCGTGTCGCCTTGCCAGTGCCCGCGCGAGCTGCCGGTCCACTGCGCGATCGGCGAGGCGATGGGCGGCCGACCATCGATCGGGATGACGCGCGCGTCGTGGTTCATCTCGACAGCGATGGTCACGACGCCGGGGCTCTGCACGATGCGGTAGTTGTTGTTATAGGGCTCCGGCAGCATCGGTACCGTGGCACCAAACAAGATGCATCGCTCGGTCAGCCAGCGATCGGCGGGACGATCGGCAGGGTGAAGCGCCTCGTCGCGCTGCCGCGCGTCGAATCGTTTTTGCGCGTCCGGTGTGAACGCCGGGATCCGGCCGTCGGGCGGATCGATGACCAGCGACGTGCGCCGCGTCTTCACGCCACGCCCGCGCTCGAAGAACGCATCGTTGTAGGCGCCGACCTCTCCAGGCCGCAGCGGCCGATCGGCGTTGGTCGCCTGGGTGCGCTGACGATCGAACGCGGCCGCTTCTTCGGCTGTGAAGTACGCCTTGGCTCCGAGTTCAGACGCTCGCTGCAGGGTCGTCAGCGTCGCGTTGGTCCACGTCCCTTCGAGATCGGGATCGCCCCAGGCGAGCCGCGACACTGTGGGTGTCTGCGCGCGACCCTCGACGATCAGGAGTGCTCCTACGCACGCGGCCGCCAACGCGATCGTCGATCGCCTCATCACGCCCTCCGCTGTTGGCGAGAATACACTTGCTTGGTTCCCGCGAATGGGCAAAGTCCGCGCGAAATTGGGGTCCGACCCCGTGACCTCTCGCGACGACTCTGCCGTCCCCTGTCGAGGGCGCCATGCCAGCGTCGATCCGGGAAGAAACAGGCGCGAACTCACTGAATTTTCACAAATTGGACCGGCCCGGCCGCTGGCAGCAAGCTTGCCTCCTCAGCCAGTGTGTGGACTCCCCCAAGGATGTCTACGACACGGAGGTGGGACGTGAGATCTCTAGTGACTGTGATCATCGCTGGCGTGCTTCTCGGCGGAACGATGTTGGCGAGCAATGCGGAAGCCGGCGACGGGCGGCACCATGGAAAGCACGGCCGTGGCGCCGTCGTCTATGAATCTCGTCACGGCGGCTACTGGCGTCCCCACGACGTGGTCGTCATTCGGGACTACTACCGGCCGTACTATCGCCCGGTGCCGCGCGGCTATGAGCGTGTGTACTATCGCGGCGGATATCTTCCGGGCGGCTGGCAGCGCAGGATTCGTCCGGTGCCGGTATATCTCGAGCCCGAGCTGGTCGTCGTGCCGCAGGGCTACCGGCGAGGTATCATCGACGGCCGTGCTGTGGTCTACAACAACCGCGGGTTCATTCTCGACGTGGCGGTGTTGTTCTAGTCTCGCGTAGACGCGACGCACACGAGTGAGGGACTTTGTGATGAAGACACACGTGAGATCGATTGGGCTCGCCGTCCTGGTCTTCACTGCGGTGATGTCAGCGGCGTGCGGCGCACGAACGATAAACAAAGTGCTCGCCGATCCGCAGCGCTATCGGGATCGCGAGGTGAAGCTCTCCGGATCGGTGGTCGACAGCTTCTCGCTCGTCGGCCGCGGTGCCTATCAGATCGACGACACGACCGGCAGACTGTGGATCGTGTCAGATCGAGGCGTGCCGCGCCGGGGCGCGCGGGTCGTCGTCAAAGGCACGGTGCGCGAGGGGTTCAACCTCGGATCAATCGGCGATAAGATCAAGCTGCCGAACGGCTTGGTGATGATCGAGAACTCTCACAAGGCGAAGTAGACCACCGCCGATCACCGGGCCTCAATTCGAATGGCGCCGCTGCGGCTCGCGGCCCGCACCAGCGGGCCGCCGCCGCGTACTTTGCCCACGGCGGTGCCCTTGCTCGTCGTGCCGTCGATCGTGATCCCCTCCAGCGCCACCGAGCTCGAATCGCTCCTCGCCTCCAGCGTGAACGTCGCGTCTCGGTCGATACCGAGATGAATGCGACCGGACCCGCCGCTCGTCCGCCACGGCGACGTGGGCACGCCGCTGATTCGCATGCTGCCGCTGTTCGAGATCGCCGAGAGGCCGCCATTCACCTCTGACAAATCGATCGCACTCGATCCCGTCTCGACATCGACATCGCCCTTGCCGACGAACATCGCATTCACGGCCCCACTCTGCGTGCGAGCCCGCAGTCCCGCCTTGAGGTTTCGCAGCGTGATGCGGCTGCTGTCGGTGGACACGTTCACATCGCCGGCGATGTTGCTCGCGATCACACTCCCCGATCCGGTTCTGATCTCGACGCTGCCACCGAGAGCGCGCAGATCGATCGCCGCGGATTGTGTCGTGACCGAGACTGGTCCAGTGACATCACGAATGCTGGTCGCGCCCGAGTCGGTTCGCGTTGCGACGCGAGTGGCTCGTGGCACCACCACCTCGTAGGCGATCGTCACGGCGCGTTGTTCGGCGTCGCCGGCGGGCGGACGCACGCGGATCGTGGTGTTCTCTCGCTGGATTGGCGGGTTCGCAGCCAGGCGCTTGGCGATCGACGCCGCGTCGAGCGGCACATTGAGTCCAACTCGAACGGTGACCGTGCCGCGGATCGTCACCTTCCCGGGCTCGCCAGCCGATACATCTATTCGGCCGCGCGTGGTCGCGATATCCACTGCCGTCTCGACCGGAGCATCGATGGTTTGCTCGAACGAATAGCGCTGAGCAGCGAGCCGAACGGTCGAGGTTAGGCACAGGAGCGCGGTACAGGCGATGGCGACCGAATTTCTCATGCGCTAGTTTAGCCCGTGCAGTCGCGCGCAACCCGAGTGAAAATATACAGGTTGTGACCGCGCATTCCGTTGGCTCGTCCTTATTACGGTGAGAAGCAGGATGACGCATCGCATCGACGACTATCTCGATGGCAAGCTGGAACGGATTGCGCTGAGCCCCGACGAACGCGCCGACGCCGATGCGCTCGAGCGCGCGATCGAAGACACCCGCGCATACATCGATGGGACGCCGGTGCCGGACGTCACTGCGCACGTCATGGCGCGCGTCCGGCACATCGGCGCGCCGCAGCCGCGCTATCGCAACGTGCTCGACGTCATCGCCGCCAGTCTATGGGGTCGCCGCGAGGTGTCGTTCGGATTCCGCCCGGCCTACGCGATCGCCGCGGCCGCTCTCGTGTTACTCGTGATGCCGCTCTCACCGCTGACACTCGTCCCCTCGCGCGCTCCGACGCAGACGATCGGCGCCGATGCACCCAAGCTCCTCGTGCAGTTTCGACTGCAGGCAGCCGATGCATCGACCGTGCGCTTGGCTGGCACCTTCAGCAACTGGCAGTCCCAGTACGATCTTCATCAAACATCGCCGGGGATCTGGACCGTGACGCTGCCGTTGCCGCGCGGCGTCTACGACTACGCCTTCGTGATCGATGGGCAGCGCTGGGTCGTCGACCCCTACGCGCAAGCCGTCGACGATGGGTTTGGCGGCACAAACAGCCGCATCGCGATACTACCGCCCGATCAATCGCGCTCATGAACCAGCCAAGGGCGCTGCCCTTGTTCTGTCACAGAGCCATTGAGTGGGTGGCGGTGTCTCTTCTGCCCCGTTGCGCAATTCTCCTAGGCCTGATCGTGGCAGGCTCGAGCGTCCTCTTCGTGCATGGTGTGTACGCGCAAGGGCTGTCGGTTGATGTCTCAGCGGGGCGCATCGTCTACGACCCGGTGTCGGTGAATCTCGGCACGAACAACCTGATGGGAACGCTTCGCTATGACATTCCGCGCGGTGCGTGGGTGTACGGAACGGCGGCTGCCCCGCTGCGCGACGGCGATCCGGTATGGGGCGCGTTTGGCGCCGGTCGTCGATTCACACCGCGCGATGTGGATCGGCGATTGTTTGTCGGAGCCGACGTCGACGGCCACGGCTATATCTTTCGCGACACGGTGGCACTGCTCAATGGAACGGGAGGCGCGCTGGAGGCGATGCCGTTCGTCAGCGTTGGCGCGGCACAGAGCCGGCTCGAACTGCGAGGTGGATGGCGTGCGCAGACGCTCTCGTTTGCCAGCGAGGTAGATCGTCGCAGTGTCGTGGAAGGCGGTGCGCGCGCGATCTACGGTCAACACGTACGGGTGCAAGGCGATCTGAAGTGGGTGCATTCGGCTGAGGGCACGTTTCCTTTCATCAGCGGCTCCGTGATCTACGGTGGTCTCCCCGTTCAAGTGTGGGCGCAAACCGGAAAGTGGCTCAGCGATCAATTGGATGATGTCGCCTGGGGCGCGGGCGTGGGCGTTGCGTTGGGGACGCGGGCCACGCTGTGGGCAGCGGCACGACAGGAGACGCCGGACCCGCTCTATTGGAACGCGCTTCGGCGGACGTGGAGCGTGGGTATGACGCGACGCCTCGGGCGGGGGGCGCCCGTGTTGCTGGCGGCCCCCCGCGCGGATGCGAACGGAGTGTCGATTCGCATCCCTGTTGCCGATGCACCTGGAGATGAACTCTTCATCGCCGGCGATTTCAATCAGTGGATGCCGACGCCGATGCAGCGTGATGGCCGCGAGTGGACGATTCACCTGCCGCTGGCGAAAGGCGTGTATCACTACGCGTTTCGGTCGGCGCGAGGCAACTGGTTCGTTCCCGCGTCCGTTCCCGGCCGTCGCGACGACGGCATGGGCGGACAGGTGGCGCTGCTGGTCGTGACATGATGCAGGCCGACGACAGCGCCATCATCGCCCGCGTGCTGAACGGTGATGTCGAGCCGTTCTCCGAGCTCGTGCGCCGATATCAAGTCGGACTCTATCGATACGCCGTGTCGATGGTCGGCGATCCAGATACGGCCGCCGACATGGTGCAGGACGCCCTCGTTCGCGCCTACACGAACCTCGCCTCCTGCCGCGAGCCGGATCGATTTCGCGTGTGGCTGTTCCGCACGCTGCGAAACCGCTGCTTCGATCATCTGAAGGATCCGCGTCGTCGACAGGTGTCGATCGAGGATGTGCCGCCGGTTCCGGATGGACATGAAGGACCCGGCGAACGCGCCGAGCGCGCCAGCCTGCGCGTGGAACTGCTGCATGCCCTCGATCGCCTGCCGCCGGTGCAGCGCGAGGCGTTCCTGCTGCACTACGTCGAGGGGCACTCGTACGAGGACATGTCCGACATGCTCACGGCATCGGTCAGCGCGTTGAAAATGCGTGTATTACGGGCCCGCGAGGCGCTCGCCGCTCAGCTTCGTGACCACGACGTGACTTCACAGCCGGGTCGTCGTCTTTCTATCAGGCGCGGATAATGAGCGCCACCACCCTGACCCATCGAGGAGGACATATGAGGATCGCCATTGTGGCGGCGGTCACGCTCTGCGTAGCGTGCGCCGACCTGGCGGTCGCGCAGGTGCAGCCGCCACAGGACCGAATCACCACCGCGCTTGCCCGTGCGCGGCAGGTTGGGATTCCAGTGAGTTTGCTGGAAGCCAAGATCGCCGAAGGCAAGGCCAAGGGCAAGTCGATCGATGTGATCGCTGCTGCCGTGGAGCATCGCGCAATGGCGCTGGAGCACGCCAGCCAGGTGATGAAAGGACAAGCCGGCAATGGTGAGGCGGAGCTGTCGGTCGCTGCCGATGCACTCGATTCGGGTGTCAGCGATGCCGTGCTGCGAGCGATCTCTGAATCGGCCCCGCGCGATCGCCGCGCGGTCGCCATCGTTGCGTTGACGCAGCTCGTACAACTCGGACACGTTCCTGAAGCCGCGTTGGAACGGGTGAAGAACGCGTTGAAGCGCGGGCCCGAAGCACTTCTCAATCTGCCGGCCGAGAGCGGACCTAAAGACAAGGACAAGGGACCACCCCGGGTGGGGCCGCCAGATGCGTCGGGCGGGAGCAATCGTGGCAGCGGCGGCGGAGGCGGCGGCCAAGGCGGCGGTCCGCCGACGAGCGTGCCCGCACCGGGTCAAGCCACACAGCCCACCAAACCAGACAAGGCTCGCGGAACTCCGCCGTCGACTCCTCCGGGCCAGAGTCGCGGCGGACAGCCGTAGTCATCGTCTCCGGCTTCAATCGAACTTCTTTTGGTCGTCGTGTCCGGCTCTATCCGGACTCTCTCACATCGTAAAGCGCGGCGAGAGCAGATACGGTTGATCGCGCAGCTCGCGTCCGAGCCGCGCATGACGTTGACGCCACGGCTCGAAGTGCCGCGCCAGCATCACGAGCAGACGCGCTTTGTGCGTTGACGATTGACGCGACGCCGCACGATTGAAGAAGCCGGCGCCGAGCTCCGCGTACCATCGGATGTTGTGACGCTGCCGCATCTGATCTTCGAAGAACCCCGTCAGCATGAGGCACTGTGCCGCCGCCGTCTCCATGATGAGACCGTCGTCGGCGCATGACTGATCGACGACGTAGTTATCGAAGATCGCGCCAAGATCGGCAGGCGCGGGAACGTCCATACCGGCGTTCACGGAAACCTGAGCGTAATGCGCGAGCACGCTTGCGTTGTAGAGGAGCTCCTGTCGGTCAACGCCGGGCTCGGAGATGTCCTTGAGGCACACCACGAAGAACTCCAGCGCACGACGCTGGTCGACAGCGAGCAGTTCCCGAAGCGGCTCCATACGTCCTCCGCAGCCGGTGTTGCAGGGGCTGTACCAGCCCCATCGGCCAGATCTGTCTGGACCTTTATTGGGCCAAGCCGCGGTTTGCACAGTTTGTCCGTGGATGACATGACTGAAATGCCCAGGCTCGATGACGATTGACAATTCGCGTCTTTACCCGATTGACACGATGTGTCCATGGTGTCGAGGAACGTCGCCTGGCAGACGCGGTGTGGATGTGCGAATCAGGTGACCGTTTGAGGTCACAGTTTGTGACCGCAAGATCGCGGCTTCTTGTGCAGCGAGTTGAAACATGAAGTCAGGCGGGAACCTGGCTCTGTTTCGGCGCACCGCCTGATTGAGCGCCTTGGTCTTGACTCCATAGAGAGAGGCCAGATCAGCGTCGAGCAGAACCCTCTGGTTCACCGCGACTCGCTGAGATCTTCGAGCACCGCGATGAACTCGGCCAGCACCATCGCCGTCGCGCCCCACACGCGCGCGCCCTCGACCGCGAAGTACGGCACGTTCATGAGACCGGCCGGCGGCAGCGAACGCATCCGCTCTTCCCAGGCAACCGCGTCCTTGTCCAGCAGCCGCGCGAGCGGCATCTCGATCAGTCGCTCGACTTCCGGCTCGGCGACGACGAACGCCGGCCGCTCCCACGCGACGCCGACAACAGGTTGAAGAAGATGGCCGCTCACGACGACGGGAATCGACGTGAGGCCGCCCAGCACGTCGACGTCCGCGGGATCCACGCCGATCTCCTCGCGTGCTTCGCGCAGTGCCGCCTCTTGCACCGACTCGTCGGGACGATCGAGACGCCCGCCCGGCAGCGAGACTTGCCCGGTGTGATGGCGCAGCGATGACCCGCGCACGGTCAACGGCACGTGCCAGGCGTCGTTGTGCGCGTAGATGAGGAGCAGCGCCGCCGCCGGACGCAGCGTGGATGCGAGCGCCGTGTCCGGTCCATATAGCGGGCGCGGCGCCATGCGCAGTTGCGCGTCGCGGCCCGGCAGCGGTTCGGCCAGGCGACGACGCAGTTTCTCGGGGAGCGTGCGATCGCCCGGCGCGATTACTTCGGCCACAGCCAGCCGAACGTGCCGGCCGTCAGCAGCCCGTAGATCAGACCATCGAACATCGACACCAGCGTCGTGCTCCACTTCCGGTTGTACCAGATCGACTGCGGCATCAGCGCCAGTGAGTATCCGCAGAACGCAACCGTTCCCGCGAATTGAAACACACGGGGATACCTCGCACCCGGTCCAAGCGCCTCGCCCGCGACATAGCCGGCGAAGACCCCGATGAGAATGGAGTACAGGACCCACATCACGAGGTTCTTGCCCATGCCGCTTTGCCCCGGCGGAAAGATCGTGATGATGAAGTTCGGACCTTTGTCGCTCCTGGCGTGGTAATCGCCCGGAGCCACCGCGAAGCGGCGCATCGCCTCCTGCACGTCATCGTGCGACGGGAGCCGCTTCCAGTCGGCGTGGTGGTACTTGAACACCATGTGAATGATCGAGCTTGCCACGAACACGAAGACCGCGGACACCAGGATCGGGAGCCACAGGTCTGTGACTGGAACCATGAACACCTCGCTTGTCTTCGAGTCGGCCGCGTGGCCCTCCGCCTTCACCAAAGCTCCGGCGAGACTGGCGCCTTTCATTGGCGCCAACCCCATCGGCGGCGCGCACTCTATCACGAGCTCGACCTCGTGACGTCACACGGACGCCGCGCGTATTCGAGGGGTCCGAACCACACTCGCACGCCCACGCGTCATATCATTCAACGACCTGTGACGACATCGACTGACACCGTACCTCGCAGCCGTGCTGCCTGGGGAGCTCGTTTCCTCAGGCAGCGCTTCGCAGAAATCGGACGAGACATCCCGCGCGCGCCCCAGACACCCACGCCGGAGACATGGTCTGACGAGGCCGTGACGCTGGCTTGGCTCGGTCACTCCACGGTGTTGATCAACTTCTACGGCGTGCGCATCCTCACCGATCCGGTGCTCTATCGACGCGTGGGCGTGGACCTCGGTCTCGGCACGCTCGGACCGCTTCGACTCGTGCAGTGCGCACTCTCTCGCCATGAGCTGCCCGAGATCGATCTGGTGCTCGTGTCGCATGCCCACTTCGATCATCTCGACCGGCCCTCGCTGCGATCGCTCCGCGGCCTGCCCGCGGCGGTGATGGCCTGGGGCACCACCGACCTGCTGCCGCGGCGCCGCTTCCGTTCGGTGGCCGAACTCCGTTGGAACGAGTCCACTCGCGTGACGACACCTCACGGCGATCTCGTCGTTCGTGCAATCGAAGTGAAACACTGGGGCGCGCGCATCGGACGCGATCGGTGGCGCGGATACGCTGGTTTCGTCGTCGAACGCGAAGGACATCGGCTCCTCGTCGCCGGTGACACCGCGATGACGCCACTCTTCCGCGAGCATCGACGGTTCGGCCCGTACGACGCGGCCGTGATGCCGATCGGCGCCTACAACCCGTGGATCTTCGCGCATTGCACGCCCGAGCAGGCCGTGTCCATGGCCAATGCCGCGGACGCACGATTGATCGTGCCCGTGCACCATCAATCGTTTCGATTGAGCAACGAGCCGTTCATGGAGCCGATCGAGCGCGCGCAGCGGGCGCTGGCCGGCGAGCCCGAGCGACTGGCGCTGCGTGAGATCGGCGAGACGATCGTTCTCCCCCGCTGAAACGCTCTACTCGGCGATGCAGCGTCCCACGATCGCTGTCCGCTCTAGGGGGCGTCGCGACGATCCTGCAGATAGCGCAGCATCACGCGACGATGCGCGAGCTGCCGCACATTCAGAAGCGAGCCTCCCACAGGGCGCCCGAACGGGCTTTCTACCACCTCGGCGCTCTCCACCCGCGCGGTCGAATGACGCTGGAGGTAGTCCTCGAATCGAAGCACCCGCGCGCCCTTGGTTGGCTGGTTGCTGATCGCGTCTGGCATCGCCCCCCTCCACCACCATGGTCGCAAGAGGGTGTGACAGCGCAGGTCACGGCACTCCGGGCCGGCTGGAGCTGGCCCCTGCGTGTCGTAGACTTGGTCGCATGAAACGACTGGTGCTCGTCGTCACGATTGGTCTGCTTGCCCTCGTCGCCGTCGCAGCTCAATCGCGGCGACCGGCGGGCACGACCCACAGCGGCAAAGCGTTCCGCTTCAACAAAGTCAAAGAGGGCATCTACCACGCGGTCGGTACCGGCTCGCTTGCCGTTGTCGGCAATTCCTCCTTCATCGTCAACGACGACGACGTGATCGTGGTCGACGATCACGTCTCGCCGGCCGCGGCGTGGGTGCTGCTCGAGGAGATCAAGACCGTCACAACCAAGCCGGTCCGCACGGTGATCAACACGCACTTCCACTTCGATCACGCGCACGGCAATCAGATCTTCGATCCCACGGTGCAGATCATCGGCCATGAGTTCACGCGGCGCATGCTGTTGAACAACTCGATCGGCATGCCGCTCTATCAGAACTACCTGACCGGCATGCCGGCGCAGATCGAGGGACTCAAGAAGCAGATCGCGTCAACGAGCGACGCCGCAGCCAAAGCCAAGCTGCAAACGCAACTGCAGGTGACCGAGAACAACCTCGCCTCTCAGAAGGAGCTCAAGCCGACGCCGCCCAACGTCACCCTGACGAGAGAGATGACGTTGTTCCGCGGCACGCGCGAGATTCAGATCCGCTTCCTCGGCCGCGGGCACACCGCAGGCGACGTCGTCGTCTACCTGCCGAATGAGAAAGTGGTGATGACCGGCGATTTCCTCACCGCGGGCCTGTCGAACATGAGCGATTCGTTTCCCAACGAGTGGGCCGACTCACTCGACGCGCTCAAGAAGCTCGACTTCGACACCGTGCTGCCTGGTCATGGCGAGGCGTTCACCGACAAGGCAAAGATCGACTACTTCCAGGCCTACTTGCGCGATGTGTGGAGTGAGGTGAGTCGTTTGAAGCAGCAGGGCGTGTCGGCGGAGGAAGCATCGAAGCGCGCCGATTTGACCAAGCACAAGGATCATCTCCCGATTCAAGCACCGGGTGTGCCGCTGATCGGGGTGCAGCGCATCTACTCGCTCATCGACGGAAAGTAAGTCTGGCGTACGTAGGGGCCGCCTTGAGGCAGTCCGTTACAGCTTCGGTACGCGCAGAGTCTTGCTAATCATCGCGCTGCCGCTTGCGACATAGATCAACACGAGCGGATGCAACGTGGCTGGCCCGATGCGCGTTGCACCAAACCACAATCCATCATCGACACTTCCCTGCCAGAACGCGATCGCCAGCAGGCCGACGATCACCAGGCTGGTCGGAATCGGCGTGCCCTCGAAGTACTTCACCTTTCCAGTGCGGCTGTCGGCGAGCGACGACGCCGTGACGTTGAAGCGCGCGAGACGACTGACGCCGCAGACGATGAAGTACGTGAGGCACAGCATGTCCCAGCCGCCGCGCAGGCCGAGCGTGAAGCCGAGCACGGCGGGCGCAACACCAAACGAGATCACGTCGGCGAGGGAATCCAAATCGCCGCCAAGTACGGACTGCCGCCCCTTCTGCGTGCGCGCGACGATGCCGTCGAGGACATCGCAGACGAGCGCGAGCGGCAGCAGAGCAAACGCGATCCAGAGATAGCGCGAGCTGCCGGTGGCAAGATAGTCGAGGCACAAGAAGATCGACACGCTGCCGCAGCTGGCGTTGCCGATGGTCAGCGCGTCGGCTGCGGTGTACGACCGCAGCATGGACAGGTGGCCGGACGAATCGGGCATGCGCATCCGGGCCGCCTGAAGGCGGCCCCTACGTACGCCTACTTGGCGTGCTCGATCCCCTCGGCGCAGGCGAATTCGCGAAGCTGATCGTCGCCGGGCGCTGCTCGGCGATATCGCTTCACGGTCTCCCATGGCTTCACGAGGGCTTTCGGATCGTTCACGGTAATTCGATCCTCGAGGATCCCGTTCTCGACGAATCGAATCCGTTCGTGCACCGTCATCTGATCGCTGTGCGGACTGAAGCCCTCGATGTAGCTGTTGTCGCGCAGCGCGATGGTGTCGACCACCAGCGTGTCGCCTTCCCAGTGTCCGGTCGAGTAGCCCGCGTACGTCGGATCGTCGAGGGTCTTCTGCGTCGGCTTGCGGCCATCGAGGTAGACGCGTCGCAAGGCGTCGTTCAGCTCGCTGAAGAAGGTGATCTTGTCCTTGGTCTGCATCACCTCCATGCCGTAGGCCATGTTCATCATCGCTGGCATGCCCGGCGGCAGACATCTGGCGGTGTTGTCGGACGAGGTGTCACCGGCGATGCGGGCCTTGCTGATCGCCTGCCACTTCGCCATGTACTCCGGCGTCAACTGCGGCGCATCGGCTGCGCGACCGCGCGAGCCGTCCGACAACGGCGCCGTGCGCGTCGGCGGTGGCAGCGGCTGGCCGGCGGGACGCTGGGCAGGCGGCGGGGCACCTGCCCGTCCGCCGCCTCCGCCCGCGGGACCGAAGGCGTTAATGGGGCGATACACGCCCGAGAAATCCGGCGGCGCTTGCGCACTCACCAGCGCGCTCACCGCCGCGACTCCGACAATGATCAGCAGGCAGCTTCTCACAGACATGTGTGCCTCTCAGTCGCCGGGAGGCGCGTTCGGCAGGATGCGCCCATCGGGGAACGTCACCCGCGCGATCATGCCAACTTTGCTGCCGTCCTTCGACGGACTGTAATGGACCGTGATCTGATCGCCGGGCTTGAGCACTTTCGGGCTCCAGCCCGCCCGCGTCAGCACGCCGGGCGCGCGGCCTTCCATTGCCCACTCGGTCTTCCCGCCCTTCCCATCGTCGACGGTCATGATCAACCACGTGTGTGGGTTGGTCCACTGCCACTCTTTCACGACGCCCTTCGCTTCGAGTACGGTTTCCACCGCGAAGGCCACGTTGCTGTGATGCGCGGCGACGCCCACGCGCGTCATCACGATCACCGCGAGCACACCGACGAGCGAGACGATCATGCGCAGCTTCATATGATCAGTTCCTGCATTCGAAGTTCTTCGCGTCCTGTGTGTCACCCTGTCCCTTGTACTGCGCGTGCTTCGGGTACGCGCACAGCGGACGACTGCGTCCCGGGAAGGCGCGGCCGGTCGCGGTGACGGAGTCGGGCGCCGTGCCTTTTTCCACCCAGTCGACCATCGCTGTCAACAGGTCGAAGCTGTCGAGCGCGGCGTCGCCCCCTCCGCAGTGTCCCATCCCTGGCGACAGGAACAAACGGCTCCAGTTCATCACCTGCTCAGGGCCGCCGTTCGCTTTCGTCATGCGCTGGTAGTAGTCGATGGTGTCGAGCGCCGAGAACCATGGGTCGCTCACGCCATGGAAGAACAGGAGTTTTCCGCCGTGCTTCGAGAACGTGTTCAGCTGCGTCCAACTCGACGTGGCAGTGAGGATCCCTCCGGGATCCGACGCGGCCGCTTCCGCAAGACGATCGACGTCGATCTCGGTCGACGAGAACGGCGGCCCGACGGGGTTCAATCCGCCGCGCAGCAACCCGGGAATCCCCTGCGTGGCATTGACACCAGTATCGAAGAGGAAGCCCGGATACACCTGTCGGCCCTTCGAATCCTTCGGCCCAGCAAATGCTTTTTCGAGCGCGGTCGCTTGCCCCGATGACAGACAGCCGTCCGCTTTCGCGCCGGAGCAGACCAGCGTCTTCGGATCGAAGCGGCACGCGTTGATGTTGAAGATCATGCCGTCTTTCACGCCATCGCCGGCATCACATGCGTTGAGGACGCCGTCGATCACGGCCTTCCGGTCCGATTCGGACAGCGCCTGCAGCGTCTGCGCCTTCCCGGTTGCATCCTTCGGCGCCGTCTGATTGATCATCGTCGCCACCCACTGATCGCCGATGCCGGAAAAGTTGGTGCGCATCGCGGGCGCGCCCGAGATCACGCCATCGAAGTAGGTGGGATACCGCTGCACCATCAACATGCCTTCACGACCGCCGGTCGAGCAGCCGGCGAAGTACGAGTGATCGGGAGGCTTGGCATAGTGGTGCGCGATGATCTGTTTTGCCATCTGCGCCACGCGACCAACCGCCTGATAGGCGAAGTCGAGCACCGCCTGCTGCTCCTGCATGAAGCTGGCGTCGAATCCGGTGCCGGTGTGACCCGTGTCGGTCGCTACCACCGCGAAGCCGCGCGTGAGCGCGGGCTGCGATCCCGCTGCGGCTGCACCGAGCGGCATCTGCACCGAGCCATTCAATCCTCCGCCGCCTTGGAACAGAAAGCGGCCATTCCAATCACTCGGAAGCGCGAGCGCGAACCCGATGCCGTAGCTCTTGCCGTCGGCACCTGTGCGCGCATCGAGCACACCGTCGACGCGACAGTAGGCGGGAAGCTTCACCGCCGGCGCTGGCGCCCCTCGACCCGCAGCAGGCGGCGTCGATCCGGCATCGAACCATTGCGCCTTCGTGATCGACAGAGCGAGTCCGGGAATCTGCAGCTTCGTGAGTGCCGCGCAGGCCGACGCATCACGCGCGCTTTGCGCCCACGCTTCTGCGCCGACGCACATCAGGCCGACGAATACGACGATGTCACGCGATGCACCGGTCCACTTGCCTCGCATCTCTCCGCCTCCCTCTTGCGAGCGAATGGTCACACGGCAGGGGGCGCGCGTCAACGCCGGTGAGGCATGATGATGGTGCGTGACCGAACGGACGGCATACCTCGTTTTCCTGACCGCGGTCGGGACCGGTCTCGGTCTCCTCACCGTCGCGCTCATCGCCGTTGCCGCCATACTCTGGCGTCAGCACCAGCACGCGAAGCAGCGCGAGCCGTGACATGGCCAAAAAGAGCGCAGGTCTGCTGCTGTTTCGATCGCGAACGGGCACACTCGAAGTGCTGCTCGTGCACCCTGGCGGTCCGTTCTGGGCGAAGAAGGATGACGGTGCGTGGTCGATCCCGAAAGGCGAGATCGACGAAGGCGAAGATCCGCTGGCCGCTGCCAGGCGCGAGGTGGAGGAAGAGATCGGCGCGTCGCCCGATGGCACCTTTATTCCTCTGACGCCCGTGCGTCAGGCTGGAGGCAAGGTGGTTCAGGCATGGGCGATTGAATTCGACGTCGATGCCGCCGCAATCAGGAGCAACTCGTTTGAGATGGAGTGGCCACCTCGATCCGGCCGACACCAGTCGTTTCCCGAGGTCGATCGCGCCGCCTGGTTCACGATTCCCGAGGCGCACTCGAAGATCCTGAGAGGACAACTACCGCTGCTGAATTCCCTGGCCCGAGCGCATATTAGCGGCGAATGAGCTGTGCGGCTTGGCGCGAATCGTGCTCTGAGGCCTCACAACGAAGCCCGTTGGGGCCGATAGACGTGTTCGGGTTCGCGGGTTCCAGCGACCCCTATCGCTACGAGGTGGACGATGAAGGCACAACTCACAGTGCTTGGCTTGTCGTTGGTCTTTTCAACCGCGTCGCTGCTCGCGGACACCCTGGTGCTGACCAACGGGCGCCGGATGCAGGGGGAATTGATCGGCGTCTACGGACGCGAGATCGAATTCGAAGAACGCGACGGCGGCCGACGCCGGACGGTGCGCGTTCCCCGCAACGAGATCGATCGCATTGAATTCAACGATCGCGAGTCGTTCTCCGGCCGCGATCGCGATCGCGACCGCGACGATCAGGCCGACGCGTCCGTGACCATTCCGCGAGGGATGCGGGAGCGGCAGGTCAACGTCACGGCCCGCGAACCGTGGACCGACTCAGGGATCGACCTGCGTCCGGGTCAGGCGATCTATTTCATGGCCTCCGGCGAAGTGCGCTGGGGACCCAATCGACGCGACGGCGCCGAAGGCGAGCGCAACTCGCCGCGCAACAACGGGCGTCCTCTTCCCGATCGTCCGGCGGCGGCGCTGATCGGTCGCATCGGCGGCGGCAACGATATGTTCTTCATCGGCGGTGAACAGGGCCCGTACCGCGCACGATCGGGCGGGCGACTCTTTCTCGGGATCAACGATGACGTGCTGACGGACAACTCGGGGACTTTGCGGGTGACCGTGTATTACTAGTCGTTCGAGGTTCGAGGTTCGAGGTTCGAGGTTCGAGGTTCGGAGTTCCCGGTTCGATGTTCACGGTCGCTCCGCGATGCAGAACAGCGAACGCGGGAACAGTCCGAACGTCGAACATCGAACCTCGAACCTCGAACGGCTTAGTGTAAAGGGCACGAGGAGCGGACCGCCACGCGACCCCCCGGTACGCGCAGACAGTCCGCCCCTCGCAGGGGGTGGGCTTAGTGAACCTGCGGTGCGTCGTGCAGGCGCGGCATGCTGGCTTCCATGTCGGCCACGATCGCGTCGAGATCTCCTCGTTCCCGCGGGTCGAACGTTTCAACGATCGCCTTCGCCGGATCGAACACCGGCGCTGACGACACGGGTACTGGCGCGGACGGAACCGGCGCCTTGTACGGAACCTTCGGTGCCTCGGCTTCCACGTGCTGAGGCGTAATCAAACGGCCAACGGGCTCGACGGGCTTCTCGCGTCGAGGGGCCGGCCGGCGGACCGGGCGCGCCGACGGCTGCAGCTTGCGCAGCAGCGCGTTCGCCCGTTCGTGCTTCCACCAGACCACCTGCCCGACTCCCCACGCCAGCCACACGATCCACGCCACCTTCAACGACGTGTCGAATGCGTTGGCGACATCCAGAAACTCACGCATGACGTCCTACTCCACCCACGTGAAGGCCTTGGCTGCCGACAGCGAGTAGCGCGTCAGCAGGGCCTCGAAGATCGGCGCGTTGATGCTCTCCAGCGCCATCGCCGCTCGCAGCGCTTCATCGACGTTGGTGCCCTCTTCACGCTCGAGCACCAGGATGATCACCACGCGGCGCTGATCCGATGTCTCCTTCGATCCCCTGGTCGTCGGGAGGTGATGCCCGACGTTCAGCTTACGTACGGGAATCGCGTTACTGAGCGCGTTACGCACCCACGTCGCAATCTTTTCGGCGCGGCGCCCCGCACGGGCTTCTTCGCGCTTGCGTCCCGCGTCGGCGCCGAGGCCGGGGACAATCTCTTCGGAGCTGGCACCGACGGCGATGATTTCCTTCGCCCGGTTGAGCACCGCTTTCATCTCCGGCGTGAACGCCGGCTCGCCGTTCTCGCTCTCCAACTCGTCGAACGACGACAAGCGCCAACGGAATTCATCGGTGAACAGCAGCACGCGGAACGAGGCGCGGCGCCCCGCGGCATCCTTCGCGTTGCGGACGATGACGTCAGTGGCAACCTCGGGCGGCGTCGGTGTGGTCAGGCGCGTCAGCCGATCGACCTGCTGCACCGTGGCATACGCGAGACAGGCGCCCGCGACCACAAATGCCAGTGTCGATGCACTGCACGCCACCGTCGAAAACAGCGAGCTCCAACGCCGCTGTACGGGTACTGCACTCGGTTCCACTTCGTCCTGCCTCCGGTGCCCACCCTCAGTGCAGGTTTCCAGCCATGTTTCGCGCGCTATGGCGAGACGGGCACCGGCGTGCAGTTACAGGGCAATCGGCACGTGCCGGTCTGACACAAAGTGGCGATGCCGACAAAAAGTGACGAGGGGAAGACGGGAAACGAGGTGGGACTTAGCGAACGAACGTGAACTTGGCCTGCGCCGATGTTCCACTGCCGAACGGCCAGAAGATCGAGCTGTTGCTCGGTCTGGCAGTGGCGCTCACGCGGACGTAATATTCACGATTCGCTTCGAGCAGGTTCGTCGGGAACAACGCCAGCCGATCGACGCTCGTCATCCATTTCCGAACGATGCCTTCGTCGGTCGTGACCTTGGCTTCTTCCGTGCGTCCGTCGATCGTCCGCACCAGATGATGCTCGCGTTCGAGGTTGGAGTACTGAACGCTGCTCGTGACGGTGGCAGTGGCGATGGTCCGATCCACCCATGCCGGAACATCAAGTCGAAGTTCGATGGTGTAGGTGAAGGTGGTCGTCAGGCCGCTGAGAATGGCTTGCCGAACTTCCTCGGTGAGGCCGTCTGTCAACTCAAACGACACCAGGACCTGGTCGGGATGGACCAGCGGAACGACTCGCAACGCCTGGGCCGCCTGCGCAAACAACCGGCTACCCGACAGCAGGCAGACGATGGCGCACACCAGAACGACGCCAAACCGGGTGCGTGCAGAAACGTGACGCATCAAGCAGTTCGCGGGTAAGACTGTAGCACACGTGGCAACCCGCTTCCTCTACTGATCTCGTCCGGAGTGTTATCATTCAGTAGAGTCTTCGGCACAGCTTAGGTGCGCATCGTCAGCATCGCCTCATTCGTGCTGGTCAGCATCGCTGTCTCCCTGCAGCCAGCGTCTGCCCAAAGCCTGTCTTTTTCCGTTTTCGCGGGGTATCTCGAAACGTTCCGGGCGGAGGCCGCCATCCCTGGGATGTCTGCGGCCATTCTGCAGGATGGCGTCGTTGTCTGGGAGCGCGGATTCGGAAAGCAGGACGTCGACGCCAACGTTGCGGCGACGCCAGACACACCTTACGGGATCGGGCAGTTATCGCAAGTGTTCGGGTCCACGCTTCTCCTGCGCAAGTGCATCGATCAGAGTTACGCACGGCTGAGCGATCGAGTCATTCGCTGGACACCCGAGTATCCGGACCCGTCGACCACGTTGTCGCAACTGCTCAGCCATACGTCGCCGACCGGCACCTATCAATACTCCCCCGATCGATTTGCGGCGCTGACCGGGGTGATTGAAGAATGCGTCGATCTCAAATACCGGGAAGTGCTCGCCAACGACGTCCTCGACTTCCTGGCCATGACGCGATCGGTGCCAGGCCAGACCTATCTCTCGCCGTCCCCCGACGACATCAACCTGCTTGGGCAGTCGCGAGTCGACCGTTATGGCGCGGTGCTCCGCGATCTCGCGGTGCCCTATCGCGTGGTCAGCCGACGTGCGCAGCGAAATCTCGAATTCCCAACCCGCCCTGTCGATGCCGCCGATGGCGTCGTCTCGACGGTTCGCGATCTCGCGAAGTTCGATCAAGCGCTCGATGGGGGCCTGTTGCTGCAGCCGTCCACGCGCGACCTCGCGTGGACGCAGTCGTACGCGGGCTCGGTCGCGCTGCCGACCGGACTGGGTTGGTTCGTGCAGGCGTACAATGGACAGCCAGTCGCGTGGCAGTTCGGATCGGTCGACGGCGCGTACTCTTCCCTCATCGTGAAAGTCCTGATGCCGAACCGCCGCCTCACGTTCATCCTTTTGGCGAACAGCGACGGGTTGAGCGCCCCGTTCCCCCTCAGTGCTGGCGACGTCACAGCGTCGACCTTCGCGCGGCTCTTCCTGAAGTCCTTCGTGCCTTGATCGCGATCCTGCGCGCGGGGCGCGCCACGACTGCTGCACTGGTGGTGGTCCTGTGTGGGCTGGCTGCCCCCGCTCGAGCCGACTATCTCTTCACACCGTTCATCGGCGGGGCATTTGGCGGCAGAACGGTGTTCCACACAGACCAACCGTCGGAATCCACCGAGTCGTTGGGGACGCACGTGATCTTCGGCGGCTCGGCTGGCTGGTTGAGCAGCGGCATTCTCGGCGTCGAGGGCGACTTCGCATATGCCCCTCACTTCTTCGAGCGCGGCGGTCTTCCGCCAAGCGCCACCGGACCCGCGGCTTCCATCGTTCTGGCGAGCACTGTCGCGACCGTGAGCGGGAGCGTAATCGTGGCGACACCGCTCCGAGTGACCGGCTATTCGCTCCGACCCTACTTAATCGGTGGCCTCGGCCTCATACACACAGGCATTACATACACGGCGATTCTCGATCCCGTAGACGACAATTCGCTTGGCATGAACCTTGGAGCAGGAGCGATTGGGCTTTTGAGTCCGCGCACGGGCCTCCGGTTCGAACTTCGGCATTTCCGGACGCTCAGTCGTGA